>Ga0182030_10024633_pt1 | contig 11039 bp, 9 predicted proteins | sample 812S3MmetaG_FD_121299 | JGI IMG/M metagenome (GOLD analysis project Ga0182030, IMG submission 121299) | Permafrost microbial communities from Stordalen Mire, Sweden - 812S3M metaG (Illumina Assembly) | ecosystem: Environmental > Terrestrial > Soil > Wetlands > Permafrost | place: Sweden... | reverse complement strand
GGGCCCGCCGACACCGTCGCGCGTGCCCCAGTGATGATCACGGGTCCCGAGGTGGGTGGCGCGCCCGAGGTCGAAGCGCTCGCCGTGAGCCTCGACCCATCCCTCCTGCCGGCCGAAGCCGTCGTAGCCGGCCACCGGGCTGACGGCGCGTCCACCGACGATGATGCCGGCACCGAGCTGCCGGAAAACCGGGCGCTTCGTGTCGAGCCAGGTGATGTCGTAGGCGATCCCGTGCTCAGTCGGGTCCAGAACGAGCCGCCACTGCCGGAAGGCCTCGACGACCTCGAAATGGAAGGGCCCGATCGTCATCTCCATACGATCGGTCGGGCAGCGCGTGTGGGCCCGCACCGTGGTGTGCTTCCCTCGCACGTTCACGATGGCGAAGGCCTCGGCCGTACCGAGGTTCGGATAGAAGGCGAGGCCGATGACGACCAGCAGTTCTCCGACCTTGTCCTGGCAGGTGAACCACACCCGCTCGTAGGCCTGGGCGTCGGGAGTCCACATCACGCGCACCGGATAGGGCGCGTTGTGGATCAGGAACTCGTCGAGGCCCGAGAGCGGGGCGTGCTCGGTGGAGGCCGGGTAGGGCGACGTGCCGGGGCTCGAGTCGGCTGCAGGCCCGGGAGACGTCACGCGCCGGAGATCGGCCTGTACTCGAGGGAGGGCGTCTGCACCGCCGAGCACAGTACGCTCGCAGCGTGTCCGGAGACCAGCGGGACCAGATCGACCTCTCTGTGGTCGATCCCCGCGATGCCGGGTTCTTTCTCCGGGACGACTACTTCGATGTGCTGGCGAAGCTCCGGGCCGAAGCGCCCGTCCAGTCGTGTGGGCCGGGGTTCTGGGCGGTCAGCCGCTACGAGGACATCCGGAATCTCAGCCGCGACCCGGCCCATTTCTGTTCGGGTCGGGGTGCGTTGGTCAACGATCCGATGCGGGGGAGTACGGCTCCGATGTCGGCCCCTTCGATCCTCCACATGGATCCTCCCGAGCACGCCGCCTTCCGTGGACTGGTCAACCGGCGCTTCACGCCCCGGGCCATGTCGGGGCTGGCCGAGTCGATCCGCAAGACGGCGTCGACCTTGCTGGACGGCGTCGATCCTCTGAGCGAGATCGATTTCGTGGCTGAATTGGCGGCGCCCTTCCCGCTCACCGTGATCGCCGAGCTCCTGGGGATCGACGAGGCGGACCGGGAGGACTTCCGCGGCTGGTCCGACGCGGCCATCGAATCACCTGATCTTCCGCCTGACGAGACGATGGCGGCACTCGGTCAGCTGTCGGGCTTCATCGTCGAGCACATCCGGTCCAAGCGCGATCACCCCGGGGAGGATCTGGTCTCACTGCTCGTGGGCAGCGACATCGGAGGATGCCCGCTGAGCAAGGAGGAACTGTTCATGTTCCTCCTGACGCTGCTGGTGGCGGGAAACGAGACCACCCGGACACTGCTGTCGGGGACGGCGGTGGTCCTGCACGAGCACCCCGATCAGCGGGCCGCGCTGGCGTCCGACGTGTCGTTGGTGCCCGGGGGAGTGGAGGAGTGCCTGCGCTGGGTCACGCCTGTCCATGCGTTCTGCCGCACCGCCACGGAGGACACCGTGGTGGCGGACGTGCCTATCGCTGCCGGCGACTACCTCTGCATGCTCTACGCCTCGGGAAACCGGGACGAGCGGGTCTTCGGGGAGGATGCAGCTCGTTTCGAGGTCCGTCGACCGGCCAATCCGATGCATGTTGCCTTCGGCTTCGGCGAGCACGTCTGCCTCGGGGCCAGCCTCGCCCGGCTGGAGGCGAGGATCTTCATCGAAGAGCTGCTGGAGCGCTTTCCGCGTTATGAGGTCGCCGGCAGGGCGGAGCGGGTGCGATCGACGACGGTCGCCGGCATCCGGTCGTTACCCGTCGTGCTGGCGCCCGGCGGTTGAGCGCCGTCAGCTCCTTGCAGCACCGCCTGGCGTAGCTCCTCGAGCAACAGTTCGACCGCTGCCGCGTCGGCGCTCAGCCGGAGCCGTCCGTCCTGGCGCTCGGCACGCACCAGACCGTTCTGCCGCAACACCTTGACGTGCATGCTCACGGTGGGCTGGGCCAGTCCGAAGAGCATCGCCAACTCGCCCACTGTGCTCGGCGCGCTCGCCAACGAATGCAGGATGGCCAGGCGGGTGGGGTCGGCCACCGCCTTGAGTCGTCGGGCCACGGACTCGGTGCGGGCGCGGGCGCCGACATCGTCGTGGCCCACTCCGATGCCGATGACCACGAGGCCCGCCATCTCGATGTACATGCTCGACCCGAAGAACAGGCAGGGGACGAAGAGCAGCGGCTGCCCGGCCTCGACGTTGGCCAGAATGTCCGGCATCCGTTCGTCCAAAATGTCACACCCGCTCGGTATGAAGGACTCCAGTGATCGTCCCCGCTCGTACTGCGCCATGACGCGGCGACCCGTCTCTTCCAGAACGGGCAGCGCCTCCTGCCACATCTCGTCCACGGGGGCCCAGACCTCTCGGAGCATGACGAGGTACGACTGCAGGAAGGCCGGCGACTGGCGCAGTCGCCGGAAGCGGTCGAGGAAGACCTCGCGGTCCTCAGGGCTTTCCGACGGCATGGCCAAGTCGAGTGGGATCGTGTCCACCGCCTCCTCAATGGCGGCCCACACGGCGTCGGGGTCGCTGGCGCGCACGGCTCCGGCGTGTTGGACCAACACCTGCATCTCGGTGAAGCACATCCCCTCCGAGCTGTCACCCCAGAAGCCGCGCACGCGGTCGGCGAGGTCTTCCCGGCCCTTGAACATCTCGGCCAGGTTCGGGTATCGCGCCTGCATGGAGGGCCGGGCGGCCACGGAGAGGAGCCAGGAGAGGTCGGTTGCCAGCGAAGGTCCAGCACTCACCGTCTTGCCTCTGGGGCTCGTCGCCTCCTCAGTGATCATAGGCATTGGGCTATATTAGAATATTCTTGAATTAGTGTCAACCATCGGCTATGGTTGCCATTCGTTGGGCGGGATTTGAGATGCGGGAACGGCCAGAAACAAGCGAGGTGAACGGATGATCCAGACCAGGGCAGTGCAGTCGCAGGCCGACGCCCACCGGCGGGATCTGTTGGCTTCGGCAGGACCGCGACGAGCATCTCGCGGCGATGGGGTGGGGAGTGGGCGCGCCGCGATGCAGCGCTCGGTCACCGGAATCCCGGTTCCCGGTGACCGAGCGGTACATCGGACTGTGGCGCCGCGCCTCGGAGCGTGGCTGATCCAGTTCGGAACGAAGCTCGGAGGGGCGACTATTCGCACGTCTTGAGCCGGGCCGTGATCGGTCGCCGCGCCATCCGGGCTCAGGGTGCATGACATCGGCAAGAGTTGTGCCATGCCGCCGCCTCGCAACATCCTCTTCATCACCCTCGACCAATGGCGCGGGGACTGCCTGTCCGCCCTTGGTCATCCCGTCGTCGAGACGCCGACCCTGGACGCCTTGTCGAACCGCGGCGTCCTCTTCGCCAACCACTGGGCCAACGCGGCTCCGTGTGGACCCTCGCGGGCGTGCTTGTACACGGGCACGTACCAGCATCGCAATCGCTCCATTCTCAACGGCACCCCGCTGGACGCCCGGTTCACGAACATGGCGCTGTTGGCCCGCGAAGCGGGCTACGACCCGGTGCTCTTCGGGTACACGGACTCCTCGGTCGACCCGCGGACGGTCCCGGCCGGCGACCCGAGGTTGTTCAGCTACGAGGGGATTTTGCCGGGATTCCGCGCCCTGCTCGAAGACCCCTGGGAACAGGGAAGCCCGGCATGGGGCCGCTGGCTCACCGCGCGGGGGTTCGATGTCCCGGCGAACCCGCACCATCTGTATGAGCCGATGGAAGGCTTCCCGGGCGCAGACGCCCACGGTTCGACGTGGGCACCGGCGCGTTTCCCTGTGGAGCTGTCCCAGACGAGCTTCGTGCGGGAAGCCGTGGTCGAGTGGCTGGAGCAAAATGGTGAGAGGCCATTCTTCGTCCACGCTTCCTTCATTCGGCCGCACCCGCCGCGCCGGAACCCGATCGGCTATCACGACCTCTACGCGGCCGAGGCGGTGGGGCCGTTCGTCGGGTGCGTTACCCCCGAAGAAGAGGCGGCGATCCACCCGCTGGGTGCGTTCGCCATGGCGACCCCCGAGGTCGGCGCACCGCGGGACGACCGGGAGCGCCGACAGCTGCGGGCCACCTACTACGGAGCGCAGCGCGAGGTAGACGATGGACTGGCCCCGCTGTTCGACTACCTCACCCGCAGTGGGTTGGCCGAGTCCACCATGGTGGTGCTCACGAGCGACCATGGCGAAATGGGCGGTGACCATTGGCTGCTCGAGAAGCTCGGCTTCTGGGACGAGAGCTATCACATCCCCTTGATCGTGGTCGACCCGCGCCCCGAAGCCGTGGGGACGCGCGGGAGCATTGTCGACGCGGTGACCGAATCGGTCGACGTGCTGCCGACGATCTGTGAGTTCATGGGCGTCGAGGTGCCCCTCCAGGCCGACGGTTGGTCGCTCGGCCCGTTCGTGCGGGGCGAGCCGACCCCTGATCATTGGCGCGACACGGCGCACTTCGAATGGAGCTTCTCGGACCCGGTCAACCAGTTGGCCGAACTGGGCTTCGGGATTCCGATGAGCCACTGTGCGCTGGCGGTCTCCCGCGGGCCACGGTACAAGTACGTCCAGTTCGCGGCGGACGCCGCCTTGCTACCTCCCTTGCTCTTCGACCTCGAACGCGATCCCGAGCAGCGACACAACCTCCTGGTCGAGGAGGGCGCCGAGGTCGGTCACGCAGCCTGGGACGCGACCCGCGAGTTGCTGCAGTGGCAGATGCGCACGGCCGAGCGGACACTCAGTAGCAGCTTCCTCGACCCGGAACGCGGCCTCGTCGAGGCTCGAGACACATGGCGCTGAGGTCCCGTTCGGCGGCCGGGGTTGTGGAATGCTGACGCCTGCCCGTCACGAGGAGGCTGTGCACGTTGCCTGACATGCAGGGAAAGACGGTGGTCGTCACCGGCGGCAATTCCGGCATCGGGTTCGAGACGGCCGCCGCGTTGGCGTCGATGGGCGCCCGCGTCCTGATCACGGCCCGGAACGCGGACAAAGGTCGAGCTGCGGTGGCGTCGATCAGCCAGCGGCTCCAAGGGGAGGGCCGGGTCCAACTCGTGGCCTTCGATCTGGCTGACCTGACCTCCGTACGCCGTGGCGCCGCGGAAATCCTGGAGCAGACGCCGCGGCTGGATGTCCTCGTCAACAATGCTGGGTTGGTGCTCTCCGAGCGGGCCGAGACCGTGGATGGATATGAGGCAACGTTCGCCATCAATCACCTCGGCCCGTTCCTGCTGACCAACTTGCTGCTGGACCGGATGACGGAGTCGGCACCGGCCCGCATCGTCAATGTGGCGTCGACCGCCCACAATGCGGCCCGCCAGGGAATCCCGTTCGACGATCTGCAGTCCACCCACGGCTATCGGGGCATGCATGTCTACGGGCAGTCGAAGCTGGCCAACATCCTCTTCACGTTGGAGCTGTCCCGGCGTTTCGCCGATAAGGGGGTCACGGCGAACTCGCTGCACCCGGGCACGGTGCGCACCGGCTACGGGAGAGACGGTGACGCACGGGGCCTGCTCGGTTTCGGGATCAAGATCGCCAGCCCCTTCTTTCTTTCTCCCGCCAAGGGTGCCCGGACCTCGGTGTACCTGGCCTCGTCGCCCGAGGTGGCGGGCATCAGCGGCGAGTACTTCGTCAAGTGCAAGCCGAGGAAGCCCCGGCGCTGGGCGCAGGACTCCGCCGCAGCCGGCCGGTTGTGGCAGGTGAGCGAGGAGCTGGTGGGCCTCGCTCCGGCCGGGAAGGTCTGACCCGTGCGAGTGCTGGTGACCGGAGCCGCTCGCGCCATCGGTCGTGCCACGGTCGAAGTGTTGGCGGCTCGTGGCCACGAGGTGGTGGCCACGGCACGGAACGCTGACCTGCTGGCAGGACTGCCCGCCGTCCGGCTCTTGGAGCTCGACGTCGGCGATGACGCATCGGTGCGGGCTGCCGTGGCCGCGGCGGGCGAGCTCGACGCCATCGTCAACAACGCCGGACTGCCCGGCTCGGGCCCGCTCGAGACCTACCCGCTCGACTCGTTCAGCCGGGTGCTCGAGGTGAACACCATCGGGCCGTTGCGGATGGCCCAAGCGGTGGTGCCGCGCTGGCGCCAGCGGGGCAGCGGTGTCCTGGTGAACGTCAGTTCCGTACAAGGGAAGATCGGCACGCCGCTCGAGGGCCCGTATGCGGCGTCGAAGCATGCGCTCGAGGCGCTCTCGGAGACCCTCCATTTCGAGCTCGGTCATTTCGGGATACGCGTGGTCATCATTGAGCCCGGCTATATCGCACCCGGGATGAAGCACGGTGACGACCATCCGGGCCCGGCGGTCTATGGGGAATTGCAGGCCCAATGGAGCGGCACGGCGGCCACGCTGACGAGGCCCGGGGGCCGGCCGGGGCCCGAACTGGTGGGGCGGGCGGTGGCGGACGCCTTGGAGGATCCGGCCACGCCGTTGCGCGTCGAGGTCGGTGACGATGCGGCCATGGTGCTGGAGCTGCGGCGGACGCTCGGCGATGTCGAATTCGAGGCCACCATGCGCGCCGCGCTGGGGCTCACGTGGTGAGGGGAGGAGTGACGTGGAGAAGGTGATGTATCTGATCTGGCTGGGTGAGCAGAGCACTCGGTCCGAAGTGGCTGAGGTCATGCGGGGTGGTGTGGCGGAGGAACTGCTGTCCCTCGACCCCGTGCGACTGACGATCGACGTCTGGGATCCGGAAAGTGACATTCCGGCCCCGGTCCCCACTCCCGCCGGCGAGACGCCTCTCCACGGGGTCGTCTCGCTGTGGGTGGACTCCCTCGAGCAGCGAGCCCCGTTCGAGAGGGTGCTCGAGACCACCGCGGTGCGCCTGGCCGGCTACTCGGTGGTGGAGTCCCTCTACAGGGACTACGGCGGCAACCAGTGGGGGGCACCTCGCTCGTGGCCCGACGGGGAGCGCTCGCCCGGGGTGCTCACTGTGGCGCTCCTCCAACAGCACCCCGACCAGACCTTCGACGAGTGGATGACGCGCTGGCACACGCGCATCTCACCCATCACAGAGGAGATCCAGCCTCGCACCCGCTACGTCCGCAACGCGGTGTTCCGGCCGATCACCGACGGTGCTCCACAGGTTTCGGGGATCGTGGAGGAGGCGTGGCCCTCCCTGGCGCACGTCACCGACCCGATGCTCTTCTATTGCGCCGATGGAGACCCTGAAAAGATGAATGCCAACATCACGCAGATGATCGAGGAGATCAACGCGTTCGTCGACCTGAGCACCTTGCGCAGTGTCACTATGAGCGAATGGATACTGAAGTCATGACGCAGAAGTGGAGCCGGGAGGAGCTGGAGCAGGCGCACCAGCTGTTCATGGACACTGCAGCTCGGTGCGGGGCCAGTGGGGATTGGCGGGACTGGGCCGATCTGTTTACCGACGACGCCGTGTACCTGGAGCACACGTTCGGCAGTTTTCACGGACGCGACGAAATTTACGCCTGGATCGCCCCCCTCATGGCCGAGTGGCCGAATCGGGATATGACCGCGTATCCCCATTCGTGGTGCGTGTGCGACGAGGAGCGTGGCTGGTGGATCTGCCGCATTGAGAACCGGATGAAGGATCCCGGCGACGGTTCGATCCATCAGGCCCACAACATCACGGTCTTGCACTACGCCGGTGACATGAAGTTCTCCTACGAGGAGGACGCCTACAACCCGGCCGCCTTCGGACCGATGATCAAAGCGTGGACGGAAGCGTACGTGGCCAACGGGGGCACCCCCGGATGAACGGCTTGCCAGTGGCGGTAGCGATCGCACCGGACACGACGAACTGATGCCGTATCACCCCATGAGCGAAGCCGAGGTGCGGGCGTTTCTGACCGCGCTGCCCGCCCGGACCGCCAAGTTGGCCACGGTGCGCGCCGATGGACGGCCGCACCTGGCGCCCGTCTGGTACGACCTCGACGACGACGGGTCATTGGTGTTCAACACGGGCGAGTCCACGGTCAAGGGCCGCAACCTGCGCCGCGAGCCAAGGGTGTCGCTCTGCGTGGACGACGATCGCCCACCGTTCAGTTTCGTGGTGGTCGAGGGTGTCGCCGACATCAGCGATGACCTCGACGAGGTACGCCGATGGGCGGCCCGACTCGGTGGCCGGTACATGGGTGCCGACCGCGCCGAGGAGTACGGGGGTCGCAATGGCGTGGCCGGAGAACTCCTCGTGCGGGTTCGGCCGGAGCGCATTGTGTCAGCCGTCGATCTGGCTGACTGAGGCGCGCTCGCTCGCGACCCCTCGGGCCGACCGAGGGAGGGCTCAGCTTGTGGCGCTTGCGCGGGTACCGGCGAGGACGCCCGGCGTCAGACGTGGGAGGTGGGGCCTCCGCCCGCCCGTGAACTGCCAGAGCGGCGTAATGGCCACCGCCAGCAGCATGGCGATCAGGAGCAGGTCGGTCAGGGCGAAGGTGTGCAGGAGGCGGATGTAGATGCCGTGGACCGAAGTCATACCCACAAAGGCCCAACACGTGCTGATGACGATCGAGACAGTCCGAAGTCGACCGATTGCGGCCGGGGCAAGGACGATCACGCCCCAGGTCACGTACCACGACCACACGATGGGACCGAGGAGCGCCAGCACCAGCAGGGTCAGTCCGAGGCAGCGGACCACCCCGTCCCGGGGGGATCGGAGCAACTGCCGGTAACCGAAGTACACGGCGATCAGCAGCCCGAGCACTATGAAGACTGGACGCACGGCCAGTACGGAGAGCGGCACCTGGGCGACGTGACTGACGATGGAGACCATCCGGGCCACGAGGTTGATCGGTGTCACTCCGGTGAAGGAGGCGTCCGCCGTGCTTGTCGTGCGAACCCAACCCCAGCCTGTGCCGGAGACCAGCGAGACCACTTCCATGGTGGCGAGCGCAATCAGCCCCGCCGCCGCGGTGTGCCAGATGCGTCGCAGAACGGAGGCATCTCTCCCGGCCCAGACCCAACCGAGGAAGAGAACACCGAGCAGCGCGGGAGACTTCACCCCCGCGCCCAGCGCACAGAGGATGACCCCGGGCACGGTGCCGAAACGTTTGGCCACCGCGAGTCCCGCCATCAGCAGCCCGACCATCAAGGCGTCATTGTGTGCCCCGCCGATGAGCGCCAGGAGCGCCAGGGGCGATCCCACCCCGATCAGTACCGCGTGGGCAGGGTCGTGTTTCAGCGACCGAGCCAACGTCGGAGTGGCCGCCACGGCCAAGGCGAGGCCGGCGACTTCCAGGAGCCGGAGGAGGACGAGGTCGGGCAGGATCTGGTGGCCCGAGGCCTGGTCGAGCAGGCCATCCACGCTCAAGAAAGTCGGGCCGTAGGGCGATTCCGTTCCCGACCAGACTGTGTCGGCATCCTGGTTGAACGCCGTCGCCCCGAGCACTTCGGGTCCGTACGAGTACGGGTTGATGTGGTGGCTCATCATTTCGCCCTGTGCCGAGTACGTGTAGACGTCCCGGCTGAAGAGCGGGGGAGCGAGCAGCAAGGGCACGGCCCAGATCGCCACCACGAGGACGACGCGCTTGACCGGAAAGCCGGAATGGGCGTTGAGATGACGGAGGAAGCCGAGCCACACCCGACTCAGAAGGATGAGCCCACCGAACACCAGGGCGAGGGAAGCGATGGTCGGGAGCGAACTGCTGGAGCCGAAGGAGCCGAAGGGCCCTCCCGGCATGCCGAAGTACCAGGCACCGGCGAGGTGGGTCTCGAAAGGCTGGCCACCGAACACCGCCCCGACGACGATGGCGGAGCTGCCGATGAGCCCGAGGAGAGCGGTGCGCGCAACGCTCAGCCGACGCGCCGGTTCCCCCGGAGCGTCGGAATCGACGTTCTGGGGTGCGGTCGAGGTGGTGGTCGCGCTCGGGGACACGAGCTCCATCGGGGATTCCTTCGCTGAGCCGCCGCGATGATTCACCGCGGGAGCGGAACTTCATGAAACTGCAGTGATTCTGTCACAGCTTCCGCCGATTTCGGGGGCCCGACACCAGCATTCACAGGATTCTCAGGCCCCTCCCAGAGTACCTGAGAAGACTCGGATTGTCACGTATGCGAAATCTGCCCGTCACGGAAATGGAAGGTGCCAGTGGCAAATCCTGGGCGTGGGCAAGGGGTCTCACGGGCGGCCGGCTGGGCTGCCCGTTCCTGAGCGGGCCATCAGGTTCGGGATGGCCGACGATGGCACCCTCCAGCGGCGGTACGACCTCGCAGTGCGGGGTACTCCCCGGGGCTCCGTCGCACCACCGCGCCGCTGCCTCTGTGGTGGATTTCCCGTCCGAGCGGCTGCACAGGCCGCCGTGCGGATTCCCGCGAGGAAGGGCTAGCTTGCGCCGATCGCGCTCCGCCGGTTCGTAGGCGCGTCAGCGCACCATGCAGGCACTCCGGAAGGCATCTCCTCGCCAGTGAACCGTCTACGAGCACATGTCGGACCCCTGTGGCCCTATGTCGTGCTGATTGCGATCCCAACGGCTGTATTCGTGGTCCCCGATCTGATCGGCGGCCACTTGCTGATCACCGGGGACAACCTGCAACAGAACTATCCCCTCCACGTCCTCGTGGGCTCCATGCTGCGCCACGGCCAGCTGCCTTTTTGGAACCAGTACATCTTCAGCGGCACGCCGCTCATGGCCGACTTCAACGCCGGCGCGTTCTACCCCTTGACCGGGCTGTTCGTGGTCCTGCCCGATCGGGCGGCCTGGGTGGCCACCGAGGTCGTGGTGTTCGCCGCTATCGCCGTCGGCATGTACGTCTTCCTGCGCGCCCTGAAGCTCTCCACTGTCGCGTGCGTGCTCGCCGCCGCCACGTATGCGTTTGCCGGACCCGTCCTGAGTCAGGTCAACCACGTCGACATGACGGAGGGGTTCGTTGCCATCCCGTGGATGCTTCTGGCGATCCTCCACATCGTCCGTGACGGACGGTGGCGCTGGGTCATCCTGCTCGGGATCGCCTACGCCTCGGTCATCCTGGCCGG
>Ga0182030_10024630_pt1 | contig 11040 bp, 9 predicted proteins | sample 812S3MmetaG_FD_121299 | JGI IMG/M metagenome (GOLD analysis project Ga0182030, IMG submission 121299) | Permafrost microbial communities from Stordalen Mire, Sweden - 812S3M metaG (Illumina Assembly) | ecosystem: Environmental > Terrestrial > Soil > Wetlands > Permafrost | place: Sweden... | reverse complement strand
CTGAAAATCCGCAGCAGGAGCAGCGCGCTGTCCACCGATGCAACCGGGTAATTGGGGACGGGTGAAAGCTCCGTTCCATCGTCAGCTGCCGCCGCCGTGTGATCTAGCGCCACCGCACAACCTCCTACAAATTTCTTATTTCTTAGTGTGCGCTTTCCAACCAACCAGTGGTGGCCTCAGTCGCTAGCACGCTCTGCCCCCGGCGAACTTCTCGCCTCTTCATCACGAGCCACTTGTTCATCACGAGCCACCACTTGATTGCCGAACGTGAACCCAGTCTAGCTGTAGTAGGCGGCCTGACGTCGGAACCAGAACCAGGTGGCTAGCACATCATGCCGCCGGTGACTGCACCCTGGTAGTAATCTGGCGGTCGTTCCTCAGCTCACGGCGTCGCCGCTGAACGCATCGACGGCCGCTTCGGCCACGGCAACGTCCATCCCGCCGGTCGGAGCGCTAACCCCGACCGCCCCGACCACCACGCCGTCGAGTACCAGCGGAAGACCGCCGGCGAGAACCGCGACGTCTGGCAAGGACGTCAGGGCGGCCAGCACCGAGGGGTTGCCGCTGATACCGGCGGCCAGACGACCAGTACTCACTCCGCCCATCGCCACCACGGTATAGGCCTTCTGCCTGGCCAGATCCACTCCGATGAGCGGCGAGCCGTCCATCCGCAACAGCGCCTTGAGGATGCCTTGCGCGTCGACCACCGCCACCGTCGATGGCGCCTGCAACTCGGCGGCCTTTTCCGCGGCAGCCACCATCACGCGTTGAGCGCCGACCGCGGTGATCGTCGCGGGACTGTGCGTAAACGCTGCTGATGCCATGTCGTCTCCCAAGAGCGATTATCATTCCTGGCCGAAAGCGCAGCGTGACCTGTAACCAGAACGGTCGACTGCATAACAGAACAATAGAACGGTACCAGGCCGGCCGCGCGCGCTCCAGAGGTCCCGGCGCCGGAAAGATGCCTTGACGTAGCTCACAGCCATGAGTACCGTCGAGTTACGGTTCTGTTTTACGGATCATAGTTCTGTCTAGCGTTACATTCTGAGGAGAGTCCGGGGAGATGGCGACTTCGCCAACCATGGCCAGCCGGTTCCGCGCCCAGATGGACTCGGGACCTATCTACGCGGCCGGTTGCTTCGACGCGCTGTCGGCCCGGCTGGCCGAGGACGTCGGGTACTCAGCCGCTTATATCAGCGGCCTGGCGGTCGAGGCCACCCAACTGGGCAGCGCTGATATCGGTCTGATCACCCGCACCGAGATGGCCGCCCACGCCGCGCGCATCGCGGCGGCCGTCGACATACCCGTGCTGTGCGATGTCGATACCGGTTACGGCGACGTGGTCAACATCGGGCGGACAGTCCGGGAATTCGAACGCGCCGGTATCGCTGGCATTCAGATCGAGGACCAGACGGATCCGAAGAAGTGCCCGCTGCTCGGCTCGCCTGACGTGCTGGCCGCCTCGGTTGCGGCCCGCAGGATCCAGGCTGCCGCCGAGGCCCGCTCGGACGAGGACTTCGTGTTGATCGGCCGGACCGATGCCTATGAGCTCTCGTTCGACGAGGTCGTCCGCCGCTCCAACCTTTACCTCCAAGCGGGAGCAGATATCGCGATGTCTCCCCTGAAGCAGGTCGACGGGACCCCGATGAGCGCGCTCCCGCCGGACGAGCAGATGAAGTGGCACCAGCGCTACTGCTCTGAGGTCGACGGGCCGCTGATCGGCATGAACCTGCCTCCGGGCCATAACGTCTTCGACATGATCGAGGCCGGGTACCGGATCATGATCCTCCCGACCATCAGCCTGCAGGCGGCGGCCACCGCCATGCATCATGCGCTAAAACAGTCGCTGAGCGACGGCACGGGCGTGACCTATTTTGCCGATTACCCGCGCCACGACCGGGTTGTCGGCGAGGGCTTGCTCAAGCTGCTGGGAGCGGAGAAAGCTCTCGAAGCGCAGCAGAGGCTGGGCTCCGCGACATGAGCAAAGGAAAAGGAGCCGGATCATCACGACGCTCCCGGCTAGAGAAGGAATTCAGATGAGCGCCGGCCGGACCATGACGTCCAAGATCCTCGCCCGGGCCGCGTCGGCGGCGTCGGTCGAGACCGGTGACGTCATCACGGCGAGGGTCCAGGTTCTCACGGTGGCCGATACCGAGCGTTTCATCGACTTCATGAATACCCACAGCTTGCGGGTCTGGGATCCGAATCGGATCGTCTTCTGTTTTGACCACATGTTCGAGGACTGGCTTCCATCGGCGGCGATCCGTAATCATCCGAAGATCCGGCGATTCGCCGAGGTTCAGGGGATCCCCGAGGAAAATATCTACGGCGTCGGACGGGGTGGCCTATCTCATCAGGTACCCGTGGAAGAGGGGTGGATACTGCCTGGCACGGTGAGCCCGGGCGCAGATACCCAGGCCGCCACTATGGGTGCGATGAACTGCTTCGCGATACCGACCCTGTCGTCCGGGACGACGAGCGTGGTCCTGACCGGCGAGCTCTGGCAGGTCGTCCCCGAGTGCGTCTCGCTGCGCCTCGAGGGCAGCCTGCCGAAGGGAATACTGGGCAAGGATGTGGTCTATCGCCTCATCAAGGATCTGGGCGGGTTGCTGCACGGACGCGTGATCGAGGTATCCGGTCCGGGCGTTGCCGCCCTGCCGATTGACGTGCGCATGGCCATCGCGAACGGCGCTATTCAGATGGGAGCGCAGACGATCATCTTCCCGCCGGATCAGCGGCTTCTGGACTACCTTAAGCCGCGGGCCCGCGCCAGCTTCGACCCGGTCAGTCCCGACTCAGATGCGCAATACGCGGCCACCTACGAATATGACCTGGGTGGCTTCGAATGCCTGATATCCGGGCCGCATGAGATTGACCGGATCCGGCCTTTGAGTGAGCTAGCCGGCCTGCCGGTCACCGCTGCATACATCGGGTCATGCTCGAGTGGACGACTCGAGGACCTGGCCTTGGCGGCTCAAGTGCTGCGCAACCGGAAGATCCATCCAAGCGTCCGCATGGTCGTCACGCCCATATCGGCCACTGTGGAGCGCCAGGCCGAGGCGAACGGAATACTGCAGACCTTCAGAGCGGCCGGAGTCGTGGTCACCTCGCCGGGCTGCGGAGCGTGCTACCACGGCAATACATCGCCGCTGAAGCTCGGGGACGGCGAGCGCTGTATCACCGCGTCGGTCGAGAACCTTGCGGGCCGGATGGGCAGCGCCTCAGCCGAGATCTACCTGGGTAATGCGGCCGTCGTGGCGGCTTCCGCGATCGACGGCCAACTGACACAACCCGCGGTCTACTTGAAGCGATAGGCGCAAGGTGATGAAAATACACGGTCGCGCGTGGAGGCTCGGTGACGATATCGGGGCTACCGACCTGATCCCGGCCCGCTATGACAAGATCGGCATGAAGCGTGACTGGGCCGAGTGCGCTCGTCACTTGCTGGAAGACGCCGAGCCGCGATTCGCCTCCTCGGTGCGTCCGGGCGACATGCTGGTCGCCGGAGATAATTTCGGCTCGGGTCACGCGCACTACTTCGGCGCGGTGATCAACGCCTGTCTGACCGTCGAGCTGGGGGCCGTCTTCGCCAGCAGCATTAACGGCATGTTCTTCCGCGCGGCCACCGATCTGGGTCTGATTTCGTGGACCTACGGCGAGCTCGCCGATCTGGTGGCCACGGGTGACGAGATCGAGGTCGATCTCGAGCGCGGAGAGTTCCGAAACCTGACGACGAGCATTGAACGTCAGCTGACCCCGCCGCCGTGCTTGATCTTGGATATCTTTGCGGCTCGGGGGTCGACCAACTGGGCGCTGCGCAGAGCGCAACTTTTGGAGCCAACCGCCTCATCCGCTGCTGGCCGGGAGTTCCGGCGCGATTTAACGGTGGAGCGGTACATACCCTCCGTCGACCAGCAGTGACTGGCCGGTGATGAAGCTGGCCTCGTCCGATAGCAGGAAGACGGTAGGATAGGCGATTTCCCAGGCCGTGCCTCTCCGGCGGAGCGGGATCGCGGGATGGCCCGCCTCAGCCGCCGCCCGGTACGCGGGACTGACCGAGGCACCGTGCCGGCTGGCGGCCGTGTCGATGGTGCCGGGCGCGACGATGTTGACCCGTATCCGCTGCGCAGCGGCCTGTTGCGCGACGACGTTCTTGAGGCCTTCGAGCGCGGCCTTGGAGGCGTGGTAAGCCGCCATTTCGTGCACCGGCGCGTAGGCCGCGATGGATGAGATCAAGACGATCGACGAGCCCGGTTCGAGTACCCGGAGCGCATGCCGGAGGCCGAGGAAATGGGACCGGACGTTGGTGGCGAAGGTCCAGTCCCAGTCTTCGGCGGAGATCGAGTCGAGGTCGCCCGCTCGCGCGGTGCCTACGACGAGCACGAGGCCGTCGACTCCGCCGAGTGCGGCGGCGGCGTCAGTCACGAAGCGCTGTACGTCCGGCTCCCGGCTCGCGTCGCCCACGCTGACGTGGACCTTAGCCCCTTCACGTTCGGCGAGCATGGCCGTGTCGTGAACAGAGCGATCGTCGATGTCGAACAGGGCGACGTCGGCTCCCTCCCGGGCGCACAGCACGCTGATGGCACGGCCGTTGCCGGTCGGAGCCTCGCCTTCACCTGGATATCGCGACTGACCCGCCCCGACGATGAGAATCCGGCGGCCTTCGAGCCGTGATCGGCTTGGTGCCAGGCCCTGCGCCTCGGGTGCTAGAACGTCTGCCCCGGTCATCTTTCCACCCAATATTCTGATAGTCAGAACTTAAATCTATAGAAAAGAATTATCTGAACGGTAACGGCGTGATGTTCCGATGTCAAGGTAGCGAGCGGCGGGGCCTTCCGTTCGACGGCCGCAGCCAGAAGACCTTGATGCCCTCCGGTCGCAGCGGGCGCCCACGCGAGCATCCGGCGGCTTTGCCTTTTCGGGTTTCGTTCTGGAAGATGGAACGCTATTCTGTTAATAGCCAGACTACGTCTCACCCACAGAAGGGACACGCGATGGACGCTGGAGGCCCCTTCGACCTCGAGGTCGACGTCTTGGTCGTGGGATCCGGCTGCGGCGGTCTCACCGCAGGGTTGGCGGCGCGAGACGCCGGCCTTGAGACGCTGCTGATCGAGAAGTCGAAGTACTACGGTGGCTCCACCGTCCTCTCGGGCGGGTCGATCTGGATTCCCAACGCCCCGGTCATCGTCCGGCACGGTGTCACGGCCACCCCGGAGAGCGTGGTGACCTACCTGGAGTCGATCAGCGACGGCAAGGTGCCAAGGGCGCGCATCGAACGGCTAGTCGACCAAGGTCCCAAGATGCTTGAGTTCCTGGAGCGGTCGAGCCCGCACATGATCTTCGAATGGCGCCCCGACTATCCCGACTATCATCCGGACGCGCCCGGCGGATCCGCCACGGGCAGGTCGGTAGAGGCGATTCACTTCGATCGGCGAAAGCTGGGGGATCTGGACGAGTTCATGCGCGAGCCGACGCTGCGCACGCCCCGCGGGATGTGGATCCGATCGAATGACTTGCACGCCTTCCTCGGCCTGCGGCGCAGCTGGAAGGGCAAGCTAATGTTTGCCCGTCTTATCGCGCGCTTCGTCCGCGCCGGGGTGACCGGAGCCCGGATCGTCACCCGGGGCGAGGCCCTGGTCGGCCGTCTCCGGCTCGCGCTGCGCGATGCCGATGTGCCGCTCTGGCTGGGTACCTCGCTGGTCGGACTCGTGCGTGACGGCGACGGCCGGGTGTCAGGAGCCGAGATCGAACGAGACGGCAAGATCATGCGAGTCCGGGCCCGCGGCGGGGTGATCCTCGCCACTGGAGGCTTCGACCACAACACCGAAATGCGCAAGCAATACCAGCCGCTCGTCACCGCGGACTGGAGCATGGGTGCGCCGGAGTGCACGGGCGACGGTATTCGAGCCGGGGCGGCCGTCGGCGGCGCACTCGCGCTACTCGACGACGCCTGGTGGATGCCGGCGATCCCCTGGGGAAACGGGAAGGTCGGGCTGCTGCTTTTTGAGCGCCAGATCCCAGCCCAGTTCGTGGTTAACGGTGAAGGCAGGCGCTACACGAACGAGGCCGCGCCGTATACCGACTTTGTGCATGACATGCTGGCTGGCCAGGATCGCGGAGTCCCTCACATCCCGTCGTGGCTGATCATCGATGAACGGTCCTGGCGCACCTGCATGTTCGCCGGTCATCTCCCGCTTCCGAAGCTGCCAGCGCCGGTTCCCACTGGGTACCAGCTGCCCGGGCCCTGGGTAGAGTCGGGTTCGGTGCAGACGGCCACCAGCTGGGCTGCCCTCGCCGAGCTGATCGGAGTCCCGGCCGACAACCTCGTGAGCACGGCCGAGCGCTTCAACCGCTTCGCTAGTGCGGGCATCGACGAGGACTTTCATCGCGGCGAAAACGCCTATGACAATTACTACGGCGACCCTCGGCTGCCGAACCCGAACCTGCGGCCCATGGGTTCGGGGCCGTACTACGCGTTTAAGGTTGTCCCGAGTGACCTCGGCACTAAGGGTGGTCTCGTCACTAACGAGGACGCCCGGGTTCTCGGCGACAACGGCGATGTGGTCGACGGTCTTTACGCGACCGGCAACGCTTCCGCATCGGTCACCGGTCACGGTTACTCGGGGCCAGGCGGGACTATCGGGCCCGCCATGACGTTCGGATACGTTGCGGCGCATCACATCGCGAGCAAGCTCCGCGAGGCAGCCGGATCCGCCGGATAGGCCGTCAGGCTCGGTCAGATGCGGAAACTCTCCCGCACATTGGCCGGGAACAGGTCGTCGACATCGAGCCGCCGATCACAGAGGCCCTGCTCATGGGCGTAGCGAAGAAAGGCCTCTATCGTCCTACGGTTAGCGTCGATGCCGTAGGGCCAGAGGTCATGACCGAATAGGGCCTCCGCCTGCCGGGCCCGCTCCGTGCCCCAGGGCAGGGGAATATGAGGCGCGGTGTCGTCAAAGATCCTCTTCAGGCTGCGGTCCTTCGATTCAGTGAAGGCCTTGACGAGATTCGTCGCCGTCCAGGGGTATCGCTCGAAGGCTTCGCGCTGGAGCACCACCAGATGCATGATGGGAAACACTCCGGTCCGCTGAAAGTACTCCTGCTCCGTTTGCTGAGCATCGCTGAACAATTGGATGATGCCTCCCGAGCGGTCCTCGAACGCGGTCGGCGGATGCGGCACGAGAATCGCGTCGAGGCTTCCCTGCAGGAGCATCTCGTTCAGCGACTGGTCAGCCTCAGTACGCACCTCGATACCCTCTGGGAGACTGGTCGGAAGTGTTTCCACCCGGCCTGGCGAGTTGATGCCGCCCTGCACCCAGCGTACGGATGTCAGGTCGATCCCGTACTCGTGCTGCAATAGCGCTCGCTGGTAGACCGTCGCGGTCACGGTCCACTCGGGAAAGCCGATGCGAGCGCCTGCCAGCGCCGCAGGGTCATCGACCGGCCCGTCGTTCCTGATGAAAATGCCGGAATGACGGAACGATCTCGAAAGGAAAACCGGCAGGCCCACCAGCGAGTCGTCGCCGCGTCCCTTCAGGGAGCAGTACTTGCCGAACGACATTTCAGATACGTCCCACTCACGGAATTTGGTGAAGCGGAAGAAGATCTCCTCGACCTCATAGAGCAAGCACGTCAGGTCGACTCCGTCGACGGCGACCCGACCGGAAACGAGATCGCGTACCTGGTCGGAGTCGTTGACGGCCAGAGTAAGACGCACGTTTTGACGCTCTGCGCTGTTCATCGGAAAGTCCTGCCCTCGGTGCTTGACTCGCGGCATCGTCTTACCTTTCGCAGCGGACGCAGTGAGAAAACCAGCACATGCCTGCGCGGCGAGCCGGACTCATTGACAGTGTCGCGGTACTATCGCTAGCCTGGATATATTCTGTTCCTCAGATCACTATACTTCAAGGCGGAACAGTAGGCCAAGAACCGGCACACTATCGGTCACCTCAGGTGTTACAGAAGAGGCGACGAGAGGATCGGCTTTGTCGATGACGAGGACGGAGAACACCACCCTCCGAGTGTCTCGGGAGCGCATTCGCCGCTTCGTGGCTCCGGAGTCAATCGCGGTCATCGGCGCGAGCGAAAGCTCACCGCGTCATGCCGTCCGGGCGCTGCTCGACAGCGCGCTGCAGGTGTACCTGGTCAATCCGAGTCACCGCCGGCTCTTTGGGCGGGACGCGTATCCCGATCTGCAGGCGATCGGACGTCCCGTCGATGCCGTGCTCACTTTGGTCAACGCGCGTGCCGCCATCGCCGCGGTAGAGCAGGCAGCAGCCATTGGCGCCGCCGGGGTCGCGGTGAATGCCGCCGGCTTCGCCGAAGCCGGGCCGGCCGGGGCAGCGCTTCAGCAGGACCTCGTCGTGGCTGCCGGCAACATAGCGGTACTCGGGCCGAACTGCAACGGATTCGTCAACGCGACGACCGGTGCCTTCCTGGCGGGTGCCCCCAAACTTCCGCTGCGGGCCGGCTCGATCGGGATGGTCACGCATAGTGGAGGGTTCATCACGGACGCCGCGGTGGCGGCAGTCAACCGCCAGATCGGCTTCACCGCGATGATTTCCACCGGCAACGAGGCCGTAACCGATATGGTCGACTACCTGGAATACTTCGTCGATGACCCGTTGACCCGGGCAATTTGCCTGATCATTGAGAGGATCACCAGGCCACGTGCCTTCTTCCGCGCGGTCGAACGTGCTCGCCAGGTGGGCAAGCCTATCGTGGCGCTCAAGCTAGGCCGAAGCGCTCGTGGACGGGAGGTGGCTCGGTCGCACACCGGGGCCATCGTCGGCGAGAGCTGGATCTACGATTCCGCATTCCGCCAGTACGGAATCATCCCTGCGAACGACCTGGGCGATCTGCTGGATCGGGTCATGCTGTTCGATCAGTTGCCGACCGCCAAGTGGTCCTCGGTGAGCAACCTGGCCGTGATTAGTGTGTCGGGCGGTGCGGCAGCCCTGGCCAGCGATGTCGCCGAGCAGGAAGGACTCCCGCTCCCTGATCTGCGTTCGGTGGCGCCAGATGTGACATCGATTCTGCCCGCGGCCACCGTGATGAATCCGCTTGATATGACCGGTTTTGTTATGAGCAAGCCGGATGATATTCGCTTCATCTTCGACAGTTACGCGCGATCGCCCGACGTGGACGCCGTGATGACCATGTGGACCCTCGGCCTGGAGAGCCGCGGATTCGCCGAATTCCTTGTGCTGCCGTTTGCCGAGGTCGCTGCGCGGACCGTCAAACCGATGGTGCTCTCGATGACCGCGGACGGCGCGGTCAGTCCATGGGCCGCCGAGCTCATGGGAAGCGGCGCCGCCGTCGCGCCCAGCTTGCGCTCCGGTTTGAGAGCGCTAGCGAGCATGGCGTTCTTCGAACGAGCCGCGGCGCGCTCCGCCCGTCTTCCCTACGAGCAGGTGAGCGTGCGGCAACTTGTGGCCAACGACATCGCGGCCACTCCCGACGGTGCGATCCTTACCTTCGCGGCGGCGATGAACCTGCTAGAAAGCTACGGCATCCAGGTCGCACCCTATGTCGTGATCGGGCCGGACGACACCCCCTCGGCGAAGCAGTTTGACTTCGACGGACCCTTCGTGGTCAAGCTCGCCGACTGTGCCCACCGGACGGAGATCGGGGCCGTACGCATAGGTGTCGGTCTCGGTGGTCTCGACCAGGTGGTCGGAGAGCTTCGTACATTGAGCGCCCAGCATGGCCTGCCTCCCGGCGTAGTCGTGCAGCCCTTGATCGCATCGGACGGAGAGGCCTTCGTCGGCGCAGACGCGAGCGGTGAGCTCGGATCCGTCGTGCTGTGTGGACTGGGCGGAATTCATGTCGAAGCCCTAGGCCAGGTTGACGGACGACTCGTGCCGGTGTCCGAGGACGACGCGCTGGACCTTGTCAATTCACTTGACCGGCTCGGAGTGTTCACCGGATCGAGAGGAGCCGAGCCCTGGGATAGGCACGCGCTGGCCGGTGTCGTACGGTCGGTCAGTGCGATCGCGTCGAGCACGCGAGACTGGCTCCAGTCGCTGGACATAAATCCGCTGATGCGGACTTCCGCCGGATTCGTGGCCGTTGACGCCGTGGTCTTCGTCGCTCAGCCGAGAGCAGCGAGGAGCAGAAACGAAACGAGCGAGTGGGCCGCCGGTAAATGAGCAGCGAGCAGGTTGTCAGGTACGAGGCCGCAGAGAAGATCGCCGTAGTGACGCTGGACAATCCCAGTCGGCTCAATGCGATCGATCACGGCGCCGGCAGTATGGCCGACCAGCTGCTCCAGGCGCTGGACCGGGCTGATACCGACGACGAAATCCGCTGTGTCGTCGTCACAGGTAACGGGCGCGCGTTCTCCGCTGGGGGCGACCTGGACGGAACCGGCCATAAGGAACCCCTGGACTGGTACGAGTTCCTCCAGAGCAACGTCCGCGAGACTGAGCGAATCCGTGACATGCGCAAGCCGACGATAGGTGCCATCAACGGACTGTGCTACGGATTCGGTCTCATCCTGGCCACACACCTCGACATTCTCGTCGCCCGAGAAGACGCCTCCTTCGGTCTGATCGAAACCCGGGCTGGATCAACGGGCGCCCAGACGCTGCCGTTTCTTGTCGGACCGCAATGGGCCAAGTTTCTTGCCCTCACGGGCGAGTTGATCAGCGCGCAGAAAGCCAAGGAGATTGGACTGGTCATCGAGGTCGTACCAAAAGGGAACTTTACTGCCAAGGTGATGGATCTGGCCCGGCGCATCGCGGCCATGCCGCCGGAGGCGGTAATGATGAACCGGCGCGTCATCAACGGAGCGATCACGATGATGGGCTGGCAAAGCCAGCGCGAGTTCTCGCTCGCGCTCAACACCGTGACCAACTTGATGGCCCGCGACGCCCGCGCCGCTGACGGTCGGCTGCTGGCCAAGGTCCTGCGCGAAGATGGCTGGAAGGCGTACAAGGTCGCACGAGACGCCGCTTTCGAAACGCCGTGGCTGGAGGACTGAATCTGCTGGCTCTCCACGCCAACGAGACGATGTTAGGCATGCGGCAACCTTGGCTG
>Ga0182030_10024629_pt1 | contig 11040 bp, 10 predicted proteins | sample 812S3MmetaG_FD_121299 | JGI IMG/M metagenome (GOLD analysis project Ga0182030, IMG submission 121299) | Permafrost microbial communities from Stordalen Mire, Sweden - 812S3M metaG (Illumina Assembly) | ecosystem: Environmental > Terrestrial > Soil > Wetlands > Permafrost | place: Sweden... | reverse complement strand
GGCTATTCGGAGTTTAGCTTCGACCAGTGGTGAGAGCCAATTGACCACTGCTTTGCTCTACCTAGTTGGAGATTCCCAAGGCGGTCAGTTCGCCTTTAGCTTTGCCTCATGGCAACCAGCGCGAACTCTCGGCTTTGTCTCTTTGAAGGGTGGACAACATGATGTTACCGCTATCCATAATGCCGCTGGAGTTCCCGGATTGTTTTTTGCGGGAGAATTGGACGCTCCTTTTCGTATTGCCAACATCGAAGAAGTTTTTTCAAAGGGACGCACCCTTGGTGCTCCTTGGTGCCTCGCCATCGATCTCCGTGGCAACCATTCCCCCGATCGATGCGGTCCTCTCGTCCGCTCGTTCCTCCGAGCGTTATCAAGACTGCATTTGGGACGTGAGGGACAAACCCTAGGCCTGTCAGCAGAACCCAATATTCGGCTAGCGGCAGGGGCCATTTCGTCTCGGTCATGGTTTCCGGAAGCTGCCTTCGAACGTGACTGGGTAAGATTTGAATCCGGAGCGTTAGGCTCCTCATCTCCACCGTTGGGTTTTGAATCAAAGATGCTGCCAGCGCAAGGGACTGTATCTCCTGCCTTCCAGGATGTAGGTTTTATAGAGTCTGGAGAGAAGTCTCGACTATTGTCGCTAGACGTTACGCCCAATGACCCATCGGATTGGGAGGGCGTGAGCGTTCTAGATTGTTCCTATCTGTCAGACGTAAGAGTCGTAAAAATATCGCCAAGCCACTTTACTATTTATTCTAGTCTAAGCACGACAGATCTGCCGCTAGGCCGCTTTACAGGAGTAATACCGCTACGGTTTAACTTGCAAGGCAAGACGGTTCTCGGAGGATTAAATGTCCCGCTCACCGCGACAGTGGTAGGAGACGTCGTTGCGACTCCTCCTTTTATCTTCCTTACAGCACAATCGAACAGCATCGAATTGACCCATATCAAGATTAGCTCAAAAACAAAGCAACAGATCAAGTTGCTCGCTTACCAGGCTCCGCCAGGAATAAATGTGGAGACTTCTGTGATGCCCGCGGAGCCCCTCGAGGTGACTGTTTTGTTTGATACCCACAAAGAAAGGCCACACGATGTAGCGTCGGGCTCCTTCCTACTGCACCTGAAAACCGATAAGGAGTGGACGTTGCGTATTCCTTACATCAACTCATTGGCCAACTAGATAGAAGCAAGCGGCCAAACAGCAGACGCCTCAACGGAAATCGATCACTCAAACTTCGTTGGATCCAGTGCCCGCAACTCATGGAGAAATTCCACTACGAAGTCCGCCAGCTCGTGAAATGGCCCGTTCATTTTTGAACTCGAAGGCCGTTCTTCGGCGTTCTCGATGGCATCGGTCAAGTTTGCAAGGACTTCAAGGAACGATAGTGCGCCTCTGCGATTTTCATGTAGCAGTCGTACGGCGCTATCGGCGGTTAGAACCAGGGTCAACATCTCACCAAAGTCAAGAGCGTCCTTCAACATTCCTCGTGTTCCCGAGACCGGGAGACCTTCGGCTACTGCCAGTTCTTGCAGCCGGTGGCGCTGGGTGAGCCAAATTGATCGCATCCTAGCATCTTAGCATAATGCCAGCCTCGAAAGCTTCGCATTTTTTGACTTGAATCACTCGCATGTCTCCCACTCACCCTCTTCCGCCTATGGGCGGTAGGGCTCGACAGAAAAGCCCGTTTATTGCAACGATTTATAACCTATAACTCATTATTGTTCAATAGAATTCGCATTTACTTAAGTCCTACTCTTTTCCTATTTGGGGGTACTTTTCTCTGGCAATTTCTCTGGCAATTTTCACCTTTTCAGGCCCATTTCAGCAAAGGCTGAAACAGCCTCTTTTCCTGAAATGGACTTCTCTTCTCATCAGGCTGGCTATCTGGTATCCTTGGTAGATATAACAAAGTACCGAGGAAATGCTTGATATTGGGAAAGCTCGGTGTAAGCTTATTTCTACCAAGCTATCAAATATGGCCACCCTTGCTTCCAAACGTCAACAAGCCCTGTCCCTGCTTCGTTCCCAGGGGCTGCTCCGCCCTGCCGATCTCGAGCGGAAAGGACTTCCTCCTGGCTACCTTCTCGATTTCAAGCGCCAAGGCCTGGCCGAGATGGTGGCGCGGGGCATGTATGCCCCCGCTAACTACAAGCTCACCGAAAACCATAGCTATGCGGTCGTGGCCAAGCGTGTCCCCCATGGAGTTATCTGCCTGCTCTCGGCCCTGAGCTTTCACAAGCTGACCACTCAGAATCCTTCGCAGGTTTGGCTGGCTGTCGACCAAAAAGCATGGGCACCGCGTCTCTCCTATCCGCCTATCCGCCTCGTTCGCTCTTCTGGCGAGGCCCTGACGGCCGGCGTCGAGGAACATCTCGTCGAAGGGGTGACGCTCCACGTCTACAGCGTAGCCAAGACCATCGCCGACCTGTTCAAATTCCGTTACAAGGTGGGTCTGGATGTCGCCATGGAAGCTCTTCGCGATGGCCTGAAAGCCCGCCGGGCCACGCGGGACGAGATCATGCGTTATGCCCGCATTTGCCGGGTAGCCAAAGTGATGCAGCCTTACCTGGAAAGCGAAGCCTTCCTATGAGCGCCAAAGTTCCCAAGAATATTGCGACCTCTGTCCGCCACCGCCTGCTCAATCGCGCCCGCGAGGATCAGCAAGAGTTCCAGCTTGTTCTCACGCGCTACGCACTCGAACGACTGGTTTTTCGGCTCAGCCGCTCGTCCTACGCGGAAAAATTCGTCCTCAAAGGAGCAATGCTCTTTTATGTCTGGAATCCGACCTCAGGAGCCTATCGCCCGACCCGCGATCTTGATTTCCTGATGCGCGGAGAAACTTCCGTGGAAATCTTAGAGACGATTTTCCGCAAAGTCATTCAAACGGAAGTCAGTTCCGATGGTTTGGTCTTCGATCCTGAATCCGTCAAAGCCACGCCGATCCGCGAAGACAATCGATACGGCGGCCTGCGGGTGAATCTTATGGCCCTTCTCGAAAAGGCCAAAATCCCGCTCCAAATCGACATTGGCTTCGGCGATAAGATTACACCGGGACCTGAACGGATTGTTTTCCCCTCCCTGCTTGGGCAGGAAACACCGCATCTATCCGCTTATCCCAAAGAGACCGTCATTGCCGAAAAGCTTGAAGCCATGGTGTCCCTGGGGGAAGCCAACAGTCGCATGAAGGACTTTTATGACATCTATTTTCTGTCCCTTCATTACGCCTTCGACGGAAATATCTTGAGCCAAGCCATTGCCGCAACATTCACAGGCCGTGGTACCGTAATTCCGGCCGGAGAGATTTATCCGCTGAGCGCCGAATTTTCCCGCAATCCTGACCGGCAACGTCTCTGGACCGGTTTTCTTAAGCGCCTTGGTTTGAGGGACGTTGAAACTTCCTTCGAGATCGTGACGCAGCAAATCGCGGCTTTTGTTCAACTCCCGACGCAGGCAGCCAGTCAGGACGCAGACCTTTCTCGGAAATGGTCACCGGGCGGACCCTGGTTGTAATCCTGACCAAAGGTCTTCTCTTCGCTAAACCTCGCCAAGTCACCTCTCAACAAAATGAACTCAGATATCTTAACTGAAAAATCTGCTGAATCGACGTTGTAGGCGTGGCTCGTTCCGCTTTTCCCATTTACGTCTTGAAAACGCTCTCTCGATGATAGCGAATAAAATCTCCCGAAGGTTCGGCAAGTCTGTCTGGTAATCGAATGGCCATTCCCTCATATGGGACAAAGTTTTGTTCCAAAGCGGGTTGAGGGAAGTATGACTTGAGTCGTTTACTTAAAACAACTTTCATCTGATCATCGAGTGTGATCAACCCATTATCGAATGCTGCATCGTGAATACTCGACAGACATAAGCCATTGCGTGGATCGAGCCGTTCGTTTGGAAAGTCACGCCATGGCTTGATGTGACTTGCGACCAGTAACCGCGGTATGTTAATGCCGCTTATGCAACAACGAATGCCGTAGGCACTGAGAATTGACTGACGAAAAAATTGTTGGCCCCGTCGGACTTTTACGGTCGTGATTGTCTCTGTGGGACCAGCGGGAGCGCTTAAATTGCTGCTCGGTTCCAATTGCACTCTGTCATGATCAAGGAGATCCACTTCCTCGTCTTGCTTGGTTGTCAACAGATCGTGAAGCAGTTCTTCACTCTGCGGGCCAAGTGTTGAGATGTTTGCGTTGAACTCGTTCCAAACAGAACGATCCTCGTTTGCGGCTCCTTTCATTCCGGCGATACCCCTGGCGTGCAAAACAGGATCCAGAGAAGCAAAATTGCAGAGCTTCAACGCGAGACTGCTAGGCGTCCGCCCCATTTTTGCGGCCACTTCTTTAATAATGGGATTCCCTTTGTGCAACTTACCAAACGGGAGTTTGCAATAAAGGTTGAGGGCGATGAGACGTTGCGTTCGAGTCCATGCTACACCGATTGCTCTGGCCATGCCACAAATGTGCCAGACTCTTTTTCCAATACGAGCCTGTAGACGACTTGAGTTTTCAGTCTTAAACCAGCCAATGGATTTTAATTTCCTTTTCGAGCTTTTTAAATTCCGTATCGCCGGTAATAAGTTCAGCTTTTCTTTCTTTCGCCAAGGCAGCCGCATAGGCGTCACCGTAGGAAATACCACCACGCGACTTGTAAATCGCCGCCTGGCGGGCAAGTTTCAAATCTTCGCTTACACCCACGATTTCAATCGAAAGAGTCGCCATTTCGCGCACCTTGGCCTCCGCTGCCGCCTCTGATTCTCCTCGAGCATAAGCGGTGTAAATTTCAGCCCAATTGATCACACTCATGTAAAGGTGATGCCGCCCTTGGGAGCCCTGAAAAAGGATTTCCTCAACGGCGTCTGCTGCCGGTTCCCCGTTATAAAAAGCCATCAAGGCCCAGCTATCCAAGACTTTTGCTGCCATTTTAGTGCTCCCGTTCCCAGCGCCGGTCATCTTGGAACGCATCCCATACCTTTTTGTTTTTCAACGAACCACGCAGGCTGCGAATGTATTCCCGCGTGACTGGCTTGAGCAAAATTCCTTCGGGGGTTGAGATCACCGCCGCGCGGGTACCCACTTTAATTTCAAATTCCTTCCGCAGCTTGGAAGGGATAACAACCTGACCTTTGGTGGTAAAAGTTACGATGTTTGAAACTCTGCTTACTTGCATGAAAATAGTTATACCCCATTTTTAAAGTAAGTCAATTCTATTGTATCCTACTTATCTAAGCCTGCAATCCCTGCGGGAGATGAAAAGCTGGAAGAAACCAACAAAGCACTAAGAAAGCCTAATACGGTCCAGAGAATTTGTGCAACAGACTGTTGCACAATTGATGATCAGACCATGCCAATGTGTTAATTCGCCTCAAACGGTCTTACAGGCTCATTTTATGTCCCTGTGCGGCTGGACGAGCAAAATAATGATTGCGATATAGGAGCGTCGGTTGGGCAGTTTCGATATTCTCAACCTTTCGGGTTTGCTCCGCTTTCTGAGGCGTGGATTTTACCGCAATCTTTTCGCCAAAGGGAATACCGCCCTTATCACGCAAGATTGACTCGAAAGGATCAATGGTTTTTGTCGCAGCGGGCAGCTTGAGCAATTCATGGGCCGTCATCCTGACTCCACTGGACTGGATGGCTTTTGCCAATCGCGCTTTGTCGTCAGTATAAACCGTGACTCTTTCCCGTGCGCGGCTGACCGAAACGTAAAATTGCTCGGTAGAGGATGCGCCGAACGATTTCATGGACTGAGCGACGAAGACACGATCCACGGTTTTGCTTTGGGCAACATGGGAGGTCTGGCAGTAGCCGTGAGCTAGGTTACCGTAATCTTTTCCGATCACCCAGCCGTTCGATAATTTGAGATCGCCGGCATGGGTAAATCCCTTCACCTGAAAGACGGCTCCATTGTTGAGGCGGTGTTTCCCATCGGCGGTAAATCCATTTTGGGTGATGCGGATTTTGTCGCCGGCAACCAAAAGTAAGGTCTGGGTCTCATAAACCTGAAATCGGGCGCTCTGGTACAGCGGCAACGGCTGTTCACGGCCTTTTTCATCCTGAACATGGACAGAACCCTCGCTGTTCACGCTCGACACCGTGACTCGCTGGCCACGGGTGAACCCATGCGCGTTTTGATGGAATTGCACCACCAGGCCGGGACGGTAGTTCTGGGCATGGGAAAGCTGGGCTTCCGTCCATTGTTGGTTGATGAGGCGGGTAAATTTCCGCTCATCAGTTCCGAGCTTGCCGCGCCGTTTCAATTCCTCCCGAATCAGCGCCGTGACCTTTTCGCCCTCTGCATGGGTCGGCGACACCACCAGGGCGGTTTTGCGCCGGGTAATGGCATCGGCATAGTCTTTGGCAATCTCCCGGTATCTTTCCTGTTCGCTCAGTTCCTTGATGGCACCCATTTGATCGAGTTTTTCAAAGCCGCCTTGGGGATTGTCATTGGAAAATTCCCGCACGGCATCCCGGTATTGCGCGTCCTTTTGCCTCCGTATCTCCGTTAATTCGGCTGGCTTCAATCCAGCGTGGGTTTCCAGCAAGCGCAGGGCGTCGCCTCGTTCGACTGACGTGTGTTGTCGCGTGTCTCCCGACAGGATGACTCGGCAATTTTGCTGCCCGGCCAGTTGGAAAATACGGCGCATCTGGCGGGCGCTGAGCAACCCCGCCTCGTCGATCCAAAGCACCTGACCGCGAAGCTGCGGGTGCAACGATTCGTTTTTGAGGAGATGCGCCACGGTTTGGGCGTTGCTAAACCCTTCCTCCCTGAGCGTGCCGCGCGAGGACTCGGCACTTGGGGCAAAAGTGAAGACCTTGTGGCCGCCAGCCTCAATCGCCGATACCGCTTCCCGCATTATAGTCGTCTTCCCGGCCCCAGCCGGGCCGCGAATGGCCATCACGCGGTCCGGTGAGGTCATCACATGCCGGACGGCATCCTTTTGATCCTGCCCGAGCTGGTTATTTTGGAGGGTATACGCCATGGCATTGAGCGGACGGCATTGACCCTGGCCTTTTTGCACAAACTGGATATTTTCCACTTCCTCGCTGAGAATTTCCCGCGTTGTACACCACCGTTGCCCTTCCATCTCTTTGATGAGGATGTCGTCGCGATAAAGCTGCCGTTCCACCTGTTCGACCCCAACATGACCGATGCCGTGCCAGAGGGCTTCCGTCACCAGAGCCTTGTCCGTAACCACGGACGACCGTTCATGGCAATGGGCCAGGGCATAGTCCATCGACTCGCGGGCCGTGACTACCTGACCTTGCTGATGCCCCAGGAGGCCCGACAACGCTTGCTTTTCCTCCACGGTGAGCCGTTCCGCCCACTCCTGTTTCAACTCCGTCAGGGACGTTTTTACCTTCTTCTCGCGAGTCAGGGCACCGAGCTTTTCCTTGGCCTGCGCATCGCTGATACCCTGTTCCCTGGCAGCCTCCTCAATCTTTTCCGTCCGCTGCGAAAACTTTTCCAGGACATCACGCGACACCCCCTGAATTTCCCACCATTCACCAGAGCGGCCCACGGCATACCCCAACGCCGCGACCTTTTGGGCCAACCGGGCATGGAAGGCCGCTTCGTAGTATTCGCCCGCCCTTTTGATCGCGCTGAACTCGCCCGCTTTCCAACGCTTCTCCACCGGATCGTAAGTGGCATTGAAGGCAAAGCAATGAACGTGAAGGTGAGGGTCGGGCCTGCCTTCCACCGGACGTGCGGTGAAGTGGACGAACTCGCCCCAGACCATGTTTCCCGTTCTTCGATCTTCATGCGCGTTCGCGATCCGCACCCGCGTGTGCATCTCCGATTCGATCTGGCGCATGGTCTCGGCCACGGATTCACGGAATGCCCCAAGTACGCGCTCATCCCCGGTCAGGGCATGAACCACCGACACGCTTTTCGGACAATTGAAGTTGAAGTCATACCCGACTCTTCGATTTTCCTTCATCCGCGCTGTCAGGCAATCTCTTGTCCCCGGCATGTGATTATCGCACAGGGCCTCGAACGACTTTTGATCCACCCGTCCGCTCAAGCCCAGGCGCTCGGCCCCCTTGCCCTGCCACTGCCCAACGATTTCCTGTTCCTCAGCATAGTAGCTTCCCAGCTTATGCGCGTTGCCCTCATATTTTAGGCTGGTCGTATAGTAGCTCTTGGCTTGCTTGGCATTTTCACTGCATGTGATTCTCAGCATAACGACATGGTCCTTTCGTATTCACTCGCTCCTCTTGAGAGCAGTTAGCGTCAACAGACATCTCTCCTTGGCACAGCCCAAGGGCAAAAAATCGGGAACAAATTTGTTCCCACAACTTCCCACAGCGTGGGAGCTTTGTAGGAACTTGTGGGAAGTTTCCTCTGCTATTTTCATCATCGTGTGGGAACTTTGTGGGAAGTTGTCGGAACTCATTTTCAGTTCATCAATAGCCGCGCAAGGTGCGCAGGAGTTGGTCGAGGGAAGTTTCCGGGACAGGGAAATAGATGACGCCCGATTTGGGCTGGCCATCCGGCGTTTCCTCATTGGTGCCCAAGGCGGGCGTTAGCCGCAACGTCTTTTTCCCGATCTCGGTTTCACCGTTAGTTTTGACATCCACGATTTCGACTTTCATATGATCCGTCGTGAGTTGAAGGAAGGCGTCTTGATTGGTCAGCGCCATGTACTCGATTCCCGCCATCTTGTTCTTAAGGGCCACCTCATTCGCTTTCTTCATTTCATGCCAGCCGAAGCCGAACAGGCCTCCCCACACCACAAACGCCGCCACGGAAGCGGCCGCCGTGACCGCGCTGAGATGGATGCGCCGCAGCCGGGTGATGGAGGCTTCGGCGCTTTTCCCGACCCTTTCCATGACGCGAAGTTGATTTTCACTTTCGAGGGCCATGATGTTGAGCGGCTTGAGCACCCGTTCTTCCACTTTGGCGGTGAGCCGTTGCGCCATCGCGTCCACGTCGATTTGCTGGACGGCTTCCTGGGAAGCTTTTTCCAATCGCAGGGCGCTGTCGTTGAAAAGAATGCTTCCCTGCTCGATGGCCTTGGTCACCACTTCCGTTTGATTATTGACCGTGACGACCTGACGGGTGGACTCGTCCACCATCTTGTTCATCTCGGCGCGGAAGAGATCGAGTTGGGCTTTCCAACTTTTCTTTTCTTCGATCAGCGCGGCAGGCAAATCGCGCAGGAGAAAAGTCAAAATGCCCATCGCCAGAAAGATATTCAGGATTTCATCGTCGGGCTTGAGGTGCCGGAAGCGGGCCACAACGCGCCAAAATTCGGGGCGATGGTCTTCCGGCACATGAACCGCGATGTCATCAAAGATGTCGGCTTTCATGGCAGCAGTGCCTCCATGATCCGGTCGAATTCGGCGAAGAGCTGACGCCGATAAGCTTGGGCGCGGACAACCAGACTCGATTTTTCCAATTCGGCGGCCTTGGTTTTGCGCTGGATGACTTGTCCCAGGGTGAACCCGTGGTTGCGCATGGCGTGCTGGAGGTCCGGCAGGCGCGAATCCATGCGTATGATGGCGGGCTGAAACAGGGCGCGGAAGGCCTTGGCTTCCGTGGTATCTTCCCAATAGGAAAAACCCACCTGGTTTTCTTCCTGCTGGTTCAGGACGACCACGTACGAAACGCGGTCCTGCAATTGCGCCGCCCAACTCAAGAGGCTTTCCACACTGGCAGGATCACTCGTCAACACGCTCAACGCGGTAAACGACAGCGATTCCTTCACCGACTCGTACATGGAATGGAACCAGTGTGCGGCAACTTTGCCGCTGCCAGCCCCCATGTCGGCCAGGATGACCGCCGGTTCCTTGTCGGCATGGTCGATAAAGGCGTCGAGTCCCGCCGGGGTGTTGATGTCAATTTTTGCCGCCCGATCCGGGAAGAAGTGGGCAAAGCTGCCTTTCTTCTTATTTTCCGTGTCGAGATCGAGCAGGGTGCAGGGGATTTGATTTTCAGTGTACCATTCGGCCAGGGCCGCGCTGATGGTGGTTTTTCCGACTCCGCCTTTACCACCGGGGGTAAAGACAACTTTTTTGGAGGGTTTCATTATTTTTCAGTTTTGAGGGTTAGGGGTTGGTTTTCGTCGTAGATAAAGAGGGGCTTTTTCACCGCTGGTGCAGGCTTGGCCTTCAAAGCGGCGATGACATCGAATCCGCGTGTTCCGCCCCTAATCGCCAGGGGCGTGCATTCATTCGCCATCGCGATGACGCGACGCGGATTGGAGCGGACTTTGACGAAGCTCCAGATCGTCGTGCGATCCACGGCAACGCGGTGCTCATCCCGCAGGATTTGCGCGATTTCGCGATAGCTTTTGCGATGCCGCCGCAGGTCACGAATGACCTGAGCGACAGGCTCCAGCTTGCTTTGAAACGGCCTGCCGTGTTGGAAGTTTGTGGGAGTTATCACCCCGCCATTGAAGGGCAATCAAGGCACACTCCGTTAGCGAGCCGATCACGAGTTGGCCGGAATAAGCCATGAGTACGTAGGCTAATCGCCCTCACGCCCCTCCCGCCGTGCCTGCTGGCACCGCTCCGGGGACTCCTTTCATGGCGCAACCGTGGCGGGCCGCTGGTTCCGTTCCGTCCCAGCTCCCGCCACCGTTGCTTTGGTCCTGTGCTAGCCAAGCTCCACGAGTGCGCGGATGGCCACGACCTCGAAGTTCAGTAGGTACGCCGCGCCCTGGTAATCGACGCGGGCCGGGAGACGGCGCAGGTTTAAAAACGTGAGGGGATTATTGTCGTACATAGTCGGATAGGTTTGGTTCGAATAACGCGAACCTATCAGCGGCCTATGCGGAGAATGGTATCTGCTTGAACTTTTTTGGTACCATTCTCCAAAATCGCCCTCGATCCACCATTTGCCCTCTGGCAACGATGCATTTAGCCTGTTGGCGCGGAGCGCCGCACGGGGTAGGAGAAGCCACGCGAAAGGCCCTTTCGCGTGTTTTCATGGACGATCAGCCAGCCTGCGACTCTGGCAATTTCTCTGGCAACAAAACTTCTCCAGCCTTCCCCGCTTCGAGACTGCGCTGCCCCTCCGTGAAGAGGACGATTTTCTTG
>Ga0182030_10024627_pt1 | contig 11041 bp, 11 predicted proteins | sample 812S3MmetaG_FD_121299 | JGI IMG/M metagenome (GOLD analysis project Ga0182030, IMG submission 121299) | Permafrost microbial communities from Stordalen Mire, Sweden - 812S3M metaG (Illumina Assembly) | ecosystem: Environmental > Terrestrial > Soil > Wetlands > Permafrost | place: Sweden... | reverse complement strand
GTGTCCAATATCATGGAGGAAGTGGGTCTGCTGGGCGCGCGCCAAATTGCCTACAGCCTCAAGCCGGATGTGGCATTGGTGGTGGATGTGACTCACGCCACGGATTATCCGACCGTCAGCCAGCAGCAGCACGGCGACGTCAAAGTCGGCCTCGGTCCCACACTGACTCACGGTGGTTGCAACCACGTGGAAGTAGTGGCGCGCCTCGAACAATTGGCCGGTGCGCAAAAGATCAAAGTGCAACACGAGGCGACTTCCAACAATACCGGCACGGATACGGACGTGATTTTCTGGACGCGCGGCGGAATTCCCAGCGCGCTGATCAGCCTGCCGAATCGTTACATGCATTCCCCGGTGGAAGTGGTCAGCCTGAAGGACCTGGAACAAATTCCGCGCTTGATGGCGGCCTTTGCCCGGTCGCTGAAAAAAGGCGAAGAGTTCAAGGTGAAGATTTAAGGTTTAGCGCACTTCCACTGTCTGATCAATGCGCCAGGGGATTTCCTTTTTGTCAATAATCAATACGCGCGGCAGCAGTTCGACTTCGTGGCCGAAGAGGCGCATGGTTACCGTCCCGGGAAGAAAGGTCGGGTCCTGGAAGATCATTTCACCGAAGGGCAGGTTCGTCACGGCTTCGGTAAAAAGTTGGACGCGGGCCAGATTTGCAGACGGGATTTTTTTGCCGGGGAAGGTTATTTTTTCGGAAATATTTACGATCGGCTGGGAGACTATGATTGATGGATGGCCGGCGGCGTCACTGATGAAGGTGATTCTCCACGGACCTTTGCAATCGCGCCGATGTTGTATCCAGGCAAAGCTGGCGATGTAAAGAACCAGCGCGATGGCGAAAGCAATGGCGAAATGTTTGATGGAACTCTCCGAACTCATCACGCCATGTTTTGGCACGACGCGGCTGGTGTCAAGGAAGGGGCGTGGGGGCGAGATGAAAGCGGCGGAGGGCCGCCGCACTACGGGACGCTTCGCGTTTTTCGGAGGATTCCAGGGATTCGCGAGCCTATGGGAACAGCAGGCGAATGGAGCCGGCGGCGGAGGTGTGATTGGTGTCGTTGCTGGCAAAGTTGCCAAGGTCCGCCGCATTTTTCAGCCAATTGGCGCGGAGACCGTCGGAAGTGCATTGCTGCACGCTGCCATCGCCTAACAGGATATTGCCCGCGCCTGCGATATTTCCGGCGGAATGGATTTTTGCGGACCAGGCAACGGCTTGGGAGCCAACGCCAACACTGCCGCCGCCGCCGGTTATGAAACAGGACGACCATTGTCCATTCGTATTGACAATGGCATCCGCTCCGCAAGGATATGCCGGGTTCGCGGTTGTGCCGGAAATACCGTAGTAAGGGTCTTGTTCCGGGTTGCGCACGGTTCCGTTGCTATTGATGACTCCGCCATTGCCGAGATTGCGGTCGCCACCGAGGATCGACTGCGGAAAAGTGTCTGACGCGCCAGCCCCCCAGAAATAGGAAACATTAGTATTGTCGAATGTGCCATAGGCGGGCGGAGCGGGCCAGGTGTAGCCGCGCTCTTTAGGGGCATTTTGCAGCCCATAATAAAAGTTCGTATTTGCGACCCGGTCATCGCTGGGACAGACGACAACCTTGGGTGATTGGCCCATTTCGTTCTGCATGATGGAATATGGCAGGTACGCGAACCTACCGACGCTCATCGAATTGGAGAGGATTCCTTGCATTCCGCCCAATGCTTCTTTCTGCTGCATGGGGTATTTGTCGCCATTGTCGTTTTCCCAAATTCGATAAGCGGTGCCGACTTGTTTCAGATTGTTTATGCAAGATATCCGGTTCGTAGAGGAGTGTGCCGGATGCACAAATGCAGGCCCCAGCATCGCGACCAAAATGGCCAGGAGCACCATCACCACCAGCGTTTCGAGCAGGGTCATTCCCCGCGGTCGTTTTGAGAGCTTGGCGTTCATGTCAAATATTCGCAGCATCCGCAATGCCATCGAGGATTGCGGTGCGGCTAACGGCAAGTCTAAGGCAGAGCCGGCCTGTTTCCACGCCAAATGCGTGATTTTTCTGTTTCCGTAGGAGACGACGTCAGGAGTCTCTAATTAGACCTCATTTCGGAGAAAGTTTGAGACTCCTGACGTCGTCTCCTACATTTTAAACGGGGAAAACGTTGAATCTCAGGCGCGGTTCACTACCATCGGCGCGGTGAAGAAAATCCTGGCCCATCTTGCCTGGCTGGCGGTCGCCTTGCTCGGCGCCTGGGGTTACTTGACTCTTGCCTTTCAACGGAGGGAAGAGATCAATTCCATCTATATTCTGGTGGCGGCCTTGTGCAGTTACGCCATCGGCTACCGGTTTTACTCCAAATGGATCGCGGCGCGGGTGCTGACGCTCAATGACCGGCGCGCCACGCCTTGCGAGGTGCATGACGACGGAAAAGACTTTGTCAAAACTAATAAATGGATCGTCTTCGGGCATCATTTCGCCGCCATTTCCGGGCCGGATCCGTTGGTGGGGCCGGTGCTGGCGGCGCAATTTGGCTATCTGCCGGGGGCGTTGTGGATTCTGATCGGCGTGGCGCTGGGCGGCGCGGTGCAGGATTTTGTCATTCTGTTTTGCTCGCTGCGGCGCGACGGGCGGTCGCTGGGCCAAATGGTCCGGGACGAACTGAACACCGCCGCCGGATGCGTGGCGCTGCTGGCGATCCTTTCCATTCTCGTCATTCTGCTGGCAGTGCTGACGCTGGTCCTGGTCAACGCGCTGGCGGGAAGTTCGTGGGCCATTTTTACTGTCGGCGCAACGACGCCCATTGCGCTTTTTATGGGTTGTTATCTGCGGCTCTGGCGGGTGGGCAAAGTGTTTGAGGTTTCGATGATTGGGGTGGTTCTGCTGCTGCTGGCGGTGTGGGGCGGGAAAATGATTTACAGCGATCCGGTTTGGGCCGAAAGAATGAGCTTCAGGAATGAACCGCTGGCCTGGGTGGTGGTGTGTTACGGATTCATCACCAGCGTGCTGCCGGTGTGGCTTTTGCTGGCGCCGCGCGATTACCTCTGCACCTTCATGAAGCTGGGCACGATTTTTCTTCTTGTCGTTGGAATTTTTGTGGTGCTGCCGGTGCTGCACATGCCGGCGGTGACGGAATTCGCGGCAGGCGGGCACGGGCCGGTCTTTGCCGGCAAATTGTTTCCATTTTGTTTTATTACGATTGCCTGCGGCTCCATTTCCGGCTTTCACACGCTCATTGCCAGCGGGACCACGCCAAAGCTCATCTCGCGGGAAAGTTATGCGCGGACCATCGGCTACGGCGCGATGTGCCTGGAATCGCTGGTGGCGATCATGGCGCTCATTGCCGCCTGCACGCTGCCTCCGGCGACTTATTTCAGCATTAACATGAAAGGGCCGGAAGCCGAGACGGTGGCGAAAGTCGCGGCGCTCGGCTATCACACGTCGGTTGAACAAATGAGCAGCCTGGCGTCGCTGCTGGGTGAGAAGACGCTATTCGGCCGGGTGGGCGGCGCGCCGACGCTGGCCGTGGGAATGGCGATGGTTTTTTCCCGCGTGTTCAACGGGGCGGGCCTGGCGCTTTGGTATCACTTCGCCATCATGTTCGAGGCGTTGTTTATTTTGACAACGATTGATGCCGGGACGCGGGCGGGACGCTATCTGATGCAGGATGTGCTGGGTTATTTTTGGAAGCCGCTTGGCCAGACAAAAACAATCGGCCCGGCCTGGCTGGCCAGCGCGCTGATGGTGGGGGCGTGGGGCTGGTTTCTGATTCAAGGGGTGCGCGATCCCCTGGGCGGAGTCAATTCGCTGTGGCCGCTGTTTGGGATTGCGAATCAATTGCTGGCCTCCATCGCGCTTTGCCTGGCGACGACGGTGGTGCTGAAAATGCAGCTTGCGCCCAGGACCGGGGTCGAACCGGAGAAAACCGGCCGTCCCGCTTTTGCCCTGATTACTTTGATTCCGCTGCTCTGGCTTTTGACCGTGACGACGACTGCGGGTGTCGAGAAGATTTTTTCCGCCGATCCGATGATTGGGTTTTTGGCGGGAGCGGACAAGGTGGCGGGGACGAACCGGGAACTCGCTTTCAACTATCGTTTGGACGCCGTGGTAACGGGGGTGTTTCTGATCATGGTCATGTTGATTTTTTTGTTCAGCCTGCGCGAATGGATTCTGCTGCTGGCCCGGCGGAAACTGGCCGAGTTGCGGGAAACAGCGCCGGTTTGGCTCCCGGAATACGCCGTGGTCGAAGGAAAGCCCTTGCCACTGTTTCAGTTCCTGATGCTGGGGCTGCTGATGGTCAAGGAATTGTCCGGCGAAGCGGCCATGGACCGCGCCCGGAGGGCCGATCAAGTCTGCGCCTGCCAAGAGCATTCGGCCCAAGGAAAATCAGAGGCCAGTCAAACCGAAATCGCACGCGAGCGGAAGATTTATTTGCAGGTGACGGAAAAGCGGTTTAAGGGAATTAACCGGTGCTGCTGAAGACGTCTGCCAGGAATCGGAAATTACGGAGAAACGATTTCCAACACGCTAAAGAGTTTGAAATCCGCGGGATTGGAAGTAAGCATTCGTCCTACACCATGGCTGTGCAGAGTGGCCGCCAATTGAGTGTCAAGAATGCGTTTCCGGCCCAAATTGAACTGACGCATCCAGCACAAGGTTTGCTCGACACTCGTCCGGTTGGGCTCCAACAAGCGGACCGCCGGATTATTGAGGAACTCTTCCATCCAATCCAAAGCTTCGGTCATTGTCAGCGGCGGGGCGAACCGGCGCGGGTCCGTGACTACATGCAGAAATTCGGCTACCACCAACGATGGAAGAGCCAGCTTTTCGCCCTTTTGAGTTTCGGCTTCGATCGCGGCGAGGGTTTTCAAGTTTGCCGCATGGTCGGCGAACGCGAGTTGGACAAGGATATTGCAATCCAAGCCAATCATTGCTGGCCAAACATTTCTTCGGCCAATTCTCCCTGCGAAATGACCGGCGTGAGGACTCGGTGGCCTTTAATGGAACGAATTCGCAATGGGGTTGCAGCAGAAATTCCATTTTCGGAGGCCGCTACAATTTTTGCCACAGGCTTGTTGCCTTCGGTGAGCAATATCTCGTCCCCCGCCTGAACCTGCTTAATCAGGTCGGCCAGTTGTTTGGCTCCGACTTCCGCTCTGACTACCATGCCTCTAACCATACTCCATTGACCTTTGAATTGCCATCTTTCATTATTCCACGCATGAATCGTCGAAAATTTCTTAAAGTTGCCACCGCCACCGGGTTCGCCCTTTGCGCGGCTTCCACTTATGCGGCGGATTTGGTCGGAGAGAAAAAACGCGTCGGAGTTATCGGCTGCGGCTGGTACGGGAAGAACGATTTGTTCCGGCTCATCCAGGTCGCACCGGTCGAGGTGGTGTCACTTTGCGATGTGGACCGCAATATGTTGGAGGCGGCCGCCGAGATGACGGCGACGCGACAACTTTCGAAAAAGAAACCGCGCACCTATCGGGATTATCGCGAAATGTTGAAGGAGAAAGACCTGGACATAGTGCTGGTGGCGACGCCGGACCACTGGCACGCGCTGGCGATGATCGCGGCGCTGGAAGCGGGCGCGGATGTCTATGTGCAAAAACCCATCAGCACGGATGTGGTCGAAGGACAGGCCATGCTGGCCGCCGCGCGGCGGCTGCATCGGGTGGTGCAGGTGGGAACGCAACGGCGCAGCACGCCGCACTTGATCGAGGCGCGCAACCAGATTGTCAAGGAAGGCAAATTGGGAACGGTCGGGCTGGTCGAGATTTGTTGTTATTACGGCATGCGCACGCATGAGAATCCGCCGGACACTGCGCCGCCGGATTATCTTGATTTCGATCTGTGGACCGGGCCGGCTCCGCTGCGGCCGTATAACCGATTGTTTCATCCCCGTTCCTGGCGCAATTTCATGGAATACGGCAACGGCATCATTGGCGACATGGCCATTCACATGTTTGACACCACGCGGTGGATGCTGGGTTTGGGCTGGCCGAAGAGCGTCAGCTCGGCGGGCGGAATTCTGGTTGACAAGGCGAGCAAGTCCAATATTACCGACACGCAAAACGCGGTCTTCGATTACGGGAACCTGCAGGTGGTCTGGCAGCATCGCACCTGGGGCGACCCGCCGGACCCGAATTATCCGTGGTCGGCCACGTTCTACGGCGACAAGGGCACTTTGAAAGTAGGCCTGATGAGTTACGATTTCGTGCCCAAAGGCGGAGGCCAGCCCATTCACCGCGATGTAACCTACGAGCTGGACCAGTATCCGGAAGATCGCACGGAAAAGGATTTGGAAAAACATTGCGCCCCGGCCACACGCGGCCACATGCGGGATTTTCTGTCGTGCATCGCCAGCGGGGGGCGGCCGGTGGCGGACATCGAAGAAGGGTATATTTCCACGGCATCATGTATTTTGGCCAATGTGGCCCTGCAAGCAGGCCGGACGCTGGCTTGGGACAGCGCGGCGGGCCAAGTCAAGGCGGACGAAGAAGCCAATCGCCTGCTGCGCCGGCCATATCGCTCGCCCTGGATACATCCGGAGCCGGTGTAGAATTGTAGCGCAGTTTTCCAAATCGGCGGACCGTGGGCGCAAATCACCTTTGGGTAGAGTCGTTTCGCCGAGGCGACTTCGGACGGCGGCGAGCCGTCCCTACCTCCGAAGGAGCTTGCTCCGTCAAAAGCTGATTTGCGTCCGTGGACCATCCGTCAGACTTGGAAGTCTGCGCGACGACATACCGATTCCTACCGTGTCGGACGTTGCTATGGTTTGATCGGTGTCGCCGACTTTTCCAGTTTGCTCATTTCGTCAAACAGTCCCGTGAAACAATTCCAGCAATTGGTCGGGCTGCCTTTTCCCACGTAATCATTTTCCAGAAAAGTATTCGCGCCGGACCAGACGGTTTGCATCATGCCCTGGAAATGGTCCTTCATTGGCGGCGTGGCGGTGGCGCGCCATTTTGCCATATCATCGGCCTGGGCCACGGCGCACGGGGCCGATTTCCAGGGACAGGTCACCACGTTGAAACCTTTGATGGCAAAGTAGGCGGCGGTCGGAACCGGTTCGTTATAATGCCAATCGCAGATCGTGATGTCTTTCGGGATCATGTCGATGGCCCTGTAAGTGTTGTTATAACTGCCTTCCCATATCCCGACGCCGGTGGTTTTGCCGTCCAGCAACCGGTCGCCCCAAATCCAGAGACTGCGGCCATGTTGTTGCAGATGGTCGTGGATGCGCCGTACTTCCTCCGCAAATAATTCCGCCTTGTCCCGCCCGGCGCACCGCGGGCATTTGTCCTCGCCCAGATAAAACACCTCGTCCATTCCGGCGTGAAAAGCATCGGCTTCAAAGACGTCGCACAGTTCATCGATCACGGGAAAGATGACGTCATGCACTTTGGGATGAAGCGGACAGTAGCTTTTGCAATACAATCCATCAGCCTTGGCGGGGTTATATTCCTTCGGCATTTTCACCCAGGGCGTTTCGTCGAATTCAGGATATTGCCGCAGCAAACTTCCCAGAGTGGCGTGGAAAGATTGATGTCCCAGCAGATTGATGTGCGGGATAATGCGAATCCCGTCCTTGCGGCAGGCGGCCACCAACTTTTTCACGTCATCGCGGGAGAGCGCGTCCCGGCCGGCCAGCTCCGGGTGACTTTGATATTGATAATTATAATCGACACGGAGCACGAGGGTGTTGACGTGCCGGGGCGCCAATTCGCGGTCGATAAAGACGATGAATTTGTTCAAATCCGCCGGATGCGGCGCAGCGATGCAAAAACCGCGCACCGGCATCAGACCATCGCAGGCATTGCCGGCGTGGGCGCTCACAACGAGGCAAAGCACGACCGCCAGGCAAGGAAGACTCGTTTTTTTCATGGCGGCGATCATACCGCGTCGCGATGACTCCGGCGAGGCAAACCCGATGACGGCAGGACAACCGGTCTTGCGACCGATTAGTAACCCGTTTGGTAAGAAACAGGCACCACTTGGCGGCTGGTGTTAAACAAGGAAAGCTGCGGTTGAGATTCGACGGATGGGTTCGTGTTGCGCAGCCAATTGGCCACATGCAAGGGAGTAACCGGCTGAACCTGGCTGGGGAATGCCGACACCGGCACCGCCCGAAAAGTCCCGCTGCCCGATGAGTCGGCCGCTTCGGTCATTTCCTGTTTGCCCATGTAGAACGCGCTGAAACTGAGCGCGCCGCACACCGTTAAACCAAAAGCATAGGCCAGACTGGGTCGCAGGGAAAAATGGGCCGAAAGCTTGTCCCAAATATTCGCCCGCCCTTCCCCCCGCTCAATGCGCATCCGAATACTGTGGGACAATTCGTCCAGATATTCGCGGGGCGGTTGCTCATGCCGCTTCAACGCCATTAATTTGCGCAACGTGTCAAATTCTTTCGGGTCCGAATTCATATTGCGTCTATTTCAAATAATCCGTCAAATAAGCCTGCAATTGCTGCCGCGCGTAGAAGAGGCGCGAGCGAACGGTGCCGATGTTGCACCCCATGATCTCACCGATTTCTTCGTGTGAGAGGCCTTGAATGTCGTGCAACGTTACTACCATTCTATGGTGTTCTGACAGCTTGAGCATGGCGCCGTTCAATTTGTCCTGCAATTCCGCCATGTTTAAATCGCGCCGCGGGGTCTTTTCCGATACCAGCGCCACGAGGTCGGGGTCGTTCTCCGCGTTGAAATCCACGTCGTTCAGGCTCATGTGCAGCCGGTTTTTGCGCTGCTTGAGGAAATTGATCGTTTTATTGACCGCAATCCGATAGACCCAGGTGTAAAAGCTGGAATCGCCCTTGAAGGTTTTCAAGGCCCGATACGCTTTGATAAAGGTTTCCTGCACCAGATCATTGGCGTCCTCGTGGTTGGACGTCATGTGATAGACCGTCGCGTAAATCCGTTCCTGGTAGCGCCGCACCAGTTCATCGTAAGCGCCCACATCATCGCGCTGGGCGTTTTGCACCAGGGTGAGGTCGCTGACTTTTCCGTTTTCCAAGGCTTCCGCCTCGTCTTCCGGAAGATCACTCGGCAAGCCGGCCATGGGTTTTTCGAGTTGTGCTTTCGTAACGCTTCTCCCAATCGCAAAGGTTCTTCAATAAGCAACCCCCAACGCCTCGGTTTGTTCCGCTAAAAATTCCGTCAATCCCATCAAACCCGCCCGGCCTTCCGACGAAGGCAGGATCAAGAGCGCCTGCCGGGCACTGTCCAAATATTGCTGAATCACCGCGCGGCACTCGGCAAAGGCGTCGTACTTTTCAATTAATTCGACCACTCCCGGCATAAAAGTGGGTTTCCAATTCCCCAGCCACTGACGCAACTTGTTCTGGTCGTGAGCCTTGGCGCGCTCGCGCACGATCAGCATCGGCAGCGTCATTTTGCCCTTGGCCAAATCGGCGCCCAAGCTCTTGCCTGCGACCGATTCCGACCCTAAAACATCCAGGCAATCGTCGTACAACTGGTAGGCTGTGCCCAAGGCCAGTCCGTATTGGCCCAGGGATTCGCGATGGGCGGGGGTGGCCTGGCTTAAACAAGCGCCCAAATCGCAGGAAAGCGCGAAGAGTTCCGCGGTTTTCATCGCCACCATTTTAAAGTAATGATCGCGGGTGACGTTGAAATCCCCCCTGGAGCAGGTTTGGAGAATTTCCCCCGCGCAGACAGTATTGGTGGCGGCCGCCACCGCCCGGCAAATATCCGGGGTGGGAAAACTGGCGGCCAGCTTGAGGGCATGGGCAAAAAGGCAATCGCCCAAAAGGACCGAAACTTCATTGCCCCAATTGGCGGTCATCGTTCGCCGGCCGCGCCGCAATTGGGCTTCATCGATAACGTCATCATGCACAAGCGTCGCCAAATGGACCATTTCAATGATGACAGCGACGGTTAAATGGGAATCGTTAAGCTGGCCAAGCGCCTCGCCGCTCAGGGAAACCAGCATCGGACGCAATTGTTTGCCTTGCGCGGTCAGCGCATATTGCGCAAAGACAGCAATCTGCGGTTCAAATTCCTCCGTTTGCGCGGCCAGACGCAGGGCGACTTGTTGCCGAAAAGGTTCGACCGCCTCCGCGATCTGCTTCCACCCCAGTGAAAACTGTGGCGGCGCTGCGCTCACCGGAACGGCGACCGTACTGGTTTCAACACCCAACATGCAATAACTCTAAGTTTCCCGGCTATGCAAGTCAAACTTGGAATAAGCCAAACTCAAAGCGAGCCCATTGTTGCTTCGAATAAAGAATAATCATCTTAGCCGCCGAGCCCAGTAATCGGGTTTGCGGCTCAAATGCGCGACAGCCACAATCCAGAAGCGGTCGGGCTGTTCGAGATAGACAATTCGGAAGGGAAACCGGTTCGTTTTCCAACTGCGGGGTTGCAAGCCTCCCAGCCTTGCCGACTTCCGGATGGTTGAATCTGCGGCAACGTTGCATCCACAGTGGAGAGGAAGGCCTCTCCGAGGGTTGGATTCCGACGACCGTAGAAAATTCCGCCGCCCTTGATCAACTCACTTGCGGCGAGCCGATGATAAACGACGGGGTTCATTCAATGCGCGGCGGGCGTTTATCATCACTTGACCGGCGGGAATTCCTTCCACGGCGCCGGACTCAATTTCTTTGACGCGCCTCTCGATCTCATCGCCCCAAGCCGACTCCAAATCAGGATCAGCGTAATCGTCAATGCTCTCCATGATCTTCTCCGCCAACCGCACCCGCGAGCGAGGCGGCAATTCCAAGGCTTCTTTTTCCAACACGCGCAATGTCATCGCCCTTCACCGTGCGCTTTAATTCAATCACAATCCAGCGCGGATGATCGGCTGGCTAGAGCGGTTTAAATAAAACTGTAGCCACAAAATGTCTCAAAGCGCGATGAAATGCGTCGACGGTCGTAGCGCAGACTTCCAAGTCTGCCGTGCCGCAGGTGTCGCAACCTGCGGATGGTCCGCCGATTTGGAAATCGGCGATACGGCAGGTTTGGAAACCTGCGCTACAAATCTGCATCCGCCGGCAGTTGGCATGAATTCGTTTGCGGTCCGGCGGCTACAGTATT
>Ga0182030_10024626_pt1 | contig 11042 bp, 7 predicted proteins | sample 812S3MmetaG_FD_121299 | JGI IMG/M metagenome (GOLD analysis project Ga0182030, IMG submission 121299) | Permafrost microbial communities from Stordalen Mire, Sweden - 812S3M metaG (Illumina Assembly) | ecosystem: Environmental > Terrestrial > Soil > Wetlands > Permafrost | place: Sweden... | reverse complement strand
GCAAGAAGCGTGTAGCCAGCCTGTCTGCATAGATTAAGTGACGGATTCGGGGCAGGAACCCGCGCCCAGAACGCCCAGCGGGGCCGTCCACGCTCTCCGAACGTTTTTTTTGCAAGTCCCTAGGAAGCGGCTGCCCCACACTTACACCCCTAACTTCACCGCTCTTCCGGCGGGCAAAGTCACCGTCCGGGCGCGTCCATTGAAGCGCACCGTCACATTGCCCGCCGCCGGAGATCGCAGCGTGGCAGAGGTCAGCTTTCCGCCCTTCCACGCCATGTCCACGGTCACGTTGCCGCGCGCCTTGAGGCCCGTGACCGACCCCTCCGTCCACGCCTGGGGCAGCGCCGGTAGCAGATGAATCTCCCCAGCCTGCGATTGCAGCAGCATTTCCGCGATTCCCGCGGTGGCGCCGAAGTTGCCGTCGATCTGGAACGGCGGGTGGGTATCGAATAAGTTGGAATACACACCGCCACTCTTGCCGTAGTCGATCTTGTTCCCCTTGCCCGTAATGTGCAGCAGGTTGCGCAGTAACAAGTGGGCGTGATCGCCGTCCAGCAAGCGCGCCCAGAAGTTGATGCGCCATGCCATGGCCCATCCGGTGGATTGATCGCCGCGCGCGCTAAGAGAAACCTTGGCCGCGTTGGCCAGTTCGGGAGTCGCCACCGGAGAAATCTGGCGTCCCGGATGCAATGCGAAGAGGTGCGACACGTGGCGGTGCTCGTCGCGAATATCGTCGCGGTCTTCCGGCCACTCCTGTAACTGTCCCCAGGCCCCGATCTTCGGCTTCAACAGCTTCTCGCGCAGTTGCGCCACCTTCTCGCGGTACTCCGCATCCACGCCCAGCGCGCCGGCGGCCTCCAGGTAATTGGTGAAAAGGTCCCAGACGATTTCCTGATCGTAGGTCACGCCGGGTTCCTCCGGACCATGCTCCGGGCTCCAACCGTCCGGCGTTACTAAGGCTCCGTCGGCCCGCGCCACCAGGTGGTCTTCCCAGAACTGAGTTATCTCCTTGAGTACCGGATAAGCCGTCTTGCGCAGAAACTCCCGATCGCGCGTGAAAGCGTAGTGCTCCCAGTAATGCTGTGCGTACCAGGCCGAGCCGGGAGGATTCCACTTGAAGCTCCCCGCGCCGAAAATGTTGTTTTCGGTCTGCACCGTCCAGCCGCGCACGTTCGGATAGTGCTGCCGCGTCGCCTCGGCGCGGATGCCGCGCAGGCTGTCGACGTAATCGAAAAACGGAATCGCGCATTCGGCGAGATTGGTGGGTTCCGCCGGCCAATAATTCATCTCGATATTGATGTTGGAGTGATAGTCGCTGCGCCAGGGCGGATTGTTGGAGTTATTCCACAGTCCCTGCAGGTTGGCCGGCAGGCTGCCCGGCCGCGAGGAGGAGATCAACAGGTAACGGCCGTACTGAAAGAAGAGCGCCTCCAGTTCGTTATCCGCCGCACCGTCGCGATAGCGCACCAGGCGCTCGTCGGTGGGCAGATCGGGCGCGCCGGAGCCGAGTTTAAGCGATACGCGCCGGAACAGCCGTTGATAATCGGCCACGTGCGCGGCGCGTAAGTCCGCGTAAGGTTTTGCCGCCGCTGCCTGCAATTGCGCCAGGATGCGTTCATGCGGGGCATCGCCGCGCCACCCGCGCGCCCGGTCGGCGACATAGTTGGTGCCTGCCGTCACCAGAATGGTAAGCGCATCGGCGCCCTCGATCTGAAGCACACCGTCCGCGGAGGCGGTAATGCGCCCTCCGGTGTTGACTACCTGTACCTCGGTCTCATACTGCAAGCCGTTGGCCAGTTTGCCGCCCGCCGTGAGCAGATTGCGGGAAGCCGTAGTCCGCGCCGCGTGAGCGTCGTTCAGTTTTAGTGTGCCGCTGTAGGCGCCCGGCTTATCGGCCGTGTAGCGCAGCACCAGCGCCTGCTGCGGCGCACTGGCCAGATACTCGCGACGGTAAGCGATTCCATCCGCGGTGTATGCAATACTGTGGATCGCGCTGTCAATATCCAGCCGCCGCTGGTAAGCCTGGGGCGCTCCGTGGGTGAGATCGAGCCACAGGTCGCCCAGATCCTGATAACTGCCGGTATCTTTTTCGTCGCCCGTCCATAGGGAGATTTCGTTGAGCTGCAAGTGCTCGTGTTGCGCGTCGCCGAAGATCATGGCGCCGAGCCGTCCATTGCCGATTGGCAGCGCCTGGCTCTGCCAGTCCTCTGCGGGCTGATTATAGTGCAGGGCGAGTTGCTGGCCGCCGGCGGCGAGGGCGAGGCCAAGCGCGGTAAGAGATACGCGGGCGATGGTATTCATGGTCTTTTCCATTGTGCACCTTCCGGCGGGCCGGCGCAGCGGGGCTCCACCGTCACATTCCTGTTCTATTTTGGACAGTTTTGGAGTATCGGTACTTTTTGGCGGCCAATAGTACCGAAAAATGTTACAGCATGTTGTGCCATTGGTGTCCGCTTCAACTTATAATTAAGCACATATGTCCATTAGTCTTGACAAAGCGACGTTGGAAGCTGCGCTGGTGGGTTACCAGCAGCACCTGCAGCAGATTGAAGCGAAGATGGCGGAATTGCGGAGCCAACTCGGAACGGCGCCTGCCGCCGCCCCCGCCGTGAAGCGCGCGCGTAAAGCCGCCCCGGCAAAGCAAAAGCATCGGATGAGCGCCGAGGGAAGAGCGCGTATCGCCGCCGCGCAACGCGCCCGCTGGGCCAAAGCCAAAAAAGGCCAATAGCCGCAAATTTAGATCTCCCGCGACTTAGCCGCGGGCCCGCACGGTGTTACGGCGCTGTCTCCAGAGACATGCCGCGCCCAGCAGAAACAGGCCCGCGGAGATAAACTGCGACGTATCGAACGCCCCACCCAGCACATTTCCCTGCTCGTGGACACGGAAGAACTCCACCGTAAACCGCGCCGCCGAGTAAAGCATGAGGTAGGCTCCGATAATTCCTCCGTCGTCGTGCGCCCGGCGAATCCGCCAGTAAAGGAAGCCGAAGATGGCGAACTCCGCAAAGGCTTCGTAGAGTTGTGTGGGATGCACCGGGAGATTGAGGGGCACACCCACCAGTTCGTGCGCCACCGGACTGGTAAAGGTCACCGCCCACGGACGGTGGCACTCCACGCCCCAGCAACAACCAGCCGAAAAGCAGCCGAGGCGGCCGATGCCGTGGCCCAGGGCGATGGCCGGCGCGAACACGTCGGCTGTCTTCCAGCCGGGAAGCCGGGTCTTGCGCATGTACCAGACGGCCACGGCCAGCGCGGCGATCAGCCCACCGTAGAACACGCCGCCCGCCCGCAAGGTGGAGAGCGAAAAAATCTCGCCGGGGTGCTCCGCGTAATAGCGGTAATCCACCAGGAACATCATCACCTTGGCGCCGCCAATCGCCGACAGCGCGCAGTAGATGCCCAGATTGGTCACCGCGTCCACATTCAGTCCCGCCCGCCGCGCCAGACGCCCGGCCAACCACAGCGCCGTCAGAAACGCCGCCGCCACCAGCACGCCATAGGTGGGCAGGAAATGGAAAAGCTCAGGATACATTTGCCGCCTGCCGTTTCGGCCGTAATAGATCGATCAGCAGCAACCCGCTGCCGATCACGATGGCCGAATCCGCCACATTGAACGTGTGCCAGTGATATTCGCCGATGTAGAAGTCCAGAAAATCCGTCACGCGGCCCCACGCCACGCGGTCGAACACGTTGCCCGCCGCGCCGCCCAGAATCAGCGTCAGCCCCCAGAAGGAACAGCGGTCCAGGCGCCGCGCGTTCCACAGCGTGGCCGCCACAAATACCACTGCCGCCGACGACAGCACAATCAGCAAAGTGGTCCGCCATTCACTGGTGGAATCATTCATGATGCCGAAGGCGATGCCGCGGTTCTCGGAGCGCACGATGTTGAACAACCCCGGGATCACGCGCACCGTGTCCATGGCCGACACGCTGCTCTCCACGATCCACTTGCTGAGGCGATCCAGCGCGAACACTGCCGCCGCGATTCCGTAAGCCTTCACGCGCGAATCAGCCATGGACGATCTCGTGAACGGCGGCGGCGCACGGCAGGCAGATGGTGGGGAAACTGGCGTCGCCACCCACATCCAAGGTGTACTTCCAGCAGCGCTCGCATTTGACTCCCGCCGCGCGCTCCACCTTCACGCCAAGTTCGTCGCCTGCCGCGCGCTCCACATCCACCTGCGACACGATGAACAGCCCGGGCAGTTCTCCCACGTATTGTTCCAGCAGAGCGTACAGTTCGCCGGTGGCCGCGAGGCGCACGCGCGCTTCCAGCGGCGCCCCGATCAGCTTCTCGTTGCGCGCCGTATCCAGGTGCTTCAGGACGACATCCCTCACTTCGACCAGACGGTCCCAGTTGGCGGTGCGCGTTCGCGCGGCATCGTCCAGCCCGGAGGAAAGTTCGGCGGGCTCCGGGAAGTACGCCATGTGGACGCTCTCGGCGCGTCCCATGTGGCCCCACACCTCTTCGGCGGTAAAGCTCATCAAGGGCGCCAGCAGGCGCACGAACGCGTCCAGCAGCCGGTAGAGGGCGGTTTGCGCGCTGCGCCTTGCCAGCGATTTCGGCGCCGAGGTGTAAAGCCGGTCCTTCAGCACATCGAAGTACACGGCGCTCAGATCCACGGTGCAGAACGCGTAGACCGCGTGATAGACCTTGTGGAACTCGAAGTTGTCGTACCAGGCGCGGCAGCGCGCCACCAGGTCCTCGGCCTTCAGCAGCATCCACTGGTCCAACTCCGCCATGTCGCCCGCCGGCACGGCATCGGTGGCGGGGTCGAAGCCCGCCAGGTTGCCCAGCATGTAGCGGAAGGTGTTGCGCAGCTTGCGGTAGGCATCCACCAGGCGCGTCAGGATGGTGGTCGACATGCGCACGTCTTCGTTGAATTCCACCGACGCCGTCCACAACCGCAGAATGTCCGCGCCGTGATCCTTGATGATGGTTTCCGGCTCCACGGCGTTGCCGAGCGACTTGTGCATCGCCTTGCCATCGCCATCCAGCACCCAGCCGTTGAGCAGGCACTCGCGGTAGGGCGCACTGCCGCGCAAGGCGGTGCCTACCAATAGCGAACTGTGGAACCAGCCGCGATACTGATCGCCGCCCTCCAGGTACACGTCTGCCGGCCAGGGCAATCCGAAGCGCTCGTTGAGCACGGCCAGATGGCTCGATCCCGAATCGAACCACACGTCCAGAATGTCGCTCTCCTTGGCGAATTCCGTGCCGCCGCACCGGGCGCACTTGTGCCCCGCCGGCAGCAGTTCCGCCGCCGCGCGTTCGTACCAGACGTCCGCCGTGTGCTCCGCGAACAGCTCCACGATTCCGTCCAGAATCTTGCGATCCGTCACCGGCTCACGGCAGCCCTCGCAGTAGAACACGATAATCGGCACGCCCCACACGCGCTGCCGCGAGATGCACCAGTCGGGGCGCACGGCGATCATGTTACTGATGCGCTCCTGCCCCCACTCGGGCATCCACTTCACGCGCTTGATGGCATCGAGGGCGTTCTGCCGAAAGTTGTTGAGGTCCATGCCGATGAACCACTGCTCGGTGGCGCGGAAAATCACCGGGTGGTGGCAGCGCCAGCAGTGGGGGTAAGAGTGCGCCAGCTTCTCCGTGCCCAGCAGCGCGCCGACGGCCCGCAGCAATTCCAGGACGATGGGGTTTCCTTCCCACACCGTCTTACCGATCAGTTCGTCCGGAAGGTATCCGGGCGCGCCCTCGGCGCGGAAGAAGCGGCCCGCGGCATCCACCGGACAATATGTCGCGATGCCGTACTTCTGGCCGATGGTGTAGTCCTCCTGCCCGTGACCCGGCGCCGTGTGCACCGCGCCGGTGCCCTGTTCCAAGGTTACGTGGTCGGCCAGAATGCCCAGGGAATCGCGCTCCAGCAACGGATGGCGGAATATCGCGCCTTCGATTTGCGCGCCCGGGAATGTGGCGATGGTCTGGTGCTCCTGCCAGCCCAATTTCTCCGCCGTCACCTTCACCAGGTCCGCCGCCACCAGATATACCGCGCCCGCCACCTCCACCGCCGCGTACTCGAAGCGCGGATTGTAGGCGATGGCCATGTTGGCCGGGATGGTCCACGGCGTGGTGGTCCAGATGAGCCCGTATACGTTGCGGCCGGCGAGCGCCGGATCGATCGCCGCCGCCTCGGAGACCAGCGCAAACCGCACCCAGATGGAAGGGCTGGTGTGGTCCGCGTATTCCACCTCCGCTTCGGCCAGCGCGGTGCGGTCCCGAATGCACCAGTGCACAGGCTTGAGGCCCTTGTACACGTAGCCGCGATCCAGGAACTCCACGAACGCGCCGGCGATCACGGACTGATACCTGGCGCTCATGGTGAGATACGGGTCTTCCCACCGCCCCAGCACACCCAGCCGCTTGAAATCCTGCCGCTGGATCTCGACATACTTCTCCGCGTACTTACGGCAGGCGCGGCGGATCTGGACCGCCGTCATCTGCGCCTTCTTAGAGCCGAGTTCGCTATCGACTTTGATTTCGATGGGCAGGCCGTGGCAATCCCAGCCCGGGACGTAGGGCGAATCGAAGCCCGCCATGGTCTTGGATTTAACGACGAAATCCTTGAGGATCTTATTGAACGCCGTCCCCATGTGAATCCGCCCATTGGCGTACGGGGGCCCGTCGTGCAGCACGTAGAGCGGCCGGCCGGCGCGCGAGGCGCGAATCTTGTGATACAGCTTCTCCTCTTCCCACCGCGCCAGCATCCTGGGCTCGGCCTGCGGCAGGTTGGCCTTCATGGAGAAAGCCGTTGTGGGCAGATTGACGGTCTGCTTCAGCACTACGTTTTGCGGATCCATTTTCGGGGTAACTTCCATGGTACCAAGTAGCGCGGCGGAAGGCTCCGCCGTGGGGAGACGCGAGCGCCATCACTGCGGCGGGGGGACACGGGAAATCCCCGGCGGCGAGTTCGACGTGCCGCGACAGGCCGCAACGGCGCGGGCAGGGCGGCGGCAGTAGCATGCCGCCGGGTAACTGTTCTACTCTGGAGTTTCGAGAAGCCATGAGACAAATCGTATTGGAAGCGCCACGACAATTCGTGGGACACAGCGTGCCGCCCGTAGTTCGCCAGCCCGGCGAGGCGTTGGTGAGGATTCACCGTGTCGTGATATGCGGCAGCGATTGGCACGCCTTCGAGGGGCACCAGGCCAATTACACCTTTCCGCGCATCATCGGTCATGAATTGAGTTGCGAGGTGCTGGAGGTTCCGGAAAACAGCCGCGGCATCCGGCCGGGAGACCGATGCGCCATCGAGCCTCACCTGACCTGCGGCGTTTGCAGGCCTTGCCGTCTGAATCGCCCCAACTGCTGCGAGAACATGAAAGTGTTGGGCGTGCACGTGGACGGCGGGATGCGGGGATTGATGAACGTGCCGGTGGAGCGCCTTTACAAGTCGGAACGGCTCTCGTACGATCAACTGGCGCTGGTGGAATTCCTGACCATTGGCGCCCATGCGGTGGCACGGAGCGGCCTCGTGGCCGGGGAAGACGTTCTGATTGTGGGCGCGGGACCGATCGGCCTCGCGGTGCTGCAGTTCGCGCTGGTGGCGGGCGCGTCCGCCCGGATCATTGAGAAGGTCGAGTTCCGGCGCCAATTCGCCAGAGGTTTTGGCGTGGACGTTCTATCGGAATACGACGGCCGGCCGGCGACGGTTGTTTTCGACTGCACCGGCGATGGGGAGTCCATCGCGGCCAGCTTCGACTTGGTGGGCGCGGCGGGGAGGCTGGTCCTGGTGGGCCAATTCCTGGGCTTCATCCCCTTCGACCATACGCCCTTCATCCGGCGGGAACTCGACATTCTGGCGAGCCGCAACAGCCACCACCAGTTTCCGCGGGTGATCGGGATGGTGGAGCGCGGCGAAATCAATCTGGACACGTGGATCACCTGCCGCGCGCCGCTGGCGGAGGTGCCCGGCGTGTTCCCGGAGTTGGCCAGCCACAAGAACTACATCAAGGCCATCTTCGAGGTTCAGGACTCGGATCTCTGAGGCGGGCGCAAGTGGCTCCGGGAAGAAGCCGGCCTGGAGCCGGACCTCCGCGTACCGATCGCCCGGTCTCGAACAGGCCGTCCCATATCCGCACACCCGGCGATCGCCCGACCCGCTGGAATCACGGCCCGATCCGTGCGGCCCGCAACGTGCGTATGCAGTAGCATGCCCTACCGCGTACTGGTCTGCGACGATCAACCCGACGTGCTCGAAGCCCTGCGTCTGCTGCTCAAGGGGCAGGGCTGGCAGGCTGTCGCCGCCGATTCACCGCGGCGATTGCTCGAAACCGTCCGCGGAGACGGCCCGTTCGATCTGATCCTGACCGATCTCAACTACACCCGCGACACCACGTCCGGGCAGGAAGGTATGGACCTGCTGGCCAGCCTGGAGGCCCAGGGCAACACCGTCCCCGTGGTCGTCATGACCGCCTGGGGCAACATCGATCTGGCCGTGGAGGCCATGCGTCGCGGCGCCTGCGACTTCGTGCAGAAGCCCTGGGACAACAACCGCCTGCTGGCCACCATCCGCAAGCAGGCCGAGCCCGCGCGCCGCCAAAAGAGCGAGTTGGAGATCGCCGCCAACGTGCAGCAGCAGCTCTTCCCGCGCACACTGCGCCGTCTGGAATCGCTCGACTACGCCGGCCACTGCCTGCCGGCGAGAGAAGTCGGCGGCGATTACTACGACTTCCTGGAAATGCCCGGCCGCGGCATGGGCTTCGTGCTCGGCGACGTGTCCGGCAAAGGCGTACCCGCCGCCCTCCTCATGGCGAATCTTCAAGCCTGCTTCCGCAGCCAGCCGCCGCACGCACTGGAGCGTCCCGCCGAAGTGCTGGCCACCATCAACCGGCACTTCTTCGCATCCACCGCCGCCGAACGCTTCGCCACACTCGTCTTCGCCATCTACGACGATGCCACGCGGCAGGTCCGCTACGTGAACTGCGCGCACTGTCCACCGCTGTTATTGCGCGCCGCCGGGGAACTCGAAATGCTCGATTCCACGGCCACCATGCTCGGGGCATTCGAGCACTGGAGTTGCACCGAAGCGGCGGTCACCCTGAACCCGGGCGACACGCTGCTGCTGTATTCCGACGGTGTCACCGAAGCCGGCACCGAGGGCGGTGACGAATACGGCGAGGACCGCCTGATCCACACGCTGCGCGTCAATCAGGGCCAGCCCGCCGAAGCGCTGGTGCGAACCATTGTGGACGACGTCAACGAATTCAGCGGCGCCGCGCGGAGCGACGATGTGACGGTGGTTGCCCTGCGGGGGCTGTAGTTATTGAGGTTCGCCGCAACTCAAGCACCGCTCCCTAACGGTCGCGGCCCGGATTAGAGCTGCGACCGTTAGGGAGCGGTTGCCTTTCCCCGCAGCCGCTGCCCGATGGCTTCCACGTCGAAGACGCAGCCGCCCCACGTGCCGCCGCTCGCGTCCTGCAACATGGCCCACAGGCGCGTGGCGTCCGGCAAGCGCGGGTCCGGCGCCAGGTCGTCGCGCGGGGGACGCGCCGCCAGGACACGCGCGCCCTCTTCGGGGTCGCCGTTCAGCACCAGATTGACCGAGCCCTCCATCTTTCCGCGGTCGATCACGATCTCGATCTCGTCGCCTTCCCGCACCTTGCCCAGCGGGCCGCCGGCCAGCGCTTCCGGCGTCACGTGTCCGATGCACGCCCCGGTGGAAATCCCGCTGAAGCGCGCGTCCGTGATCACCGCCACATGCTTGCCGAACGCCAGATACTTGAGCGCGGCCGTGAGCTGGTATGTCTCCTCCATTCCCGAGCCCATCGGGCCGCGGCACATCAGCACCAGCACATCGCCGGCCACGATGCCGCCGTTCTTGATGGCCGCCATGGCCGCCTCCTCGGTGCGGAACACGCGCGCCGGTCCCGTCATCCGGTATACGCCGTCGTCACCCACCACGCTCGGGTCGATCGCCGTGCTCTTGATCACCGACCCGCCGGGCGCCAGATTGCCCCTGGGGAACGTCACCGTCGAGGTCAACCCGCGGCGGCGCGCGCCGGCGGGATCCATGATGACGTCGTCGGGGTCCACGCCGTCGCGCTCGCGCAGCACTCGTCGTAACTCCGCGCGCCGCTCCGATTGCTCCCACCAATCCAGCGTCTCGCCCAGCGTTTGGCCGGAGACGGTAAGCGCGCCGGTCTCCAGCAATCCCGCGCGCCGCAGGTGCAGCATCACTTCGGGTACCCCGCCGGCCAGGAACACCTGCACCGTGGGATGCATTCGCGGACCATTGGGCAGCGCGTCCACCAGGCGCGGCACGTGGGCATTGATGCGCGTCCAATCGTCCACCGTGGGACGCACGAGGCCGGCCGAGAAGGCGATGGCCGGCACGTGCAGAATCAGGTTTGTGGATCCGCCGAAGGCGGCGTGCGTCACCATGGCGTTGCGCAGGCTGGCGGGCGTCAGGATGTCGCGCATCGCCAGGCCGCGCGCCTCTAACTGAAGCGCCGCCCGCGCCGATCGCCGCGCCATATCCGTCCAGATGGGGTGCCCCGAGGGCGCCAGCGCGGAATGCGGCAGGCTCATGCCGAGCGCTTCGCCCACCACCTGCGCCGTCGCCGCCGTGCCCAGGAACTGGCAGCCGCCTCCCGGCGAAGCGCAGGAGCGGCACATCGCTTCCGCCGCCGCTTCCAGCGTGATCTGCCCGTGGGCGAAACGCGCACCCACCGATTGCACCTTGGCGGCGTCCTCGCCATCTTCGGGCAGCAGCGTCACGCCACCCGGAATCAGCACGCCCGGCAGATCGCGCGCGCCGGCGAGCGCCATCATCATGGCCGGCAGTCCCTTATCGCACGTGGCCACGCCGAGCACGCCGCGGCGCGTGGGCAGGGAGCGGATCAGGCGCCCGAAAATGCTGGCCGCGTCGTTGCGGTAAGGCAAGGAATCGTACATCCCCGTGGTGCCCTGCGTGCGCCCATCGCAGGGGTCCGTGCAATAGGCAGCGAACGGCACCGCGCCCAGCGCCTTCAACTCCTTCGCCGCCGCGTCCATCAAGAGCGCCACTTCCCAGTGGCCGGTG
>Ga0182030_10024625_pt1 | contig 11042 bp, 7 predicted proteins | sample 812S3MmetaG_FD_121299 | JGI IMG/M metagenome (GOLD analysis project Ga0182030, IMG submission 121299) | Permafrost microbial communities from Stordalen Mire, Sweden - 812S3M metaG (Illumina Assembly) | ecosystem: Environmental > Terrestrial > Soil > Wetlands > Permafrost | place: Sweden... | reverse complement strand
GCCCAGAACCGGATTCGAACCGGCGACCTCGTCCTTACCAAGGACGTGCTCTGCCAACTGAGCTATCTGGGCAGACCAAGACTGCGTTGCAAGAAACGAAAAAGAGCGAAGAAAGTGCAGCTTTCGAATTCCTGCGTCAACAGAAATTTGCTCCCGGAGCGAAAAATACTTCGGGCTGTCCGCAGAGTGAGATTCAGGTGGGGTCAGGGACCCACACTGATCCTATAAAAGCCGGGTGCAAGCCTTTGTCCGACCCTCAGGATCTCGGTCAGATAACGCCCGAAATAGGCGTCCACCTCGGCGACACCGGAGTGGGTCGTCAGCACCAGGGGACCGACGAGCCCGGACGCATCCACGGCCGCCATGAACTCGATCGGCATCCATGGGGCTGACGACGGCGGATGAGCGCCGAGGACGGGCTCACCGAAGACCTTCCTTCCGCTTCCGGCATCCGCAATTTCAACGTAGGCACCGCGCGGGGCAAGGGGTTCCACATTCATGTCGGCTCTGCCGAAACCGAGGAATGGGGCACCGGGCGGCTCGTCGGCAAGCGCCTGCGCAGGCGACTCCGGGACCGCAGAGGCGGCGGGCAGGTGCAGTCTGAGATCCGACTCCCCGAAAGCGTACTTGGGCGCAAAACCGCCAAATTCGCCTCCGGGTTCCGGGGGCACATAGGGCTTGCTTGAGCTGTTGAATTCGGTCGGGAGAAAGAGCGGGGTCGGGTCCCGAAGCATGGTCCCGCGGATGACAACCCGGTCGACCAGCCCAAACGTCGGCTTCTGGGCCTCCCGGCCGGGCAGGCGTTGGGGATCCGGCAACCGGACCAGGTATGCAACCAACGCAAGCACAATGACTCCCGCAATAGACACTGCGATCCAGGCCCGGCTCGCACGTTCGCCGATGGGATTCACTTTGAGCCGGCCGGGCGGGAGCCTGGCCCCCTGTCCTCGGCGCCGATCAGAACCCGGAAGCCGGCGTCCCGGGCTGCGCCCTCTATCTCAATGAGTTCTGATAGGGTCACCTCCGAGCTTGCCCGTATGAGGAGCGTCGGGTGCGGATCCTTCGCGGCCCGTGATTTCAGCCACTCCCGCAGCAAGCCCATGTCCACAAGCCCGTCCTCCGTGAAAATCTGGCCCGAGCGGAGCACGCTGATCACGTGCGTCGCCTGAGAGGCGCCCTCCGCCCCCGGCTGCTCAGGCAGCTGGAAGTCCACGCCCAGCCCCGGGGCGAGCACGAACCGGGAGCCGAACAGGGCGAAGAAGAGCACCAGGAGCCCGACGTTCAGGTAATGGAGGGTGCCCATCCCCTGCGGGGGCTGGCGCAGCCTCGAGGCCAGGTCCAGGGGGCGCGCGATCATTTGGCCGGCGCGCCCGCGCCCCCGGATCTGTATTCTGTGTTCAAATACTTCATGATCTCGTTGCCCGACCACTCCATGTCGCGCACGATGGCCCGGACCCGCCCGTTGAGGAAGTGCAGTGCCAGGTGCGCAGGGATCGCGATCATGATGCCCCCAGCCGTGCACAGGAGCGCCTCCCACATGCCCCTCGCGAGGACGCTGGCGGTCGCGTAGTCGCGCTGGAAGGCGGCGAACGTTGCGATCATACCAAGGACCGTGCCAAGGAGGCCGACGAGCGGGGCCACCTGCGCGATCGCTGCAACGGCGCCGATCCTCCTCTCCAGGGCCGGCAGCTCCACGACCGCGGCCTCCTGGACGTGGAAACGCATCGCCTCCGCGCCCTCGTCTGCGTGGAGGAGCGCCGCCTTGACGACGGCGGCGACCGGCCCGGGCGTCTCCTCGCATACCGTCAGGGCCTCGACCAGCCTTCGCTTGGCGAGGATGTTCTTGATGCCGCTCAGGAAGGCGGTCGAGCGGATCTGTCCTCGGTGAAGGTAAAGCGCCCGCTCCACGAAAACGACGGCGAGGACGAGCCCGAGCGCGAAAAGCACCCACATCATCGGGCCGCCGTGGGCGAGGAGGCTTGGTTCCGGGGCAGTCATCACGAGTGGCTTACATCACGCCTTGGCGGCGGGCAAGTTGAAGCGGGCGAGGCGCTCGCGCGCGATCTCCCCGCCGGGAAGCCCCGAATTTATCAGGAGAAGCCACGCGCGCTTCGCCTCCTCCATCCTGCCCTTCTCCTCGTAGTTCGAGCCGACGTCGAGCAGCGTGCGGGCGATCCACCAGCGCCCCTTCGGCCCGAGGCCCTCGGGGCCGCCGGGCCTGATGAGGAACGGGTCCACGACCTCGTTCCACCAGACCTCCTGCGCCTTGGCGCTGTCGGTCCGGGCGAGGATGACGCCGAGGTTGTAGCCGGCCTCGACGCGCACGTCGGGCGGCGCATCCACGCGCTCGACGAGATCCTGGAAAATCCTCTTCGCGCTTTCCGCGTGCGAGGAGTTGTTCGCCGACTGCGCGTTGTGGCACTCGGCGAGCGCGAGTTGCGCGAGGATGACGTCGCCCGGGTTCCGGGCAAACGACGGGTTGTTGACCAGCAGCTCGTAGGTCTGCTGGGCCTGCGGAAACTGGTTGAGCCTGCGCAGGAGGTCGCCCTGCCTCATCCGGGCTGGGAATACGAGCTCGCTCGATGCGTACCTCGGGTTCGTGACCATGCTCTCGAGGAGCTTGTACGCCGCCTTCAGGTCCTCGTCCGTCCCGAGGCGCTCGGCCTGGAGCGCCGCCTGGTAGAGCGCATAGGGCGCATAGGTGCTGTTCGGGAAGTCATCGGCGAGCCTCATCAGAAGGCGCTGGGCGTCGATCACCTTGTCCTGCTGGGCGAGCCGGCCGGCCTCGACGATGTAGGAGTAGGCGGCCGATTCGGAGCGCGGGTAGCCGTCGCGCAGCCTCTGGAGCGTATCCTCGGCGGCCGCGTCGCGGCCAAGATCGAACTGCGCCTGGGCGCGGAGGAGGGCCCCCGTGCTCGCGATCTCCGTGGCAAGCCCGGGCGTCAGCCCGCCGGTCGAGGCCGCGAGCGAGTCGACGATCTTGAGCGTTTCCTCGGGCTTGCCTGCGTCGAATGAAAGCCGCGCCTGCAGCCAGGTCATCCTGGCCCGCAGGTCGGCGCCCAGTCCGAGCGGCCGTGCCTGCCCGAGCAGTCGGTTCACGCGGTCGTAAGCCATGGCCGTCTGCCCGTGGACCTCGAGGCTTCGCGCGAGATTCCATTCCGCCTCCCAGCGGTCCTCGGGATCGAATGCCTGGTCGCGCGCCAGCTCGTCGAGAACGGAGACGGCCGCCGGGAGCGCTCCGGCCTCGATCTCCGACTGCACCCGCTGGAACATGAGGAGGCCGGGGCGAATGCCCTCCGGGTGGGAACGCAGCGCCGTTGCATAGGCGTCGGCTGCGCTCCTGAAGTCGCCGGCGTCATTGCCGTGCAGTCCGGCGCGGAACCACGCCTCCGCGACCAGCACGTCAAAGTCCGCCCGGATCGGGCCGGGCGCGAGGCTGCCGCCCGCCTTGGACGCGTAGTCGGCCGCAGTTCGGTAGCGCTGCTGCTCCCAGGCCGAGCCGGCGAGGACCCCGTAGGCCTGCGCCTTGAGGGGCGAGCCCGGAAATTTCTCGAGAAGGGCGCGCGCCTCCTCCTCGGCACGCGAGTAAAGCGGACCGGACTCGGCGAGCCCTGAGCGCGCCTCGCCGAGGAGGAGCTGCGCCCGGCAGAGCAGCAGGCTCTCCAAGATGGGATGCGGGCGCGGCCCGGCGATGAGGCGGTCGAGCCTTTCGCCGAGCTCGGTGCGCGGCGCGCCCGACTGTGAGCTGCGGACCAGAAGCTGGAGGGCGATCCGCTGGCGGCCGGGGTCGCTGCCTGAGGCGAGGAGCTCAAAGAGCTCGCTGCGCCCGACGCCGGCGTCGGCGCCGGCTATGAGCCCCAGCATCAGCCGGAAATGGTCCGCCTCCGAGCGCTCCTCGGCGGGAAGCACGCGCAGCCCGTTCTGGAGCACGTCGATCGCCTGCTGCCTCTGGCCACGCGCGTTCAGCGCGATCGCGTATTCCCGCGTGAACCCGTAGCCGATCTTCTGGCTCTGGTAGGCCGCCGCGTTTTTCTTGTCCGCGTCGAGCTGGATGTCGCTCACGCTGCCGACCTGCAGGCGGACCTGCTCCTCGGCGAGGACAAAACGCGCGCGTTGGAGGTCGGATACGGCCGACGCGGCCGCCTGCTGGTAGAATCCCGCCGCCCTCGCCGGCTCGTTGGCGGCGTCCGCAAGGACCCCCTGGAGAAAGGAGTGCCAGCCGCGCTCCGCGGGCTCGAGCTCGTCCGGGCGCGCCGCGGCGAGCTCGGACCTGGCCTGGTCGAAACGCTGGAAATGGACGGCGACGAGCCCCGCGCGCAGATGCCAGCCAGCGCCGCGCGGGCCCGTGTAGGCATCGAGCGCCCTGCCCGCACCGGCCACGTCGCCGTCGTCGAGGAGTGCGGAGGCCAACGCCAGCGTGAGGCGGCCGGCGTCCGCGCCCGGCGAGGCCAGCATCGAGCGGTAGATCGAGGCGGCCGTGGACGGGAATCCCAGTGCCTGGGCCCGCCCGGCCGAGGCCATGGCGAAGGCCGCCTCGCCGGGCGAGCCAGCGGCGGGGGCCGCGGCCGGGGAAAGGGGCACTGGAGCGTTGAGGGGCTCCAGGGCGCCCATGGAAACGGAAGCGGCTAGCAGCGAGGCAAGGGCGATCGTCGGTCGCATGGGAAGCGCCCGTGAGCTTGCCCCACAAGCGCGCACAAGCAACCCGGGATTGCCGCAAACATGTGCAATTGACCCGGCGGAGCCGGCGTTGCAGCGTCGAGGTCCCATGATTGCACTCATCTTGCTCGCGGGGCTTCTGGCGGTCATAGTCGTTGCGGCGCTCACCGCCACGGGGATCTACAACTCGCTCGTTTCGCTAAGGAACCGATTCAAGAACGCGTACGCGCAGATCGATGTGCAGCTGAAGCGCAGGTATGACCTTATCCCGAACCTGGTCGAGACGGCGAAGGGCTACCTCAAGCACGAGCACGGGACGCTCGAGGACGTGACGAAGGCGCGAAACATCGCCTATGCGGCTTCTCAGGCCGCCGCTGCGAATCCGGCCGACGCGGGCGCCGTCAAGGGCCTTGTGGCCGCGGAGGGCGGCCTAGCCGGGGCGCTCGGCCGGCTGATGGCCGTCTCGGAGCAGTACCCCGACCTCAAGGCGAACCAGAACATGATGCAGCTCACCGAGGAGCTGACGTCGACTGAGAACAAGATAGCGTTCGCCCGGCAGGCCTACAACGACTCCGTCATGGAGTACAACACCTCCCGGGAGACCTTTCCCAACGTTATCCTCGCGGGGATGTTCGGGTTCGGGCCGGCAGAGCTGTTTCACGTCGAGGATCCGACCGAGCGCGCCGCCCCCAAGGTTTCGTTCGCCTGATGGATTTTTTTGCAGCCGAGGAACGCGCAAGGAAGCGAACGACGCGCCTGCTGGTCCTCTTCGGGTTCGCGGTCGCGGGAACGATAGCCGCGGGCTATGTCGCAACGGTCTTCGCGCTTCGCGCCACGGGCGGCACGCCGGCGGGCCGCGCCTACGGCCAGTACGAGGACGCTGTCCAGAAGCCTTTCTGGCAGCCCGGGCTTTTCGCGGCCGTCTCGGCGGCCACACTGGTCGTGATCGGGCTGGCGTCGCTCTACAAGTGGTCGCAATTCAGCACGGGCGGCTCGGCGATCGCAGAGAGCGTCGGGGGGCGCAGGGTCGACCCGCACACGACGGACCCGAGGGAGCATCAGCTGCTCAATGTCGTCGAGGAGATGGCGATCGCCTCGGGCCTTCCCGTGCCGGCCGTCTACATCTTGGAGGACGAGCCTGCGATCAACTCCTTCGCCGCGGGCCTGACGTCGAGCGACGCCGTCGTGACAGTGACTCGGGGAACCCTCGATAAGCTCACCCGCGACGAGCTCCAGGGCGTGGTCGCGCACGAATTCAGCCACATCCTCAACGGGGACATGCGGATGAACGTCCGCGTCACGGCGATCATCTTCGGGATTCTCGTGATCGGCCTCGCGGGAAGGTCCGTGCTCTGGGGCATGCGCTATGGGAGGATGGGCTCCTCTCGCGGCAGGGGGGGCGGGGGCGTCGTCGTGATCCTCGGGGTCGGGCTCGCGCTGCTCGTCGTCGGCTACGTCGGCTACTTCTTCGGCCGGCTGATCCAGGCCTCGGTGTCGAGGCAGCGGGAATTCCTCGCCGATGCCTCGGCCGTGCAGTTTACCCGGAATCCCGGCGGCGTGACGGGGGCCCTGAAGAAGATAGGCGGCTACGCGATAGGCTCCTCGCTCGACACGCACAGGGCGGCCGAGATCGGCCATTTCTTCTTCGCGCAGGCGTTCGTCTCGAACTTCGGCGGCCTCTGGGCGACTCATCCGCCGCTCGTCTCGAGGGTCAGGGCGATCGAGCCCGGCTTCGACGGGAAGTTCTTCGAGCCGCCCGAGGTGGTGGACGTGGCCAGGGAGCCCTGGTCGAAAGTCGCCCACATGCCGGCGCAGGCGCCCTCGCCTCTCCCGCAGGCAACGGCGGCATTCGGCGCGGCCCTGAGCGCTGCGGCCGGGACACTGACTCCGGAGGGATCGGCTGCGGCCCAGAGGCTCCTTGCAGGGATTCCCGCAAGCATACGGACGGCGGCGCGCTCGCCCCACGACGCGCCGATCCTCATCTATGGGCTGATCCTCGATGACAGTGAGGCGATCCGCCAGAGGCAGATGGCGCTCGTCGCCAACGGCGCCGGGAGCGAGGCCCTCCACGCTCTTCAGCAGCTCGATCCCGCTCTCCGCCAGTTAAGGCCTGAGCACAAGCTTCCCGTCCTCCAGCTTGCCCTGCCAGCAGTCAAGGCGCTCGAACCCTCGGCGCTCGGCTCTTTCGCGGGGATTCTCGACGACCTGGTGCAGGCGGGCGGCAGGGTGACTCCATTCGAGTTCGCGCTCCAACGGCTCGCCCTGAGGACGCTGTCGACAAGCCGTGCCCCGTCGGCGTCGGTCACCCAGATTTTCTCGTTCCAGGCCGTCACGGGTGAGATCTCAGTCGTCCTTTCGACCCTCGCCCACACTTCGAGCGCCAACGCCGGGGAGGCAGCGCGGGCCTTCGCGGAAGGCGCCTCCCAGTTGAAGTTGGTCGAGGGCGCGCTCTCCTTCCTTTCCGATGCCGAATCCGGCCTCATCCAGCTCGACGCGGCCCTGGACAAGCTCGCCGGCGCTAGCGGCCCGATCAAGCAGCGCCTGCTCGTGGCCGCGGCGCATGTCGTCAGCGCGGATGGGGTAGTGCTCGCGGCCGAGGCCGAGCTCCTGCGGGCCGTGGCGGCGGCGCTCGATGTGCCCGTGCCGCCCCTGTCGGCAATTGCCGCGGGCTGATATGCTGTCTAAGGATTTGCCGTGACTTTTGTTTGACCAAAGCGTCTGTCCTCGAACAGGCCCCCGCCCGGCGCTCCAGAGCGGCGCCAGCGGCGGGTTCCCAACCCTTTTCAGACCAACAGATAAAATGAGCCAACCCCCCAACCAAGCGGACCGCCCGAAGGCGGCGCCGGATGCCCTTCCGCAGCACCCGACTTTCCTGGAAAAGAAGCGCAATCGCCGGGCGGTGCTTTGGGCGCTGCTTGCCCTCCTTATCCTGGGCACCGTGGGTCTTCTCTATTTCCGCTCCAGAACCGCCAATTCGACCGGGCCGAGGCCAGGCGGCGGCCGCGGCGGTCGGGGCGCGTTTGGGGTGTCGGGGCCGCTTCCGGTCGTCGTTTCGGCGGCGCGGAAGGCCGATATAAACATCATACTGAATGGGCTTGGAACCGTCACTCCGCTCGCGACGGTCACGGTGACCACACAGATCAGCGGGTATCTGGCCGACGTGAAATTCACTGAGGGCCAGATGGTGTCAAAGGGGGACCTGCTCGCGGTGATCGATTCCCGCCCGTACGAAGTGGCCCTTGAGCAGGCCCAGGGCCAGCTCCTCCAGGCGCAGGCGCAGTACAAGGAGGCGCAGATCGACCTCGACCGCTATGTCACGCTTTCGTCGCAGGACTCCATATCAAAGCAGCAGGTCGACGACCAGCGGGCGCTCGTCGAACAGTATGCGGGGACGATAAAGTCGGACCAGGGCGCCGTGGACAGCGCCCAGCTCAATCTGGCCTACTGCCACATAACGGCGCCGGTCTCGGGCCGCGTCGGCCTGAGGCTGATCGACCCTGGCAACTATGTGACGCCGGCCAGCGCGACGGGGCTGGTTCTCCTGACACAGGTGAAGCCCATCACGGTGATCTTCACGCTGCCAGAGGACAACATACCCCAGGTCGTCAAGCGGGTGCGCTCGGGGGTTAAGATCCGGGTCGACGCCTACAACAGGGACAACACCGAGAAGCTGGCAACGGGCACGCTTCTGACCGTTGACAACACCGTCGACCCGACGACGGGCACCTTCAAGCTGCGGGCCGTCTTCCCCAACGACGACGAGTCGCTGTTCCCCGACCAGTTCGTGAACGCCTCCATGCTCGTCGACGTCGATCGCGGCGCGACGGTGATACCCACCTCCGCGATCGAGCGCGGACAGCAGGGGGCCTTCGTCTATGTTGTCGGGGAAGACAGCAAGGTTTCGGCGAAGGCCGTGACACTTGGCCCGACCGAGGGCGAAAGGGAAGCCATCACGTCGGGTGTCTCGCCAGGCGACAAGGTTGTCGTCGACGGCGCCGACCGGCTCAAGGAGGGCATGGAGGTGGTGGCCCAGCTTCAGACGCACCCCGGCGCAAACGCGCCCGGCAAGTCCGGAAGCCCCGACGGGGAGAACAGGCACCGGAAGCCGAGCGAGAGCAACTGACGGCTCCCCGATGAGCCGGCCGAAGCTGGGGTCCAACCGATGAGTCCCTCCCGCATTTTCATCCTGAGGCCGGTCGCCACGACGCTGCTCATGTCGGCGATCATGATCATCGGGATTGTCGGCTACCGGTTCCTGCCCCTCTCGGCGCTCCCGGAGGTCGACTACCCGACAATCCAGGTCCAGACGTTCTACCCCGGGGCGAGCCCGGATGTGATGACCTCCTCGGTCACCGCCCCTCTCGAGCGCCAGCTCGGCCAGATGCCCGGGCTGAAGCAGATGTCTTCGTCGAGCTCGGCGGGCGCCTCCGTGATCACGCTCCAGTTCACCCTCGACCTTAGCCTCGACATCGCCGAGCAGGAGGTCCAGGCCGCGATCAACGCGGCGGGCAACCTGCTGCCCTCGGACCTGCCCGCTCCCCCGATCTACGCAAAGGTGAACCCCGCGGACGCCCCGGTGCTCTCGCTGGCGCTCACATCGAAGACCCTTCCGCTGACAACCGTCGAGGACCTGGCGGACACGCGCCTCGCTCAGAACATCTCCCAGCTTCCCGGCGTCGGCCTTGTGAGCATCGGCGGCGGCCAGAGGCAGTCGGTGCGGATCCGCGCCAACCCGGTCGCGCTCGCCGCGTACGGGTTAAACATAGACGACATGCGAACGACCGTCGGCAACGGCAACGTGAACACGGCGAAGGGCAACTTCGACGGACCTTCGCGGGCATTCACGATCAACGCGAACGACCAGCTGACGTCCACGAAGGATTACGAGAACCTGGTCGTCGCCTACAGGAACGGCGCCCCGGTGAGGCTCAAGGATGTCGCAACCGTCGAGTTCGCGCCGGAAAACAACAAGCTGGCGGCATGGTACAACAGGACCCCAGCCGTCATCCTCGACATCAGGCGCCAGCCGGGCGCGAACGTGATCAATGTCGTCGAGGGCGTCTACGCCCTCCTTCCCGCGCTCAAGGCCTCGCTCCCCCCGGCAATCGACGTGAGCGTCCTCACCGACCGGACCGTGACAATCCGCGCGTCGATCCGGGACGTCGAGTTCGAGCTCACGCTGGCGGTCATCCTGGTCGTGCTCGTGATGTTCGTCTTCCTGCGGAACATCCCGGCGACGATCATTCCAAGCCTTTCTGTGCCACTCTCCATCGTGGGGACCTTCGCGGTCATGTACCTGCTGGGTTTCAGCCTGAACAACCTTTCGCTCATGTCGCTGACGATTGCGGCCGGGTTCGTCGTGGACGACGCAATCGTCATGATCGAGAACATCGCGCGCTACATCGAGAAGGGCGACAGCCCGCTCGAGGCGGCCCTCAAGGGATCGGAGCAGATCGGATTTACGATCATCTCGCTCACCATTTCACTGATCGCGGTCCTTATCCCGCTCCTGTTCATGGGGGACGTGGTGGGCCGCCTTTTCCGGGAGTTCGCGATCACGCTCGCCGTGACGATCCTGATCTCGGCTGTGGTCTCGCTGACGCTCGTTCCGATGATGTGCGCCAAGCTCGTCAGGCACCACAAGCCCGAGGACGTGCCGGCATGGAGCCGGAAGGCTGGAGCGATATTCGACGGGATCATCGCCCGGTATGCCTCGATGCTCAGCTGGGTGCTCGACCGCCAGCCGCTCACCCTGGCTGTGGCCGTGGCAACTCTTGCGCTAACTGTCCTCCTCTACATCCTGATCCCAAAGGGGTTCTTCCCGGTGCAGGACACCGGCCTCATCCAGGTGATCACGGAGGGGCCCCAATCGGCCTCCTATGAGGCTATGGTGAACCGCCAGCAGGCCCTGGCCGACGAGATCCTCAAGGATCCGGCGGTCGAGAGCCTGTCATCCATCGTCGGGATCGACGGATCCAACACGACGCTCAACGCCGGCCGGATGCTCGTCAACCTGAAGCCCAATGGGCAGCGCTCCGACTCAGCCGCCGGCGTCATAAGGCGCCTGAACGGCGAGCTGGCCAGTGTGGCCGGGATCTCGGCGTATATGCAGCCCGTCCAGGACCTGACAATTGACGACCGCGTGAGCCGCACGCAGTTCCAGTTCGTTCTGGAGAGCCCGAACCTGTCCGACCTCACTGAGTGGGTGCCCAAGCTGACGGAGCGGCTCGGCCAGCTCAGCCAGTTGAGCGACGTCGCATCGGACTTCTCCGACAGAGGCCTGGGCGCGTACATCGCGATAGACCGCGACACCGCCGCCAGGTTCGGGATAACGGCGGCGACGATCGACAACGCGCTCTACGACGCATTCGGCCAGCGGATCGTCT
>Ga0182030_10024624_pt1 | contig 11042 bp, 7 predicted proteins | sample 812S3MmetaG_FD_121299 | JGI IMG/M metagenome (GOLD analysis project Ga0182030, IMG submission 121299) | Permafrost microbial communities from Stordalen Mire, Sweden - 812S3M metaG (Illumina Assembly) | ecosystem: Environmental > Terrestrial > Soil > Wetlands > Permafrost | place: Sweden... | reverse complement strand
GGGGGCATGATCCTCACCCGCGACGCGCAAGTCGCTGGCCGCATGAGAGCCCTGCGCAATCAAGGCCGCTACCCAACCGCCGACTGGCTCCAGCACACAGAGGTTGGCTATAACTACCGCCTATCCGAGTTAGCCTGCGCACTCGGGATCGTCCAATTACGACGCTTGCCTGAGATACTCCTGCGACGCGCTGATGTTGCCCAAAGATACGACCAATTGCTCGCTGAGATTCCTGCCATCGAGCGCCCAGCGCTGCAACTTCCAGATCGCACCATCAGTTGGTTCGTCTACGTCATCCGCATGGCAGATGATCTTCCGCCGGACGCGCGTGACGGGGTTCTCGCAGTACTGCAAAACGCCGGCATCGGCTGCGCACGCTACTTCGCGCCCATTCACCTGCAACCCGCGTACGCCCAGCATCTCAGCGCGCGCGCCGCTCGCTTGCCGGTCACAGAGTCCGTCGCTACTCGCACGCTTGCGTTGCCGTTCTACAATCGCCTCAAGCCGTCTGACGCCGCTAGCGTAGCCGACACTCTGCGGTTATCCATATTCCCAAACTTGCCAGCATAGTATTTTCTATAGAGGAGTGAAATGGACCAGGATTACGAGCCCGAAGAAGACCGAAGCAAGCCGGACCTCGCTCCCCTCACCGGAGCATTCCGCTCGCAACTGCTCGCTTGCCTGGAAGAATGCACAACAGGGCGTTTAGGTCTTTTTACCGACCGCGAACACATCGAGATCAGCAACGGCAAGTATGGCCCCTGGCCGGAAGCCGCGCGCCTGCGAGAGTTAGCCTTTGCCCTGCAAGCCATCCTCGCCCAAAACGAGGAGTTTGACCCGTTGTGCGACCAGTTCCTCGACTTATGCTCCATCCACGGGGAGAGCGATCCCGGAGAAGCTAGACTGGCGCGAGCTTTCCTCGAAGAAATCCGGCGAGGCCAATGAATCGGACGCGGTAACTCCCCGCGTAAATAAACTCGCCTCCGAACACGACGGAGGCGAGCCAATGCGAAGCGGAGTTACAGCTTACCAGCGAAGTCCGATCGTTATAGGCAGCAATTCAGTTCCTCCTACTTCCGTTCCCTGCACATACTTCGGCGTTGCCAGCCACAGATAGCGCGCTTCCGCAAACACCTTCAGCTTACCGTCGCTGCCCGTATCCGCGCTGCCCAAGGTGTGGGTAATGCCAATTCCTAAGTTGGCGCCAAGTTGATTACTAGAGAAGTGACCGACCACCACATTTTCCGTGCCAACTTCGCAGAAGTAATAGCATTCCTCCACTTCCTCGGCGTCGGTAAAGCTGGTCACCTTACGGTAAAATCCGCCGCCGCCTGTGACATATACGGAAATTTTTTTGGAAGGAAAGAGGTCGAAGACCGGGTCCGCAGTCAGCGACCAAATATGCGCATGGCCGCCCTGAGCACCCGCATCCGCGGCCAGAGCGCCGGGAATCTTGTCGTCGATAAGCTGGTACTCGATCAGAGAGCTTAGCCGCTTGTTGAATCGATACCCGACTCCGCCCGTAAAGTTACCGCCCCAGGTGATGAATGGCTGATCGTTGCCAATCGGAGCGTTGGCGCCGCCGCCGCCTTCGAAGGTCAGATGGCTTGTGATGCTTTTATCATGGTACCCATACGATCTCTCTTGCCCAGCCACGCCCGCCGCCGGGCTGGGCGCGGCAAGACTCGGAGCGGCAAGCGAATCCACCCCGTCGGAGTCGGCGAGCAACGCCTGGGTGGAACTGGCGAAATCGTTCGAAGTTGAACTTTGAGCTACGGCCGACTGCATTGCCGCAAAGGAAAATACACATGCCAAAGGAATGGCATAGCCATAAGCGCGCCGCAAAAGACGCAGCTTTCCTGCTAGTGACATAGGGATGACCTCAAACAGTAAGTTGGCGATGCTCGCGGAAGTCGTGCTTTGCTACCGCTATAAGATTCGACACAACAATTAAGGAAAAGTTCTCCTCTGTCGTTGAAAATCAAGCGATTGCGTGAGCATTCCGGTTAAATTTGACCTGGTTTTGGCTAACTCACCAGCGCACACCTACACTGATGGGCAGCACAGAAACCTGGCCCAACGCTGAACCGCCCGAAGCGATGTGGTTGTAACGCGCATCCACGTATATTTCCGACTTCTTGTACTGCGAGATCTGGTGCCGCACCCCCGCACCGGCGCTGAATCCGGCAGCATTCACCGAGATATCGTCACTATTGAATGGATTGGCGCTCGATGAAGGACATGAGGTGCTCCCCGAGTCGCATACCTCGTGCGTACCCAGGTGGTAATAACCCGCTCCGCCAACCAGGAATGGGCTAGTCGTAGAATGAGGACGCAGATAGATCAGCGGCGATAACTGGAACGAGAAGATGTACGAAGCATCGCCATCCGTTGCACAGTCCTGGCTGGAACTGTCGCAACCGTAAAGATAGTCTCCCCCATGCTGGCCGAGCACCTGTCCTTCTGCCAGTATGGCCCATCGCGAATTCAGCAGATAGACAGCGCCGACCGTTGCCGTGAAGCCGGGTCCATAGTAGCCCGTTCCTCGATTGACGACTGGCGAATATCCGCCCGCCAATTCAAGCGAAATATGATTCCAGAAATGATCGACCGGGAACGGCGAACCGGGCTGGCCGGGCTGCGGCAACTCCGGCCCTTGCTGCGTCGGCTCCGCAGCCGCGCCGCCGCTATGGACAGGCTCCGCCGCAGTGGCGCTGTCAGCCGCCACCGCCGCAGTTGAGATTTGAGCCACAAGTTGGCAAGAAACCGTCAAGAACAAAAAACACATGATGAAACTGGGAAAGCGCTTCCACGATGCGAGCAAACGATCAACCTCGAAGTACCAATTTGAAACCGGCGAAGCTATAAGTTACCACCCGAGGCGCGATGCTTCCGTGAAATCGGTAAAAAAAACGCCCCCGGCATCCAATGGATGTGGCCGGAGGCGTCTTTCCCAACAGCTTTTCAGAAAAGCTTTATCCCTGGATGTCGAACTGCTCAGGATGCAGAGTAGCGTCGCTCTTCACCAGCACATTCTTCCCTGCCAGCTCTTCCAGTTCCGTCAGCCACTTCGCATTGTTCGACTTCAGCGCCTTGGCCGTCTCGGGATTCACCCGCAGCAGCACTTCGCTGCCGTCGAAGTGCTTGCGCATCTTGCGCACTTCGATGTAAATCTCGTTGGCCACAGTCGCCGGACTCTTGACCATCCCCGTTGCCTGACAAACCGGGCAGGGAACGCTCAGCGTCCGTTCCAGAGACTGCTTGACCCGCTTGCGCGTAATCGCCACCAGCCCAAAGTCGTTGAACTGCAAAACCTTGGTCGGCGCGCGATCCTGCTTTAGCGCCTCTTCGAGCGCCGCAAGCACTCGCGTCCGATTCTTGCGCTCATCCATGTCGATAAAGTCGATCACGATGATACCGCCCAGGTCGCGCAGCCGCACCTGGCGAACAATCTCCGGAATTGCGTCGAGATTCGTCTTGAGAATCGTGTCCTCAAGCCGCGCCGTCTTGCCCACGTACTTGCCAGTGTTGATGTCGATCGCCACCAGCGCCTCAGTCTGGTTGATCACAATCGACCCACCCGACTTCAGCCAGACCTTCGACCGCAGCGCCTTCGAAATCTCATCCTGAATACCGAAGTGCTCAAAGAGCGGCACTTCCTTGGTATAGAGCTTGACGCGACGCACCAGCTCTGGCGAGAAGCGGTTCAGGAAACGTACAATCCGCTCATAGTCCGCTTCAGAATCCACCCAGATATGCGAGAAATTGTCGCTTACCTGGTCGCGCAAAATTCGCTCGATCAGGTTCAAATCGTGGTAAATCAAGGCTGGCGGCTTTGAAGAATCCGCCCGCTGCTTGATGTCGTTCCACAAGTTGATGAGGAAACGCAAATCCGCGCGAAGCTCCTCTTCCGAAGCGCCCTCAGCCGCCGTACGAACGATAAACCCGCCGGAAGCCTCGCCCTTTTCGCTCACCAGAATCCGCTTCAGCCGCTGCCGCTCCTCGTCGGAGGCGATCTTGCGGCTCACGCCCACATGGCTCACCGTCGGCATGAACACCAGGAAACGCCCAGGCAACGCAATGTGGCTGGTAATCCGCGCGCCCTTCTTGGCAATCGGCTCCTTGGCAATCTGCACCAGGATCTCCTGCCCCGGCTTCAGCAAATCGCTGATAATCGGCAAATCCGAGGTCTGCGCCGAACGCCGCGAGTGGCCCGTTGGCCCAGCCGCGCGCCGCGTATCTCCAGCACCGCTGCTGGCCGCGACCGCGCCACCGCGTCCCCGTCCAGACTCACGTCCGCCGCGTCCACGGTCCCGTCCAGACTCACGCCCCCGGTCGCCGCCGCGTCCACCCGTTCCAGGCGCGCCCGTGCGCACTGGCAGAACAACTGCGTCCTCATCCTCATCGTCGTCGTCCGACTCAATGAGAATCCGCCGGTCCAACTGCGCTTCCTGCAACATCTCGCCCAGAGCGCCAGAACGGATCTGCTGCTGCAGCGTCTCCTCTTCCAACTCTTCCAGATCGTGCTCGTCGCCGTGATGCGCCTTCAGTGGAGTAAATTCATACTCCTCTTCCTCAATCACTTCCTCTTCCAAGCGGCCAACGCCCGGAGCGTAAGCCGAAACCGACGCCACCGGCTTGGCCGCGGGCTTGGGAGCGGAAGGAACCGGCGATGGCTCTGCTTCCTTCTTCTTCCCGCCAAACAGATCCTTCAGCCTGAAACTGCTCGTCGGCAGCGGATCGACATTGTGGCTGGCCGAAGCATCCAGGACGTCTTCCTGGTGCCCATCGCCATCTTCTCCATGCGCATGAACGACCGAAACCTCTTCCGAACTCTCCTCCAATTCCTCGTCCGTCTCAGGCTCGTGCGTAGCGCCCGACTCTGCTGAGGGAGCAAATTCGACCTCCTCTTCCTCGAACTCTTCGGAAGCCTCGGGCTCAGACTCAAACTCCGCGGTCGGCCCTGAAAATTCAAGCGGCTCAGCCTTCTCGTGGACTGGGACCTGCTCAACCTCTGCCGCCTTTACAGGCACCGACGCCGCAGCAGCCGCCCGCACGGGAGCAACCGCAGCGGCACCGCGATGCCCTCCAATCGACTCGCCTGGCATCAATCCCTTGCCGTCCCAGACAATCTCGTCTTCGATCAGCGTCGAGGGCTTGGCCACCGTCCGGTCCGGCGGCGGGGCCGAAGTATCCGGCGGTAACTCGCTCAAAATCAGACGGCTCGGCGCAGACTTCTGAATCGCCGGCGCGCCGTACTTCGAAAGCGATTCTCCCGGCAGCAAGAACGGCGCAGGGGTTGCGCTGGCAGTTCGGCTCGGCGCGGGAGCCGGAGCCTCGGGCTCGATTTCTACCGCACGGAAAGCCGAAGGCTGCGAAGCCGCCGCCTCAAACTCCAGCACATGAGGCTCGATCTCTTCCTCTTCCACGGCCTCCGTCGACTCCGCCGAAACCTGACCGGCAGCGCTGACATCATCCCGGCCACGACCGCCGCGACGGCGACGGCGTCCGCGCAACCGCCGCGCGCTCTGGTCCTCTGTCTCATCCAGTTTCGCGACCGCGTTGGCCACTGAAGCCGGAATGGCAGGCTCTGCCTCATCGGTGGCAATTGGATCCAGTTGAAAGCTGCGCGCAATCGGAGATTCCGTCACGGGCGGACGCGATCCGCGCCCCTCCCGCCGAGACCGCGGTTCGCGTTCCGGTCGTGGCTGGGCCTGTTGCTGAGGTGGCGGCTGAACCATCTGCTGCGCCTGCGGCAGAATCTGGGGCGCAGCCACCTGGGGCCGTACTGTGTCGCCCTTCGAAGCCGCGCGTTCGACCTCGTCCGTATCTTCCTGGTCTTCCATCTCCAGAAAATCAGTAACGTACAGAAACGCATCGCGCTCCAGGCCAATATCCACAAATGCCGACTGCATCCCCGGTAAAACCCGGGTTACGCGGCCCTTGTATACCGAACCCGCGAGGGTATATTCATTTTCGCGCTCGTAGTAAATCTCGGCGAGCTGATCGTCTTCCAAAATGGCAAGCCGCGTCTCATGCGGCGTGCTCGAAATACAAATTTCCTTGGCCATGTTGCCTTTCTGTCCCACGGCATGAGCCGGTGGGAACTGCGGCAAGGCCGACTGCATGAGTCGGGGCGGACATAAATTGGTCCGCCCTGAAGCGCCGGGTAGGAGGGGAGAAAGCCAGAGAAGCTCGAGGGGAAGCTGTCGGGAAAGAGTTCCAACCTGCGTTTTCCGCAGCGCCGGAGAAGAACCTGTCGTGCTGCTCTACCTCATACAAGAGGAGGCAACCAAGCGAGTTCCTTTGAACCCAGATACAGCTACTGCTGAAGCTCAGAGAGTTTGTGGCCAGATCGCGCCCTCCGCCCGTCCTCAAAGAGGACATGCCGGAATGCGAGGCCGTTCGACTGTCAACCGCGCGACGAAACGGAGTCTCCGGGCCCGAAGTCCCACCATCGATCGACGGTGGATTCACGGTTCCGGCCTGTTCCGAGTTGCGCTGCCAACGGACTACCCGTCTCTGCGTGCTCATTCACCCAATCCTGCCGGGGCTGTTTGCAATCGAAACCTGCCGGCGAAGTGATTGATTTGTTTGCTACTGCTACTCGTCCGTGCCAATCGCTCTTGCAGAACGCAGGCAGGAGGTGAAAAGTCGATACAACCAGCGCCCATTCTCCCTTTCGTAACCGAAAGACAAGATCAGTTCACAAACCGGCGCATGCGGACATTCATAACCACGCCCAGCGCCAGGAAGGTGAAAAGCACCGAAGATCCGCCGTAACTCATTAACGGTAAAGGAATTCCGGTGACAGGCATAAAACCGATGACCATGCCGACATTGACCGCAATCTGAAAGGTCAAAACGGCTACCACCCCCATAACCAGGAGAGTACCGGGCATGTCTGCGGCAGTTTGAGCGTTCTGAATCAAACGCATCAATATCACGAAGTATAGCAGCAGAACCAGAAATGCGCCGGTAAACCCATGTTCCTCACTGAATGCCGCAAAGATAAAGTCCGCATGAGGGATTGGCAAAAAGTCCCCTTGTGTCTGCGAACCCTGCTCCGCACCCTTTCCCCAAATCCCGCCCGACCCCACCGCGATCAGCGACTGCTTCACCTGATACCCGGAGCCCTTGGGATCGTTGTCCGGATCCAGAAAGCTGGTCAACCGGGCTTTCTGGTATGGTTTCAACACCTTACCGCTGGTCCATACGCCAACGATCGCCATCAGCCCAACCGTCCCCAGGATCGAGGCCTGTTTCCAATTGATTCCACCCAGAAACAATCCCCCAAGCAGAATGGGCGTATAGGTAAGCGCCGTTCCCAAATCAGGCTGCAGCAGCACCAGAATCATCGGCAGTCCCACCAGCCCAATAGCCTTGAAAATTTCCGGCCAAGTGAGCCGGCGCCCTCCCAGATTGGCAAAATACAAGGCCATCAGCACAATGAGCACCAGCTTGAACCACTCCGAAGGCTGAAAGCTGATTGGTCCCAGCTTGAGCCACCGCTTGCCGCCCAAGGCCTTGTGTCCAAACAACTTCACCGCCACCAGAGCCAGCAGAAAGAACCCGTAAAGATACCAAACCACGTCCAGCAGCTTGTGGTAATCGATCTTGGACATGATAAACATGGCCACAATCCCGCCCAAGATCCAGTAAAGCTGCTTGGTATGGAACCCGGAATACTTGGTGTGCAGCGTGGCCGAATAAATCTCAAAGACGGAAATCGTGCAAAGCACCAGCACCATTCCCAACAGCGGCCAGTCGAAGTCGCGAAAGCTCAAATACCGCCGCATCAACGAGTTCCCCCGGAAACCACCCGCCGAATCCGCTCCGGCAATCCAACCGCACCGGGTTGACTGGTACTTCCACCGATCTTTCCACTGTCGGAGAGTACGGGCTTCAGCCCGTACATTTCAGATTCAGAGTGCGCCGGGGCTTTAGCCCCTGAGGGAAGTCCTTCACCACGATGGTCCCGATCAGGAAAAATCGAACCACTCGGCCGCTCAGCCGAACCATCCACGGCAACCTCAAACCGCCCAGCCGCCATCCCAGCAGAATCAGGGTGCCCCACCCTGGCCGGATCGTTGTCTTTCCGGGCAGGGTGGGATTCCACAGACCCCGGCGTCGACCAAACCGCCCCCACTTCCACCGAAGAGGGCTGCTTCTGCGTCGGAAGCACGAGATTCCCATCCTGTTTACGCTTCTTGTTCACGTAAGCCGTAATGATTTGCGCCGCCAGCTTCGCCGATCCAGAACCAAAATCCCCGTGCTCCTGCAAAACCACCACCGCAAACTCAGGATTCCGCCGCGGCACCATCCCTACAAACCACGCATTCGGCGTACGCGCTCCACCCTTATTATGGGTATCGCCGCCACCCACCACCTGCGCCGTCCCCGTCTTCCCGGCAAAATCGATGCCCTCAAGATGCGCGCCCTCGGCGGTATGATACGGTCCCGGTTGCGTCGTCTGTGCCATCCCCTCGGTAATCGTCATCCACGTATCCGAGTTCAGGGGCATCTGCCTATCCCCGGTTCCGGCATAGGTCTCCAGCACTGCCTGCTTGTACTGGGGCGTGAGCTGGTCCGGCAACAACACATGCGGCCGCACCAAGTGCCCGTCGGAAGCAATCCCGCTCAGCGCCCGCACCAGTTGAATCGGCGTAACTTCAAGCGCGCCCTGCCCAATCCCGACCGAAATCACCTCGCCCGCATACCATTTCTCATGGAAGGTCTTCATCTTCCACTGCTGCGACGGCAACAATCCCGCCAACTCACCCGGCAGATCCACACCCGTCTTCTGTCCGATCCCCAACGGCCCCGCGTACTTGTCGATCGTGTCGATACCCAACCTCTGCGCCAGGGTAAAGAAGTACGTGTCGCAGGACTCCGGAATCGCCTCATGAATGCTCAAGAGGCCATGATGATGATCGCACTTGAAAAAGTGCCCGTAGAAGTCCGCTCCGCCAGAGCAATTCACCTTCAGCGTCTGCGCCACGCCCTCCTCCAAACCCGCCACCGACATGATGATCTTGAAGGTGGACCCCGGCGCCAGTTGATCCTGTATCGCCTTGTTCATCAGCGGATGATTCGGATCGGTAATCAACTTGTTCCAATCCGAGCGCCCAATCTTCACGGCAAAGGCGTTCGGATCGTAGCTCGGATGCGATACCAGCGCCAGAATCTCGCCCGTTCGCGGATCTATCGCCACCACCGCGCCATTGGCATCGCCCAGCGCCCGCTCCGCTGCCCGCTGAATATCGATATCCAGCGTCAGCTTCAAATCCTGGCCCGGAGTCGCCAACTGGATCCCGCGCCGCCCCACCTCGCGTCCATGGCTATCCACAATCACGTCCATCGAGCCGTCCGTGCCGCGCAGAACCTCGTCGTAGGTCTCCTCAACCCCCGCCTTACCCACCACGTCGCCCGGCTCGTAATACGCAAACTTGGGATTGTTCAGGTCGTCTTCGCTCACCTCGCCCACATAGCCAATCAAGTGCGAAGCAAACCCATCCCGGGGATACAGCCGCCGCTCCTCGTCGATCGTCTCCAACTCCGGCAGTTCATTCCTATGCGCCTCAATAAACGCCTGCTCATCTGGAGAAATATCCTGCTTGATCGGAATCGGCTGATACCCCGGCGCCAGCCGGAAGCGACGCAGCGTCGCCTGCAACTGGTCCAGATCCAGATCCAGGCCTTTGGCAATCAGCGGCAGATCGGCGTCGATATTCCGGTTTTGCTCTCGCACCAGGAAACAGGAAACCGAAGGGTAGTTATCCACCAGCAGCCGGCCCTCGCGATCCAGCAGCTTGCCCCGCGCCGCCAGTACCGGCACCTTGCGGATACGATTCAGCTCCGCCAGCACCCGCCAGCTATCCACTCCCAGCACCTGCAAACGCCAAAGCCCGCCCACCAGGATCAGCATCATCAACAGAATGCCGTACTGCACCACCGTCAGCTTGATCGCCGGCAGCTTCTCATCGCGATTGACCTTATCGAAAGCCATAAAACCCCAGCCACTAGCTTCTAGCCGCTAGCCTCTAGCTTATCCCTTTTCCAATCCAGCAACTGTTGACTTTGCAGTTCCCCTGGGCTAGAAGCTAGGAGCTAGCGGCTAGAAGCTGCCCTTCAATCCCTGTTCTGCGTCCGATCCAACAATGGAAACATCACCGCGCCAATCACCGAGTTCCCCGCCGCCCGCAGCAGCTCATCCATCCAGTTTGAATGCCAGTCCAACCCCAGCAGCACCCGCACCACCACCGCCACAATCCCGCTCGAAAGCAGCGTCAGCATAAAATTCATCATCATCCGGATCACGTTGTTCTCAACCACCACCCGGATACCCACGGACGCTGCCAGAAACCCCACCACCGTGTTCGCAATCCCATGAATCCCGATCGCTCCCTGCGTCAGCCCATCCTGCGCCATACCCAGGATCGCCCCCAGCACCGTTCCATGAATCGGGCTTCGCCGGTTCAGCGCAAAGTAGATTGTGATCAGCAGCGGCAGGTCCATATACATGAACCGCCCCAGCACCCGCGGCAACCACGCCTGAATCACCAGCGCCGCCAGCGGAACCAGGAAATAGATATACGTCGGGTAGCGCCGAATTTCCAAATCGCGGCGATAGTCGGAGATCAAAGTCGGCACAGCTATTGGACCCTCCCCAAAGGCCGCGGCCCGGAAAACTGCGGTGACTTAGGCTTGGTCTTAGCTGGATTCGGCGCAGAATTGGCCGGAGTATTGAGCTTGGCCACCGGCTTCGGATTGACCTTCGGAGTCTCTTTCGGCTCCGCAACCTCAGGAGCCGGCGCAGCCCCATCCGTCGTCGGAGCCGTCCCCACCGTGCCGCCCGCAGCGCCCGGCGAAAACCTGTCCGGATGCGCCACCGGCAGCGGCTTCGGAATCGGCGGAGGGCCAGGCATCGGCTTCCCGTCCGGCCCAATGACGGTTGCCGGAGCAGGCGCATTCGGATCCGTCAACCCCGGCAGCCGCTGCTCCATTTCGAGCGCAGCCTTCTTCCGCGCCTCTTCCGCGGC
>Ga0182030_10024623_pt1 | contig 11043 bp, 11 predicted proteins | sample 812S3MmetaG_FD_121299 | JGI IMG/M metagenome (GOLD analysis project Ga0182030, IMG submission 121299) | Permafrost microbial communities from Stordalen Mire, Sweden - 812S3M metaG (Illumina Assembly) | ecosystem: Environmental > Terrestrial > Soil > Wetlands > Permafrost | place: Sweden... | reverse complement strand
GCGCGGCGACGAGGCGAGGACGCGAGGGGGCGGTCTGATTATGGCGCGACTTTTGGTGTGGGTCCCGGTTGTTCTTGCGTTGACGGGCGCGACGGCCTTGGCGGCTTCCGACAAGCCGAAGCCAACCCCGAGCGCGGACGCCCCTGCGGCGGCGAAGAGCGCCGATCCAATCTCCAGCGATCCGCAGTTGACGACTGCGACCTTCGGCGACTGGGTGGAGCGCTGCCAGCGCGTCAACGCCAACGGCGAGGCGAGGCGGCTTTGCGAAGTGGCGATAACGGTCACCGCCGCCGGGCAGAACCAGCCGCTGGCGGAACTCGCCATCGGCCGGGCGAAGAAGAGCGACCCGCTGCGCCTGACCCTGGTGCTGCCGGTCAACGTCAGCTTTCCCTCTACGCCGAAAGCCTCGGTGGAGGGCGACGATCCCTTGGAGTTCGCGTGGCGGCAATGCGTTCCCGCCGGCTGTTTCGCCGATGTGGCCTTCTCGGCCGACTCGCAGCGCTCGTGGCGCGACGCCAAGACGGCCAAGGTCGAGTCCAAGGCGGCCGGCGGTCAGGGCTTCAGCTTCAACGTCTCGCTGCGCGGCCTGCCGCAGGCGCTCGACGCGCTCGGTAGGGAGCCGTGAGCTTGTTCTCCTTTCGGGGAGACCTTTGGGGTCCAAACCGAACGCTTGGCGCTCTGCCGCGAGTATCGATGAAGGGCGGGCAGCCGACGTTCCCGCCATCAGCCCCCTCGTCCTGAGGCGCGGAGCGATCCTTCGGGAACCTCAGGAGGAGCCTCGAAGGACGCTCCAGATGAAACCGAAGTTTGTGCGAGACAGCCGCGCCTCACCAACCTAGGGCGATTGATTTGGGAGGCGGCGGATTGCACAAGCCGTCGAGCGAACCGAGCGTCCTTCGAGGCGCCTTCGGCGCACCTCAGGACGAGGGACCTTGTTTGCCCAAGCCAAGGTCCGAAGTGATTGCGGGCGTTGCGAGTGTCGGCGCCAAGCGTGGGAGTTCTAGGAGCGCAGCCGCCCGTAGGCGTAGACGCCGAATACGCCGAGCAGCGCCGCCGCGAGCCCGAACCAGGTGAAGGCGTAGGACAGGTGGTTGTTGACGAAGGTGAGCCTCGTCTCGCCGCCCTCCGGCAGCGGGTCCGGCCCGGCCTCGGCGTCGATGACGAAGGGCGCGTGGGGGCCAAGCTGCATGGCGCGCGCGAGCGCCTCGGGGTCGCGCGAGAAGAACAGGCCACGCTCGGGCTCGTCGGCGGGGGTGAACCAGTTGCGCGGCTCGCTCGCGCGCATCAGCCCGACGACATTGACTTCGCCGCGCGGGCCTTTGTCGGCCTGGGTTTTCAGGTCGTCCGGGACGAAGCCGCGGTTGACGATGACGGACTCGCCGTCGGACAGCCGGAGCGGCGTCATCACGTAATAGCCGACGCCGCCGTATTTGCCGCGTGGGTCTTCCAGCGAACCGAACAGGAATTTCTGTTTGTCGTAGTCGTAGGCGCCCTGAAGCTCGACGCGGCGATATTCGTATTCGGCCGGTTTGAGCGCCGGCCATTGCTCGGGCGGCGGGAGCGCGACCGGCGCGGCATGGGCGCGCTCGTCGGCGGCGGCGATGAGCGCTTCCTTCCAGGCGAGGCGCTTGAGCTGCCAGACGCCAAGGCCTGCCAGCAGCGCGGCGCCGATCAGCGTCGCCGCCGCGGCACCCGCCAGCGAACGCCGGCTCATTTCGGGTCCAGACGTCCGGGGGCGGCCTTGTTCTTATATTGCGAGGCGATCAGCAGCCCCTTGAGCGGGCGCAGCAGGCCGAGGCAGACCAGCAGCGTCAGCGGCAGGAAAACGACGAAGTGGACCCACAGCGGCGGCTCGTATTCGACGTCGACGACGAGCGCCAAGCCAAGCACGAAAAAGCCGGCGATGAGCGTGACGAACACCGCGGGACCGTCGCCAGCGTCGGCGAAGCCGTAGTCAAGGCCGCAGGATTCGCAGCGCGGCGCCACGCTCAGGAAGCCCTTGAACAGGCGGCCCCGTCCGCAGCGGGGGCAGCGGCCGGCGAGGCCGGTCGTGAGGACGGACAAGTTAGCGCGCCGCCGTTCCTCGTCCGCCATCCCCGTCCCGTCTTCCCCGCTAAGCGCCACAGATTGGCCGAATGCTCAACCGCCGGCGCCTTCGATGGTCGCGCCCCAGGAGGCCCAAACGTAGATGCAGGAGAACAGGAACAGCCAGACCACGTCGACGAAGTGCCAGTACCAGGCTGCGAACTCGAAGCCGAGATGCTGGCGCGGCGTGAACTGGCCGGCGGAGGCGCGCACCAGACAGACGATCAGGAAGATCGTCCCGATGATGACATGGAAGCCGTGGAAGCCGGTCGCCATGAAGAAGGTGGCGCCATAGATCGAGTTGGCGAACGCGAACGGCGCATGGGCGTATTCCCACGCCTGCACGCTGGTGAACGTGATTCCGAGCAGAATGGTCAGCGTCAGGCCGAGCTTGAGGCCGTTGCGGTCGTTGTTGAGCAGCGCGTGATGCGCCCAGGTGACGGTCGTACCGGAGGTCAGCAGGATCAGCGTATTGAGCAGCGGCAAGTTGAACGGGTTCAACACCTCGACGCCCTTGGGCGGCCAGACGCCGCCGGTGAAGGCCGAGCGCGCGGCCTGGATATGCTCGCCGGTGAACAGCGAGGCGTCGAAGAACGCCCAGAACCACGCGACGAAGAACATCACTTCCGACGCGATGAACAGGATCATGCCGTAGCGGTGGCTGATCTGCACGATGCGGGTATGGTCGCCGCCCTCGGCTTCGCGGATCACGTCGTACCACCACGCCGCCATGACATAGAGGATGCCGGCGACGCCGAGGCCGAGCACCGCCGGCCCCGCCTTGAGGCCGGCGAACGACAGCGACTTCATGCTCATGATGAGCCCGACCGCGAACAGGAACGCGAAGATCGAGCCGACCAGCGGCCACGGGCTGGGGTTGACGAGATGGTAGTCGTGATGCGGCTTCGCGTGCGCGTCAGCCATGATTCGCCCTCTCCCACTTATGCCGTCGCGATTGCGCGACCGGGTTTACGTCTCTGCCGCCCGCCGTCAAGCGCGCGCTCATAGCTTCGGCGCTCCCGCCGGCGCGAACGCAACCGGCTTCTCCGCAGCGGGAGGCGCGAACAGGGTGTAGGACAGGGTGATCTCGCCGACCCGGCCCATGTCGCGGTCCTGTTCCAGCTTGGGATCGAGGAAGAACACGACGGGCAGCTCCGCGCTCTCGTGCGGGCCGAGACGCTGCTCGGTGAAGCAGAAGCACGACACTTTATCGAACCACGCGCCGGACTGTTCCGGCGTCACGTTGTAGACGGCGTGCGCCGCGGTCTCGCGGTCGGATCGGTTGCGGAAGCGGAAGAACACGGTCGCGGTCGCGCCGGTGCGGACGTCGATCGACTCCTGCTCCGGCTCGAAGCTCCAGTCGAGGCCGGGCGCGACATTGGCGATGAAGCGCACCTTGAGCACGCGTTTGCCCCGCTCGCCCGACGCCTTCTGCGCCACTTGCGTGGTGCCGGCGAAACCGGTGGCGCGGCAGAACGCGAAATAGAGCGGCACGGCGGCGTAGGCGGCGCCGATCATGGCGAGCGCGGCTCCGCCGGCGACGGCCGCGACGATCAGATTGCGCTTGGCTGTCGCGGGCATGGCTCAGGGCGCGTGCGGCAGAATGCTCGAGGACATCTTGACGATGGTGATCGCGTAGAACAGCACCGCCAAGAAGGCCACCGCGCCACCGATGGCGAAGTTGCGCAGACGGCGGTTGCGCTGCTGCGCGGGGCTGAGAGATGCGCCGCTCATAGACCGAACCTCGCGATGAGCCCGAAGCCGTGTTCGACGACCAGTATTCCGAACAAGGCGAACAGATAAAGGATCGAATAGCCGAACAGCGCCATCGCCCGCCGGTTCGCGTCCGAACCCTCGCGCACGAGGAAGACGCGCGCCGCGTAGACGCACAAGACAATGCCGAGGACCAGCGCCGCCGCGCCATAGATCCAGCCGCCGGCGCCGGTGAAGAACGGAACAAGCCCGAGCGGCGCCAGCAACAACGAATAGATCAGGATTTCGAGCCGCGTGCGGTCGGGGCCTTTGACGTTGGGCATCATCGGCACGCCGACGCGCTCGTAGTCGCGCATCTTGACCAAAGCCAGCGCCCAGAAATGCGGCGGGGTCCACATGAAGATGATCGCGAACAACCAGACGGCGTCCCAGGAGACGCCGCCGCTCGCCGCGGCGCAGCCGACGATGGGCGGCAGCGCGCCCGCGGCGCCGCCGATGACGATGTTCTGCGGCGTCAACCGCTTCAGCCCTATCGTGTAGATGACGACGTAGTAGAAGATGGTGAAGGCGAGCAGCGCCGCCGCGAGGAAGTTGGCGACGGCGGCCAATGTCAGCACGGAGAGGAACGAGAGCGTGAGGCCGAAGCCCAAAGCCTCTTTCGGCGCGATGAGACCGCGCGGCACGGCGCGCAAGGCGGTGCGCGCCATGCGGGCGTCGATGTCGGCGTCCCACCACATATTGAGCGCGCCCGAGGCGCCGGCGCCGATGGCGATGGCCGTCAGCGCGGCGAAGCCGACGATGGGGTTCAGGCTTCCCGGCGCGGTCAACATGCCCGCCAGCGCGGTCAGCACCACCAGCGACATGACGCGCGGCTTCATCAGCGAGAAATATTCGCCGGGACCCGCGAGGTAAGCGGATTCTGCCGTGCTGAGGGACGTGTCGGTGGCCAGACTCATCAATCAAACCTGTTTGCGACGCTTTGGTTGGGGCTTTCCCCCTCCCTAACCCTCCCCCGCGAGGGGGGGAGGGGACTTGCGCGGATCAATGTTCCGCGGCGGCGATCTGCGGCAGCGTCTCGTACTGGTGGAACGGCGGCGGCGAGGGCAGCGTCCATTCCAGCGTGTCGGCGCCTTCGCCCCAGGGATTGGGGCCGGCGATGCGCTTCACCTGGAACGCCTCGTAGACGGTGTAGAGGAACACCGCCGTGGCCGCGAGAGCGACGAACGCGCCGATGGAGGACACGAAGTTCCACAGGAAGTAGGCGTCGGGATAGTCGATGTAGCGCCGCGGCATGCCCGCCAGGCCGAGGAAGTGCTGCGGGAAGAACACGAGATTGATGCCGATGAACAACAGCCAGAAATGCCAGATCGCCAGCTTTTCGTCGTACATGTAGCCGGTCATCTTCGGGAACCAGTAGTAGAAGCCGGCGAAGATGGTGAACACCGCGCCGAGCGACATCGTGTAGTGAAAATGCGCGACGACGTAGTAGGTCTCGTGCAAAGCGCGGTCGGCGCCGGCGTTGGCGAGCACCACGCCGGTGACGCCGCCCAGGGTGAACACGAAGATGAAGCCGATGGCCCAGATCATCGGCGCGCGCAGCGAGATCGAGCCGCCCCACATGGTGGCGACCCAGGAGAAGATCTTCACGCCCGTCGGCACGGCGATGACCATCGTCGCGAACACGAAATAACGCTGCGTGTTGAGCGACAGGCCGACGGTGTACATGTGGTGCGCCCACACGACGAAGCCGACCGCGCCAATGGCGACCATCGCATAGACCATGCCGAGATAGCCGAACACGGGCTTCCTCGAGAAGGTCGAGATGATCTGACTGACGATGCCGAAGCCGGGCAGGATCAGGATGTAGACTTCCGGATGGCCGAAGAACCAGAACAGGTGCTGGAACAGGATCGGGTCGCCGCCGCCGGCGGGATCGAAGAAGGTGGTGTGGAAGTTGCGGTCCGTCAGCAGCATGGTCAGGGCGCCGGCGAGCACCGGCAGCGCGAGCACCAGCAGGAACGCCGTCACCAGCACCGACCACGGGAACAACGGCATGCGGTGCATGGTCATACCCGGCGCGCGCATGTTGAAGATCGTGGTGATGAAGTTGATCGCGCCGAGGATCGACGAGGCGCCGGCGAGATGCAGCGACAGAATGACGAAATCCATCGCCGGGCCGGGCGTGCCGGCGGTGGAGGAGAACGGCGGATAGAGCACCCAGCCGCCGCCGAAGCCGTGCATGCCCGGCGAACCCTCGACGAACATCGACAGGACCAGCAGAAGCAGCGAAGCCGGCAGCAGCCAGAACGAGATGTTGTTCATGCGCGGGAACGCCATATCCGGCGCGCCGATCATCAAAGGCACGAACCAGTTGCCGAAGCCGCCGATCAAAGCCGGCATGACCATGAAGAAGATCATGATGACGCCGTGCGCGGTGATGAACACGTTGTACATGTTCTTGGCCCCGTCGATGGAGCTATCGCCGGCCAAAATGGCCGAAATCACCGGGAAGACCTGGATGCCGGGGAACATCAGCTCCAACCGGATCGCGCCCGACATCGCCGAGCCGATCAGGCCGGCGACGACGGCGAAGATCAGATAGAGCGTGCCGATGTCCTTGTGGTTGGTCGAGAACATATAGCGCCGCCAGCCGGTGGGGTGACCGTGCGCGTCGGCATAGGGGTCGTTCGCTGCGAGGGTGTCCATGTCTGTTTCCGAAGCGGGTGTTTCTGGGCGTCAGCGTGACTTAATGCCGCAGAGCGGCGCCGGCGTCGGCGAACTCCGTCGCGGGGCTCGATGCCGCGAATTTCTTTTTCGCGCTCTCGATCCAAGTGTTGTAGGCGTCTTGGCTGACGACGCGGAAGGCGATCGGCATGAATGCATGATCCTTGCCGCAGATCTTCGAGCACTGGCCGTAGTAAACGCCCTCGCGATCCGCCTTGAACCAAGTCTCGTTGTTGCGGCCGGGCACGGCGTCGACGCGCGAGCCGAAGGACTGCACGATGAAGGAGTGGATGACGTCGGCCGAGGTTACTTCGAGCTTGACGACCTTGTCGACGGGAACGACGGCCTCGTTGTCGACGGCGAGCAGGCGCAGCTCGCCCTCCTTCAGTTCCTTTTCCTCCTTCATGTAGGAGTCGAAGTTGAAGCCGCCGGCCTCCTTGGGATAGCCATAGTTCCAGTGCCATTGCGACGCCGTCACCTTGATCGTGAGATCGGCGGGCGGCACCGTCAGCTCCATCGTCAACAGCCGGAACGACGGCACGGCGATGAACACGAGGATGATGACCGGGATTACGGTCCATGCGACTTCGAGCAGCGTATTGTGCGTGGTCTTGGACGGCGTCGGGTTGGCCTTCTCGTTGAAGCGCCAGACGACGTAGAGCAGCAGCGCCAGCACGAACAGGGTGATGACGGTGATGATCGGCACCAGCAAGTCGTTGTGGAACCACACGATGTAGCGGTCGACCGCGGTGACGGGGGCCTGCAGCCCGATCTGGTGCGGAACCGCATAGCCCGGCTCGACCGCACGCGCAGCCGTCGCGCCCAGCGTGGCGAGAAGGCCCGCGGTCGCCAGACGATCAAACCGCCTAAATTTCATATTCGCCTCGTCGCTCCCGCAAGCCCCGGTCCGGGCCGCTTGGAATCCATTCACGTCGCTATAGCGGCAATCCACCACGGGCGGCGTATCGTCGCCCTCAAACCACAAACATTTCGCAGTTGCAATCCTCCACCCGCGACAGTTCGCCGGACGCCGTAGCGGGCGCCGCTTGACAAACGGCCGTCTTTCCGTGACGCCCCCGCCCCGACATGACCCCGACGATACCGACGATGCGGCGCGCAGGCGCCCTGGCAGGGCTCTTTTTCACTATCCTGGCTTCGGCTTGGCCCGCAGCGGACGCCGCGGGCCAAGGCGTCGTCAAGGCCAAACACGGCGACTGGGAGACGCGCTGCGAGACGCCGCCGGGCGCTACGGCCGAGGTCTGCGCGATCACCAAGAGCGTGGTCGACGAGGAGCGGCCCAACATCACGCTCGTCGTGATCGCGCTCAAGACCGCGGACCGCAAGAGCCGGCTCTTGCGCGTCATTGCGCCGCTCGGCGTGCTGCTGCCGACAGGAATCGGCTTGCGCGTCGACAAGGAGTATTTCGGCGAGCTGAAGTTCGTGCGCTGCCTGCCCAACGGCTGCGTCGCCGAGGTTTTCCTCGACGACAAGCTCACAGGTAAGCTAGAGAGCGGCGCGGAAGCGACCTTCGTTCTGTTCGAAACGCCCGAGGAAGGCGTCGGCGTGCCGACGCCGCTGGCCGGGTTCAAGGACGGATTCGAGGCGCTGCCTTGAGGGATGGCGGAGCGCGCATGGCAGGGGCATTGGGGCGGTGGGCTCTCGCGGCGGCGATCTCGGTCGCGCCTTCCGTCTGCCTTGCGGACGACGGCGGCTTCTGGCCGAGCTGGTTGACCGTTCCGTGGTCCGGCGGCGCGGCTCCGGTGACGAACTCGGCGAGAGACCCCGCCCAGTCGACACGGCCGACGAAGGATTCGGAAAAGATCGTCAAGCTGCCGGCGACCGCGGCGGAGGTCGACTGCCCGGAAGTCGACATTTCCGACGGCGGCGCCACGGCCCGCGTCGGCGGCCCCGACAGCCAGAGCGTGCGCTACCAGTTCGACATTACCGACGTCGCGCGCGAATGCGATCCGCAGGGCGGCCAGTTCGCGCTGAAGATCGGCGTGGCGGGCCGCCTGCTGATCGGCCCGGCCGGCTCGCCGGGCGCTTACAGCTCGACGCTGCATGTGACGGTGAAGCGCGAGGCCGACGGCAAGCCGGTGTTCGCCAAGACGCTCAACGTCGCCGTCAACACCGAAGGCGCCGCGCAGGCGCCGTTCCGTATCGTCACCGAGCCCGTCCTGCTGCCGCTGACGCGGGCGCATCTCGACGACGATTATTCCATCGAGATCGGGCTCGGCGGCGGAAGCGGCGGGAAGGCGGCGCATCCGCGCCGCGCCCGGCACAAGGGCTGACCGATCAGGCGCCGCAGCGCGCCGGGTCGATGACTTGGAACGGAACGTCGATCCCGTCGTAGTCGACCTGATAATACGCGCCGACCTTGCTGACCGCCTCGGGCCTCAAGCGCAGCAGATCCTGCGCCATAGCGCCGATGTAGCAGACGTCCGACCATTTATAGCGGAACGTGTAGACGGGGATGCCGCTCGGCGAGGTCGCGACCTGGCGGATGTCGCGCTTCAGGCGCCGGTCCGACCAGCCGTGGTGGAAGCCGAAGCCGATAGACGGACCGCCCGGCGAGCCGACGTGGCTGAGGGCCGGGGTCCAGCCGCTGTAGTCCGGCGTCGGCGAAGGCGTGGGCTCCGGCGCGTCGTAGCCGTCGGCGAGCCTCGGCTCCGGATGCGCCCGGTGCGCGACGCGCTTGGGCTCGGACTTGGGCTTGGGCTCGGGCCTCGCGTAGGCGACGACAGGCGCGGCCGGCTTGGGCGGCGGCGCCATCGACCTGACCAGCGGCGCCCGCGGGACGCTGCGCACCGCCGTCAGCGCCGGCGCCTTGGCGACCACCGGTTGCGCCGGCGAGGCGGGTCGCGCCGCCTCGTCCTTCAGCCGCGCCAATTGCGCGCCGTCGAGAAAGCCGCTGGCGGCGTAGCCGTGGCGCGTCTGCCAATCGCGCAGGGCCGCGCGGACGCCGTCGTCGAACGGGTCGCCGCCGCCGGCCTTGTTGAGCGCCTTGCGCGTCATCGCGCGGTCGGTGGGGCTGAGTTGTAGCGCGCGCTCCGCGGCGTCGGGGGAGGCAGGCGCCGCCGCCGCCTCGATGCGGCGATGGGCTAGCGGCGCGAATACGCCGTTGGGGAACGCGTCGAGATAGCTGCGGTAATCGTCGACGGACTGGCTGCGCTCGGCCGATTCCCACAACAGATTTTCCGTCGCCTGGGTCGCTGCGGCTTCGCGCGGCGGGGCCGGCGGCGGCGCGGGCTTGGCCGGGTTCAGCTCGAAATCGCCGACGATAGACGTACTGACCCACGGCAATTGCTTCGAGCCGGTCGCGGCGAAGACCTCGCCGCGCACCTTGCTCATCACGACTTCGATGGAGGTCGCGGGGTCCTCGATATGATGCAGCAGCGCCGCGGTGAACGGGCTATGCGCGCCGGCCGGGCCGTCGAACGCCGTCTTATCGGGATCGGTGGCGAAGGCGATCAGCGCGCCGCGCGCGAGATCGCCCTGGATCGGGTCCAGGCCGCGGCTCGACACCGCCGCGCGCACCGCCGCGCCCGACAGCGCCGCGGCGAACGGGTTGTCGCGGCAGGCGTCGAGGATGATGACGTTGACGCGGTCGTCGCGGCGCATCTGCCGCAGCACGAGGTCGACGCTGACGCCGTTGAGATCGAGATCGGCCGGCGACTTCAGGTCGATGTCGACGGGCAGCATGTAGTTGACGCCGTCGAGCGCGACGCCGTGGCCGGCGTAGAACACGATGGCGCCCTTGGCGCCCGCCATCGAATTCGCGAACTTGACCAGCAGCGCGCGCATGTCGCGCTCGCTGAGATCGTAGCCTTCGGTCACATCGAGGCCGAGACGGCGGAACGAGTCGCTGATCGCGTGGGCGTCGGCCGCGGGATTGGCGAGCGCGGGCGCATGCTGGTAGTGGGAATTGCCGATCACCAGCGCGACGCGCCTCTCCGCCCGAGGCTCCTCGGCCCAAAGCGGCGGCGCGGAGAAGACGGTCCAGACTATGCCCAGCAGGGCGGCAAGCCGGCGCGAAGCGATCATGACCTCCTCCTGAGGCGGCGGTTTCAGCGGCTTTACGGTCTGCTGCGCTGGCGGATTGACAATTCCGCCGCCTTCCGGTCTGTTGCGGCGGTCAGTCAAAGACACCCAGCGGAAGAGTCCGGCGCGACGCGCGCCGGCGCCGAAGGCGCAACCGCCCCGGAAACGCTCAGGCCAAGGGACCGCTGGGTGATGACGCTCTGGAGAGCGGCGGACGGCGTGTTGCCGGACGTCCACCGACGGGGGTAACTGCGCCCGATTGCGGCGCGGGAAATCTCTCAGGTCAGCCGACAGAGGGGGCGCGCGGGAATTTTCGCGCGTCTTCTCGCTATGGAAGATCCATGTCGGCTTTAGAGATCACTCCGCTCCACGCCTTGCATCGCGAATACGGCGCCCGATTCGCGGCCTTTGCGGGCTATGACATGCCGATCCAGTATCGCGACGGCATCCTCGCCGAGCACGCTCACGCGCGAACCAAGG
>Ga0182030_10024622_pt1 | contig 11043 bp, 16 predicted proteins | sample 812S3MmetaG_FD_121299 | JGI IMG/M metagenome (GOLD analysis project Ga0182030, IMG submission 121299) | Permafrost microbial communities from Stordalen Mire, Sweden - 812S3M metaG (Illumina Assembly) | ecosystem: Environmental > Terrestrial > Soil > Wetlands > Permafrost | place: Sweden... | reverse complement strand
TCAAGCGTGCCGCGATATCGCTTCAACTGAAAATCACGAAAATCGTTACCTGTTCTGATCATGAAATCGGATTCGGTGTCCGTCTTTCTGAAACGAATCAAATCGGCGAGCGAAGTGATGTGGTCGCGGTTTATGTTGAATGTATCTTGCAGTTCGAAGCATACATGACTATCCGTGCCATAATACTGCGCGAAGATGAAAAGTGCAGCAAAAATTTCGTGTTCGTCTCGATGCGCCGCATTACGATCGCCGACGGCGTTGGCGATTTCTTCCATCTGTGCATGATCATATATGATATCTTCAATCCTGACGTTGCGGCCCTCCATCTCGCGATCGAGCGCCTGGATTGACGCGGCCTTGTGAAGGGTATGTAGTTCCGGTTGCGTGAAGCAGGCGAACTGTCTTTGATTGATCCGTTGGATGTACATGCGTGTTGGCACCATTTTATTCGCTTCGGCTGTTTAAATAAAGAATACAGGTAATGCTACACGGGACACACTACTGTCCCATTCCACTTTCACCTTATGTCACAATAGATCTGAAGCGACTAGATCTTAAAAAGGGACACGATTTTATAGTACCTTTCCGTGTCCCAAAGTGTCCCATTTTCTTTTTTCGCACCCCGACCGAGAGGGCTAAATCTGTTATACTGGAAAGCATCAAAGAACCCTTGTGGGGTCTCGTTCCTAAAAATCCGAGACCATGAGGGGGCACTCGATTCGCCCATGAAAATGGGCTCACTCGTGCTAAAGCACATAAATTGGAATATCTGATAAAATAATGGGAACACCTCCCGAATCGGGTGCCCCGAGCGAAGTCGAGGGACGTATAACCAGTTCATGAAGATCCTGAGTATTACCCTGATCGTCATCATTGTTGTAGCGGCCGCCTTTTTGGGGGTTCTCTATTATTACGTGCGCGGCGCGCGTCAGCTGGTCTCCCCATTCCAGTCGGGATCAACTGCGACCTCGGCCGCGGCGGGGCATCTCCAAACAATAAACCCGCCGACAACAACGCCGGTAAATTTCCAGGGCCCGCCGGCCGGTTCGTTCCCGCATGTGATCGGCCCCTCCGGTCCCCCGCCGAACTATTGAGGCACGGTCTCTGGACGGTTGAAATTTTTGGGATAATCGGTAGAATGACAAAGTATTTGCCGCGGGTATCGTATAGCGGCTATTATGCGACCTTGCCAAGGTCGAGATGCGGGTCCGACTCCCGCTACCCGCTCAAAAACCAAAAAGACCGTTCCGTGTGGGCGGTCTTTTTGGTTGCATGGAACGAACACGAGAGTCGGACCCGGGAAAGGGGTCGGGGAAACGGGAGTTTCCCCGTGTAGGAAGGCCTTGGAAACCGAGAGGTTTCCAAATCGCGGCGACGCGCTTTTTCCAACATGAAGGCGCGCTCAACCGCGATGGGTCTCACTCCCGCTACCCGCTCCACCAAAATAAAAAAGGGCCCAGGTCATCTCGGGATGAGACGCGGGCCCTTCGGCGGGAGAATGCGGTTTACGGATGCGATGTCTTTGCGGACTCGCGCGCCGTTCGGAAGGCAGTCATGTCTTCCGGCTTGTACGCAGTGTCATATCCGAAGTGCTCAGCGATGCTGACCGCGATGTCGAGCGTTTCGTCCGCAACCTTCAGTTGCTCCAACTTCTCCTGCGTGCAGCTCTGAACCTGCTCGATGACGGTAGAATCGCATTTGCTATTCCGCAAATCCTCATCATCCGCCGTGTACGCCAGGATCGTCCTCGTAACGTCCGCCTGAACGGCAGCCCTCTGGCCATCCGTGTCGGTCGAGGGGTTCACTCTATAAACGTCCTCAAACGTGTTTTCGCTGTGTATGGCCATGCCTTCAAGAGACACTCCAACCACCACGGCGGCAATTACCACGGTCCAAACTACCTTCTTCATGACTTGTTCTCCTTATTCTCTTGTAATCCTCTGCTAGAGACGATGTCTCCAGGCCTGCTGAGATTATAACATATACCTTGCTATATTGTCAAGCGCCTCGTTTTAGACCCCGGCGGCGGCGTCCAATATCTTCTTCTGCATCGCCTCGAATGATTCCTGCGGCGTGTTATGGACGAGCGATTGCACCGCTCCCCCGCCATCGCCATGCCATCGCGGCATAAGATGGACGTGGAGATGATCAACCTCCTGGCCGCTCGCCCTGCCTTGGTTCACGCCGATCGTAACGCCGTCGGGATGCAACGCCGCCACAAGGAGTGCCACAGTCTTTTTTACGGCGAGGAAAAGCGGCGCGACCTCCCCGTCAGGAAGCTCGATCAACGTCGGTGCGTGATATTTCGTGATCACCATCGTATGCCCCGGGGCGCGCGGCGCGATGTCAAGAAAAGCGACCACATGATCATCTTCAAAAACGATCCTCGCGGGGATCGTTTTCGCCGCTATTTTACAGAAGAGACAATCTGGATTCATTTCAATCTCTTTTTTATTTCTTCAACCACTTTCTCGCACAAAACAGATTCTTGCGTGCCGGCGCCGAGATCGCGGACGATCACGCTCTTTTCGTAGATCTCTTTCTGGCCCAGGATCAGCGCGATGCCAATGCCGTCCTTATCCGCAACCTTGAGCTGGGCACCGAGCGATTCTTTGGCGAGTGCTTCCACAACACAGATGCCCGACTTCCGCAGTTCTTCGCGAAGCGCGAATGCGTTCTTTTTCGCAAGCGTCCCCGCGTGCGCGAGGAATACCCGCTTCGCGGCGCGCGACGGCGGCACGATCTCTTTCGCCCGCATGACCGCGATGATACGCTCAACGCCCGGCGCAGCGCCCAATGCCGGCGTCGCGTGCCCGCCGATCGTTTCCATCAAATAATCGTACCGTCCCCCGCCGCCCAATGCGCCGATTTCCGCTTCTTTGCCGCTCGCGAAGAACTCGAACACCGTGCGATTATAGTAATCCAAGCCACGGACCAGGCGCGGGTCTATCTCGTACGTGATGCCGACCTCCTCCAAATATTCAAGGACCGCTCGGAAATGCGCCTTGCACATGGAACACAGTTTATCCAAAAAGTTCGGTGCTTTTTCTTTGAACGGCTGGCACTGCGGCTGTTTGCAATCAAGCAGCTTCAACGGATTGGTCTTCAGCCGGCGCACGCAGTCCTCGCATAATTCTTTTTCGTAATTCCGGTAATAGTTCTGGAGCTGACGCTTGTAGTTCGGCCGGCACACGCGGTCGCCGATGGAATTGATCTTCAACGTCGGATTTTTTATTTTGAGTTCGGTGAGCAGGTTGTGGACGATCGTGATGATCTCCGCGTCATAAATAGGATCGTTCTGCCCGCCCAATATCTCAAATCCGATCTGCGTGAACTGCCGGTAGCGGCCGAGTTGCGGCCGGTCGTGCCGGAACACAGGACCGAAATAGAAAAGCTTTTGCGGCTGCGGCAGCCTGCTCATGCCGTGTTCCAGATAGGCGCGACAGATGCCCGGCGTATATTCCGGGCGGAGCGCCAGAAAATCGCCGCCCTTCGTGCGGAGCGTATACATTTCTTTTTTGACGACATCGCTCTCCTCGCCGGAGGTTTTGTCGTAAAGCGCCGCGTCCTCAAGAATCGGCGGCTCCAGGCGTGAAAAATTATACGCTCGCGCGAGGGACCGCGCGACGCTTTCTATCTTTTCCCAATAGGGCTCATCGGCGGGAACAATATCGTGCATCCCCTTCGGCGCGCGAAACGGTTCCTGCTTTTCCTTTATTTTTTCTTTTTGATCCATCTATCTTAATAGTTCGGCGCTGCGAAAGCCGTGATCGCGTCAAGCGGCCACAACCGGACCCTCACAAGTCCCACGATATTTTTTGCGGGAAGTGGACCCCAGCTGCGGGAATCGTAGCTTGCCGGCCGATTATCGCCGAGCATGAGATACGTGCTGGAAGAAAGCGTATATGTTTCCATGCCCGATGTGACAACCCCGTTCGGAAGGTAGCTCTCGTCAAGCACGAGTCCCGCGGGATGGCCCGCGTTATAGACCGTGATCGTATCGCTCGCGATGGTTATCTTTTCGCCGGGAAGGCCGACAACGCGCTTGATAAAATAGGTGTCGTAACTTCCTTGTTCGGGATCGTGGAACACCACGACCTCGCCCCGCTCCGGCGGACGGATCCGATAGGTCAGCTCATCCACCAAAACGTAATCGCCGTTTGAAAAATTCGGTGACATGCTCGTGCCGCTCACGAGGAACGGCTGGACGAGAAATGTCCGAACGAGGAACACCGCCACGATCGCAATCACGGCGATCTCAAAAATTTCAAGAAGAGATGCTAAAAATTTCCTCATCGCCTTTCATTATAAGGGCGATTATGGAATAATCAAGTTATGATGACGGATCAGGGAAAGGTTCTCGTGATCGGCCTCGGCAATCCCGGAACGGATTACGAAAACACCTACCACAATGCCGGCGCGCTCGCGCTGGACGCGATTGCGACGTTGCTTGCGGACGGCGAAACGGCACGATGGGATGTCCATAAGAAGCTTTTCTCCTCCGCGACGGCCGGCACGTGGATATTTGTGAAGCCGCTCACCTTTATGAACGTTTCGGGTACCGCTGTCCGCGAAGCATCGCGAAAATTCAACGTTCCCGCGAAAAATATTATTATCCTGCACGACGACAGTGATCTTCCGCTTGGCACGTGGAAGATGTCCCGCGGCCAAGGCGCGGCGGGACATCATGGCGTAGAATCGGCGATCGCCGCGCTCGGCGCAAACGACTTCACGCGCATCCGCATCGGCATCCGCCCGGCGAATGAACGCGTACGGAAAAAAGCGGAAGAGTTCGTTCTGCGAAAAATCACAAAAGCAGCAGCCGCGACGCTCGGGAAAACATTCGGAGAGATCGCAAAAACGCTTCAGGCGGAAACGACATAACATAATCCCATGTCCACGGCCACCGTCATCGCATGGCTCCTCGCGTATCGCTACATCATCCTCTTCCCGTTGGTCATCATTGAAGGTCCGCTCGTCACGATCCTTGCGGGATTTCTCGCGTCGCTCGGCCAGTTCAATCTTTTGATCTGCTATCCCCTCATCGTTGTGGGAGACGTCATCGGCGACGTCTTGATGTACGCGCAAGGGCGATGGGGCGGAAAACCCGCGGTGGAACGGTGGGGGCATTATTTCGGCCTCAAGCCGGAGATCATCGGGCGGTTGGAAGAGCATTTCAAAAATCATCCAGGAAAAACGCTGATCGTGGGGAAGATCTCGCACTTTTTCGGCGGACCGGTCCTCATCGCCGCGGGCATGGCGCGTTTGAAATTTTCAAAGTTCCTCTGGTTCAATGTTTTGGGAACTTTGCCGAAGTCGCTGGTTCTGCTCCTTGTTGGATTTTATTTCGGAGAAGCATACGCAAAATTCGATAAGTTCTTCACGTACGCGGGATGGGCGGCCGGCATCTTGGTGGTCCTGTGCATCGCCGCCTATTTCATCATTGCAAAGATAAGCAAAAAATATTTAGCGGAGGAGTGAACCATGGATTTTGCCCCTCATAAGAAATTCGTCGCGACCGACAAAGGTAGCATCTGCTATTTCGTCGCGGGTCCCGAAACCAGCACCCAAACCGTGATGCTGCTCCACGGTCTTTCGTCAAACCACACAACCTGGCTCACGTTCATGGAAATGCTCGCCACATTCGGCATCCGCAGCATCGCTCCGGACCTCCGGGGACATGGTTTTTCCGAAAAATCAAAGCAGAAGACATGGTATACGTTCCCTGTCTTTGCGGAAGATATCCATCGCATCGCCGACGAGGAGCATTTGCAAAAATTTGACGTGGTGGGATACTCATTTGGAGGATACATCGCGCTCGCGTATGCCGCGGAACACCCCGAAACGCTCCGCAGCCTCTCGCTCGTAAGCGCAAACTTCATGAATCCATTGCATTACGGACCATTTTCGCCATTTGCCCCGGCGCTCGCCACATTCCTGGACGGTGCCGCATGGCTTTCCCGCCCCCAAGGGCACGAGCCGTATCATTATTTTGAACACGGAAGGTCGACTGGCTATCTTAACTCAACATTCAAGGGATTGTTCACCATGCCTTTCTCGCTGAACTTCTGGATGCTCGCCGAAACGCTCCGCCTGAACCTCGCGCCCGCACTCCCGCGCATCACCTGCCCCACACTCATCGTGCGCAGCGCGAGCGATCCATACCTGACCGAACGCGAGGTCATGGATATGGCGCACGCGATAAAAAACGCACGCACCGTGACGATCGCAGGCGAAGGCCATTTCCTCGCATCGCAAAATCAGGCCGCGCTTGCCGAGCAGCTCATCCCTTTCATACAACATCCATGAGAATAGCCATCTTCAGCGACACTTTTCCGCCGCAAGTGAACGGCGTTGCGAGCGTGGTACGCGATTCCGTCGCCGCGCTTGCGGCAGAAGGACATGACGTTGCGGTCTTCACCGTAGGCAACACTTCCCGCACCGAGCGAACGGAAAGCGGAGCGACGTATGCGGTAAAAAAATTGCCATCGCTCCCTGTTCCGAAATTCATTTATCACGGCGACAGTTATGCGTTCGCATTTCCGCCCGGCATCGGCACACTCCGGGCGCTCAAAAAGTTCAAGCCGGATATCATTCATACCCACACGCCGTTCTTCGCCGGATGGGGCGCCGTTCTCGGAAAAAAAATGTGCGCCGTTCCCCTCGTGGGAACTCATCATACGTTCTACGACGACTATTTGAAGCATGTGAAGATGGATTATTCATGGGGAAAAAAGATGTCGTGGAAATATACCATCGCCTATTATAACCGCGCGGATATCGTAACGAGCCCATCACGGGCGCTTGGCAGCGGCCTTCAGGACCATGGCCTCACGTGCCCGCTCCAGATCATGCCAAACCCGGTGAACGTGGAATTTTTTGTTCCCCCCGCGAGCGCCGCAGGAAAAAAGAACCTGAAGGGCCGCTTCGGCGCTGGAAAAAGATCCATCGTCTATATGGGCCGGGTGAGTTATGAAAAGGACATTGACCAGACGATACGGGCGTTCGGGATCGCGTCGCGGGACTTGCCCGATATGACGCTCATGATCGTAGGCGACGGACCGGAACGAAGACGTCTTGAGTCGCTCGCGAAAGAGCTAGGCGTGGACGGAAAGATCGTTTTTACCGGCATGCTGCACCGCGAAGACCTCCGCGCCGCGCTACAGGCGAACGATATTTTTATAACGGCGAGCCGAAGCGAAAATATGCCCGTCTCCGTTGTAGAGGCCATGGCATGCGGCTTGCCCGTCGCATCAGTGAACGCGAAAGGCATTCCCGAGATCGTCATCCACGGCAAGAACGGCCTGCTTGCGGAACCCGATCGTCCTGAACTTCTCGCTCAGGCGATCATCCAACTTTTTTCGGCGCCCGTCGGCCTCGCAAAAAAAGGTGCGGCATCGCGGAAGCTCGCGGAACAATATTCCAAGAAAAATATCGCCGGACAGACGGTCAAATTATATGAGCAAGCCATCGCGCATAAAATAAACCATCCTCACAACAAATGAAAATCTGCCTCTATCTTGAGTTTTATCACGCTTTTGGCGGAAAGCTCTATAAGAATATCGGCACCGGACTTCTTTCATCGTACCGCAACCAAAAAGAGGTCCTCTCGCGGAGCGGCATAGAATTCGTTGAAACCTGGGATGATTCCTGTGACATTCTCCAGATCAACACTCCATGGCTCAATTCGCTTCGGCTGATCAAAAAAGCAAAACGGCGCGGCATGCCGGTCGCGATCTGGTCGCACGTGACCGCAGAAGACGCACGCGAGGTTTTCTGGTTCAATAAGTTCCTCTATCCGCTTATCCGGCTCTACCTAAAATATGCCTATGGCCAAGCCGATATCGTTTTCTGCCCGAGCGAATATACGAAATCCCTTTTGATCAACTACGGCCTCCCTGCGGAAAAATTGGTCGCGGTCTCCAACGGTGTCGATGTTCACATTTTCAAAAAGGACGAAGCGAAGCGCACGGCCGCGCGCGAAGAATATAACCTTGACGGTATCGTCATCGGAACAGTCGGCCTCGCGATCCCGCGCAAAGGTATTGAAACGTTCCTCGCGCTCGCGCGCGCGTTCCCGAAAAATAAATTTGTCTGGTTTGGAAAAATATACAGTTCACTCATGGCAAAGCCCCTGCCGAAAAATATCCCACCGAACGTGATCTTCACGGGCTATGTGCACGACATCGTGGCCGCATTCAACGCGCTGGATATCTATATCTTCCCTTCGTATGAAGAAAATCAGGGCATGACGAACGTGGAATCCGCCGCAGTCGGCGTACCGATGCTCCTGCGAAACCTCCCCGCGTATAAGGGCTACTTCACCGACGAAAGCGATTGTCTCATGGCGCACAACGAGAATGAGTTTGTGCCGAAGCTCACGCGACTCCTTGAGAACAAACAAGAGCGCGACCTTCTCGCGGCGCGCGCGAAAGAACGCGTCGTAAAAGAACAGTCTCTTGAAGCGTGCGGACAAAAAATGCGGGCCCTCTACGAGCGGCTCCTTGAAAAAGCACCGCCCTTGACAAATAGAAATTAAACTGGTTAATATAATCAGCAGGAGGTGGGTATGTCGCTGATAACAGGATTTGTTATCGCAGGAGCGGGAATCTTCGGACTGCGCATCGTCAAGAAAGCACAGCCAAGGTCAATCGCTCATATGGGTGGCGCTTTTTTCGTAACCGTGAGCGTTCTTAGCGCTTTCTCAGGGCTGTATCTGATGCTCGTGAGACCCTTCTAAATTGCGGATAAGGAGTTGTATATGTGGCTGAGAAAGTTCGGAAGGTTCATTTACGTGCACGGAGTGCACTTGCACTAGCCGGCTGACCACCACAACCCGAGGCCCCGCCGACACACGACGGGGCCCGAAATTTATCAAAAGGAGTATCATTAAAAAAATCATGAGTTTTGAAATACCGGAACAATTAAATAACTCTGGCGTAGAAAAAGAACTAGAAAAGAAACCTCAATTCGCCGAACAGTGGGAACATCCTGATCGGTTTCAGTTTGAAGATACTGAAGTGTTCGCCTATGACATAAAACCGGAACACGAAAAAACTGACGTGCCGGTTGCTTTTGCGCAGGGGTTCAGCGGAACGCCCTTGATGTTCAAGAAAGATATCGATAAGCTCGTCGAAAATGAACGGCGGGTCATTTCCGTTAATGCCATGCATGGCGTCCCGCATAATATTCCCGAAGAAAAGAAGAGGGATCTCCCCGATGCGGAGCTTAGAAAAGTTGCCGCGCTTCTCGATACGCTCGATGCCAAAGACATTGAAAAGGTTGATGGCGTCGGTAATTCTGAGGGAAGCATGGTTCTAGTGCTTGCCGCAACGCTCTATCCCGAACGGTTCCGCAATCTCGTCCTGGAACAGCCTGCGGGACTCATCGGCGAAGATACGCCTCTCCGGCTTGGAGCGCGTTTCGAAACGGATATCGTGACGTCCGAGATAAAAGCGGCTCGGAATAAGATTTCTCGGACCCCGCACGGCATCACGCCGCCTAAAAAAGAATCGTCCGACTTATCGCCGAAAAACTTCTATCTCGCCCTCCAAGAGATACGGGCAATGGCGAATACTAAACTGCCAGAACTCCTCGCGGAGTTGAAAAGCCGTGGTATAGGCATCTCGATTATCCACGGCGCTCACGACAAGGCATTCCCCATGGAACGGATGCAAGAAATGGTGAAAGCGGATATGATCGACGGATTTTATTCCGTGCGCGGGAGTCACGCCGAAGTCAGACCCGAACAAGAGAAAAAGCATACACAGAACTCGCTGAATATGCGCTCGCTACGATGGAGAAAAGACAGGAAAAAGAACGGGGAAGTACCGCTTCTTAATTCTTCTCTACTTTTTTCAACACTCCTTCCAGTTTCCTTTTCCAAAGTTCGAAATTGATCCCTTCAAGCCGACCCACGACCTCGCGAGCGAACTTATCCTGGCCCTTGCTGGTCCGTTCCTGCGCGTTCGGTCCGGTATCGACGAAAAAGACGCGCTGACCAGATTCATTTGGTTTGTCGCTGATAAAGATATTGCCTGAATAACGCGGATCGGAAAGCAATCCGCCGATCGTTGTGCGAAGCGGCTCGTTATTTTCAATTGCGTGGCGAAAATCCGGCGTAAGCTTTTTTTCTTCGCGCGCCGCTTTTAATATTTCCAGCGCATTATTAATAAGTTCCAGAAGTTGTTGCACCACCGCGGGATCATGGTATAGCTCGTCATCGGTCATTCTATCCGCCGCGCGACCACCAAGAAAACGCTGAAGGCGAAATAATTGCGGTGCCGAATTCTTGGCCATCTGCGCTTTGAAATACATCGTCTCGGGAACAAATCTCCCAAAACCCGGAAAGTTTTTCAGAAACTCGTAAAACTCTTTGTCGGCACGCATTGCTTCAGGCGTCGCGAATTCCTCCTTTTTTACCTGCTTCAAAGCGATCATTTTTTTCAACCCCTCAGGGTTTTGCGCCGCCACCCTCCACAACGTAGAATCGCCGTGTTCGGGGCCTTTTTTCGATTCGGCGACTTTAAGCGGCAACATATTATCTTCCGGCAATTGTTCTCCGGAAGGCATCGATTCAATTTTCATAATTTTATGATAGCACTAACATATTCCCGCGCAATATTATAAAAACATTAAATACTTCTTCACTTTTCCATAGGCATTGCTACGGTGATGCAATGGAAGAAGAAGTAATGTTCTACCACGCGGTCAGCGCGAGCGCGGGCGGCGACTATGCCACGATACAGCGCGCGTTCCGTGGCTGCGAAAACTGGCGGCAAGCGTACGAGAGAATGTCGGTTGGCGAAAAGATCTCCGACCCGGAGACTGAGCGGAAAAAGCTTGCCGAGCAAAACATAGAACTCATACTTCGCGAGGATGAGCGCTTTCCGCCACTCCTCCGCGAGATCCCCTATCCGCCGTTCGGCATTTATATAAAAGGGGTATTGCCGCAGAATGACCAGATGACGATCGCGATCGTGGGAACCCGGCGGGCCACACCGGACGGGAAAAGCATAGCGCGGCGTTTTGCCGCAGGATTTG
>Ga0182030_10024617_pt1 | contig 11044 bp, 9 predicted proteins | sample 812S3MmetaG_FD_121299 | JGI IMG/M metagenome (GOLD analysis project Ga0182030, IMG submission 121299) | Permafrost microbial communities from Stordalen Mire, Sweden - 812S3M metaG (Illumina Assembly) | ecosystem: Environmental > Terrestrial > Soil > Wetlands > Permafrost | place: Sweden... | reverse complement strand
TGCGTTGCCGGCAAACTTCGCTTTTAGTTTTTCCAGAAGATTCATTTTCAGCCACAGATTTTCTCAAATGAAACACAGATTCTTGAACATGCGAATCAAAGTCGTTTTCTCATTTGTGTTTCATCTGTGAAAATCTGTGGCTAAAGCAGTTTTGGTTCCGGCTGCTTCAGCGGCGCGAATGTCATCCGATGGATCGGGCACGCGCCGTGCGCCGCAATCGCCGCCAGATGTTTGGCCGTGCCGTAGCCTTTGTGTTCCGCGAAACCGTATTCGGGAAATTGCTCGGCATATTCCAGCATCAGCCGGTCGCGTGTGACCTTGGCCAGCACGCTCGCAGCGGCGATGGAATAGCTCCGTGCGTCGCCCTTCACGATGGCCGTCTGCGGCACGCACAGGGTTTTCACCGGACGACCGTCCACGAGCGCGTGCGGCGGCAGCGGCTGCAACTGTGCCAGCGCGTCGTTCATCGCGCGATGCGTCGCCTGCAAAATGTTAATCTTGTCAATTACACCCGCATCCATGAGCGCGATGCCGAACTCGATCTCTGCGCAGGCGGTGAGAAATTCAAAATACTTTTCGCGCTGCGCCTCGGTGAGCTGCTTGGAATCGTTCAGGCCGCCGAGTTCGGCGGGCAAGCCGGATTCCGCCCAGCGCGCCGGCAAAATGGCGGCGGCGGCGACCACCGGCCCGGCGAGCGGCCCACGCCCGGCCTCGTCCACGCCGGCGACGCGCGCGACCTTTTGCCGCCACAGCACGCGCTCGAATTCAAAACGGTCAGTTAGTTTTGCAGCCATTAAATTTGATTCACAATGACGCGACTATCAAAGTCAGGCAATGAAAAATCTGTGTTTCATCTGGGCACATCTGTGGCTAAAATTGCCCCATGAAAATTGAAGCTCTTCGCATGGGTCAACGCGTGCAGCATCCGCAATACGGCACGGGCACGGTCCGCGGCATCGCGCCGGTGACCGCGCAAATCCAGTTCGACGACGGCAACGAGCGCACCGTTGCGCCGGAGTCCGCCGGCCTTGAACCTGCCGAACCGCAGGCGGCGGTGAGCGGCCTGAGCCTGCCGCTGAAACAGTTCGTCGAGCAGACGCTGGAAGCGGCGGTCGCCAAGCTCGGTCTGCAAAAGCCGGATTCCGTCGTGGAACAGCTCGGCCTGCGCTGGCACGGCGGCAAGGCGGTGCTGCATCCGGCGGACGCGACGCTGCAGACCAAGGAAGTGCCGCTAGAAGTTTTCTTCCACAAGATCGTGATGGTCAGAAACAATCTGCGCGTGCTGGAACAGAAAATCAACGCGCACGAAAAATTGTCCGATGGCGAAAAGGTCGAGATGCAGCAATACATCACGCGCTGCTACGGCTCGCTGACGACGTTCAACGTGCTGTTCAAGGAAAAGGAAGACCAGTTTTAATGATGAAACATTTCCACGCAGTCAGCCGAGCAATAGCAAAAAAGCAAAGTTATTATCCTTTGATTATTGAAGCTTTTTTGGTGAAATGGAATAAATAAGAAATGAGAACCGCATTTTCCATTTTGCTCCTTTTCTCACTTTTAAGCCTTCCAAATCAATTGCGGGCTACAATACGTAGCGATTATACGGCACCAGGTCTTTCAGACCAATCAGGTCAAGTTGCAGTCATGAGGCAGGAAGGGCTACTAATTGCTGCACAGCTACAACAGCAACAAGAATTTTTAGCAGCACAGCGGGAAGCTAATTTGCAAGCAGCGGAAATGGCTAAGTGGAATGATGCTGTTGCAGTAATAAAAAATAAAAGAGACGATGCTCTAGCAAAGTTAAGTTCACAATATAACCCCACTATCTCAGATTTAATTTCAAAGCAGTTCGGCTTTCAACAATCTCTCTCCAATTTATGGGAGAAAGATAATATCGAGGCAAATCAAATAGCTCACGAACGCGCAAAGCAGATATTTCAACCAACACACCCTTGGCGCAGCTTGGACGGTAAAGTTTACAACGCAAAGGACACTAATTGGCTTCAATTTACCGGTAAAATAATAGAAATAAGGCCAAATGGAATTTTGCTTAGTGGAGCGTTCGGACAACCATTGGAAGATGGGTGGTATAAGGGTGATTATTACGTTGATAATTTTCCAAACCGAAAATACGCGATGGCCGACAACGAAGAAATTTCTACCGCTTATAACTGCGTTGCTCATTTGGATATAGAAAGCTCAACATATGTTTATACGAATACCACGATTGATTTGAGAGTTCATACTGTTAGACGGCTGGATTACGGAAAGATTGTTGACTCCCCACCTCAAGAATTAGTTAATAAGTGGACTTATCCTATTTCATATTCATCATTGAACGGCAACTCAACCCTGACGAAACAAATAATTGAAACTGAAAAACAAAAATCAGATGTAGATGCAAAGCTTGTTCTGTTACAAAGTGAATATGCAGACAAATGTGCGTCCGTTAACGCCGAATGTGACGCAGAGATAAAAGATTTGCCGAATGTTTTTGCAAAGCAATATAGGCAACAAAAGGAACAAGAAAAGCAGGCGCGAGAAGCCAAAATCCTTGGGTTTAATCAAACGGAAGCCGACAAAGGCGACCCTTACGGATTGATGCGAATGGGCGAACGCTATCGGGACGGTGATGGTGTTCCAAAGGATTTATTTAAAGCGCGTGATTATTTAACTAAAGCCGCCGCTGCTGGTTCACCTACTGCCGCTGATGAGCTGTCAAAGTTAGACCAAAACTTAGCAGAAACATCACAGACCATCACGAATGCGACTCATTGAATATGCTTGTCGTGGTTATTTCACGGTCAGTTCGCGCGTGATGCCGAATTTGTCAATGCGTTTGCGCAGCGTGGCGCGCGTGATGCCGAGCAGCTTCGCGGCGTGAACCTGGTTGTCGCCGGTTTCCTTCAGCGCCTGAATCACCAGTTCACGTTCGACGGCGGGAATGATTTTTAATTTCGGATCGCGTCTGGCCCATTGAAACAACTGGCGCGCGAGCGCGGCGGCATCGGTCGTGGCCGCATCGCCAGCAGCGCCAACGGTCGCGGATAGCGGCGGGGCACCGCTGCCACCCTGGCCGGAAATTTCCGGCGGCAGGTCGCCCAGCAAAATCGCATCGCTCTTGGCCATGACAATCGCGCGGCGGACGGCGTTCTCCAGTTCGCGGACATTGCCGGGCCAGTGATATTTTTCAAGCGTCTTGATGACGCTGGCGGCGATGGATTTCGGCGGCTGCTGCTGCTCGCGCGAAATCTTCTTCAGAAAATAATTCACCAGCAGCGGAATGTCGTCGCGCCGGTCGCGCAACGGCGGGATGTGGATGCGCACGACGTTGAGGCGGTAAAACAAATCCTCGCGGAACTGCTTGGCGGCGACGGCGGCTTCGAGCGGCTTGTTCGTCGCGGCGATGACGCGCACATCGGCCTGGATCGACTGGTTGCCGCCGACGCGCTCGAACGTGCCGGATTGCAGCACGCGCAGGATTTTCGTCTGCGTCGCCGGCGTCATGTCGCCGATTTCATCGAGGAAAATCGTGCCATGGTTGCATTGCTCGAATTTGCCGATGCGCTGCAAGGTCGCGCCGGTGAACGCGCCGCGTTCGTGGCCGAAAAGTTCGCTTTCCAAAAGCTGTTCGGGAATGGCGGCGCAATTGATGGCGAGAAACGGCTGCGCGCTGCGCTGGCTGTGGCTGTAAATCGCGCGGGCGACAAGTTCCTTGCCGGTGCCGCTTTCGCCGGTGACGAGCGCGGTGGCGTCGCTCGCAGCAATCTGGCCGATGAGCTTGAACACCTGCTGCATGTTTTCGCTGCGGCCGACGATGCCGAGTTCGTAATCGGCCGATTCCAAAAGCGGCTCGTAGGAGACGACCTGCTTCATGTCGCGCGCCGCCTTGAGCGCGTTGCCGACGAGTTCCTTGATTTTCACCGCGTCAAACGGCTTGAGCAGATAATCATACGCGCCGAGCTTCATCGCCTCGATGGCGGTTTGCGTGGTGCCATAGGCGGTCATCAGGATGACGAGCAGCTTGGGATTGGCGGCGCGGATGCGGCGGAGGGTTTCGAGGCCGTTCATGCCGCCCATGCGCACGTCCATCAGCACGAGGTCGGGCTTGAACTTGGGGATGACTTTCAATCCCTCCTCGCCGCTGGACGCGCTGGCGAACTCGATTTCCGGCGAATCAAAAATCCGCTGGAACGAATACCGCACGTCTTCTTCGTCATCAATCAACAGGAGCTTGCTCATTTGACCTCGCAAAATAGCGTTTATTTTGTCAGGCGCACAGTGAATTTTACGCGATTCGTCATTTGACCTCGCCGCGGCCATGCCCTAGCATCACAGCTCTTTCTTTTATGAAAATTGTTGTTTGTGATCCGATTTCGCCCAAGGGGATTGCGCTGTTTCAGCAACGTCCCGAATTCAATGTCGTCGTCCTGCCCAAGCGCCTGTCCGAGGCCGAACTGCTGCCCATCGTTGCCGACGCCACCGCGCTGGTCGTGCGTGCCGAAACCAAGGTGACCAAGAAGGTCATCGAGGCGGCGAAGCAGTTGCGCGTTGTCGGTCGTGCCGGCGTGGGCGTGGACAACGTGGACATCGAAGCTGCCACGCAACACGGCGTCGTGGTGATGAACACCCCCGGCGGTAACACGGTGACAACGGCGGAATTGAGTTTTGCTATGTTGATGTCACTCGCCCGCAAAGTTCCACAGGCGCACGCCACGATGATTGCAGGCAAATGGGACAAGAAACTTTTCATGGGCGTCGAACTGCAAGGCAAGACGCTCGGCGTGCTCGGCATGGGCCGCATCGGCACGGAAGTGGCCAAGCGCGCCATCGCGTTCGGCATGCGCGTCGTCGCCTACGATCCATATCTCACTGAAGACCGCGCGAAAGCCATCGGCGCGGAATTCGCGCCGGAAGTGGATAATGTTTATCGCGTCGCCGACTTCATCACCGTCCACATGCCGGTGACGAAGGAAACCAAGGAAATGCTGAATGCGGCTGCTTTTGCCAAAATGAAGCCCGGCGTGAAGATTGTGAATTGCGCGCGCGGCGAAATTATTTCCGAAGCCGACCTCATCGCGGCGCTCGAATCGAACAAGGTGGCCGGGGCGGCGCTGGACGTTTTTGCCGTGGAACCGCTGCCCGCCGATCATCCGTATCGCAAGCAGGCGAATCTCATTCTCACGCCGCACCTCGGTGCCAGCACCGAAGAAGCGCAGGAGAAATGCGGCATCGAAGTGGCCGAGGTCATCGCCGGCTATCTGCTCACCGGCGAAGTCCGTAACGCCGTCAACCTGCCGTATCTCGATGCGAAAACTTACGAGCAGGTGAAGCCGTATCTGCCGCTCGGCGAGGCGCTGGGCAAATTGCTCGCGCAACTCACGCCGGCGACCGCGGACCGTCTGCACATCACTTACGGTGGCAACGCGCGGCTGCTGCCGAACATTGATCCGGTGACGCGCGCGGTTTTGCGCGGCTTTTTGTCCACGAGCAATTTGAAGGACGTGAACAACGTCAATGTCCGCAGCGTGGCGCAGAGCATCGGCATCACGGTCGAGGAAAAGAAATCGGACGAGCCGGTGACGTTCAACGAATGGGTTCACGTCCAGGCGTTCAGCAACGGCCAGAAATTGATCTCGGCGGGCGGCACGTTTTTCGGTTCGCCCAACAATCCGCGCATCGTGCGGCTGTTCAGCCAGTCGGTGGAGATTCCGGTCACGGGAACCCTGCTGCTGTTGAACAACGCGGACAAGCCGGGCATTGTCGGCCTGCTCGGCACGCTGCTGGCGAAGCACAAGGTGAACATCGCCAGCATGAGCCTGGGCCGCGACACGGCGGGCGGGCGGGCGTTGACGGTGTTGAGCCTGGACAGCGCACCGCCACAGGCCGTGCTGGATGAATTGCAAAAAGACGCTGACATCAGCAATGTGAAAGTGGTAGTATTGTAAACTTAATTTGAACTGAATCGAAACCAAACCAATCGAACGACAACATGAAGAACAAAATGAAACTGATTTTCCCCGCCACGCTCGCCGCGATAATTATTGGAGCGTGCTCCGCCTTGGCGGCGGCCAACCCGTCGTCCACCAATGCCGCGCCGCCGGTGGCGGACACGAACGCGGCCCCGGCGGCGACGATGGCGTCGTTGTTTGGCGATCCGGTCGTTGCCAAGGGCAAGGGCGTCGAAGTCAAGCAGAGCGCGCTGGACGAAGTCGTGCTCGGCATCAAGTCTGCCGCCGCCGCGCGCAACCAGACGATTCCGCCGCAGCAATTGATGGGCATCGAAAGCAAGATGCTCGACCGGCTGATCCAGATTCAACTGCTCCTGCAAAAATCCACGGCCGCCGACAAGGCCGCCGGCGCGGCCAAGGCCGAGTCGCAACTGACCAATTTGCTGGCCCGCGCCGGCTCGCAAGCGGCGTTTGACCGCCAGTTGAAGGCGGTCGGCATGACGCCGGAAGAACTGCGCACCAAAATCACCCAGGAAGCGACGGCCACGGCGACCTTGACGCGCGAACTCGGCGTCACCATCACCGACGCCGATGCGACGAATTTTTACGCTGCGCATCCGACGGACTTCGAGCAGCCGCAAACCGTCCATGTCCGCCACATTTTGTTGCTGACCATTGATCCGGTGACGCACGCGCCGCTGACCGCCGACCAGATTGCGGCCAAGCGCAAGCAGATTGACGACATTTTGAAAAGCGCCCAGGCCGGCGAGGATTTCGCGGTGCTGGCCACGAAGTATTCGGAAGATCCCGGCTCAAAGGACAACGGCGGCGAACTGCCGGCGTTCGGCCACGGCGAAATGGTGCCGCAGTTTGAAGCGGCGGCGTTCTCCATGAAGACGAACACCATCAGCAGCGTCGTGACCACGGATTACGGTTTCCACATCATCAAGCTGCTCGACATCACGCCGGCCCAGACGGTGCCTTACGCCAAGGTCGCCGATAAAATCAAAGATTATCTGGCGCAGCAGAAAACCGAGAAGCTGGCCCCGGACTATCTGGCCGGCTTGACCAAGGACGCCGACGTTCAAATCCTGGATCCCGACTTGAAGGCGGCGGCGGCGGCACTGGCGGCAGCGGCGTTGACCAACGCACCAGCCATCGCGCCTTGAGCGGCGCGGGGCTTGCCAATCGGGTTTGAACGGGGCATTGTGGACACGTTATGAAACTGAAAACTGGAATCATCGTTCTTGTGGTGGCGGCCATCGGGCTGCTGATTGCCCTGTTCGCCACCAAAAAACAGGCTGACGACCAGCATGTGAAGGATACCGCCGCAATCCTGGAATTTTCCAACCAGCTCGACACCGCCAACATCAACCTGAACGACCAGCGCCAGGTCAACCTGATGTTGACGAACGACCTCGCTTCCACCCACCAGGCGCTGGCGGCGGCTTCCAACAATCTGGTGCAAACCGCCGGCGATCTGGCCGGTGCCAAGACGGAGATTGAAAGCGCCATGAACCAGATCACCAACCTGAACGGGCGCATCGGCGATCTGGAAACCCAGAACAAGGCACTGGACGACCGCGCCACCATGCTCTCGAACAACATCGTCCAGTTGGACGCCCAGATCGCCGCCACGCAGCAACAGTTGGCTCTATCCCAGACCAACAACGCCTTCCTCGCCGCCGAACTGGAGAAGCAGATGGCGCAAAAAGCCGAACTGGAGCGCAAGTTTAACGACGTGGACGCAGTGCGCAGCCAGCTTTCAAAATTGCGGACCGAACTGTTCGAGGCCCGTCGGCTGCAATGGATGAACGCGGGCATCAATCCCGACCACCAGCCCAAGGGTGGCGAGCTGTTGATGAGGCGGACGCTTCCGTCCGGTTCGCCGCCGCCCGCCGCCACCAAATCGTCGCCCCGGCCCGCGACGCCCTACGACCTGAATGTGGAAGTTGGCTCGGACGGCTCCGTTCACGTCATCCCGGCGACGCCCAGCCCGCAGGACACCGCCGTCCAAGCCGCCGCGCGCGCGGCCCTGTTGAACGATATGAACGGCACGAACGCCTCCCACTGACGACGGCGCGTAAAATTTTTGCCGCCTGCCAGCCATGCCGACTTACGAATACGCCTGCAAAAAATGCGGCCATGAGTTTGAAGTCCTTCAAACCATGTCCGCAAAGCCGTTGAAGGTTTGCCCGGAGGATCTTTGCGCCCAAAAAAAATGGGGCCGCGGCAAGGTGAGCAAAAAAATCAGCGGCGGCGGCGGACTGCTGTTCAAGGGCAGCGGTTTTTACATCACTGACTACCGGAGCGAGGGCTACAAGCAGTCCGCAAAAAAAGACATCGCGCCCGCCAAGGCACCCGCCAGCGACGCCAAGCCCGCCCCGGCGAAACCCGCCGCCAAAGCGGACAAGAAATGAAAGCATCGTTGCATCGTTGCCCTGGTTTTACGATTCAACGATTCAACGATTTCACGTTCTGGCCCGCACTGGTTCTTTGCACCGTGCTTTTTCCGGCGGCGGCCGGCGCGCAATTTTCCAAAACGGGCCAGGAACCCACCCGCAGCATTTCCGGCCTGTTCATCGCCAGCGGAAAGGCACAGTTTTCACCACTGGCCGGCCAGTCGCGCGTCGTCGCCGACACCAACCTGATCCGGCTTGAACCGGCCCTGCTGGCCGTTTCCGCCGAGCGCATCAAGGATTCGCTGTATCGCCGGCTCGAAATCGGCAAGGACGCGCCGGGTTGCGGACAGATTTATCTCGTCATCCATCCGGCGCAGTCGCTCGACGAAAACGCCACCATTTTTTCCCGGTTGACAGCCGCCGGTGGCACCTATCGCGTGGATCTGCCCGATGTCCTGTCGCGCCGCCGGTTCACGCGGGCCATGACCGGAGTGATCCTGCTGGAATATGCGAACCGCCGGGCGCAGTCGCGCTCTGCGGAAATTCCCGCGTGGCTGGCCGACGGCTTGGCGGAAGAAATGCTGGCGACCAGCGCGACGGAAACCATTTTGTCGGTGCCGGACAAGGTGGTGAACGGATTGCCGGTCACGCGTGTCAACGCCACCCAGCGCGGCCTGGATACGCTGGTTCAGGCGCAGCGCGTGCTGGAAAAAGTGCCGCCGCTGACGTTTGAACAGTTGACCTGGCCGACCGCCGCGCAACTGGCCGGCGACGATGGCGGCGCGTATCGGGCCAGCGCGCAGTTGTTCGTGGATGATTTGCTGAAATTAAAAACCGGCCCGCACCAGTTGCGCACGATGCTGGAATCGCTGCCGCGCTGCTACAACTGGCAGACGGCGTTTCAGTCGGCCTTCCGTGACAATTTTCCGACACCGCTGGATCTGGAAAAATGGTGGGCGCTGCAACTGGCCGATTTCGCCGCGCACGACCGGGGGCCGGGCTGGACGCTGGCGGTGAGCCGCGCCAGGCTCGACGAACTGTTGAGCGTGCCGGTGGAAATGCGCGCCACTTCCAACAGCCTGCCGGCGCATTCGGAAATTTCGCTGCAAGCTGTGATCCTGAAGCTTGATCCCGCGCACCAGCAGGCGATTCTCCAGGCCAAACTGCGCGATCTGGGGCTCGCGGAATTGCGCATGGCCCCGCCGTTGGTGGCCCTGACCGACGGCTACCGCCGCGCCCTGGCCGCTTATCTGGGTGAACCTTTCGTCACCCTGACCGGTCCGCCCCGGTCAAGGCAGGTGTCCGCCGCGCCGAAAAAAATCGGCGCCGCCAAAACACTAAAACAACTGGATGCGCTCGACGCCCAGCGGCGGGCCATTGAATCAAAGGTAAAGCCCGATGCGTCCAGCCAACCGAGGCGTGAACCCAAATTTTAACTTGAACGCCGGCGGTTGCTGACGGTCAACTGCTGACGGTCAACTTGACAGAACGAAATTCAAACTTATAGTGCGCTTACTTTAAGATGCAGGCTGAAAATCCACCTACCCACGGCGACGAGCCGCCTGCCGGCGCTTCGTCTTCATCCCTGAAAAAATTCTCATCCGCCGGGCGCGGCTTCTGGCCCGACGTTGCCGACGCCGACTGGAACGACTGGCACTGGCAGATGAAACACCGCATCACCACGGTGGAGCAGTTGCAGAAACTTCTGCCCACGCTCACGCCGGAGGAATTGGCCGGTGCCAAGCTGGCAAACACCAAACTCGCGCTCGGCATCACGCCGTATTTTTTCAATCTGATTGATCCGGCGGACGAACATTGCCCCATCCGCCAGCAGGTCGTGCCGCGCATCGAGGAAACGCACACCGCTTCGTGGGAAATGTCCGATCCGTGCGGCGAAGATTCGCACTCGCCCGTGCCGGGACTCGTCCATCGCTATCCCGACCGCGTCTTGTTTCTGGTGACGGACCGGTGCGCGAGCTATTGCCGTTACTGCACGCGCTCGCGGCTGGTGAGCAACGCCAGCGGCTATGATTTTCATCCCGAATTCGACAAGCAGATTGCCTACATCGCCACGCATCCGGAAATCCGCGACGTGCTGTTGAGCGGCGGCGACCCGCTGCTGTTGAGTGACGAAAAGCTGGAACATCTGTTGGGCCGGCTGCGCGCGATTCCGCACGTCGAATTTCTGCGCATCGGTTCGCGCGTCCCGACGTTCCTGCCGCAGCGCATCACGCCGGAACTGTGCGCGCTGCTGAAAAAATTTCATCCGCTCTTCATGAGCATCCACTCGAACCATCCGCGCGAGCTGACCACGGAAGTGCGCGACGCGCTGGGCCGGCTGGCCGACGCCGGCATTCCGCTCGGCAACCAGAGCGTGTTGCTCAAGCACGTCAACGACGACGCGGAGGTGATGAAGGCGCTCATGCAAAAACTTTTGATATGCCGCGTGAAGCCGTATTACCTCTACCAGTGCGATCTCATCGCCGGCTCGGCGCACCTGCGCGCGAGCGTGGCGAAGGGCCTGGAGATCATGGAAAAATTGCGCGGCCACACGACCGGCTACGCCGTGCCGCAATACGTCATTGACGCGCCCAGCGGCGGTGGCAAGGTGCCGATCAATCCTGAATACGTTTTGTGCCGCAATGCCGGCCGCGTGCTGATTCGCAACTTCGAGGGAAAAGTTTTCGAGTA
>Ga0182030_10024616_pt1 | contig 11045 bp, 4 predicted proteins | sample 812S3MmetaG_FD_121299 | JGI IMG/M metagenome (GOLD analysis project Ga0182030, IMG submission 121299) | Permafrost microbial communities from Stordalen Mire, Sweden - 812S3M metaG (Illumina Assembly) | ecosystem: Environmental > Terrestrial > Soil > Wetlands > Permafrost | place: Sweden... | reverse complement strand
GAGGCCGACGACAAGCATCACCGCGCAGGTTACGCCATGAACTGAGAACGCTGTCGACTTCGACCCGCCCGACCACAGAACGTTTGACATGTCGCCAAGAGGGGTGATGGCAAGAACGAGTAGCGCTATGCCTACCGTCCGCGTGTCTGTGGTCACCATCAACGTCAGCACGACCAATCCAGATACGATGTCCCGAATTCCTTTAAGGCGCAGCCAGGCACGCGTGTCAGCATCGGGTGCAGGCAGCTTAAGACCAAATGATCGTGTCATTCGTTCAGGAGATATAACGTAGAAACAGCCGATGACAATGATCGCCACAGCTAAGACAGCAGCCAGATATGACGGTATAGCGGTATGCATGCAATGTTCTCCACATTAGAAAATCTAGCAATGCTATATTTGATGCAAAGCATTCGCAAGAGTTTCACTGTTCGCTAAGGGCTACAGTGAAAAAAAGGATTCACGTGTTTGAGGGGGTACGCCTTCATAAGGGGATTATCGACAGGAAGGGAGTCAAATGAAGGTCAGAAAAGCACACCGCTGTCCGATTTACGCAGGCAATACCTTGCCTTCTGGGGTTTAGGAGCGCAAGAAAGACAGGTCGACTCAGTGGCGGACCCGGCCCGCTCCTGCACTCTCCAAATGTCGCTGCCACAGATTGCCCCGGTGACAGCGATCTTGTGTCTACCCCGCAAACCGGCGATCCTAGCGGCGCTATACTTACTATCGATGGGCACGACGCCGGAAGCTAACAGGATTGCGGAACGAAAAGTGCGTGACAGGCAGGCCCGTCGAGCACAGATCATCAGTGCCGCACGACGAATCGCGGAACTTGAAGGGTGGTCCAACGTAACCGTTCGGCGGCTATCCGACGAGATTTCATACAGCCAACCAGTCTTGTACGCTCATTTTGGAAGCCGCGAAGGAATTCTCGCCGCCGTTGCGATCGAAGGTTTCGAGGAGTTGGGCCTGGCTTTGGAAAAGGCACGGAAACGGGTCAAGCTTGGAAAGATGCTCGAATCGGTGGCGGCCGAATATCTGGAGTTCGCCGCGTCTTTACCGGCACTGTATGAAGTGATGTTTTCGCTCAGCGTGAGCGTGCCATTCGATGACGCGGCTACTCCTTCGGAGTTGCGATTCGCGTTTTCCCAACTCCTGGAGTTGTTTCAGGGGCAGGGCTCGAAGTCGGAGGTTCTAGCGGAACTGTTTTGGGCGAGCCTCCATGGTATCGCCGAGCTGACAAGAACCAACCGATTGCCGCGCAGCCGTCAGAAACAGCGCGTGAAGGCGCTCGTCGAGCGCTTCACGTTCCCAAGATGAACGGCACAGGGGTTGAAAGCGCAATGACTATAATGGGCGCGCTCTCGTCTTATCGCGAGCTAGGCAAGATACGTCCTCACAAACGCGCATCGCGCTAGCGACGATTCTGGATTCGCGACAAATCGCCGAGTATCAAATCGGGCGGCGTCACGTTGGGAACGTGCATTGGGTTGTTGGCAACAGCTAAGGCTTGCCGTTTACGCCAAGGATGCGCCTCGGTACACGCAAGCCGACTGTTCGCAGGATCGATTGCAGATCTGCGGTCAAACTCGCACGGCTCAGTGGAACTCGCCTCGTCCCGCTTCAATGCTGCCTTTCAAGGCATTGAGATCGGCATTCGAGTAATAGAAGCCTGCTCTCACCACCCCATGAATGCGGTGCAGGTTCTGTACGCTTTCAGTCGGATTGCCGTCAAGCAGGACGATGTCCGCGTCCTTTCCGACATCGATGGTGCCCATGGTTGTCGTTCGACCCAGGAACTCCGCGGGCATGAGCGTCGTCATCTGGAGAATCTTCAGGGGTGAAAGTCCCGCCTTGGAAAGTTCATCGAACTCCTGATGAAGCGACTGACCTGGGACCTGCCCGCCGTCGTCTGTTCCCGTCATCATAGGAACACCAGCACTATCCAGCAGTTTCGTGAGTGCAAGCTGGCGCGAATAGGCCTCGCGAAACGTAGCCCGCATAGCAGATGGCAGCTTGTTGAACCTGTCAGTCACCTCGCGCCATTGCTTCACCGCATCCGGCCGCATGGTTTGCAGAGAGGGATCCGTCTGGTATTCGGCGGAGTCAATCAACTCCTGTGTACGGAGACGCACCAGAGTCGGTACATTCCATGTGTCATTCTCCGCGAAGCGCGTGGCGAGCGAGCGGCACTTCTCTTCGTTATAGGTGTCAAATGCTTTCTGAAGCCGCGCGACGTCCTCAGGCTTTTCGAAAGCGGCCGGATTTATGAGGATTTTTTTGACATGACCCATCGCGAGCTTTTCGATAAAAGATGGGATCTTGAAGGGCGGCGCCTTCATCGCCGGGTGCTCTGCGGCATCGGCCTGTAACTTAGCCTGATCGGTCGAACATCCAATCCAAATCGAATCACCAGGACCAAGGTGCTCGATGCTCTTGAATCCCGCCTGCGCTGCCTGTCCGGCGTCTACACCCTCTTGCAGGTGTCCGAGTGCGGGAAGACCTACTTGTTTTGCCTCAGCGATGGCCGCGAAAAATACTTCAGGGCTGACCAGCCCAACCTTGATGAAATCGGCGCCTTCTCTTTTCTGTTGTTCAATCAACGCATTGGTGGAACTCACCGATCCAGCATTGAAGGGAGTTAAGATGCTTCCCGGCATTGCCAGCAGTGCTGGCGCATCTTTGCCAATCGGGAGGGTTCCGTTTCGCCGCTCCTCCAATAGCTCAGGCGATCCGGACATCTGGCGAAATCCCGTAACGCCCTGAGTGAGCATCAGTGCCAGCAAGGCGGACGAGTTCTCTTGATCGAGGACATGCACGTGCATGTTGTTGTAGCCAGGTACCGCAAACTTGCCGGTTGCGTCGATCGTCGGGGTGGCGGTGTCCTTGAGCATGCTTTGGGTCGGAGCGATCGCAAGGATCCGCCCGGCGCCGATCAGAATGCTCATGCCTGGCTTCAGCTTGCCCGTCTGCGTATCCACGATTGTCACACCATCGAAACGCAGCTTACCTGCGACGGGTACTGCGGCGGCATGCTGGGGCAACTGCTTGCGGCAACCCATCAGCGACAAGCTGAGGGCGATCAACACGGCCGTGCACCTGACCCAGGATCGCGCCATGGAAACCTCCTCTATTATGATATCTATCCCGAGATCCGCAAGAGCCACCTTACGGACCCGATCACGGGCACTCGTCACAGCATTCCTTGTCGCATAGCTCGATACACAGTCGGAACCGCGGGCTGGAAGCCGAGGCTTCGAAGCCGCGATCCATCCATGCGGCCCATCCACGGATCGGTCAAGGGCTCCGCTGACGGCTCGATGGGGGAGCCAACAAGGCTGGCGATCTCGTAGAGGGTGGTCGGTGCGTCGTCGCAGATGTTGACGATGTGGCCACACAACGCGCTACTTGGAGGCATGGCAGGCCGATGGGCCACTAATGATCTTTCTCCACGGCTGGCCAGAGATCGTTCAAAGCAGTTGGACCGTTCGATCACCTTGTGTATACCGCCGGTGAAGACCTGCTGCTAGGCCCCATCGTCGATAAAGACCCGCGTCAAGCCCATGAGCACTGGATTGGAATATCTGAGTTGGCTACTTCTTGAGGAAAAGGCCACTGAACGGGCGTGCATCTGGATACATCTACTCCGATTCTGCATAGCGGCGCGAGGTGCGTCAATGCTGGGTTTGCCGCCGAATTTTCGATGGAACGCCACACAGATTATTGTCTACAGGGTTGGTCCAGTCTTAGGGACTTGTTGAAAAAGGCTGCAGGCGGCGAGGAAGACGGCCCGCAGGGGCTAAAGCCCAGTTGATTTGATTGGCATTATCAGCACGACTGAAGTCGTGCCCTGTTACAAAGCGTTTAGGTTCTGGCTTTTTCAACAAGCTCTTAGGCATCTTCTGCCGGGCCGCGGTAGCGCACCACCAGAAGCGTCAGGTCGTCGGCCTGGCTTGCGCCCTCGGTAAACTTCTCGACGGCGCAACCTACACCATCAAGAAGAGTCTTCAACGATGAATTCCGATGCTGGCCAAACGCTTCTTTGAGCCGCTCATCCTGAAATAGGTTCCTGTTTCTATCCTCAGCCTCCGTTACGCCGTCGGTGTAAAGCAAGAGCGTGTCTCCGGGTTCGAGTTGAATATGGGAGGAGGTGAATAACTCCGTCTCGACCAGGCCAATGGGAAGAGATCCGGTGGAATATAGTTCGCTCACTTCGCCTTGCCGCAGCAACAGTGGAGTGGGATGGCCGGCACGGACGAACTCAAGAGCTCCGCCGAGGTCGAGCAGGCCGAAGAACATCGTTGCGCAACGGCCCACCGCGGCGCGCTGGCAGAGAAATTGGTTCAGGTGGTTGAAAACCTTCACCGGGTCGACGCCCAGGGTCATTCCTGAAAGTGCTCCCTGCAGCATTGTTGTAAGCAGAGCAGCGCCCAGGCCCTTGCCGGCGACATCTGCAATCAACAGCGCGATGCGGCCATCCGGCAGGGGGAAAACATCGAAGTAATCGCCGCCCACCTCGTTGCATGGCCGGTAAACTCCAGTGATGGAGAAATGCGGATAGTCGCGCACCCCTTGCGGAACCAGGGCCTGCTGAATCTCGCGCGCGATGCTCAGCTCCTGCTCCAGGCGCTGGCGTTCCCTTTCGTGCTCGATCAGCCGGGCGTTTTCAAGAATGCTTCCGGCTTGAGCGCCCAATGCATCCAGGATCTGCCGGTCGAGCGCGGAAAAGGTGGCTGTGCGCTTGGAATCAAGATACACTGCACCCAGCAATTGCCGCCGCGCGGTTCCTGTTGAAGAACCGATCTGACGACGCGGGGTACCGTACAACGGAATCACGACAGACGAGCGTAAAAGTTGGAGCACTACGCTCTGCGCGCTCTGCAGGTTCATTTCCGCCAGGTTCAGATCCTCATTGACGACCGCGGCTTCAAGTTCAACGGCGCTGCCCAGCACCGAACGGCTGGGTTTAATCGCCTCTGGTATAAGGCTCTCGCCATCCCGTCCGCGCGCTATCTTGACCTGGAGCACACCAGACGCATCTGGCTCCAGCAGCATTCCGCGGTCGGCGGCTGTGATGACAATGGCATGATCGAGCATCGCGGCCAGCACGGATTCCAAGGGGAGCTGTGAATGCATGAGCGAGGTTGCCTCAAGCAAAAGCCGCAGCCCGTTGAGTTCTTCGGTTGAGTCGTTTCCCAGTGAGCCAAGAATGCTTCGCAGTTTCGTCTCAGCTTGTTCCTGGGCAAAAGATTCCGACGATAGACGGAAGACAAGTTGGCATCCGTCGTCGGCGCCCAGACGTATCCGGTCACCGTCGGCGAGCGATCGGGCTTTGGTCGGTTCGCCGTTGACGAAGATGCCTTCGCTCTGACCACGATCCTCAAGGAGAAGCCCGGAGGCGCCAGCGGAGATGGCCACGCACTTGCGCGAGATGCGCTTGTCGTCGAGTGACAGGTGGTTGCCGTTCTCCTGGCCCCGTCCGATGAAGAACGGAAGCTCATTGACGGGGACCACCTGCCTGGGACGGTCAGGGAACACGACCTCGATATACGCGTTGACTGTAGCTGTCGATTCGGGCATAGACTCTGTGTGCGTGAATTCTAGCAGTTTGCTGATTTTAGTGCCGATCAAGCAAGTAACTTGCCCAGGAGGAAAGTTGGTTACGATCGATTGCCAAGTGCTCGTTACCATCGATCATGATTCTTACTGAACGTGGCTAACCTTCTTGACAGCCCATACTGCCTTCAATAGTTTATTAGGTTATCGCCCCTGGAAGCCTTCCCCTCTGAGTGCCCAACGTTCCTGGTTCACTTATGCGGCATGAATGGCCCAAAAGACGGTGCCATTTCCCCAATGGCAATTTGAGTATTTGACTCGGCCATATGAAGCATTGCGCCGGGCGGCTCAGCGCTTGCCCCCTGCCAATGGGGAGATCTGCGCCCCTCGATTACGCAGGAATTTGATTTTGTGTTTAAAGGGCCCCAGTGCAGCTCATTCGCCAGTTGCTCCAATTCCCAGGAGATCTCGAATATGTCCAGCAAGTCTGCCGTCTCGGCACCCAGGGCGTTTTTCGCAATCATGCCTGTTTCTACCAAGAGTTCCGCTGACTGGAACCTGAACTCTCTGCTCCAAGCTTCGCGGCGGGGGCGTGCGTGGGCGCGAGGCTTAGTCTCGTTGGCAGCGGCGCTCATGCTGGTCGGGGCTTTTTGCGTGCCGGCGCAGGCGCAGACGCTGGCGCCGATCTGGACCCAGCTGTCGCCCGGGACCAGCCCGCAGGCGGGCTTTCAGTCTGCCATGACCTACGATCCGATCCACAGCCAGGCAGTCTTGTTCGGAGGAGTTGTCGAAGGCAGCTATTCCAGCAACACGTGGCTGTGGAACGGGTCGACCTGGACTCTTGCGGCGTCGAGCGGTCCCTCAGCCCGAAGCGGCAGCGCGATGGCCTTCGACGCGATCAGCGGCAAGGTCGTTCTGTTCGGAGGGGTCGACGCAAATGGCAATGCTCAGCAAGACACCTGGTTGTGGAGTGGTTCCAGTTGGAGTCAAGTGCCTCTTTCCGGCAACCCTGCCAACAACCCTCCAAAGCGTTTCGGCGCAAACATGGTCTACGATGCGGCGCTCGGCGAGATCGTCCTGTTCGGCGGCACCGGCGCGAACAATGTAACCGATCTCAGTGACACCTGGGTGTGGAATGGGAGCACCGCAACCTGGACTCAAGTCAACCAAACCGGCCCTTCCGCTCGCGATTCATTTGGCATGGCCTACGATTCAGTGAGCCAGAAAGTCGTATTGTTCGGAGGCTATACCAACACTAGTTACTCGAGCGAGACATGGACGTTCGATGGGACGAACGACTGGGTTCTGCAGAGCCCGGCGAACAGCCCCCCGGGGCGCGACGCCCTCGTTATGGCCTACGATCCCGAACTGGGCGAAACCGTGATGTTCGGTGGGATTAACAGCCAGCCGCAAAACGACACCTGGGAGTGGAACGGAACCACCTGGACCAACGTGGCCAATAACGTCCCGTCGGCGCGGTGGAACAGCGTCATGACCTACGATGCGGAGCAGGGCCAGCTAATTTTGTTTTCAGGATGGAACGCGCCGCTACCCGACGACACATGGACCTGGGGCACGCAGCAGGACTTCGGCAACGTGAACGTCTGCCCGACGGGACAATCCATGCCTGCGCCGTGCAGCAGTACGGTCTCCCTTACCTATAACGTGAACGGGGCAACTTACTTCGGAACGCCGCAGGTCGTCGTGCAGGGCGCGGCCGGCGCCGACTTCACGCTGGCCAGCGGCAGCACATGTGTAATTGGCGCTCCACCCGTGGGCACGTGCACTGTCAATGTCACCTTCACTCCGCAAGCGCCCGGACTGCGCATGGGCGCGGTGAATCTGGTTGACGCCGGCAACAACCTGCTGACGACGACGCCGATCTACGGCGTCGGCGAGGGACCGGAGATTGCCTTTGGCTCGGGTTCACCAACCCCGGCAAGCCTTGGCACGTTCACTTTGAGCGGGCCGCAGGGCGTGGCGATCGACGAAGCGGGAGATATCTTTGTTGCGGATAGCGGCAACGGCCGGGTGTTGAAATCCAGCGGGAGCGGCACGCAGACCGTGGGTTTCGGGCTCAGCTACCCGCTCGCTTTGGCGCTCGATGGAACTGGCGATCTCTTCATTGCCGACCCCGGTTTGCATCAGGTTGTTGAGGTCCCGTACGGCTGCGCTTCCAGCGCGTGCCAGTCAGTGGTATACAACCCGGGTTCCGGCACGACCCCGGCTGGCGTGGCCGTGGATGGGATAGGCGATCTCTTCATCGCCGACACTGCCGCCGCAGTTGTAGAGATTCCGGCCGGTTGCGCTACGAGCGCCTGCCAGATCTCCGTAGGGACCGGATGGTCTCATCCCGAAACCGTGGCAGTGGATGCAGCGGGAGATCTTTTCGTCGCGGACGGCGGGGATGAGCAGGTCGTGGAGGTTCCGGCCGGCTGCGCCACCAGCACTTGCCAGAAGACGATTGGCAGCGGATGGAGCGACCCCCAGGGCGTGGCAGTGGATGCGGCGGGCGATGTCTACGTCACCGACGTCGGCTCGGGTCAACTGATTGAAGTTCCGGCGGGCTGCGCCAGCGGGAGCTGCCAGATCGTTCTGGCCGGCGGGTTTCAATCATGGGCCGTGGCGCTCGATGCCCAGGGCGATGTGTATTACGTCAGCTTCAGCCCAGCCCAGCTGAATGAGATTTCCCGGTCGCAGGCGCCCTCGGAAAGCTTTTTGCCCACGGCCTGGGGCGTGGAGAGTTCTGACAGTCCGCAATCGCTCTCAATTCTGAATGTGGGCAATCAAACATTACTCGGCGGTTTGGCCTTCCCGGCCCAGTATTGGCAGCAAGCTGACCTCAACGGCAATCCTCCCGATTGCACCAACAGCTTTTCGCTGCTGCCGGGCCAGGACTGCAACCTGAGCGTCGTATTCGATCCCGCGGGCAGTGGCCCGGGAGAAGGCTTGTCGAGCGCAGTTTACGTTTTCAACGATTCTCTGAATAACAGTGGCGGGCAGCAGAATATCGACCTCACTGGTTCGACCACGGCGACCAACTCCTCGTTGACGGTGACGGGAGCTGGCGTGGGCAGCGGCTCGGTGGTGTCCATCACCGATAACAACATCAACTGCACCATCACCAACGGAAGCGCCTCGGGAAATTGTTCCTACGACTATCCCAGCGGAGCCGCAGTGACGCTGGTGGCGAATGGGAACGGCTCGACGTTTGCGGGCTGGGGCGGGGCGTGCGCAGGTCAAGGAACGGGCCAGTGCAGCCTGACCATAAGCGGAAATGAGAGCGTGACCGCGAGCTTCATTCCGCCGAATTTCGGCGCCGCCAACGTTTGCCCCGGAGGAAGCGGGACTGCGCCATGCAGCACTGGAATCCCTGTCACAATCAATTTCACGGGGAGCCTCACGGTCAACTCAGTCCAGGTGGTCACGCAGGGCTACACCACTCTCGATTTTCAAGAGGTCAGCGACACCTGCAGCGGCAATACCTTCAACAATGGCGATTCCTGCACTGTGAACGTCACCTTCACGCCGCAAGCGGTCGGATTGCGCCTCGGCTCAGTGGAACTCCTTGACGGCAGCGGCAATATTTTGCTTTCCCAGTTCATCTCAGGCATCGGCCAGGCGCCGGTAGCCGCCTTTAGCCCGCTTACGACGTTCGGCCGGTACCTTGGGGGACCCAACGGCAACTGCGGCCAACCCGGCCAATCGGCTTGCGTCCCGTTGAACGCACCCAGGGGCGTTGCAGTCAACGCGACGGGCCCGACAGAGCTCAACGACATCTACTACATCGCTGACTCAGGTAATTCTCAGGTATTGGAGCTTCAAGGGAACATCACAAATCCCGTGTACAGTGGAGGCCCAGGGTCAGCGCCGCAGGGGGTAGCCGTAGATGGAGCGGGCAATCTCTTCATCGCAGACGATGGTCTGGGTGAAGTGGAGGAACTTGAGGCGGGTTGCAACGGCTGTCAGAACGTGCCGTACGGCCCGTATGGTTCTGGAGAACTCATCGGCGCGTTGGCAGTGGATGGGGCCGGCGATCTCTTCATCCCTGATGCTACCCAGGGATGGGTGGTGGAGATTACTCCGAATGGTTTTTTCCCCTTCCCCGTGGGCGCGGGATGGGTTAGCCCCGCAGGCGCGGCGACAGATGCCGCCGGCGATCTGTTCGTCGCCGATCCCGGGATTCCAGCGGTCGTTGAGGTTCTGGCGGTTGGTAGCTCTCAGACCACGACAGGCAGCGGATGGGTTTCACCGCAAAGCGTTGCGGTCGATGCAGCGGGCGATGTCTATGTCTCAGATATCGGACTGCACGCAATCGTGGAGGTTCCGGCCGGCTGCACGAGCCCGGCCTGCCAAATCACCGTAGTCAGCGGGGTCACTTCCTACGGCGTAGCTGTAGACCCAACGGGCGTTGTCTCCTACGTCGACTTCAACAGCGGCGCACTAGTAGAGGTTCTCCAGCAGTTCTACGGTTTGGGCTTTTCCCCATCGCTGGTGGGCAATATAAGTGGCGACAGTCCAAAATCCGTCACGCTGCAAAATGTCGGCAACCAGACGCTGAGCGCGACCGGCCCAGGGTTGGCTTTCCCCGACCCAGACTTCTATCAGACACCCGGATCGGGCACCCCGGCCGATTGCACTTCAGCCTTTTCTCTCGTGTCGGGCGCGACCTGCAATGTGAGCATCGACTTCGATCCGCTGAGCGCCGGTATGCTGAACGGCTCCGCGACATTTACCGACAACGGTCTGAATAACTCACCCTATTCTCAATCGTTCAGCCTTTCCGGCATGGGCATACCCGGGTCGGGCAGCAACATCCTTACTGTGACGGGATCGGGCGCGGGCAGTGGCTCCGTGGCATCCAGCGACGCATTGATCAGTTGCAGCCTGTCCGGTGGAAACGCGACTGGGGTCTGCGCAGCAGCCTATTCCGGCGGAACTGTGACGCTAACGGCGGCGCCGGCCGCGAATTCGGCATTCGCCGGCTGGGGCGGCGCCTGCGCAAGCGATGGTACGGCCGCGCAGTGCACCGTGGCCATGAACCAATCGCAGAACGTAACCGCCGAATTTGTACAGGGGAGTTTGGGCACGGTCGGTGTTTGCGCCGACGGAAATACTTCGGGATGCACCGGCACGAGCCAAACCGTGACCTTCAACTTCATCGCAAGCACGACGGTCAGCTCGGTTCAGGTGGTCACCCAGGGCCAACCTGGCCTCGACATTCAATATGGTGGCAGCGACACCTGCAGCGGCAATACCTTCTCTTCCGGCCAATCCTGCACGGTGACCGTCGCATTCACCCCAACCGCGCCGGGATTGCGTTTGGGCGCGGTTGAACTCCTGAACAACGGCAGCGTGGTTGCAACTCGACTGGTCTACGGCATTGGCCAGGGACCGGCGATTTCGTTCAATCCAGCCACGCAGGTCTCGGTGAATGTCCAGGGCAACTTCACCCTCGGCGCCAACTACGTGGCAGTGGATGCCGCAGG
>Ga0182030_10024615_pt1 | contig 11045 bp, 11 predicted proteins | sample 812S3MmetaG_FD_121299 | JGI IMG/M metagenome (GOLD analysis project Ga0182030, IMG submission 121299) | Permafrost microbial communities from Stordalen Mire, Sweden - 812S3M metaG (Illumina Assembly) | ecosystem: Environmental > Terrestrial > Soil > Wetlands > Permafrost | place: Sweden... | reverse complement strand
TTCTTCGAATACATCGGAGACCGGATAGGCATCCCCGCCTCCCACATTCCGCCCCTGGCGACACTCCTCGCTCCACTCCGATCCTAATCCGAACCGCAACAGAATCTGCCCCGGTTACCCAAAAAATGAGCCCGTCCGACGATTTGCGGCTAAAACTGGGCAAAGGCGCGAGACGCCCGCTGCGCTCCCTGTCAATCAGTTATTATTGTATCGTAATATATATGTAAATCATTGATATTAATTACAATTTATCCGCAACGCCGCCTATGCGTACGACGCTATCGCAACGGCGTCTACGGCGCAGCCTGGCCAAGCCGCGCGTTGCCGATCCGGGCGAGGATGGCTGGCGTGAAGGTCGCGTGCTTCAGTCCGGCAAATATGTCGCGCAAGCAACGCTGGATCGGGTCGCTCCGCATCACGACCTTCGTCCCCGCAAAATCGAAGGCGGCGATCGTCATGTCGCGGGCGGCGCGCGTCAAGGTGAATGCGGCTTGTTGCACATCCAACGCAATCGCGGGGTCCGCGCCGCCATGCGCGGCGACGTGCCGATCCTGCGCGCCGAGCAGGCTCAGGTAATGCGCGCGCGCGGCGCGCAACCGCCCGTCGTGCTCGCCAAATTCATACTGGACAAGGCGGTCCTCGGCCAAAGTTCCCTCGGCGGCGATGCGGCGGGTTTTCGCCGCGACGCTTGCGATCTCCGAAAGCGCGCGCGCGGCCACGCCGCTTGCGAAGGCCGTAAAACCGACCTGGTTCAGTCTGGCTGCATCGAGACTTGTAAACGCGCCGGGCGTCTCGGTTTGCGCGAGGGGATATTCGAAACTGCGGCGCCCGGGCACGAACTTGTCGGCGATCGCGTAATCGATGCTCGCGGTCGCCTCGAGGCCCATCGGCCGCCAGCTTTCAAGGTCGCAGTCGACGTCCGCCTTGGGCACGACAAAGCCGCGAAACCAGGGTTTGCTGTAGCGATCCGGAAACCCTTCGTTGACGACGACCCAGCGGGCGAATGAGCTTCCCGAGCCCCAGGCGAATTTCCCGGACACCCTGAAGCCGCCTGGCGTGGAGGTCGAGCGCGCGCCCTCCAGCAAGGTGGTCCAGAGCGCCACCGGACCCTCGCCAAAAATTTCCAGCTTCGCCTCCGGGCGAGCCGCCGCCGAAACGACGTACGCCGTGACCGCGCAGACGGAAAGGCACCAGCCTGCCGAACCATCGGCCTTGGCGATGGCTTCCACGGTCTCGAAAAATTCGGCGCGCCTGGCCTCGGCCCCGCCATCGGAGCGGGCGATCAGCATCGAGAACAGGCCTGCGTCGAGCATCGCCCGCGCCGTGCGGTCGGTCAAGCGTCGCGCGAGCTCCGCTTCCTGGGCCTCGCCGCTGATGAGGTCGTAGAGCGCCTTGGCTCGATCCAACGAGGAGTTTGCGGCTTGCATCGGAACTCCGGCGGTGATGGAGCGACCCGCCAAAATAAGCGAATCACCTGAGCCAACCAACCCCTGTCATTGTGAGCGCAGCGAAGCAATCCATGTTGGGGCCAGATGCTGCGGTATCAAATACGATCGCGTTTGTTAGAGCCAGTCTCTGCAAAAGGCGAACCGCAGCGTCTCGGCGGGGCCGGATTGCTTCGCTTCGCTCGCAATGACGGCCGTGAGTCTGACGCGCTTATTCTTCTTCTTCCCGATCAAGCCCAGCGTTTGCTTTAAACCCTCACCGCATCGGCGGCGCGTACATTACCCCGCCGGTCGACCAGAGCTGGTTCAGCCCGCGCGGAATGCCGAGCTTCGAGCCCGCTCCGAGGTTACGCTCGAAGATCTCGCCGTAATTGCCGACCGCCTTGACGGCGCGCAGCACGAAGGCGTTGTCGACGCCGAGTTTCGCCCCGAAGCCGCCCTCCGCCCCGGTGAGCCGCCGCACCTCGGGCTTGGTTGAGGCCAGCGCCTTATCGAGGTTGTGCGAGGTCACCCCCAGCTCCTCGGCGTCGACGAGGCCGAAGGCGACCCATTTGACGAGGTTGAACCACGCGACGTCGTCGCCTCGCACCACCGGCCCGAGCGGCTCCTTGGAGATCACGTCGGGCAGGATGACGGCGTCGCCGGGCTTCGCCAGCAGCGTGCGCTCGGCGTAGAGCGCCGACTGGTCGGCGGTGAACACGTCGCAGGTCCCGTCTTCGAGCGCCATGATCGCCTGCGCGACCGTGTCGGTGGCGTGCAGGTCGAGCGCCATCGAATTGAAGCGGAAGAAATCGGGCAGGTTCAATTCGGTGGTGGTGCCCTTCTGCACGCAGACCTTGGCCTTATCCAGCTCCAGCGCCGAGGTCATGGCGGGGTGGCGCAGGACGAGGAAGCCCTGGCCGTCGTGGTAGAGGATGGCCGCGAACAGGAGGCCGAGCGTCGTCTCGCGCTCGATGGTCCAGCTCGAATTGCGGCTCAGCACGTCGATCTTGGCCGCCTGCAAGGCGGGGAAGCGCTCGGCGGCGTTGAGCGGGACGTAGGTCACCTTGGCGGGGTCGTCGAAGATGGCGGCCGCGAGCGCGCGGCAGAAATCGACGTCGAAGCCGCTCCAGGCGCCCTTGTCGTCGCGGTCGGAAAAGCCCGGCAGGCCCGTGGAGACGCCGCAGGCGACGGCGCCGCGTTGCTTGACCGTCTCCAGCGTTCCCGCTGACGCTACGGAAGCCGTCAGCAGCGCCGCCGCGAGCGCCGCGGTTAGTTTCGCCAGCATGAGTCCCCCTTTTCAAGACGGTCTTGCAAGCGCCAGCCAAGCTCAGGCGCCCCTCACCCTAACCCTCTCCCCCGAGGGGAGAGGGCACTACTGCGCCGGCGCTACAGTTCCGGCGCCTGGCGGACGACGACCTTGGTTCCGACCGGCGCGCGCTCGAAGAGATCGACGATGTCGCCGTTGGCGAGCCGGAAGCAGCCCGACGAGATCGCCTGCCCGATGGTCTCGGGCTGGTTGGTGCCGTGGATGCGGTAGACGGTCGCGCCGAGATAGAGCGCGCGCGCGCCCATCGGGTTGCCGGGGCCGCCGGCCATGAAGCGCGGCAGATAGGGCTGCCTGGCGATCATCTCCGGCGGCGGCGTCCAGTCCGGCCACGCCGTCTTGCGCGTGATCTTGACCATGCCCGACCACTGAAAGCCCTGGCGGCCGACGCCGATGCCGTAGCGCAGCGCGCGGTTGTCGCCGAGCACGACATAGAGAAATTTCTCGGAAGTCGAGATGACGATGGTGCCGGGCGTCGCCGTCGTGCGGTAGAACACGACCTGCCGCTTGTACGGCCCGTCCTCGATCTTCACCTCTTCGGTGGAGACGCGGCCGGGTTCGTCGCCGATGTCCATCGTGACGACCTTGGGCTCCTCGTCGGCGCGGGCGACGCCGAGCCCGAGGAATGCAAGCGCAATCGCCCATCTGAACTTCATGAGTTTCCCTCTCAGGCCCTGGCGCAACGCACGTAAACGAACGTGCCGTAGCGCGTGTTGGTGTCGGGGTCGACGTAGCGGGTGACGAACTCACGCTCGCTGATCGACAGGATGACGCGGTCCTGCGTGTCGCCCGGCGGGCCGGCGAAGCCGAGATAGACCTTGCCGTCGCTGCCCTTTTTCAGCCCAAGCTCATGCGGCGTCGCGTCGTCGGCGACATGCATGAGCACGCCGTCGCTCGGGCCGCGCTTGATGACATAGGGGTTCTTGCATTGCGCGCGCGCCTCGGCCTCGGTGCGGGCGCGGTCCTTCTCCTCGCGGTAGGAGGCGACGCCCCAGGCGCCGACCAGCCGCTCCACGGAATAGGGCGCAGGCCCTGCCGAGACGTCCGGCGCCGGGGCGTCGGGAGGCGGCGCGGGGCCGCCGAGGCCGAGCGACTGGCAGCCGGCGAGGCCGCACGCCAAGGTCATCAGCAACAACCCCCGTCTCATCGCCGCTCCCCTTTGCCCGAACTTTGCCCGCGATGACGGGGCTTGGCAAGGCGCCCGTCGGCGGTAAGCTGGCGTTGGGTCATCCTGGAGGCCGCGCATGTCCAAGTACGTCGCCACGATCCACTGGGCGCTGAAGCCCGACGAGGCTTTCCTCGACGGGCGCTACAGCCGCGCGCATCGCTGGAGCTTTGACGGCGGCGCGGATGTGCCGGCCTCCTCGTCGCCGAGCGTGGTGCGGGTTCCGTTCTCCGATCCCGCCGGGGTCGATCCCGAGGAGGCGCTGGTGGCGTCGCTGTCGAGCTGCCACATGCTGTTCTTCCTCGATTTCGCCAAACAGGCGAAGTTTGTCGTCGAGGCTTACGAGGACGCGGCCGAGGGGGTCATGGAGAAGGGCGCGGACGGGCGCGTGCGCATGACCCGGGTCACCTTGCGCCCGCTGATCCGCTTCGGCGAGCGCGCGCCGACCGAGGCGGAGCTGGCCGCGATCCACCATCGCGCGCACGAGGCCTGCTACATCGCCAATTCCGTCACGGCGGAGGTGATCGTGGAAAACCGCACGGCCTGACACTTAAGCGCTTACTTTCCTTTCCGACACGCGATAGTTAAGCACATGCTTAACGATCCGCTCGATCTCGCCTTCCAGGCGCTGAGCGACTCGACCCGCCGCGCCATCGTCGTGCGGCTGGCCGCGGGGCCGTTGAGCGTCAGCGAGTTGGCCAAGCCGCTGCCGATGTCGCTGCCGGCGGTGCTGCAACATCTCGGCGTGCTGGAGAGCGCCGGGCTGGTCGTCAGCGAGAAGGCCGGGCGGGTGCGCACCTGCCGGCTCGACGCGGCGGCTTTTCGCCGCGCGGAGAGTTGGCTCACCGCGCAACGCGGCGAATGGGAGCGCCGGCTCGACCGGCTCGGCGCCTATCTGCAAACGACCCAGGGAGAAACGAAATGAAGCCCGAGCCTGTTGAAATTTCCCGGCTGTTCCATGCGACGCAGCGCCAAGTGTTCGACGCCTGGTCGACGGGCGAGCGCGTCGCGCGCTGGTTCGCGCCTGAGCATTGCAGCGTGCCGCAGGCGCAAGTGGATTTCCGCAAGGGCGGCGTCTTCGCCGTCACGATGCGCCTGCCCGACGGGCAGGACAGTCTCTGCCGCGGCGCCTTCGAGGAGGTGACGCCGCCCTCCCGCCTCGCCTTCGTCATGGACGTCGAGATGGCCGGCAAAGTGCGGTTCCGCGTCCATACCGTCGTCGACTTTGCGGCCGAGGGCGTCGAGACCCGCATGACCGTGCGGCAGAGCTACGAACTCTACGACGACGCCTTCGCCGGCGCGCCGGCCGGAGCGCGCGAGGGCTGGCGCACGACGCTCGACAAGCTCGCCCGCGAAGTCGCGCGCAGCGATGGCGCGGTCGTGCACGGCGTCTTCACGATAATCCGCGACCTGCCGCATCCGCCCGCCGTGGTCTATCGCGCCTTCGCCGACATGGAGGCCAAGTCGCGCTGGTTCGGCGGCGGCGACGACTGGAGCCCGATCCAGCGCGAAATGGACGTGCGGCCGGGCGGGCGGGAGATCGCCAAGGGGCGTTGGAAGAGCGGCGTCGTGACCACGTTCGACGCCGTCTATCTCGATGTCGTCGTCGGCGAGCGGTTGGTCTACGCCTACAACCTGTTGATTGACGAGCGGAAAATTTCCGTGTCGCTGGCGACCGTGGAGATCCAGGCGACCCCGGGCGGCTCGCGCCTGCGCATCACCGAACAGGGCGCCTTTCTCGACGGTTACGACGATGCCGGCCAGCGCGAGCACGGCACGCGCCTGCTCGTCGAGCGCATCGCCGAGAGCCTGTGAGCCTCAGCGCGGCGCGTCGGTGAAGATCAGCACTTCGTCCTTGGCGACGCGGTTGAGCCGCGCGCGCGCCTCCTGCTCCAGCAGGTCGCGGTCGATGGATTCGTTGCGCAGCGAATCGACGCGATGGCGCCAGCGCTCGCGCTGGTCCTCCAGGTCCGCCAGTTGCGCCTTGAGACCCGCCGATTCCCACTCGAAGGCGACCTGCGCCTCCGCGCCATGCTGGCCTTCCGACGCGTTCTTGATGAGATAGGCGCTCGCGCTTCCCAGCACGGCGTAGAAGAACAGCGGGATGAAGATCGCGCGCACGCGGCTACGAACGGCCATGCGCGCGATCCTGCCGCGACAGCGTTAACAAGTCCTTAGCGATGCCGGCGCCGCAAGCGGCGCCGGCTCTGGTCAGAGCGCTTTCAGCGCCGCCCGGCCGAGGAATTTCGCCTGCGTTCCCAGCTCCTCCTCGATGCGGATGAGCTGGTTGTACTTGGCGAGCCGGTCGGAGCGCGCCAGCGAGCCGGTCTTGATCTGCCCGCAGTTGGTCGCGACGGCGAGGTCGGCGATGGTCGAATCCTCGGTCTCGCCGGAGCGATGCGACATGACGGCGGTGTAGCCGGCGCGCTGCGCCATATCGACGGCGGCGAGAGTCTCGGTCAGCGTGCCGATCTGGTTGACCTTGATGAGGATCGAATTGGCCGTCCCCGCCTTGATGCCGCGCGCGAGTCGCTCGACATTGGTCACGAACAGGTCGTCGCCGACGAGCTGGATCTTCTTGCCGAGCTTTTCGGTCGCAAGCTTCCAGCCTTCCCAGTCGTCCTCGGCGAGCCCGTCCTCGATGGAGACGATGGGGTAGGAGTCGGCGAGCTTGGCGAGATATTCGACCTGCTCCTGGACCGAGCGCGTCTTGCCCTCGCCCTCGTAGACATAGGCGCCGTTCTTGAAGAACTCGGTCGAGGCCGGGTCAAGCGCGATGGCGATGTCGGAGCCCGCCTTGAAGCCGGCGGCCTCGATCGCCTTCACGCAATAGTCGAGCGCGGCCTCCGCCGAGGGCAGGTTGGGCGCGAAGCCGCCTTCGTCGCCGACCGCGGTGTTGAGCCCCGCCTTCTTCAGCAGACCCTTGAGCGTATGGAACACCTCGGCGCCCCAGCGCACCGCCTCGCGCACCGAAGGCGCGCCAATCGGCATAATCATGAATTCCTGGAAGTCGATGGGGTTGTCGGCGTGCACGCCGCCGTTGAGGATGTTCATCATCGGCGTCGGCAGCACGCGCGCCGTGGTCCCGCCGACGTAGCGGTAGAGCGGCAGGCCCGAAGCCTCCGCCGCCGCCTTGGCGACCGCGAGCGAGACGCCGAGAATCGCGTTGGCGCCGAGCTTGGCCTTGTTGGGCGTGCCGTCCAGCTCGATCATGGTCTGGTCGATCTTGATCTGATCCTCGGCCTCGAACCCGGAAATGGCGTCGAAAATGTCGCGATTCACCGCTTCGACGGCCTTCAGCACGCCTTTGCCGCCGAATCGGCTCTTGTCGCCGTCGCGCAGCTCGACCGCCTCGTGCGCGCCGGTAGAGGCGCCCGAGGGCACGGCGGCGCGGCCCAGCGAGCCGTCCTCCAGCGTGACGTCGACCTCGACGGTGGGATTGCCGCGGCTGTCGAGAATTTCGCGCGCGGCGATGTCAATAATGGCGGTCATTTCGGCTCCTGGGGGTTGAAACGCCTCGCGGCGCGGGCTTTGGCGAAGCTACGGGTTATTTACGCTATAGCGACGGTAAGGGAAAGCGGCAGCAAGTCGAACGCGAACATTTGTCAAGGAGGGTGGGCAAATGGACATTTTTGCGGCTGCTTCAAAAAAAATGCATGGCAGAGTTGCCCAAGATGGTGACACCGCGTCAGCAATGTTCTAGAAACTGCCCGCGTAGCAAAAGGAGGCCGCCACCCCAACCCGAGGGGAGCGCCGTACGCCGAGTCTGTGGGAGGACGAGGAGCGGTAAGGTCGAATTCGTGCGGTCCTGCGGGGCCTTAGACGCGGAAAGACCAAACCGCCATAAAGGAACGGGCCATAATACAAGGCCGGGGCGCAAGCTCCGGCCTTGTTTGATTTAGGGCGCCGCAGTTCGGCAGGCGCCTTACTCTTGGGCGCCTGCGCTTTCGCCACGCTCCCAGCCGGCTCGCGTTTCTGCAATGTAATCGTCAAGCATCCCCCTTTCGATGGCGTCGCGCGCGCCCGCCATTAACACTTCGTAGTACGCGATGTTGATCGCCGTTAGCGCCATCATGCCGAGAATTTCACCCGCTTTTATGAGATGGCGCAAATATGAGCGCGAAAAATGGCGCCCGGCGTAAGCAAGTGACGTTGCGTCAATTGGGCGCGGGTCTTCGGCAAAGCGCGAGTTCCTCAGGTTCATTCGACCGTAGCGCGTGTAGGCGAGACCGTGCCGGCCCGCCCGCGTCGGCATGACGCAGTCGAACATGTCGACGCCGCGCCTCAGGCAGGCCAGGAGATCGTCCGGCGTGCCGACGCCCATGAGGTAGCGCGGCTTGTCGGCGGGCAGATGCGGCTCGACGGTCTCGATCATGTCGAGCATTACTGCCTGCGGTTCGCCGACCGCCAGCCCGCCGATGGCGAGGCCGTGGAAATCCATGTCGGCCAGCGCTTTTGCGCTTTCGATTCGCAGATCGCGCTCGGCCCCGCCCTGCACGATGCCGAAGGCCGCCTGTCCGGGTCCGCCGGCGAAGGCGCGGCGCGAACGCTCGGCCCAGCGCAACGAGAGCCGCATCGCGCGCTCCACGTCCTCGCGCGAGCTCGGCAGCCGCACGCATTCGTCGAATTGCATCTGGATGTCCGACCCCAACAGCGCCTGCACCTCCATCGCCCGCTCCGGAGTCAGTTCGTGGCTGGAGCCGTCGATATGCGACTGAAAGACGACGCCGCGCTCGCTGAGCTTGCGCAGCTTCGAGAGGCTCATCACCTGGAAGCCGCCGGAATCGGTGAGGATCGGCCGGTCCCATTGCATGAAGGCGTGCAGGCCGCCGAGGCGGGCGATGCGCTCGGCGCCGGGGTTCAGCATCAGGTGGTACGCATTGCCGAGCAATATGTCGGCGCCGAGCGCGGCGACTTCGTGGGCGTACATCGCTTTGACCGTGCCGGCGGTGCCGACCGGCATGAAAGCGGGGGTGCGGATCGTCCCGCGCGGGGTCAGGATCTCGCCGCGCCGGGCGCCGCCATCGCGGGCGAGAATGCGGAAACGGAAGCTGGCGTCTGCGGCCATGCTCGGCTCGACCTTTGCGAAGGGGGGAAGGAAGGCGCTCCCCTACCCGCTTCGCCGAGCCCAAGCAAACTCCCGTCAGCGCCGACACGGCGCCTTTGGATAGTCGGCCTCCGTCCTGCCCGGGCTTGTCCCGGGCTGGCACGTCGGCAAAACGCGGCGCCGGTCGCGAATTAGAAACAGTAGTAGCTACAACGGCTCTGACGAGGCTTTCAACAGCCGCGCGCGGCCCGACGTGGATGGCCGCGACAAGCCCGGCCATGACGGAGAGGGCGCCGCCAGCCCTTCATGATACGAATTTTAGCGCTCCCGTCAGCGCGAAGCGACGAGCTGCAATTGCGGCGGCGGCGACACGTGCGGCGCCGGCCGGCCGTAAAGATAGCCCTGCGCGAGATCGACCCCAAGCTCGGCGAGCGCGCGATGCTGCATCGGCGTCTCCACGCCTTCGGCCACGACCGTCATGTGAATGCGCTCCGCCAGGACGCAGACCGAGGCGACAATGGCGCTGGAGATTCGATCGGCGTGGATGTTGGCGACGAAGGTCCGGTCGATCTTGATCGTCGAGAACGGATAGTTCTGGATATAGGCGAGCGAGGAATAGCCGGCGCCGAAATCGTCGAGCGAAAATTTCACGCCGAGTTCGGCGAGCTGGTTGATCGCCTCGCGCGTCTGCGGCGTGTCCTCCATCAGGAACGATTCGGTGATTTCGAGGTAGAGCCGCGTCGGCTCCAGGCCCGAGTCCAAAAGCGCGCGCCTCACCGCCGCCACCAGCGGCTCCGGCCGGCGGAACTGCTGCGGGCTTATGTTGACGGCGACCGACAGCCGCCTGTCCCAACGCGCCGCCTCGCGGCAGGCCTTCTCCAGAACGATCTCGCCAAGCCGGAAGATCGAGCCGTTCTGCTCCGCGAGGGGCACGAAAACCAGGGGCGGGATCAGCCCGCGCGTCGGATGGCGCCAGCGCACGAGCGCCTCGTAGCCGCGCACGACGCCGCTGCCGAGGCTCTGGATCGGCTGATACCAGAGTTCGAGTTGATCCCCGCGCAGCGCCTCGTCCAATTCGGCCTCGAGCGCGCGCTCCTCGGCGAGGCGGCGGTGCAGCGCGTCGTCGAAAACGCGCACTCGGGCGCGGCCTTCGCGCTTGGCTTCATAGAGCGCGCAATCCGCATGACGCAGCAGTTCCGCCATATCCCGCCCGTGCCCGGGATAAACCGCCACTCCGACGCTGCCGCCGATCGGCGCCGACGCGCCCTCAATCTCGAATGGCTGCGATAGCTTTTCCAGCAAGGCCCGACCGAACGCTTCGGCGCCGGCGCCGCCGCCGCGGTCGCCGTGAGCGAGCACCAGGAACTCGTCGCCGCCCATGCGCGCGACCTCGACGCCCGCGCCCGCCGCAGCGCAAAGCCGGCGCGCAACTTCGACGATGACAACGTCGCCCGCTGCATGTCCAAGCGTATCGTTGATGTCCTTGAAGCGGTCGAGATCGACCATGCAGACCGTCAACCGCCCGTCCGGCCGCGCCTGCGCTTCGGCGAGGGCGCGATCTAAGGACTTCGCGATGGCGAGCCGGTTCTTGAGGCCGGTCAGCGGGTCGATCTCGGCGAGCTGGCGGTTGCGCTCGTCGGCCTTGAACAGCGCGACGAGGCGGGCGTGGCCGTGCTGGCCCATGACCAGCGCGACGCACGCCAGCCCCACGACCAAGCCGGCAAAGACCGTTCCCGTCGCAATGGGCTCGGTCAGCAGCGCATAGACCTGCGGAACCGTGATCCCGACGACCTGCAACGCTAGCGTGCGCGGACGTCCGGAGCTGCGGGTGACGAAGGCGAGCGTGAAGCCTGTGCAGGTCGAGAGCGCCAGCGCGAAAGTTTCGGCCGAATTGGCGAGCGCCGTCAGTTTGTAGCAGGTCAGCCCAAGCGTGAGCCCGTAGAGCGCCGACCAGAAGGCGAAGCCTCTGTCGCAGGCGAGTAACTACCCAGCCCCAATATCAACGTGGTTGACGGCGTAGGCGCTGCGGCTGGCGCGTGCGGGCCGGCCGGTCAGGCGTGGAGGACTTGGAGCAAGGTCTGG
>Ga0182030_10024614_pt1 | contig 11045 bp, 12 predicted proteins | sample 812S3MmetaG_FD_121299 | JGI IMG/M metagenome (GOLD analysis project Ga0182030, IMG submission 121299) | Permafrost microbial communities from Stordalen Mire, Sweden - 812S3M metaG (Illumina Assembly) | ecosystem: Environmental > Terrestrial > Soil > Wetlands > Permafrost | place: Sweden... | reverse complement strand
CCACGCAGCCAAAAATAATGCCGACCAGGGCAAGTCCGCGGGGGGCCGCACTGGCCGTCCCTCTGGACGCCGACTCGGTAAGCCACACGAAGAGCAGCAAGAAGAAAAACGTAAGGTGGATTCGGATTTCTACTCCGAAAATCCGCCCCGCCGGAATGGACCAATTCCTCATCGGTGAATACGCCACCCCCTCTATTCTATAGTTAAACGCGAAAGCAGTATTGTTGCAGTGTAGTGAATACGCTCTGGCGTGCTTGCTTTCGCGAGCCAGTGTCATCACCAGAGATTTGTTATACCGAGGCCGAGCGACTACATGCGCGTAATTGCAGGAATGTACCGGAGCCGGCCGCTAGCTTCGCTGCATGGGCTGGACTTGCGGCCGACTGCTGACCGGCTGCGCGAGACGTTGTTCAACGTGCTGACCGCAGGAAATCCCGCCGCGTTGGCAGGTACAGTCTGGTTGGATCTTTATGCGGGCACTGGTGCAGTGGGAATCGAAGCGCTGAGCCGTGGAGCAGGTAAAGTCTATTTCGTGGAGTCCTCGGCGCGGGCAGCCGATCTGGTGCAGGCCAATCTGCGATCGCTTGGAATGAAGACGGGATTCGAGGTTATGAAGCGAGATGTAGCCAGCGCTCTGCCAAGGCTTGAAACGTTGGGTGCGTCAGCGGAATTCATCTTTCTCGATCCGCCCTATGGTCTGGAAAAGGAATACCACCAGACTTTGCGGAGTCTGGCGCAATCCAGGTTGGTCACGGCAAATAGCCTGGTGATTGCCGAGCATGACAAAAGATTCGATCCGGGAGAAGAGTTTGGATTGTTGCGGCGCTATCGAAAATTGGTGCAGGGGGATGCGGGACTGAGTTTCTATTCGTTGGTAGCATTGTAGTCAAGAATTCGGATGGATTTGCTCTGCGAGCTTTGCGGTCAAAAGCTTTTAAACGCAGAGTCCGCAAAGAGAACGGCTCCACCTACATCAGAAGCTCGTCCGTCCGCTGCACGATCGGATGCTGCATCTCTTGCAGATCATTCTTTACCCGATTCAAGCCGTACACGCACTGCTCGAAGTGCTGCGACAGGTTGGCAAATAGCGGCGCAACTTTGGTGTATTCGAAGACGTCAAACTTGGACACGACGTAGTAGCTTTCCTTGCCCGCCTTCATCCAGTCCACGAAATTCTCCAGCCGGTTGTGGCGCAGGCGAAAGTGATTGATGCTCTCGGGAAACATGCCGGTAAAAAACAGCGTGTAGTCACCGATGTGCTTGCGCACCTGGCGCTCGCGGTCAAAAGAAGGCGCGGGACCAAACACAGGGTCGGACTCCAGCAACATTTCGCCTACATCTGACAAGGCGCGGCCCGTTGCATTGCGAATCTTCAGCAGCTGGTCCATATCGCAAAACTCCGCCAGCAGATGCGCCACGTAGCCCACAATCTGCGGATCGCGGATGCCAATCTCTTCGGCATAACATCGTCCTACCCGTTCCAGAAAGAACTGCTGCAGCGGATGCGATTCCGACACCATGATTAAGCCCCCTATCCCGCACTCCACGCGGGATTCTTCTCCACTTGCCTGATCTTACCCAGCTTCAGCCCAAAGGCAAGTCACTTCCGTGCTTCGGGCCTGGCCCACATGTGCTACCTATTTAGACACACACTGTCCGCACAAAGTTGCAATCGCTGGTTTGTTGGCAACCCGAAGCGTCGGCTGCTACTTCGCACTTGCCAGCAATCGTGGACGCCGCGGTTGCTTGTGTAGAATTATCGGCACAAGAGGAGATTTAATGCAGCGAAAAAACATCTCTAGCGGGACAACGTGGGAGCCAATGATCGGTTACTCTCGTGCGGTCAAAATCGGTCCGCACGTTCAAGTGTCCGGAACTACGGCGACCGGAGGGGACGGGAACATCGTGGGCGTGGGCGATCCCTACGCCCAGACGGTTCAGACCCTAAAGAATATCGAGGCAGCTTTGCAGCAGGCGGGCGCCACTCTGAAAGATGTCGTCCGCACGCGGATGTTCGTCACCAACATCTCCGACTGGGAGAAGATCGGCCGGGCCCACGGCGAGTTCTTCCGGGACATCCGTCCGGCGACCTCCATGATTGAGGTGAGTCGCCTGATCTCGCCGGAGATGCTGGTAGAGATTGAAGCCGAAGCGCTCGTTTTCCCTTGACACTGGCTGTGTACAAGGCATAATGCCGCAATCGTTATTACGCTTTCCGGGTCTGAGAGCGGGGACGAAACGACTCCCGGTTTAAAACACGAGTGAGGGAGGTGCTTCGATGAACGTTTTGGAATTGTGCGATCGAGAACCAGCATCCGTTTCGTTGCTGGCAAGCGTGGCAGATGCTGTTCGCAGCATGCTTGACCATCGCGTGGGCGCAGTCGCGGTATTGGACGACCAGCGACGCGTAGCGGGTATCTTCAGCGAGCGCGATTTGTTGCGTAAGCTGGCATTGAACGGGCGCGACCCGGAAAAGACTCCGGTGCGCGATGTTATGACCACGCCGGTGGAACTTGCCACTGGGGAGACGGGGCCAGGAGAAGCTTTGGTCACGATGGTGGATCGTCACTTCCGCCACTTGCCGATCGTAGACAACGACGGGCGGTTATTGGGGATGCTTTCCATTCGTGACCTGCTGCAGTGGCGGATTGACGACCTAAGCCGGGAACTGGATTCCCTGGAGCAGTACGTTTTGAACGATGGTCCGGGGGGATAGGGAACTGGCGCTCCCAGGTTTTTCCTGAACACTGACATTCATTACGAAAGCGCGCAGAGAAGGGCTGCGTGACACAATTGGGAACTCATGCGTAACGATCCCGCGCTGCTTCCCAAGACTTTGGCCGTCGTACGCATGGCCACGGCTTGTTTCTTTCTCCTGTTCGGCCAATACAAATTATTTAGCCCTGAATTCACCCACGGCGGTTTTCAGCAATACTTGCAAAGCTATGCCCAAGGCAGTGCGGTGGGGCTTTATCAGCCCATCCTCGCCGATCTCGTTCTGCCCCACGCGGTATTTTTCGGCTACCTGATCGGTGCGGTCGAATTCTCCATTGGGATTTGTCTGCTGCTGGGGATTGCGGTGCGGCCAGCCTCGGTCGTGGGTGCATTGCACATGGTCAGCTTGACCCTCGCTACCTGGTGGGGACCAGGACACGGCATTCCCATATGGCGCTACTTCGGCGCCGAGTTGGATCACCTCCCACTACTGTTTCTCTTCGTCATTTTCTTCGTGGGAGACGCCGGGAAAGTGTGGGGGCTCGACGGGCGGCGGAAAATCTAGCTTCCGCAAACGTACAAAAGGCCGGCGGTCTTCGCCGGCCTCTCCACTGCACAAACCAGGAACCCCTACTTCTTGGGCGCGATTGCGTCCTTGGCGGCCTTGGCCACGCGGAATTTCACCACGGTCTTGGCTTTGATCTGAATGGGCTCGCCGGTCTGCGGATTGCGTCCAATGCGCGCTTTGCGATGCGCCTTCACCAGGCGGCCGAGTCCGGGCACCACGAATACACCGTTCTTCTTGGTTTCCTTGATTGCAACGTCCGCGAGATTTTCCAGAAATGCCGCGGCCTGCTTCTTGTTAAGCTCCAGCTTCTCGGCCAAATGGCTGACGAGTTGTGTCTTGGTCAAACCTGCTGCCATGAATCCTCCTGTGAAATAAACCTTAGATTTGCCTGCGTCGAGCGCTATCTTATACCTGGCTCCTGTGGAAAACCAGCGTTCGAGGCCCATTTTATGCGGATTTTGTGCAGTTGGAAGCTGGAAAGACAATAAAAATCACGCTTCCCGCTGTCTCTTAGTTCTAAAATGGCCAAACGGCGCAGTGCCGCGTGTGCTTGGGATCACACGCAACTCTTCTCCGCTCCCGCATGCCATAATGCTCGTGGGGACTGCTGATTCATGAGTTGCGCGCTTTGCGAAAAACGGAAAGAGAAACGCTTCTGTCCGGCGCTGCATGATCGCATCTGTCCGCAATGTTGCGGAGAGCAGCGCGAGGTGACACTCGATTGTCCCAGCGATTGCGTGTACCTGCAGCAGGCCCGCGAGCACGAAAAACCGCGCCCCTTCGCGGAGTTGGAGCCTTCCGCGCTGTTCCCCAAGGTTGAGATCAGCCAACAGTTTCTTTATGAGCAAGAGCATTTGGTCTTGGGACTGAGCTTTGCGCTGGCAAAAAGCGCGCGTGCCCACAGGCTTACAGATGCCGGCCTGATTGCCGCCCTTAGTTCCCTGGCAAAGACCTACGAGACCCTGGTGAACTCCGGGCTGCACTACGAAACGCCGAGCGCCAATGTTGTCCAGCAAGCCGTGGCAGCGGAGTTACAAGCGATGGTGAAGGAATATCGCGAGACTGAGCAAAAGCATCTGGGATACTCGCGATTGCACGATAGCGATGTCTTGCGAGCCTTGGTGTTTCTGGTCAGAATGGCCCTGGGACGCACTTCCGGCAGGCCGAAGGCCCGAGCCTTTATAGATTTTCTCTTCGCACAATTTCCGGAAAAGGCGGCTGTCACCGCTCCCGAAGAAGCGGGCAACAGAATTATCGTGCCTTAGCAAGACCCGCCACGGATCTGCACGGATAAAGAAGGAATTTCTATCCGTGACAATCCGAAAAATCCGTGGCTAGGTCTTCTCGAATTTCCCAACCGCCTGTCCCGGCGGCAACGCATCTCGCAGCTCGCGAATCGTTCGTTTGAAAACGGGATGACGCACGTCCGACGCGATTTCGGCCAGCGGTTCTAATACGAAACGGCGCTCATGCAAGGCGGGATGCGGAACAGTGAGCCCCTGCGTCTCTATGATCGAAGTGCCGAACAACAGGATGTCAATATCAATGTTGCGCGGACCTTTTTTTTGCTGCCGCTGCCGCCCCATCTCCCGCTCAAGATCAAGGATGTTCTTTATCAACTGCTTCGGCATCCGTTCGGTTTCCAGTTTCGCGGCACAGTTTAAGAACCAGGGCTGGGCCGTGAGATCAACCGGTTCGGTCTCGTAGAAAGACGAGACCGCGACCACTTTGCCCACCGCACCCAGAAGGGTCAGAGCGGTGTGCAGATTTGCGGCCCGGTCGCCGAGATTTGATCCCAGCGAAAGATAGACGGGTTTGAGCATGTGGGCTTAGTTCGCGCTGCTATTTCTCATCTCAGCCAAAAGCAACCGGCCCCGGCGAGTGGACCATATGCTGTTTCCATGCCATTTAGCCCAAATGGCATGCGCTCCTCATTACCTTGGTCACTTTTGCCGGGTCGGACATAGCATTAGCATGATAACGCCGATGACCCTGGAATCCCTCCTCGTAACCCGCGACCAGCAAGTGATCGGGGTGCTTCGTCCGGCCATGGAGAAGCTATCGATTGATGTGGAAGTGTGCCGCGGCGCCCGCTCGGGCAACGAGATTCTGCAATCGGAAAAATTCGATGCCGTGATCGTGGACTGCGATGATCTGGAGGGCGGCCTCGATGTGTTGCAGGGTCTGCGTCAGAGTCCCAGCAACAAGAATTCGGTGTCCTTCGCCATCCTCAACGGAAACACGACTACCCAAACGGCCTTCGACTTGGGGGCGAAGTTCGTTCTGCAAAAGCCGATTTCACAGCTAAGCGCCACAAGTTGCTTTAGCGCCGCCTTGAGTTTCATGGTGCGGGAGCGGCGGCGCTATTTTCGCCATCCGGTCGAAATTGTGGTGCACTTGGAGTTTGGGGCGCACGAATTAAGGGCGACGGCCACTAATCTCAGTGATGGAGGCATGGCCGTTCACTTTTCCGGCAAGCTGCCCAACGGAGGGTTGTCCGCCGCTTCTTTCAGTTTGCCAGACGGGAACGCGGTTATAGAAGCGAAGGCGACCCTGGCATGGGTGGACGGCGCTGGGCGTGCCGGTGTGCGCTTCCTGGAACTATCCGCCAGTGCGCGGCAACTGCTGGACGGATGGCTTACCGAAGAAATGACAAAGATGGGGCTGGCTCCGAAAGAAGCTCGCATTTCTTGTAACGACTACCCGGATTCCTCGTCGTTGCCCACCCGCCTCACGAATCCAACTTGAGACTTGCAACCGCCTAACTGGCAGCGCACCCTTTAAGAGAATTCAATACATAAGGTACAGGCCGAATGCTTTCTCTTGAAGTGAGAATTGATCGCGCTCAGCGACTGCTGCGCATGATGGAAGAAGACGCGCCACTATTGGCAGTTCGGGTAGCCGAGTTGACGCCAGAGCACCAACAGTCCGCCAAAAGCTATGCCGCCCAGTTGATTGCGCACACTCGGGGGGAACTGGAACAGCTCTCCCGGGAAAGAATCGTTTGGATGGCGCGTGACTCGATTCCACAGCCAGCCGACTAGACGGTCTGGCTGGCCGCCGTTTCCATCGCTGCGGGGGTGGGGCGGCTCTCTTCGTCCAACGTGGTCTCCTCCCACAGCGTATTGTCCCGGAGAAGGCGGGACACCAGGGCCGTGTGCATGGCGTGGCCCGCCCGGTCAGCAACCACGCTGCCGAGGATCTGCTTTCCGGCCAGCGCCAGATCGCCAATCAGGTCGAGAACCTTGTGGCGCACGAACTCGTCAGGGAAACGCACTGGCGGATTCTCAATTCCGTTTTTACTGAGCACGACGCAATTCTCCAGCGAGGCGCCGCGGATCAAACCCATGTCGCGCATGGCCCGTTCATCTTCCCGCGACCCAAAAGTACGGGCCGAAGCAATTTCACGTAAGTAATTGCCATCGGAAAGATCCACACGAAAGGTCTCCTTCCCGATCATGGGATGCGGAAAGTTAATGGTGTAGGAAACCGAATAAGTATCCGACGGATAAACCGCAATGAATTTGTCTTTCTCCCGCAGCTCCAGCTCCCGGCAAATTCGCATATAGGTGCGTGCCCGGCGTTGCTTGCGGATTCCAGCCTTGCGGATCGCCTCCACGAACGGAAGGGCGCTGCCATCCAGAATGGGAACTTCCAGGTTATCGAGTTCAATGACCGCATTGTCAATTCCCGTTCCCACTAGCGCAGAAAGCAAATGCTCCGTGGTGGAGATCAGCACGCCCTTTTTCATCAGGCTGGTGGCGTAACTGACGCGGGCAACATTGCGGCCGATCGCTGGAATTTCAAAGCCATCCAGATCCACCCGACGGAACACAATGCCGGAGCCGGGGGCTCCCGGCAAAATTTTCATGTGGACGGGAGCGCCGCTGTGCAAACCCACGCCCGAACACTCGATAGGCGTACGGATTGTCTGTTCTGGTTTCAATACGCTACTTGGTTGGTACATAGGAGACTACAACGCCGTGATAGTAACTGGCTGTGGCAAATAAGCCACATTCCTCTGCTTTTGCGCGGTCGGAACGACTGCACCCAAGGACTTAAGCCCAATATTATTAGATGCTTATGGGTGCTATGTGGCAGAGCGCAGAAAACCGTTACCCGTTGGGTTCGGATTAATGGGGACCGTAGGTAATCTGCGCTTCAAACTTGGAATCGCTCAGGCCCTGGTTGTAGCTCACGGCCGTCAGGAAACGCTCGTTCGACATGTCGCCGTTGTAGAAGCGGGTCACGCTGAAAGGCGTCATGATTCCCTGGATCGGCCTGTAATTGTCGTAGACCTCCTCTTCTACATTGCGTTCCTTATCCGTGGGATCACGCCAAGAGAAACTCTTCTTTAGCGGCAGGTGAGTGTTGCTATCAATATCAATCGTAACTCCTTGATTCTTGGCATTAAGAATCGTGACCTGCTCGGCGGGTTTATCCGCTGCCACCGCGGGACCCTCGTAAAACAACGCTACCCCAGGCTCATTGAGCCAGTGCCGAAGAATCCAGTCCAAGGCGAAATGGCGGCGGCGATTAGAGTCGGCCAGGTCCTGGGGCTCTGCGGCGCGCGTGCCCTTGTAGGTGATCTCGTACCCTTTGTCCCCATTGTTCACATAAACGACGTCGCGCTTCTTGGTGAGCTCAATCCGATCTTTGTCCGGATATTTGTAAAAGCGCCAAAACAGAACGCCGTAGCTGCTGGGTTCCCCGTGGTGAAAGCTGTAAGTTCGGCCTTCCTGCGAAATGTCCTGGATATCGAGATAAGCCTGGCCGCCTAATGCCTGGATCGCCTGATCAAGCAAAGCCTTGGCTTTACGGGCGTTCTCCTGATCCACCGGAATCGGTTGGGGAGAATCGGCAGCAGGGTTCGCCTGTGCGAATGCCGCAAAAGCGAGGAGGATGATCGAAAGAAGGGCCTTCATGCGTTCCAGCTAGTTAGACGCCTGCAAGTCAATTGTAGCTGCTTATGACCGCCCAGTTTGGGCGGAGGGATTTCCCACGCCAGGCCATCAAAATTGCGCCATCCTGAGTGCAGACAAAAAGATGAGGTCACGTTACGCTTGGGGGAGGACTTCTGGAGGCAAAGTAGCCCCTGAAACCAAGCACTGCGACTAGAGTTCAGGTTCCGAGGGTCCACACCGTTGATTCTGTCTTCAGTTCCCGGAGGAAAATTCGGACCAGCATTCCGTCGTAGCGGATCCCGCTCAGTCTTTCCAACTCGGCAAGCGCCTGCTGGCCGGTTTTTGCGGCCGAGAAAGAACGCTCCGTGGTGATGTTCACATAGGCGTCCACGATGGACAGAATGCGCGACCAAAGCGGAATTTGCTCACCCTGCAAGCCGTCAGGGTAGCCCGTTCCATCAAAAGCTTCATGGTGATGCCGCACGGCCTGGCACAGACCCTCGCCGTGCGGCAAGGTGGCTAAAATCTCCCCTCCCACACGGGCGTGCATCTTGATCAGGTAAAACTCGTCATCGCTCAGCGGACCGGCCTTATTCAGGATTCGCTCCGGAATAAAAATCTTGCCCACATCATGCACCCTCGCGGCGTACATCAGCTCGGCGATTTCTTCCGGCGACAAACCAAGAGCTCGCGCCAGAACTTCCGAATAGCGGGCTACCAACTCCCCGTGGCCCGAGGCGTTCAACTCCCGCACTTCGGCGGCGCGAGCCAGCGATTCGATGGACTCCCGCAGCAACTCGAAATTGCCGCCCTCCTCGCCGCCAACGAATTTCCGGAGACTGTTGAGCAGTTCTTCCAGATCTTCGGGGCCGGTGTGTTCGCGATGGAGAAAGCCTTCGATATAGCCAGAAATGAGCTGGCGTTGCACAGCGCACGATTCGTCCTCGCTGAACTCCTCCGCGATTGATACCCGGTCCCCGCCCGCGTGCTTGGAGATATACATGCCCACGTCCGCAACGCGCACGATTTCTTCCGCGGAACGGCCATGCACCGGGTAGCTGGCTACCCCAAAGCTGCCCGTGATTTTGTGCTCGTTGAGCATGGTGTCGGTGGCCAGCCATTGCCGCAACCGTTCGGCTAGAGCCTCCGCCTGTTCGATTCCAGTCTCCGGCATCAGAATAATGAACTCATCTCCGCCGTAGCGGGCCACCACGTTCGACTGCCGGCATTTCTGTTCCAGAAGGCGTCCCAAGCGGGCCAGCACCAGGTCTCCCTCCAGGTGCCCATGGGTGTCGTTGACCGCCTTAAACCGATCGAGATCAATGAGAATGACTGAAAAAGGACGCCCAGAACGCAACCCGCGTCTCCACTCCGACGACAATGCCTCGTAGAAAAAGCGCCGTGTCTTGATGCCAGTTAACCCATCCGTGATGGATTGCTGCTGCAACTTCTGGAAGACGAAGGAATTGTGCAAAGCGGTCGCCAGCAAATCCGCCAGCGTGTTCATGATGAGCACATCCTGGGGCGAAAACGCGTCCTCCTGCTGACTCTCCACGTTCAGCACGCCCAAGAGCGTGCTTCCGTAGGCGATGGGAATACACAGCACCGACCGAGAATGCTCGAGCACCCCCTGCAGTGGGTCGTTGCCGCTGGTCTGCACTAGCGCGCTTTCGCCGGACCGTGCCACTCGTCCGAGAATTCCCGCTCCCAGCTGGATACGCTTGCCCAATGCCTGCGTGGTAATTCCCGCCTCCGCTTTGATCTCGATATCCTTGGTGGCGTAGTCGAGAATGCCGATCCCAATGTGATCGAAACGGAAGGTCTTTTGAATCTCTGCCACGATCGCAGCCAGCATTTGCTCCGAGTCTTCACTCGAAATGGCAGTCTTGGAAATGTTATTGAGGAATGCGAGCTGGCGGGAGCGCCTTTGTTCCTCCGCGAAGAGCCGGGCATTTTCCACCGCTACGGAAACTTGGCCAGCCGCAGTCTGCATAACCTCCAAGTCACGCGGCTCGAAAACATACTCACGTTCCGCGTTCATGGCCGCCATGACCCCGGCTACCTGTCCGCTCAGCAGAATGGGCGCGCCGCAAAAACTCTTGGCCGGCGGGCCGCTCGAATCGGTTACGCCCAAGCGTTCGCGAACCTGCTCCAAGTCCGAACGAATCAGCAGCGGCTGGCCAGTGCGAATCATGTATTCAGTGAGTCCGTTCGCCGCCTTGCGGCTGCGCTTGGGCAGCACCGCGCCCTTTTCCACCTCCAGTTCGTAACGAATCGCTTCTCCTTCCTGGAAAGCGATATAAAAGTTGCTGGTATCGAAAATCTGCCCCAGTTCCTTCTGCACCGAGCGCAAGACCTCATCCTGGTCGAGTCGTGAGCTAATCGCCTGGCCCACTTGGGTAAGCAGTTCGTATTCCTTGGTGCGGCGCTGAGTGTCATGCATGACGACATAGTTTTCCAGCGTCAGTCCAATCTGCAGCGCCAGGCCGGTCAGCAAGCGCAAATTCGAGGCTCCAAACCCGCGTCGTTCTGCATGAGGAAACAGAATCACGCCGAAGTTATGTTCCCGGGTCTGCAAGCTCACGGCGGTGAGGTGACGGATGTTCTCCGCCGCCAGCACTTGGCGGAAGGTCTCAAACTTTGTGCCGGGCAGGACCGGCAAAGGCTCCGGCATCTCACGCACATTGCGAAAGCTCACGAACCCTCCGCGCCGGTACGTCAGCTCGCAGATGTATTCCCCCGCGCCCTCCGCCTCCAACTTTTTCACAAATTCCACCGAGTACCCGCGCTGTACTGAGGGGAGAACGGTCCGCCAGCGCTCCGAGATGCAAATGACTGCGCGGCTCATGGGTAGCGGT
>Ga0182030_10024613_pt1 | contig 11046 bp, 11 predicted proteins | sample 812S3MmetaG_FD_121299 | JGI IMG/M metagenome (GOLD analysis project Ga0182030, IMG submission 121299) | Permafrost microbial communities from Stordalen Mire, Sweden - 812S3M metaG (Illumina Assembly) | ecosystem: Environmental > Terrestrial > Soil > Wetlands > Permafrost | place: Sweden... | reverse complement strand
AATTGGTAGGTTCGTCGAGCACGAGAAGATGGGGATTGTTCCACATAGCTCCTGCTAACACGACCTTAACCTTCTGTCCACCAGATAATCCGGAAATCTCGTTGTGGTTTGCAATCTCGGGATCAAGTCCTAGATCCTCGAAGTGCTTGGAGATGACCTTAGGAGAAAGCTCACGAAATCCGAGACCTTCGCGGGAAGCCTCGTGATCATCGAATTCTTGAATCATCTTACTGAAGCCAAGGTCGATCATGGTCTCGCGGGAGATTTGAGAATTGTACTTGGGTAGCATACCAACCCATTTGATTTCGTACTGGAAGGTCTTCTTGTACTTTTGACGACCCATAATGGTTTCGATTCGTTTGGCGCCGGTTCCATCTTTCAGATCGATCATTTTCTCCATTTGGGCCTTATCATCATCGGAGAGGATACGAGTTTGCTTCATATGCACTTCTCTATCATCGCCGTTCGCGTACCGCCATTGCAGATACTGGTTGGGGGTCTTCTCTAAGTGCATCTCAACGTGCTCCAGGGCATGCTGCTTGATATATCCAATACGTAAGTTAGGATGCTTCTCGACCCGGCCTACTGTTGGAACAGTCTCGCCTGTAAGGAGCTTGATCAAAGTAGATTTTCCAGCTCCGTTTCCACCAATGATAGCAGTTCGGGAAGAGAGAGACAATTGGCAGGAAACGTCGTGAAGAGATGGTTTCGAGGCACCAGGATAAGTGTAGGAGCAGTTTGTCATTCGGAGAATAGATCTCGTGTTTGACTTAACACCCGTGAGTATACCCGGAGGAGGGAATTTGAACTGAGCGTTCGATGCGGAAAGAGTGTAGTAACTCTTGGCTTCAGGCTTTTGCTTGACGAAAGCAGCCAAGTTGCCCTTATAGCACGCTAATTTCTTTCCTGGTTCATAGTGATAGATGTCTGTGCAGACCTCGTCGAGGAAACCGGAGTCGTGAGACACAATTAAACTTGTGATTTCGGTGTGTGACTTGAGATATTCCTGCAACCACTTGACATTGGCAACATCCAAATGATTGGTAGGTTCGTCAAGAAGAAGAACATCGGCCTTCATCAACATAGCTCGGGCCAAAGCAAGCTTCATCTTCCAACCACCAGATAAAGATCCGACCATCTCAGATTGACGTCCACCAGGGCCAGCAGTGAAGCCAACCTCAGATAAAACCTCAGAGATACGTGTCTTACCCTCTTTGGCGATTGCTGGATCCTTCGATACAAACTCTAAAATGCTGATATCGGCATCTTCACCCTGGTTGTGTTCGACGAAGCATGTTCGGAGAACATCTTGACTAGGAAAGCCTTCTAATTTTCCATTTGCGATACTGCGCATGAGAGTAGACTTTCCGGCACCATTTCGACCACAAAGACCGTAACGGTGTCCCTTGAGAAGACGAAGGTTCGTGTGGGACAAGAGAAGCATTCCTCCGTAGGCAAGGGAGAAATCGGTATTAACAATTTCAACTTCACCATCGTCATCCTTGATAGGTTGGCCAAACTTTCGGTGATCCTCATCAACATAAAATTTCTCAACCGCTGCTCCGACAATTTCAGCCGACCCGGGTTCTTTCATAATGTGTTGTAAGTATGGAGTAACGCATGCAGAGATACGGGCCGTTTGGCGGTGGTTGACATTCTCAGCAACCATGGAGCAAATATAGGGCCTCGCAAGCTTGAAAACATCGAGATCTCCAGCGAGACCACCAGCCTTTTTGATATCAGACTCCAAAACCTTAGCGACATCCTCTGGTGCAGTCCTAGCAATAGAACCGTCGGCAATATTTCCATCGTCATCACCCATAGCTTTGTTGATGACATTGAATGCACGAGTAGCCATTTCTCTGACTTCTGGAAGGGATGCTCGGTCTTGAACACTCTTGACACCCGGCTTCAATTTTGGCAAGAAAGTACGGGCCTCAACTGGGTCATGAACAAGCTTGGTCAAGTTCTCCACCACTACCACAGTCTGTCTGAGAACTTCCTGAGCGGTTGTGGGATCGTTGAGAGCTCTCTCCAGAAGTGGCGTGAGAAGCGCAAGTACTGGCGATGTGACAATCGCCACGAAGGTTGTTTGGGAAAGCGCATGAATAGCTTTTTGCAGAGTTGGTTTGTCTGGGTTTTGCATAGTTGCGATCAAGAGGGGAATTCGAGGAGCCACGTCGTCGTTTGAAAGAAGAGTCGTCAAGGAGTTCATGGTCGCAAGCGCCTGCTTTTGGACCTCAGTCTTCATTTCCGTCATTCCATTCTCAACGATTGGAATCAGGCCCGCAAGTTTCGTGCCCATGGCCTCTCTCAATATGTCCTTATTATTGGCCTCCTCTTTGCTGGAGCCGACCTCTAATTTCGCCTTATCTGCCATTCTCTGCAACAACTTGTATGCTGCGACAGCTGATTGCCATTTCCCAGTCTTCACTGAGAGATATGCGCTGACAACTGGTAAGAGACCGACAACGAGTGCTTCAGCGCTCAAGCCCTTGAATAACTCGTCAATTCCATACTCTGCCGCCTCACGAACAAATGGGGTTTTATCCGCCAGGGCATCCAGTGCGCAAGCAACCAAGCCGCCATCCTGCAGGAGAAGGATCACTTCGCTGATCTTTTGTTTTGGTGGGAATCGTTCGAATATCGCTCCGAGGAGGTTTTGTGCGCATTCCCTCTTTTCGGCGCTCTTCTTGTTGGCTGCGCCTTTCTTGATCTCTGCAAGGACACCGTATTCCTTCAGGCCACGGAAACCGACGGTCGAATTCAGAAGTAAGTCGCATAGTGCATATGATGCATCTACTGAAGCTTTGGATGATTGCGCAGTGAAAACGGCATCGAGAAGAGTGGTGACATCCGCCTGCGACGGCGCACCATCAGAGGATTTTGAAATCATAATGGATTGTTGGCGGGGTGGAGATACCGGGTGAGGCATTGCCTTACGGAGCGCGCCCGTCGAGATGATTTGCGTATATTGCAGCGATCAAGGGACGCGATGTTCTAGTATTCCCAGAGAAATCGTTTCTGTTAAAAAGGTCGTTGGTGAAAATTTGTTTTGAAAAACGTGGCCGAGGCAATCTTTTGACTGGAGGACAGTTCTACGTTCAGAGTGGAGATTTTTGGAGTAGAGATTTATCTGGCCAAGCAGATGAATAAAAGGTAGAAGGTAGAAGGGATGAAGGTATTCGAAGTCTCAGCCGCGAGTGGCAGAAGACAGAAAGGAAGTGGAAAAGAACAGAAATAATTTCGATGTGTACTGGGCGGAGTACTTTCGCTGACAGCGAGAAAAGTTGAAAATAAATCGCACACGGCTTAATCCGCTTCTAGTTAGACTGCTGAGGCGCATGTGCTGCAAATGCAAATACAGTGAATTGCTTGGGGAAAGGTGCATATTTGTATATCACCGTAGAGATCTTCCTATCTACAATATGTTCCTAAATTACCTACACGTGATAATTCAAACAATTGTTTATTGTGTTTTCAATGAAATTTCGCTGCTCCATCTGCACCTATACTATACTACACTAGGGTGCAAAAAGTCCGAATATACATCTTATTTTCCATACCCTCTATATTTCTTAATTAGGATGTATTTATATTACTGCTTGTAATATATTAACAACAAACTTAAGACTATTTAATATTTGTAGACAAAAGGCCCAGTATACTATAGATAATAGAATCTTATATAGATAAGCTACTACTATATCTAATTGTATAATAGTAGTGATTAAAGCAAAAAGATAGTATACAAAACATGAAAAAACTTTGAATAGCCTCAAATATGCTTTATAAATATATTCAAAGCAGCAACATAAATACGTCCTAATTGAGAAATACAGAGAGTGTGGGAAATAAGGTGTATTCAGACTTTTGCATCCCACTGTACGTACTATATACCCCTCCCTTCTTGAAAGATAAGATACGCGGTTTTGAAAAATCCTTGGGTGAAATCCCTGTTATTTCCAAGGTTGGATTACTGTCCCTTATGTCATCATACACTAGCTTCAAAAAGTCTACTAGTAGACTCTTTCCGCTCGTTCCCGCCCCTACAAAGAGAAAAAAAAACTATCGTCACACACGGCGGCAGCTAGGGAAGCAACCGAATCGCGACATCGGTCTAATGATTTTCTATAAGATTGTTCTGTCATGCCCATTCCAACTATGTTCCACAATCCCAAGACGTCGAGGACGACAAGATGGTCAAAGGTCAAGCAACCTCAGAGCCTAATGGAACTCTGCCAATTGCAGAGACTCCCCCCTTGTCTGACTCAAATGGATCCTCAATGAATGCAAAATCTAACACGAGCAATTGGAAGTCCCTAGTGACTTATATGAGGAAAGAAATCACTCTCGAACAGGCAGACATACCTATTATCGCATGCTGTATAGTGTCAGGTCTCTGCGACAGCAGTGCGTACAATGCCTGGACCTGCTTTGTGAGCATGCAAACGGGTAGATATCCTCTCGTCGAAACCCCCCACTCTACTAACACGTGTACTAGGTAATACCATATTTCTCGCTCTCGGCGCATCAGGCCAACCAGTATCACATCCAGATGGCTGGTTGAAATCATTGGTCTCAATCGCGTTCTTCCTTATAGGATGCGCCTTCTTCTCTTTCACTCGATATGTCGAACCCAAATCTCGCGGAACACTGGCCACATCCTTCTTCATACAAAGCTGTTTCATAATAATAGCTGCCGCATTAGTCCAATCGCATGTCGTCCCCTCGCCTCAGGGTCTGGTAGAAATATCCGGGCTCAACTTCAACGCTCGGGAGCTCCTCCCTCTGGGCTTCCTAGCATTTCAATCTGGAGGGCAAATCGTGACATCGAGACTATTAGGCTTCAACGAGGTCCCTACAACGGTGTTGACGAGCGTATACTGCGATCTAGCCAGCGATCCAAAACTACTTAAAGCGGATAATGTGAAAAGAAATCGACGAGTAGCTGCTGTTATCTCAATCCTGGTTGGTGGTATTGCTGGAGGTTGGATTAGTCGGAGTCCTGCTGGTCTCTCCACAAATTTATGGATAGCTGCTGCGATCAAGATGACGATTGCTATGAGTTGGTCTGTTTGGAAGCCCAAATCTATCTTATTGGAGTAATCGGAGGGGAAGAAGGAAAGAAAAATCTGCAAACATTTAAAGGTATTCATAAAATTTCAATATCAATAGTCACGCTGAATTCACCACATGTAGGATAGAGGGATATTTAGATGGGGATAATTCAAATTACATTACCTTAGGTGGACCAGTCACTGTGTTCAAATTGATCAGAAGACTCTCGGATAGAACTTACTGGCTGGGAGATCCCTCTCGGGATTTTGATTATCAAATTTTCTCCCTGGCATCGGAGAGTCTGGTCTCGGAGGTCTCGGGAGTGGCTTTTCAAGATCGGCCAGCGGTATTGGTGGAGATGTCCAGTCGAGTTCTTGCCCTTCGAATCCACCCGTCGACACAGGCGAATCCAGGTCGTCGAATTCTGTGGGATGGATCATCTGATCAGCAATGTCGTCCTCTGGCACAGGCGTTTCCGGGTGTGCGAGTCGAATGCTGAGATTACCAGCCGAGACCTGCGCATCTCTGAACTGCTTTGCAAACGTCGGCCAGATGGTTTTGGAGGACGATGCTGTGGTCGGCCGTATCGATGAGTCCGGGTCCTCGATCGCTTCCCCGCTCTCTGCAAACTTCCACCTCGCTTTGAACTCCCCCAATTCCTGCTCCTCTAGCTCCTTCCTCACCTCCTTCGGCACCTGAACTTGAACGTGGACGTTTCTCTCTAACTCTCCATCTGGAACCAGCACGGGCGTGCGGTCCGAGCGATAGGCGTGTGGAGAGAGTGGCCCGTAGTAGTTATGAGACTCACGATACACGATCGTGCGTTTCATAGCGCTGGGTTCGGTGATACCGTACGCGCGCCAGAAGGTTCGGCATGAGTGGCATATCTCGTAGATGATGACACTGTGGGTGGTGGGAGTGCAGGTACGGAGGAAGCTGAGGAAGGAGTTTGGGGAGGTATTCTTGGGGCAGAGGGTGGTGTGGGTTGCGGTGTGGCCGCAGATGGTGGAGAGTCGGGTGTTGGTTACACACATGATCAAGAACTTGGCTTAGAACTAGTGTTTGAAGCTGGTGCTAATATTGGTGTGTGGTTGTGGGAGGGATGGATTTGTGAAAGGTTTGTGAGGTTTGAGAAGGGACGTGAGTAGGTGGATATATGGTAGAAGGAGGTGTGTTTTGAATTGTTGTCATTGTTGCTAGGACAAGTGAGTCCGTGACAAAGACTCATGGGTTATAATGTCTTTGTTTCTTAGTTAGACAAAGGAGAAGTGTGCTTTAAACAGAGATATTTCATTATCCCGATTATTGCTAGAAACCGGACTCATGTAGCAAGTGCTAGTCGACAATGACTTTAATGAACGATTTTGACCATCTGATAATTGATTCTAAATCAGCGACTAGGAACTCTTGAAATAATTTGAGCGAACCTCACATTTTCTCACCCAGGCCTGTTCAAGACAATACACTGCTCGAAGTCGATTTCTTGGTCTTCACTAGTGAAATTTGAAATTAATTCATTCTATCTCCGCGTCTTCATCCCCAACCTCCCTTGGGTAGTCCGGGAAATAATGCAACGGCCTTATCTTATAAATCCCCCTTTCCCTATAATACAAAACAGGTTCCCAAGCCCTCGCATTCATCAAAAAATCAATAGTCGTATACTCGTTCTCACAAAGCGGCGGTTCGCCCTCCACATCCTCCTGTTCCAACACACTCAACAATTGCGTAAAATACGTCGGATCAGCAATAAGTTCTCTCGCAAATTCCACCAGCCTTACTACAGTCTTAATCCATATGCGGATAGCTTCGCCATCTAACGTACCTTCATGCTGCCGAAATTCTACGGTCCCGGATCCCCTAGACTCTTTCTCGTACTTGAATATAGGGTTGAAGTTATAACTCATTGTCTTTCTGGATTCTACGCCTGTCAGCTCGTATAAATCGTTGATGTTTTGGGTCAGTAGGAGGCGGACTGCTCCTTCCATACGCGGGAGAGTTCTCCCATCCTTGCCACGTATCGATCGTAAAGGAATGAACATCGAGTTTGTCTCACTCCTCGCGGGATGTAAACTATTAAGCTGCGGCGAAAATGCATACAGCAACGCATGCAAGTTTCGAATGTGCGGGAAAGTAAACGTCTCATCTCCCACGCCGACATGTACGTGGAGACCACATGAATCGTTAATGTTTACGAGGTAAGTACTTTTAATAATTTCCGTAACACGAATCACCTGCTGCAAACTTCCCTTTGTGAGATAGAAAGCGGGACTTATGACTTTGACGCCGAACCATTTGTAACCCTGCGTTATTCCTTTGATAGGAGCTTTGAGTGTGCCGTCAGATGTCACTTCCCACTTCTCAAAGTCGTGTTGATAAGGCTTTTCTGGATTGCATGGGCAGCCTGCATTTTTGAAAGTGGTAGCTATGTGGTGGTGGATGGTTGCTTCGCCGACTGTCCAAACATCATCGTGTTTTTTTATGTCGGCGAGGATAGGGTCGAATCGAAATTCACGGGTCTCATCTTCGAGTTCGACGTGGGGTGAGTACCGGCTGTTTCTGAGCAATTAGCAGGATATGTGTGATTAGGGAAAGGGAGGACTTACTTAGGAACAGTAGCGAGAAGGAACTCGAGCTCTAAGCCGAATGTTAAGGGTGCGTTCATGATTTACCTTATGAGGGGCTGCTTGGGTGTTTCTTTTGCTTTGGGAGCTACAAAAATTTTGGAGAGAAATCGAAGAATGTAATTGTTTTGAATTTCAAAGGGGAAGCAGGGGGAGTTGTGGGTGCTTTTGTAGGTTTTGGGGGACAATACAATTTAACTTTCAGTTCCCTTATACACAAAGGTGTTTGTTTGAATTGGATAAGGGAAGAAAACTAAGATCCCACATATCTTTGTTGGGAGTCGCAATGCCTTGTTGTTGCTTTATCATCCATATTTTCGGTGTACACAAAGGACTGAGAAGCAATTTTAGACCATGATCAAAGCATGTTGGGTTCACAAGACAAAATGCTTTGTTGGGGAATGTCTTTCCCCTCGCAGTTTCACGGGATAGAGTTCTCACGTCTTTTTTTCTGGTCCTTGAATGACGCAAGTTGATTCCAATAAAATACTCATATCATTTGACAATAGTTCAGTCCATCAGCGTGCACGTTTGACTGTGATTTTCCAAGGACAAGGCAAGTGGAAGATCATAAGCTAAAGGTACTAGAAATGTGCTAAGATGTCCCTATACAAGGACGCATGATTCGTTTTATGGATGCAAAAAATTTGAAGCTGTATCCTTTATTTGATCTGAGAAATACTGTCCCTGTCAAGATTTTTGGAATATGGTAATTGAGCCTCACTTGTTCAATCCCATACGCTGCACGCCACAAAAGCCACTGATGTGCTTTCTACTTGATCTAGCACCATATCTCAAGTAGGAAGCTAACTTTTAGTAGAGGGATGAGAAATGGGGAATGCGCATCCTCGCGAGACAGGAGAACATCTGTCAGTAGGATCTAGGGTGGGCGTGCTGCTGCAGATGAAACAAACCTCGCCACTCCAGTTTATTCTATTGCCCAGATTTTCCTTCTCGATTCTTCTCTTCCTTCAGTAGCAGAATTTGCCTAGGTTCTGTACTTACCAACTTTACCCAATTAAATGTCATTGCCAACAGCCCTGAAAGACAATATGTTATATGAAGTGTAATATGCACAAAATCTCTGGCAAAAAGTCCTTGAAAACGTAAAAACGGTATCGTGACTTTACTCTTCACCTAAAATCGATGAGGGACTCTTAAGATAATTTGCCTCCTACAAACTTCAAAATGTTAAACCCTGTGACTTCTACCTGGGGTGCACCTAGGGAGTAATCACAACAATCACTTGATTCTGGTTATTTTGACCCTCATATCTCGATCGGGGGGAACTATGAAGTAGTAAGTTAAGGATTAGAGAAGCTGTCTTGCCGTGAGACTTACTTATTCCCGCGCCAGCAAAACCATCAGCGAAATCTGCAGGTCTAGCAGACACTTTCCCGTCAAACGTCACCCAGTTCTCCACCTCTATGTCAAACTTCAAAACTAGCAGAGCAACTGCCGCAAGAATTTCTTGTCTAGATCAAGTTAGCCTTTGCAGAAAAGACCATGGAATTCCTTGTTATAAATAAATGGACATACTTGGCAAAGAATCTCCCGGTGCATATCGCATTCCCACCCCCATATGGAAAGAAATTCTCAGGCCGCATCGCAATCTCATATTGCGATTTTTCATTCGGATCAGAAGGTGCAAGTTTCGGCATTTCAATGAATCTCTCCGGCCAGAAAGACGTTGCTGGATGTCCTGGAACGTCCCAAATTGAAGAACGATTAGGTAGATATGATGGCGACATCAGTAATGCCCCTTTCTTGAGAATATAACCATCACATTCGAGATCTTCGACTATTTGCCGAGTAATTGTCACCGAGTTCTTGATGCGTAAGCACTCAAGATATACAGATATTAGGAGGGGGCATTCTGTGACGAGCCGAGGAACATCTAGGGTGAGCTGCCCCGCAGCATCTGTAATTGCGATTTTGGAGATTTCTTCCCGTACTCGGATCAGTAGGCCTGGGTGGGCGAGAATTTCGAAGATACTCCAGATAGTACACGGAATTGCGTTCGAGTTAATCCTAAACAGTCAGTGCTGACTATCGAAAGTGTCTTGAGGACACTTACGCCCAAATCATTGGCATCATAGCCGATGCTTGTCCTTCATGGCTAATACCTGCTTCTCCTAAAGCAAACGCCTGTCCTCGCAGAAAACTTGAGCCGAAGTTCTCCTCCCAGTCTGCGTCGCTATCTTTTTCATCAAAGTTCATCCAAGCTTCTTTGATCCATTTAGTAGTAGCGGCTAGCATACGATCTCGAGCTAAATGGCCTTTCCAATAAAGAAATCTAGGCAGTCCAATTGCCATCAAAAGAAAAACGTTTTCATGATCCCAGTAGGTTTGGATGAAATCCGGATTCAATTTCATGATCTGCGGACCAGCTAGTGAAGTCAAGCTACCTATTAGCATTACGTTCTTTACGAAATCGTAGAGTAGAGTCATTGTCGGTCTTCCTAGTGGCTGCTTATCCAATTGCTTAACAAATTCATCAATGAATTTGGTGGTTAGAATAGAGACTGAATGCCCATTAGCTAAATGCGTATTGCCAAGGTCATGTGTCTTCTTCCAAACCCTTTTCTCTTCCGGGGTATTGTTCAAAGGAACCTTGCCAACTCCAGATGTGTCGGCGTCTAGAACCGCTCTATCGGCTTTGCCCATACCATTGGCTTGGAGGATTATTTGTGAAATAGCATCTTTACTGAGAATCTTGGAGTGTTTGAATATCATTTGAACATTCTTTGCGCCAAATAGGAGATAGATGCCCATCGGACCAACACGCAACTTGACCGGTCTTTGCATGGGTGACTTGCTCCTATTTTGAATAAGCTACTGCACAGATCTAGAGGGGAAATGAGAGGCTACTGACACTGCATAGGCATACATGGCATGAGGATCCGTCATACGAAAAAAACCCCCCAAGTATGGAACTGAGTATGGAAGTGTGATGGGTTCTCGCCCCTGGAACCGGCCCGCACTACCTCGAGATTGGACATAATATCGGACTTCAGTATAAAGACGCGTTCCGGTGAGAATAATGACAATGCCAATAACAGAAAATGTAACAGTATCGACTGCTTTGATACCGATACTGAGACCGCGAACGAGTGTGGAAAGCGACATCGTGAGTTTGCGCTTTCAGCCTCTGAAAAAAAACCATTGAGCGAAAATAAATACAGTCTTCCTAGGATCATCAAGTAGCTTTGAGAGGATTCCATTGTCAGCGCTAATCAAATCGTTTCTCGAGGCTGGGTTGTGACAGCAGCAAGCGGGAATGGCCAGGGAGCTTCTACGGGCGTAGCGGCGTCCAATCAACGTAAATACCTCGTAAGCAATATTTAGCCAGCCCGCCGCTATT
>Ga0182030_10024612_pt1 | contig 11046 bp, 10 predicted proteins | sample 812S3MmetaG_FD_121299 | JGI IMG/M metagenome (GOLD analysis project Ga0182030, IMG submission 121299) | Permafrost microbial communities from Stordalen Mire, Sweden - 812S3M metaG (Illumina Assembly) | ecosystem: Environmental > Terrestrial > Soil > Wetlands > Permafrost | place: Sweden... | reverse complement strand
ATCCCCCTCGCCCAACGCGTCCGCATGGCCTGCTCACTCGGCGCCGTCATGGGCGCCCTCATGGGAGCAAACCACGTCTTCGGCGACGTCCCCGCCACCGAAATCGCCGACCTCGTCCGAACCATCACACACGACCTGCTCCACCCAAACACCCCCCAACCCTCCTAGTAGGGCTGGACCACCTGCCGGGGGGCCGTTGCTTGGCGAAGCGCCTCTGTGTAGATCGCGGCCAGTCGGTCCCAGAGGACGTTTGCTGCATCGTCGATCGTCTGGCGACTGGGGTCGGCGTCGAACCAGGCGATTGTTTCGCGGATGCCATCGGCGAAGGCCGTCGTCGCGACGAAGTCCGGCACGACCGAGCGGAGCTTGGTGTTGTCGAAAACCGAGCTGTTCGACTTGTCCCCCCAGAGGCTGCCGAGCTCACTCGGATCGGCGGCGACGACAGCGTCGCTCGGAACGTGGAGGATGTCGGGTTCCACTCCGGCGGCTTCACCGACCAGCAAATAGATCTGGTTCCAAGTCAGCGCCTCGTCTGAGGTGATGTGGAAGTCTTCGCCGATGGCCGACTGCTGGCCGAACAGGCCGATGAGGCCGTTTGCGAAGTCGGAGTTGTGCGTCAGGGTCCAGATCGCCGTGCCGTCGCCGGGGACGAGTATCTGCGCGTTGCGGCGCATCCGCTCAACAATGGTGAACGGCCTCGCCCAGCTGCCGACGGCAACCGGGATCTGCGACGGACCGTAGGTGAGCGAAGGTCGGACGATCGTCATCGGGAAGCCCGACTCCTGGTTGGCCCGACGCAGTACCCGCTCGCAAGCGATCTTTTGCTGCGAATAGTCCCAGAACGGGTTTACCTTCGGGGTCCGTTCGGTGACCAGCCAACTCGACGGTGGCTTTTCATACACTGATGCGGAGGAAATGTACACGTACTGACCAGCGTCAGCGAACGTCGTCACATCATCAGCAACGTGCTCCGGCCGGAAACCGACCCACTGGACGACAACGTCCCATTTCGTGCCGCTCACCGCTGACCGCAGCTGTCCCGCGTCCGTTGCGTCTGCGGTGAAGATCCGGTCCTCTGCGACGGCGGGCGGCAGCTTGGACTGCCCCCGGTTGACGAGCCACAGGTCATGGCCGGCCCTTTCGGCCGCCACTGCGCAAGCGGAGCTAATGAGGCCGGTGCCACCGACGAACAAAACCCGCATCTGCTGCTCCTATCGGATGTGGTGCGCCGATCACCCTACGGGGTCGACCGCTCAGAAACTCAGCTTTCGGGGAGGTCCGTCGAAGCCACGGAAGTCCGACTCTGTGCCGGGCTGACGGTTTGCTGGATGTCGGGACGAGCGATAGCGAGGTAGGCGACGAGGAGTGCTACGGCGATAGCGAAGACCAGTGCGGTCGGGCCATCGCCGAAAGCTACGCCGCTGGTGTGGCGTGGCTTACTGATGTAGTCGGCGAAGGACGCTCCGAGCGGGCGGGTCACCACATAGGCGGACCAAAAGGCAGCAATCGGATTCAGCCGGAACTTCCACCACGCCAGGGCAGGTATCAAGATGACCGCTGCGAAAAGGATGCCGGAAGCCAGGTAGCCGAGGTTGAGCGAGGTTGCCGTGAAATCTCCGAGCGCAGTTCCTAGGGCAAAGGTCGCGAATACAGTCGCCCAGTAGAACGCTTCGCGTCGCTGGGTGGTAACGCTGTGGATGGACAGCGTACCTTCGCTGCGGTACCAGGTCCAGAAGACCGCGATCAGCACGACCGCCCAAAGGATGGTCGTTCCGGCGTAGGAGATGTGGACGTCGAGATGAAGGAAGTCCGATATACCGGTACCCGCGATGGCGATGGCAAAGGCCAGGAACCAGTACGCGAAGGCCCGATAGCGCCGGGTCCCGAACTGCAACAGAAGGCCGATGACGAACAGGGCGACTTCCACGCCACCGCCCCCGAAGTTACCCCACGTCTTGAGAAAGTCCGATGTCGCCTCGCCACCGGCTGTCGTCAGTATCTTGACGACCCAGAACAGAAAAATGATCTCTGGGACCTTCGCGGTGACCGGAGCAGGAAAGACTCGACCGACCAACGGAAGTTGGCCTGATTGGAGCGATTTGCTTTCTTGGCCTGCGGACGTCATTTCGGCTCATACCCCTAAGCGTCTCGTCGCCGTAGCAGGACGATAGCAACGCCCAAACCGATGACGACCCATCCGACGAGCACGGCCAAACCCCACCACGGGGTGAGGGTATAACCGTCGGGGATCGACTCGGCGAACCGCATCCCCGCAGAGCTAGGGAGGAACTTTCCGACGTTCTTTCCCCATTCACCCAGGGCATCACCGAAGAGAACGGGCAGCACGAGTACGACCCCGACGTAGGCCACCAGCGAACCCGGCGTGCTGCGCACAATCCAACCAAGGATCCCGCCGACGACACCGATGAGCGTCAGATAAATCCCGGTACCCAGAACCACCCGCGCCACCCCAGGATCGCTCAGCGAGAACCCGGTCCGGTAATGCGACAACAGACCCTGCGCGGAGAAGAACGCCACGAACGAGACGACGATCATCGACGTGCCCACTACCGCCACAAAGACGGCCAGCTTGGCCCACAGCACCGGGATCCGCTTGGGCACCGCGGCCAGCGTCGAGCGAATCATGCCGGTGCTGTACTCGCCCGACACGAAGAGGACCCCCAACGCCCCGATCAGGAGCTGTCCGAGGTACATGCCCTGCAGGGTGGCCGACGGCGCAATGTCGTTGGCCTGCAGGTTGGGTGTCAGGTGACGGGTGTTGTAGGCCACAATCAGGCCGAACACGACCATGCCCAAAACGGCAACGCCGAGAACCGCCCAGGTTGATCGCAGGCTCTTCCATTTGATCCACTCCGAGGTGATGGCCCTTCTGGTGGTGACCGGGTGCGACACAACACGGGAGCCAGCCCCCGGAGCGGCTTCGGAGTCAAGGACAGAAGCGCTGCTCATGCCGCCGCTCCCGCCGACCCCGCATCATGCAAATAGCCAGTAGACGAGCGGTAATCCAAGGAATCCTCGGTAAGGGACATGTAGGCCTCCTCGAGCGATGCCCCTTGCGTCGCCAACTCATACAACGTGATCTGCGCCGCGGCCGCCGCTGTCCCAATTTGTTCCGACGCCAGGCCCGTCACCTCCAGCACCCCATCAGCCACATCCGTCACCGTCACGCCGACACCCGCCAGGACACCTGCGAGCTGGTGGGCCTGGGGTGAACGAACCCGCACCACATCGGTCGACGCGGCCGCAATGAAATCGCTCATCGACTGATCACGCAGCAAGCGGCCCCGCCCCACCACGATGACATGGTCAGCCGTCAACGCCATTTCGCTCATCAGATGCGACGACAAGAACACCGTCCGGCCCTCGTCGGCCAAACCCCGAAGGAGATTGCGAATCCAGCGGACCCCGTCCGGGTCGAGTCCGTTGACCGGCTCATCCAGGATCAGCGTCTCGGGATCAGCCAGCAGAGCAGAAGCAATTCCCACCCGCTGCCCCATCCCCAGAGAAAAGGTACCTACCCGCTTCGAGGCCACCTCCGCCAGACCGACCATGTCGATCACTTCCTCGACCCGGCCGGCTCCGATCCCTGCGGTCGCCGCCATGGCCAAGAGGTGGTTCCGCGCCGACCGGCCGGTATGGACCGCCCGAGCCTCGAGCAGCGCGCCGACCTCACGCAGCGGCCGGAGGTGCGAGGCGTACGGCTTGCCGTTCACCGTCACCGTCCCCGACGTGGGAGCGTCAAGCCCCATGATCATGCGCATCGTCGTCGATTTCCCGGCCCCGTTCGGCCCCAGGAACCCCGTCACCACTCCCGGATGAACGGTGAACGTCAGATCGTCCACCGCCAACTTCGCACCGTACCGCTTCGTCAGGCCTCGAGCTTCGATCACGCGTTCTCCCTCATTTGTATCCTCGCCTAGCCTACGGAGCTACCGTGTTCTGCGAATCATCCAGGCGACCCATTTTCGCCGTCCGCACGTCGTCCAACCGGATGACCCCGAAGTAGACCAGCTCAGTTCGGCGGATGCTGGTCAGCATTTGCGGCGGAAGCAACCGACCAATTCGGTCCAGCTGCGTTCAGGCGCGTCGGAGCTCTCCCAGGGCGTCCGGATCATAGAGCTGGTCGGGGTCAACGGGTTCGCCGTCAAGCGGCGCAGCGGGGGTGCCGTCAGGATCGTCGCGCTGAAACGCCTCGTCCAGGTGCTGGACCCACTGGACATAGCGTCCTTCGCGCACGCCTGCGATGTATTCGGGGCTCGTGATCCCGCCACGACGGCCGAGCTCGATCAGGTCGTCTGCCCTGTAGCCGCCGGTTCCTTCGCCAGGCTGGTCAGCGAACATCTCGGCTCGCAGTTGGTCGAACCGGCCAGCTTCGGCGGCGAGGGCCAAAGCGTTGTCGGCGCGGACGGACTCGGCGCCCAGAAAACACCGCATCCGGTACTCGACACTGACCGCCCCCGCGGCGATCTCCCGGCGCAACAGATCACCGCAGCGCTCCTCGAACTGTCGACAGTACGGACATTGGGGGTCGTCGAATACGATCAGACGGCGCCCCGCATGTTCGTTGCCGACAACGACGCCCCCTTCGGAGGTGTGACCCGACGGCGCCGCCATCTTGGGTTCCATGCTCAGCGTTCTACCCGCCAGCGCCGGCGTTGTAGCCCGATGGACCGCGGTTTCCGCGCCCGTCTCGTGGCTACCGCGTCAGCGGTGAGCGACGGGACGCCCAATATGCACCTGGCGCTCGGCGACGGCGCCTCCTCGCCGGCTGAGGGGGCACCCCTACTCGGAGCAGACGCAGTGGCGATGCAGACCGGCTGCTCGCCAACCGCGCAGCGAACTGAGGGTGGCGAAGGCGCCGGCTCGTGCCAACTCCTCCACCGTGACGACCCGCTCACGCAAGCGACCGCTGTCTAGGAGTCGTGCCCGCTCTACGCCAGGCAGCAGCCCGCAGTCCAGCGGCGGGGTCCACCACCGCCCGTCGAGGCGGACAGCCAGGTTGGCCCTGGTGGTCTCTGTGACCTCTCCCCGCTCGTTGACCAGCACCACGTCGTCGGCTCGGGGATGGCGGGCGCTCCGTTCGTCGTAGCGGCTCCGATCGGTGGTCTTGTGGAACAATCCGGCCTCCGAAGAGGCAACCGGCTCGCGATCGATGCACAGCATCGGCATGCCGCCAGCTGAGTCCAGGGCGACCAGAGCGCTGACCTCAACCTCGACGGTCCCGTCCGGGCGCAATACGAGGCGGACACGCGCCGCGTTGGCCCATCCCGAGACAGCAGCCGCGACCCTGTCTGCGGCGTCGGACGGCACGGGGAGACCCAGATACTCGGCGGAGGCCGCGAGCCGAGCCAGGTGCTTGTGGAGGTTGCGGACCCCTCCCCGATGCCCAGGCGAGGCCGGCAGATACCCCATCGTCTCGATCAGGCCGGCACGAGGCGCGATAGGGGGGACCGTCCGGGCCAAGCTCGCTGTCTTGAGCAGCACTTCTTTCCATTCAGCGGCCGGGAGGGAATCCCAACTGATCCCGCCCCCTGACCCGTAGACGACCCGGTTGGCGAGCTTGTCAACGACCGCGGTGCGAATAGCCACTGCGAACCGCGACATCAGCTCCCGGTCGCTGGGAGATCGGGACCGCACGAAACCGACGGCCCCGCAGTACACCCCTCGCGGCGAACGCTCGAGCTGGGCGATGCTCGCCATGGAGGAGACCTTGGGAGCGCCGGTCACCGAGCCCGACGGGAACAGCGCAGCGAAGACGTCGGGCAGACCGGTCCCCGAGCGCGTCGTACCTGTCACCGTCGACGTGAGCTGCCACAGCGTCGGGTGCCGCTCGACCTCCCACAGCCGCGGCACCGCGACGGTGCCCGCAACGGCGATCCGGCCGATGTCATTACGCAGCAGATCGACGACCATGACGTTCTCGGCGCGCTCTTTTGACGAGTGCCGCAGCCCTTCGCCACGCTCGCGGTCTTCGTCGACCCACCGTCCGCGCGCTGCGGTGCCTTTCATCGGGCGGGTCGTCAGCTGGCGGGCATCTAGTTCAAAAAACAGTTCGGGTGATCCGCAGGCCACCGCCCAATCGGACGTCTCCAAGTAGGCGTGGTAACCGCCCGCGTAGCTGTTGACCAGTTGCCGGTAGAGGGCGAAAGGTTGTTCCCCCCGCCGCAGCGGACGAACAAACCGGGTGGTGTAGTTCACGAGGTAGGTACGCCCGGCGGCGATCGCCCGTTGAATGCGATCGACCGCCTCGGCGTGCTCCGCGGAATCGATCTCACACGACCAACTCTCGCAGCTGGCGTTGACCGGGGCGAGCGCCGCCGCGCGATGCGATTGCCTGAAGAGGCCGAACCACGCCAGCGGTAGAGGTGGGCGCTCGCCCAGGGGCTGTCCGGCTCGGACGGCCAGAGCCGCATCAAACGCCGGCGCAGCCTCGTAGGCCACGAACCCAGCCACGTACAGGCCCCGACGGGCCGCCTTCTCGGCCTCGCCCAGTACCGCGACCACATCGGACAACTTCCACGCCACCAGCTGCCCAATCGGCTCGGTCAGCTCAAAGGCCTCGGGTTGACCACACGCCGTGTGATCGAAACGGCAGCGTACGATATCGGGCACGCCCGGAATCTTGACATGCAGCCGGTTACGCGACGGCGCAACCCTGATCCCGAGACAGAGCGCCCGCTACCATCTGGCCGACGGCTCGGACGCACACGGGGTCCGTACCGCATGACAGAGAAAGACAGGCCAGTGCTCGTTGCGACCTCCTACCCACTGCTGGACGCCTTCTGGACGATCCTTGAGATCTTCCTTTTCGCTCTCTGGATTTGGCTCGCCATATCGGTCTATGTCGATATCTTCCGCAGCCACGATCTCTCGGGGCCGACGAAGGCCGTCTGGGTCCTGTTCATCTTGCTACTGCCCTACATCGGCGTTCTGGTGTACCTGATCTTCCGGGGTGGCCAGATGCACGAGCGCGCCGCCCGCGCCGCCGGAGCCCGGCAGGACGCCGCACAGCAGTACTTCGGTGGTCATCGCTTCGGGTACTCCACCGCCGACGAGTTGGCCAAACTAGCGGACCTGCGCGACCGGGGAGTCATCTCACCCGAAGAGTTCGAGCGCGAGAAAGCAAGGCTGCTGGCCGACCGTTAGTCCGGCTGCCTCAGCGTTCCGGGGACGAGCCGGCCACGACCACCGCAGAGAAACCGCCGGCTTCCGCCACCAGCAACGGCGACGACGCCCCAGCCAGTACGAACTCCTCCTCGACTCCGAGCGTCTCATGAGGTGGACGCAGCTTCTATGAGCTGTGGGCCGTCGTTGCGGACGTTGGACACCGCCGTCGTGACCTCGCGCGCCTCGATGGCACCTTCCTCCGCCGGCACCAGGAGAGTTGCGGCCTCATCCTCGTTGAGGGGTTCCGGGGCCAGCCACCGGTCCCACGCTGCGGGCCGTAGAAGCAACGGCATACGGTCATGCACCTTGGCCGCCAACCTGTTGGGGGCGGTGGTGACGACGGTGCAGGTGTACAGGCGTCGGCCCTCGGCGTCGTGCCACACCTCCCAGAGCCCACCGATGGCCAAGGGCTCTCCGGCCGGCGACCAGTAATAGAAAGGTCGTTTCGGCGTCCGCTTCGGCGATGCTTTCGCTACCTCGAGCCACTCGTAGTAGCCGTCGGCCGGCAGGATGCATCTTCTGGTGGCGAAGGCCTTCCGATATGCGTTCGACGTGGCCAGAGTTTCTGCTCGAGCGTTGATCATGCGGTTGCCGATTGCGGGGTCTTTCGCCCATCCAGGAACCAGACCCCATTTCATCGTCTCGAGGCGGCGGACGTCGCCGTCCTTGCTGGTGGTGACCGCCGCTACGTTCCGCGTGGGCGCCACGTTCCAACTCGCTGGCGGCTCCTCGTCGATCTTGACCTCGTCGACGTGGAAGTAGACGGCGAGATCCGCGATGGGCGTGGTGGATGTGTAACGACCGCACATACTCCCATTCTGCCAGCGCTGAGGCGGTGGGTTCAGTAGGTGGCGAGGGCGTCGCTCGCCGGAACGACTCGTCGCTCCCGCTGTCGACGAGCTGATCCCTATGGAGCTAGCCGCCGGCGTGGGACGCGATGAATCGACCGATCCGCTCGATCGACTCGTCGGCTTCGGGGACGGTGCCCGCATAGTTGAGCCAGGTGTGAAAAGCGCCGTCAACCAGCTCGAAGGTCACCTCGACTCCCGCAGCCCGCGCCGTTTCGGCCAACGTTCTCGAATCGTCGACGTGCGTCTCGTCGGGCCCCACCATGATCAACATCGGCGGAAAGCCGGACAGGTCGCCGTACACCGGAGAAGCCAACGGGTCTTTGGGGTCAGCGCCTCGCAAATAGTATTCGAGCATCCGTGACGGATTATCGATCCGGGAAAAGGGGTCGCGATCTCGATGCGAACGGTTGCTGTCGCCGCTGAAGGTCAAGTCGGGTGCAGGCGACACCATGACCAGCGCCGCCGGGCACCCCAAGCCCTGTGACCGTGCCAATAACAAGGCGCTGCAACAGAGGTTCCCGCCGGCCGAGTCGCCGAACCACACGATCCGCTCAGGAGCGATCCCGGTCTGCAGGACCCAACGGTAGGCCGCCGCGCAATCCTCTACGGCTGCCGGAAACGGATGTTCGGGAGCGAGGCGGTAACCCACCACGAGCGCCCGGCCACCGGCCGCTGCTCCAACCTGGGCGCCCAGCAGGCGATGGGTTCTCATGCTGCACACAATGAATCCCCCTCCGTGAAACACCATCACTACAGGACCCGCACCCCTGTCGCCCGGCGCCAACCACGACCACCCGGCCGGCACCCCGTCGGCGTCCACCTCTTCCCAGCGCAACTCGGCTGGAGGCGTCCGGCGCTCCCCGGCCGACGCGGCATAACGCCAGTCGCTGAGACTGAGCGAATCGTTCGCCGGACGCTGCCACAATTCTTGCACCACGCGCCTGCTCGCTTCGCTCGCCATCTCCATCCATTGTCCCAGCCCACCTGGCTGGTCCCGGCAAAACTCTGTGAACAAGATGTGACCAATCCTGCTGACGAGGGTGCCGCATCAGGAAGGTCACGAAGGCATTGCCCACATGCTTGAGAAGAGCATTTCGACCCTGCGGGCGCTCGCCCCCCGCGGCGTAGCTTGGGGGGTGGCGGTCACGGACCGGGGCCGCTGCCCTTAACGAACGGTTCGCAAGGATCGTCATGTCGAACATCGAATCGTCTATCGCCGCGCGGGATGCGGAGCGAACCCACCTTTGGATCGTCGGCGGGGGCATCGCCGGCATGGCGGCCGCCGCGTTCGCCGTGCGCGACGCCGGCATCCCCGGGCCCCATATCCATATCCTCGAGGAGGTCCACATCACCGGCGGGTCGCTCGACGGCGGCAGTTCGCCAACCGCAGCAGCGGCGTACGTCACGCGTGGTGGGCGCATGCTCACCGAAGAGGTGTACTTGGGTCTATGGGACCTGATGTCGAGCATCCCTTCACTCGAGGACCCCGAAATATCGGTGAAGGAAGAGGTCTGGCGCTTCAACGCGAAGGTGAAAACCGACGCCAAGGCCCGTCTCATCGACCGCGACCACCGAATCCTCGACCCCCGCCATTTGGGCCTGAACGCCCGTGACCGGATGGAGATGATCCGGGTGCTGGCGTCGCCTGAGCACGTGCTCGGTACCCGTCGGATCGACGAGATGATGGGCCCGCACTTTTTCACCACCAATTTCTGGCAGATGTGGCGCACCACCTTCGCCTTCCAGAAGTGGCACTCCGCGGCCGAGTTGCGTCGCTACTTCCTGCGTTTCGTGCAGGAATTCCCTCGAATCCGCACGCTCTCGGGCGTACGCCGCACCGTCTACAACCAGTACGACTCCCTCGTTGTCCCGCTTCAGCGATGGCTGGGCACTGCGGGCGTGGATGTTCGTTTCGGGACCCTTGTGGTCGACGCCGACTTCGCCACCGACGCAGACGGCGCGCGGCGCGCCACGGCGCTCCACCTCGTCACCGAGGCCGGACCCGAGACACTCGACCTGGGCCCCGATGACCTCGCCCTCTTCACCCTCGGCTCGATCACCGCCGACGCCACCTACGGCGGGATGGACGATGTGCCCGCCCTGGTACGGGACCGGGTCGATCACGGCTGGTCGCTGTGGGAACGCATCGCGACCAAGCAACCGGACTTCGGCCGGCCCACCGCCTTTTGCGGCAACATCGACGAACACAAGTGGGAGTCGTTTACCCTCACCATGCACGACCGGGTTCTGCTCGACCGCATCGTCGCCTACAGCGGCAACGAGCCGGGGACCGGTGCGCTCATGACCTGGATCGAGTCGGGCTGGCATCTGTCGATCGTGGTGCCCTACCAACCACATTTCCCGGGTATGCCCGAAAACACCTACACGCTGTGGGGTTATGGTTTCGAGGTCGACCACGACGGCGACTACGTGCCGCTGGCCATGGCCAAATCCACCGGACGCGACGTCATCACCGAGCTCGTCGGCCAGTTGGGCTTCGACGACATCCTCGAACACGTCCTGGCCACCACCGATATCACTACGGTGATGATGCCCTATGCGTCGAGCCTCTTCGCCGCCCGGGCCCCCGGCGACCGCCCGCTCGTCATCCCGCAGCGCTCGGCCAACTTCGCCTTCCTCGGTCAGTTCGTGGAAATCCCCGAGGACGTCGTGTTCACCGTCGAGTACTCCGTCCACGGCGCCATGCTCGCCGTGTACACCCTCCTCGACGTCGAGCGGCCCATCCCAGCGATCTACCACGGCATCGCCGACCCCAAAGTGGGTCTGAAAGCCTTGGGGACGGCGCTGCGTTGAGCGAGCGGCGACCCTGACGCGCTCGTCTAAAGCAGCCAATCGACGGTCGGCGCCCTACCCCATGCGGTGAGGCGCCGACTGCACTTTTACGGGGAATTTGCGGGGAGCAGCAGGATCTTTTCGTTGCCCTGACGGCATCGTTCCTCGACCGCCCGCCTGGTCAGGGCACGCCATCTGCAGTTCATCTTTCACT
>Ga0182030_10024611_pt1 | contig 11047 bp, 10 predicted proteins | sample 812S3MmetaG_FD_121299 | JGI IMG/M metagenome (GOLD analysis project Ga0182030, IMG submission 121299) | Permafrost microbial communities from Stordalen Mire, Sweden - 812S3M metaG (Illumina Assembly) | ecosystem: Environmental > Terrestrial > Soil > Wetlands > Permafrost | place: Sweden... | reverse complement strand
TGCATCTCGATCGCGTCGCCGCTTCTTGCGTGGGCCTTCAGCCATGCCTCGGCGTCGTAGCGCGCGTCGGCGAGCAAGTTCGCGTCGATTCCGGTAGCCTTCCATAGGGCCGGGGTGAGCACGGCCGCCACCGCCGCAACGCCAAGGCCCCGCGCCCACCCTTCCCGCCGCCCGAGAGCGCCCCCCAGCCGCTCGAGCCCCAGGCCGCCGTAGAGCGCTGCGCTCAGGATCTGCGGAAGCATGAACCGGTGCTCGACGCGGAGTGCGACCAGGTTGAAGAAGGCGGTGAACGAAGCGGCGACGAGCAGCGGCAGCGCGGCCGCGATCAAGGGTCCGCCGCCGGCTCGGCGCGCGCTCCACGCGTGGGTCAGGGCAACGCCCGCGCCGAGGACTGCGACGGGCAAGACCGCCCATGGATAGTGCTGACCAAAAGCCGCGCCCATGTCGGCGAGTGCGCTGGCTCGCCCTGCGAGGTCCGCCGAATACATCGCGTAGTCTCGGCTCGCCGAGCCCGACAAGAAGCCCAGGCGAAGGACGAAACCGCGGGGATTGAGGAGGGCGTCGTCGACGAAGAGGACGATCGCAGCCGCGATCAGCGCACCTTGCGCCGCGCTCGTCGCAATGCGGCGCGCGCGCGCGCGGTCGACCGCCATCCAGCCGACGACGGCGGCCGGCGCGCCCCCAAGAAAGATCGCGTAGGCCTGGTCCTTGGTCGTGATCGCCAGGGCGGCGAACACCCCGGCCGTGCGAAGGCGCGCCGGCTCGCCCCGCGTGGTCGCCCGGACCATCTCGAGCACGCTCAGCCAGGCCCAAAAGAGATACGGCACGTCGAGGTTCGTCACGTGCGAGTAGTAAGTGAACGGCGCTCCCGCGGCGGCGAGGGCACCGGCGGCCATTCCCGCACGCCGCTTGCGCGCCGGGGGCGAGAGCTCTTCGGCCGCCTTGGCGATGGCGATCACGATCCCCACGGACATGCCGAGAGTCACGATGCGGGCCGTCATCGCGATCGGCGTCATGAAGACCGGGTCGATGATCGTGTGGATGACGGCGGACACCTCGGTCGTCCCCGCGGCGAGGACGGCGCCGAACAGCTCTGGCAGCGACAGAAGGGCCAACAACGTGAGATGCAGCGGCGGATAGGTGAAGAAATGGCCCGGCGCGAACGTCAGGGCGACGCCCGGAAAGACGTCTCGCGGCGCGATGCCGTCGACGTCCCAGCCGTCGGAGGCGGGCATTCCCCACGTCAGGCCGATCCCGTGAAGGACCACCGTCGCGGCGATGACGGTCCGCAGGCCCCAAGGCAGCTCGGCCACCGCGCGGGCCGCTCGCCGCCACCACGCCGTCTTCATCGCCGCCCGGTTACGTATCATCGGCTCGGCGCACGGCGCAATGCGAGCCGCGCTCCGGCGTCGCACGGGGCAAGAGCTTCAGCGTGGGATCGCGCCTTCGTCCCGGAGGGCGTAGAGCGTCCAGCCGGCCCGCGTCGCGATGGGCTTGAACTTCGCGCGAAGCGCACGGCGCACCTCGGCCGGGAACCCGTCTTGGTCGATGCGGACGATCCCGGGATCGCGATCGATCTCGTCGGTCTGCATCAGCGCGCAGCGCACCTCGGGCCGCTCGATGTCGTGGATCCAAGGCAGGAGGGGATACCGGCCGCGGCGAGCCAGGTGCATCAGCTGAAACGGCGTTGCAAGAAGGCGTCCGTTGAGCATGAGCTCGAGGCCCGGCTCGTTGGCGACGATCAAGTCGCTCGGGCGCGCCCCGCATGCCCGTCGCGCGGTCGCGACGAGGGCGGCTCGTTCGCGGGCGTCTTCGATGCCTTCGATCGAGCTCCGCACGTTTGCGACGCCCGTCCAGATGGCCTGAAGCAGGGCCGCGGCTGCGGCTGCGGGGGCCATCCATTTTGCGCCGAGCGCCGGCAGCGGGGCTTGCGAAACGACGGCGACGGCGGCAAGGAGAGGCTCCATCCAGTAGTTTGACGCGCTGCCTATCTTGGCGAGCGAGACGAGCGCCCACGCGAGCGACGCCAGCAAGGCGTACGTCGCGATGCGCACGGCGGGGAGGCCCCGAGCGTTCCATCCCGCCGCGACGGCGACGGCCAGCGGGGCCCCCTGAAACTGAAAGCGCCACGCGGCGCTCTTGAGCCAAACCGAGAGCATCATCGGTTGCCCCGTCGATTGCACGAGGTGATCGAGCCACGCGCCGCCGCTGGCCCGTTGGAGCACCGCCGAGATGACGGCGCTTGTGCCGAGGCTCGCCCCCACCGCGTGCAGCGCGCTGCGGCGGTCGAGGCGCCACCCCGCCACCATGGCTCCCGCGGCGATGCCCCAGACGTTTGGCTTGATCCATGCGCCGAGAGCAAAGAGGGCGCCGCACCCTGCGTCGACGCGTCCAAGGCGAAGGGCTCGGGCGAGACCCAGGCCCGCGAGGGCCACGGCCACGGCGTCCGGCCGAGCGCTCGCCCCGAAGAGCGTCAGCGTGTAGATGCCGCCCACGAAGGCGGCGGCGGTCCACGCGACGCGCCGGCGCGCGGGCAAGGCCGTCGATGCAACCGTCGCAAGGACGCCAAACCATGCGATCGCTCCCGCGCACCGCCCGGCGGCGGCGGCCCACGCCTCGGGAACGAACGACACGAGCCATGACCACACGGGCGGGTAGAGGACGAAGAACCGCGCCGGCACTGGGCCTTCGTCGAGCGCGCCGGCCACGGGGTCGATGTAGAGGGGGAGCCCCATGCGCAGCCTGTGCGCCTCGTAGAGGACTTCGCCCTCCACCCCGTCGAGGGGGCGCACGCCGAGCGTGCCTCCGACGTACGCCAATGACGCGGCGAGCGACACCCCGACCACGAGCACGGTCAGGGCGACGAGTCGTTCGGTCGCCGCCGCTTGGGGTGCCCCGGTCGCCATCGGGGCGGGGTTCTATCACGCGATGGAGTGCCTCGACCGCGACGCTCGGCCCGGGGGGGCCGGGTGCTGCCACGTCGGCCGCCCCTTCGGAGGAAACCGCCCACAAGCGGGCGGTGACCGCGTGTCCGAGGCGGCGCCCGATCGGTCCGCCTGCCATTTGACGCCCGCGCCCGGCTGATCCACACCCGGCATCACCGCCATGAGCATCGACGCCCGCGCAGGCCAGACCGCACCCGAATCGAGCCTCGTCGACCTTCCGAGCCTCGAGCGGGCGTATTACGAGCTCCATCCCGACCCCGCTCACCCGGGCGAGCGCGTTTCGTTCGGCACGTCGGGGCACCGCGGGTCCGCGCTGCGGCGCAGCTTCAACGAAGATCACATCCTCGCGATCACCGCGGCCATCTGCGACTTTCGCGAGGCTCACGGGGTGAGCGGTCCTCTCTACATGGGGATGGACACCCACGCGCTCTCCGTCCCGGCCCAGACCACGGCCCTCGAGGTGCTCGTGCAGCGTGGCGTTCGCGCGCGCATCGCCGAGCGCGGCGCGTACACGCCCACTCCGGTCGTCTCGCGCGCGATCGTGATGCACAACCGCGCGTCAGGCCCTCGGGCCGACGGGATCGTCATCACGCCTTCGCACAACCCGCCAGAGGACGGCGGCTTCAAATACGATCCACCGCACGGCGGCCCCGCCGAAGGAGAGGTCACGTCGTGGATCTAGCGGCGCGCCAACGAGCTGCTCCGCGCGGGCGCCGGACGGATCGGGCGCGCGTCCGTCGATCGCGCGCTCGCGACCGGGACCGTGGAGACTCATGACTTTGTCGGGCGCTACGTTCAAGAGCTTCCGGAGGCGGTCGACATCGAGGCCATCGTTCGCGCCCGCCCCCGCATCGGGGTTGACCCGATGGGCGGGGCGAGCATCGAAGTGTGGGGCCACATCGCCGAGCGCTACAAGCTCGACCTGACGGTGGTCAACCGCGCCGTCGACAAGACGTTTCGCTTCGTTCCGCTCGACCACGACGGGCGGATCCGCACCGACTGCTCGTCCCCCTACGCGATGGCCAACCTGATCGAGCAGGCCAGCCGGTTCGATGTCGCCGTCGGCAACGACGCCGACGCCGACCGACACGGGATCGTGACCCCGGGGCAGGGGCTGCTTCCGCCGAACCACTACCTCAGCGCCGCGGTCGACTACTTGGGCCATCACCGGCCGGCCTGGCCCGTGGACGCATCGATCGGGATGACCGCCGTCACCAGCGACATGATCGCTCGTGTGGCCCGGTCCGTGGGGCGACCGGTGCTCGAGGTCCCGGTGGGCTTCAAGTGGTTCGTACCCGGGCTGCGCGACCACACCTTGGCTTTCGGAGGCGAAGAGAGCGCCGGCGCATGCTTCTTGGCCCGCGACGGGTCAACCTGGACGACCGACAAAGACGGCATCCTTCTGGGCCTTCTCGCGGCCGAGATCCTCGCCGTCACAGGCCGCGACCCGGGGCAGGCGTACGCCGCGATCGAGCAGAAGCTCGGCGTCTCCTATTACTCGCGACGCGATGCACCGGCGAGCCGCCAGGTCCGGGATCGGCTCCGGGGGCTCAAGTCGGAAGAGTGGACCGGGAGCGATCTTGCAGGCGATCCGGTGACGTCGCGCCGTACGACGGCCATCGGGGGAGGAGAGCTTGGGGGCCTCAAGGTGATGACCGACCACGGCTGGTTCGCCGTACGTCCGAGCGGAACGGAAGACGTGATCAAGGTCTACGCCGAGAGCTTCCGCTCGGCCGAGCACCTCGAGCGTATCGTCGCCGAGGCCAATGCCGCCGTCGCGGCCCTCGTGGGCGGATGAGCGAGCCGCTCGTCGTCCGCCCTGGCATCGTCGTCCCTGCGGACGCGATGACCGTTCAGGCCACGCGCTCGGGTGGCCCGGGCGGTCAGAACGTAAACAAGGTGGCCAGCAAAGTGGAGCTGCGCGTCGACGTTTCGCGGATCACCGGGCTCGACTCGGCCGCGCTCGGGCGATTGCGCTTGCTCGCGTCGTCTTGGCTCGACGCCGACGGCCTTCTTCGAACGACGAGCCAGCGAACGCGCGACCAGCGGTTGAACCTCCAGGACGCGCGGGAGAAGGTGCGAGCGATCGTCGTTCGAGCGATCGAGCGACCGCGTCCGCGCCGCAAAACGCGGCCGACTCGCGGCAGCGTCGAGCGCCGGATCGAGGACAAAAAGCGGCGCGGCCGGATCAAGGCGGGCCGCCGGGACGGGGGCCCCTGACGGGCCGCCAGCACGGGCTCTCAAAAATCGAGCTCCGCGAACGTCGTGATGCGCCGATGCAGCGCTCGGGGCGGCGCGCTCCCCGCGCGATCGACCCACACAGTGTCCATTCCTGCGATGCGGGCGGCATCGAGCTCGCCGACGTGGTCGGAAAGAAAGACGATGTCCGAGGGAATCGATGCGACGGCGCTCGCGATCGCCGCGTACGACGCGGCGTCGAGCTTGCCGCCGACGGACGTGTCGAAGAAGCCGCTGAAGAGGCCCGTCAGGTCGCCCTCGGGGGTATGCCCGAAGAGCAGCTTTTGGGCGGCGACCGACCCCGATGAGTACACGTAGAGCGAAAGACCCCTGGCGCGCCATTCGCGGAGCTTGGCCGCCGCGTCGGCGTAAACGTGGCCGCGCAGCTCTCCCGTGCGGTAACCGTCGGTCCACACAAGGCCCTGGAGAGTCTTGAGGGGAGTGACCTTGCGGTCTTCGTCGATCCAGCGCAAGAGCACTGACACCGCGTCGTCCCATCCAAGCGCAGGGTCGCCGACCTCCTGCCTCACCCCGCCAAGTACCTCGGCGAGGGCGGGCGTCTCGCGGTTTCTCGCGACGAAGGCCGCGAGGTGGCGGCGCGCGTAAGGAAAGAGAACGTCCTTCACGAGCGACACGCTCGTTGTCGTGCCCTCGACGTCGGTCAAGACGGCGCGCATGCTTCGTGCTTTGGAAATCGATCCGCGATGGCGTCGCCGGTGAAGCGGGCCACCCATCCGCTCGGATTGATAAAGAGACGGATCGCGACGAAGTGGGGGCTCGGCCCCATGTCGAACCAATGCTTCGTGCCGGCGGGCAGTGCGATGAGGTCTCCCCGTTCGCAGGTCACGAGGTAGACCCCATCGTCGATGTGCAGGCAAAAGAGCCCCGAGCCGTCGACGAAGAAGCGAACCTCGTCTTCGGCGTGGGTGTGCTCGCTCAAGAACTTGGCCCGCATCGCGGCGCGCTCCGGGTGGTCCGGCCGCATGCGAACGACATCGACCGATTCGTACCCGCCCTCCGCCTTCAGGCGCTCGATGGGCCCCCGGTAGGCCTCGACAATCGCGCTCTCTTCGGAAGCGGCAGTCACCGGCTGACTCGCCTCCCATGCTTCAAAGCGCACCCCGACGCGCGCGAGCGCCTCTGTGATGCGGCCGCGATCCGTGGTGTCGAGACGGGGAGCGAGGCTCCCTTGCTCGCCGAAGACCTGCAATCGACTCATCGCACCTTCCTCCGCTCGAGCTCGCACGCCAAGAGAAACTCGAGCCCCTCGATGACCCGCATCGCAACGTCGAGGCTCGGACCCCAACCGTAGAGGCCATGCCCACGGAGCACGTAGCCTTTGAACGGCCCGACGCGCCACCGAGCCTCGACCGCCCTCGCGATAGCCGGAACGTCCTGCGAGTTGTCGAAGATGGGGATCGAGACACGCTGCGCGTGGCTTTCGATGCCGGGCAACGACTTGAGCATCTCGTAGCCCTCGAGGTCGATCGACGCGCGCCCCTCGACGACCATTCCGAGCACTGTGGAGACGATCGAATGCGAATGGATGACGGCGCCTATCGACGGGTCGAGGCGGAACATGAGCGCGTGCAGCGGCGTCTCGGCCGATGGCGTGCCCCCTTCGAGCGCTTGACCGTCCTCGTCGATGACGACGAAATCGGCCGGAGTCAGCCGGCCCTTGTGCTTGCCTGACGCGGTTACCAAGGCGCGCCTGGGGTCGAGGCGAAGCGAGTAATTCCCACTCGTCGCGGGGCAAAGCCCGCGTGCGTCAAGCCAGCGTCCAGCTTGGATCAGGGTCTCCGCGGCGGCCGCGATCTCCATGGCCCTCCTTTTACAGCAAGATCGTCCGGCGACCTTCGACGATCACGCGGTGCTCGAGGTGGGCGCGCACGGCTCGTGCCAGGACGACCCGCTCGACGTCTCGTCCGACGCGGGCCATCTCGTCGGGGCCGCTGCGATGGCTCACGCGCGCGACATCCTGTTCGATGATCGGCCCCTGGTCGAGGTCCGCGGTGGCGTAGTGGGCGGTGGCCCCGATGATCTTGACGCCGCGCGTGTGAGCCTGGTGGTAAGGACGAGCGCCCTGAAAAGCCGGAAGAAATCCGTGGTGGATGTTGATGGCGGGTGGCGCGGCGCCAACGAACGCGTCGCTCAGCACCTGCATGTAGCGAGCGAGGACGATGAGATCGATGTGGTGGCGGCGAAGGAGCTCGAGGAGGCGCTCTTCTTGCGCCCGCTTCGTCTCGGCCGTCACGGGCAGGACGAAATACGGAATCCGAAAATTCTCGGCCACGCGCTCGAGCACCGCGTGGTTCGAGATGATGAGCGGGATTTCACATGGAAGCTCGCCGCTTTGCTGACGCAAGACGAGGTCGTAAAGGCAGTTTGCCTCTTTGGTCACGAGGACCGCAACCTTCGGTATCTCGTCGGAGTAGCGCACCGACCAGCGTGCGCCCAGCACCGTCGCGAGATCGCCAAAAGCCTTCTCGAGCGCTCGCCGGCTCACTGAGTCGCCCAGTCGAGCGTGCGCGGCGGGTCGGCCGAGACCGCCGAGATCGACCTCGAGGCGCATGTAGAAGCGCGGGGCCCCTTCGGCCACATACACGTCCGTATGGTTGCTGGCGTCGACGATGTTGAGGCCGAGCTCCGCGAAGAACCCCGACAGCCTAGCCACAAGGCCAGGCTGATCGTCGGCCGCGACAAGAAAAGTCCCAGCAATCGATGCCATGCCACCCCAACGTAACCGCGGCCACGATGATCTGGGTAGCGCTGGGGGCAGCCCGGGGAGAAAACCCCGAGCGCTTCATCGGCACTCTCTCGAGCCCGGTTTCTCCGGGACGCTTGCGGGCACCTCACGGCGCGCCCCTCTGGGCGCGCCTCGAGGCAGACGCCGCGCTCGTTGGGACGGGAGGGCTATTCGTCGGTCTTGCGGCGCTTGGCGTGTGTTGCGAGGCCGCCCTTGCGACCTGCCTCACGTGCTTCGGCGCTGGTGAACTCGTGCGCGGTGCCCGCCGAGTGGGCCGCTTTGCCGCCTTTGCTCGCGATTTCGGCCAACAGTTTTCGATCGATGGCGGCGAAACCCCTCGGACGGCGCAGCTTGTGCGATGCGTCGGGGGGCCCGGGCGGGTTGTCGGGCCGCAGATCGTGCGCTCCTGCAGCAGCGGCGGCGGGTACCTGACTCGGGCTCGGCTGCGCGAGCTTGTCGGCTGTTTTGGTCTCGTGAACTTCACTGCTGGTTGTGTTCATGTCGACTGTCCTACTCATTGTACGTAGGGGGCTTCGATTCGGTTTCGAGATCCCTGCACGTACGTGACTGCTTCTTGAGAAACTAAACATGGCTCGAGCGGGCGCAAGGTCTGCTGCCGGAGGCGAAAGGCCGCCTCCGCTGCCTTCGCGCGCGGAAGGCGCCCAAATTCATCTGATGAACGATGGAATCAATTTGTTTCGCCAAGCGGCCAATTTGGCCTGCTCACTCACCGCACAACACGCTTTGCCTGGATCGCATTCGCCTCGGCGGTGCGAAAATGGCCTTTCGGTCCAGTGAGCGTCACCCGGCCTAACAAAAGCGCCCCATGTCGCAGAGACGCGAACCCGTCGAGCAGGTGCGGGCCGAGACGGTGACGGCCGCGAGCCCGCGTGCCTTGCATGTCGCAGAGACGCGAACCGCTTAGCGCAGGTGCAGGTGAATGGCGTGGTGCCCCGCCCATCGCCAGACGAAGGTGGCCAGTGCGGCGAAGACGAGTAGTAGAAAGAATCCGACCAGGGGCGCATGGCGCCGGCGCGCGGTCGGCTTGTCAAGGGCCGCCGTGGGGGGCCGCCCAGCGTCATGCGCGAGCGGCGCCAGAGGCATTTCGAGCGCAGGCGCCTCCGGGCTGGAAGCGGGCGTCGCCGTTTCGTTTGCGGGGACCGACGCTTCGACGCCGGCCCCGACGGCGTTGCGCTCCGGGTCAGTGGGGGACGCGACGGTTGCCGTTGCACGCGGTCCCAGCTCGGCTCCTGCTCCAACGTTTGCCGGGGTGAAGGGCTCGGTACCGGCGGGGACCGGCGCTTCATCGAAGTTCGACGCGATCGCGGCTTCGATGCGCGCGCGCGCCGCCGCGGCCAGCGCCTCCATGTCCGACGCGGTCGCGGTCTCGACGCCTGCGAGAGCCGCGCCGGCCGGGGTTGACGCGACCGCGCGCACCCACTCCGCGCCTTGGGCGACGGGGGATTGGGGCCGCGGCTCGGCGGGCCACGGCTCGGGGGGGGGCGGGGCCGAAGGGCTCGAGGCCGGCTCTTCGGCGGCAACAACCCCGACCGGCAACGCCGAGATCGCCGACGCCGCGGGCGTAGCCGTCGGAGCCGCGGGTGCGGGTTTGGGCGTCGTCGCACTGACCGGGCGGGGCGCTGCGACCGGGGTCGCCGGGAGCGCGGCCGCCGCGACCGGTGCGACGGGCAAAGCGGCGGCTACGACCGGTGCAACCGGCGGAGCGGGCGTTGCGACCGGTGGGACGGGCAAAGCGGCGGCTGCGACCGTCGAGGGCATCTTGGCGTCCGCAGCGGGTCGATCCGCTGGCGGCGAAGGGGAGGGCGCGCTCGCCTTGTTGGCGTCAGCGGCGGGTCGATCCGCTGGCGGCGAAGGGGAAGTGGCGCTCGGATTGGGGGTAGTTTGAGGTAGGGGCTTGGCGGCGAGAGCGTCATGCGGCTTCGGCCTGCCCATCGGAAGGGACTCGGCTGAAGGTGCAGGTTGGGGTTGTTCGCGAGGCGGGCCACTCACGACCCAGCGCGGACGCGGAGGAAGCTGCAGGACGCGCCCGCCGAGCACGATGTCGAGCGCGGGGACCGTCACGCGCCGCGCTTGCCCGAACAGCGCCACGGCTGCCGAAGGGCTTTCTGATCGTTCTGCGGACGCGAGCTCTTCGACCAATCGACGGGCGCCGCCCTCCCAGCGCGCCGATCCCTCGAAGAGGGTTCTGGCCTGGTTCTCGAACCCGTCGAGATCGGTTCCGACGAGACCCGTGCCGTCTCGAGAGAGACGGGGCAGTGCGTCGGCCAACTCCACCCGCAGCTCGGACACCTCGCCGTTGGACAGCAAGACGAGGAGGCGGTCGATGGCGTCTTCCATCAACGCCGTGATCTCGGCGTTGGTCGCCTTGGCCGTGAGCGAGGGGCTCAGCATTTCAATGAGGTTGCCCTGCGCGCGCACCGGTTCTCGGCCCCCGCCCTCGGCAAAGTAAAAGAAGCCCGACGACACTCGGTCGAATCCGACCGTGTGAACGCGAATGCCCTGGCTTCGCACGTCGTTCGTCAGGGCGCTCGCGATGGCCAGCAGCGGGCTCGTCTCGATGGCGCGGGCGACCCACGGAAATCGCTTGGGCGCGACCTGCTCCGCCGCGAGGGTGGCGCGTAGCGATCGAGCCAGAGCCGCGGTCATCCCCTCCCGGGCGACGAAGGACAGCTCGCGCTCCCACCCGTGGATCCCAAGCGGGCGCCGCCATCCGGCGGCCGAGCCGACGTGCACCTCGGATTGGCCCGCGGCGAGCGGGAGGGTCTGCACGACTCCGGCCACGGCAAGGGTCGGTTCGTCGTTCGAAGGGGGCTGTTGGTCGGGCATGGATCGCGCGCGGAGTGAGGCGCGGCGGTCGCGCCGGCCGTCGATGGGGTGCGAAGATATCAAGAACCCCCCGCGCCGGCCGAGTTCATTGAACCCGCGCGGGGGATGCCGTCACGCCGGCGAGAGCAGCTCGGCGAGAATGTTACGAATCAATCGGTCACCCACACGCACGTGGCGCGCCATGTAGCGATCCGTGTCGGCGACGAGCCGCTCAACCCCCAGCGGGCCCGACGCGGCGCGGACGAAGTCGCCATCGTCCCGTGCCCACGTG
>Ga0182030_10024610_pt1 | contig 11047 bp, 4 predicted proteins | sample 812S3MmetaG_FD_121299 | JGI IMG/M metagenome (GOLD analysis project Ga0182030, IMG submission 121299) | Permafrost microbial communities from Stordalen Mire, Sweden - 812S3M metaG (Illumina Assembly) | ecosystem: Environmental > Terrestrial > Soil > Wetlands > Permafrost | place: Sweden... | reverse complement strand
TGTGCTGCTGGAACGACCGGCTGTGAAGCGTGGACGGATGGTCAACCGCACATCTGGCGAGCCTTCGAGCCAATTGCCTGAGCGCCACGACGCCAGCGATTTCGAGACAAAGACTGCGGACAAAGCCGGCTGAAATCGCCGGCCAGCGACCTCGAGTGCCCAGCTATGTCGAGTGCTGCACTCGATGGGACTTGGTGGGTCGAAATAACAGTAGGTATTACGCGTCGAGATACCACATTTCATCACGCATTCTCTGGCGCTCCTTATTCGAGATAGCGCCAAAGACACGTTGCGGGGTACATGTGAGTTCGCCGAAGTAAACCTGGCCCTCGACCGTGTAGAGGTCAACGCGGACGAAATCAATATCAACCGCAAGATCTCTGGCCACCATGCACCATGGCTTCGAAATTTGCAGGCTTCAGAAAAAGATCCCGCGACACGCGCGCTGCTACATCGTTATGTCGAACGGATAAGGCGGCATCTTATGTAAATTAAGGCGGAGCTGCGAGTCATCGGAACTGGTGTGACCTTGTCTAACCGCAGTGTCGTACGAAGATGCTGGGCATCGCATCGCGAGTCCAACGCTCCTGGGGCTTCTCCGCACGCATCTGGCAGTGATTCTTGTGCGACAATTGCAAGCTCAGACGAGCGGAACTCCCCTTCGGGCGGTTCCGTCCCCGGGACATTTCGCGGGCAAATTCAAATCAACAAATAGCATGGAATCGTTTTTCTTCGGGCCTGATAAGCAGCAGCTTTTCGGCAGTTATCATCCGCCGCTCAGTGGCGATGGCCAAGTATTGACCGTCATTTGTTCGCCTCTCTTTTCCGAGTCTGCACGTACGCATCGTGCGCTTCGCAAATTGGCAATTTCCATTGCTGAGACGGGAAGGCACGTACTCCGATTCGACTATCGAGGCACCGGAGATTCGTTTGGTGACCTCGAGGACTACAGCGTGTCTGATTGGGTCGAGGATGTTTCATCGGCCGTCCAGGAAGGCCGAAAGATCTCCGATTGCAGCGACGTCCAAATCCTTGCTGTTCGAGCTGGCGCGTTGCTTGCGTGCATTTCGTTAGGGGCCGCGAGTGACATTCAAAGATTGGTGTTGTGGGACCCTGTCGATGATGGCGCAGCGTACATCCAGGCGATTCGTCGCGCTCAGGCGGAAAACCTCAGGAGTGAGTTCAGGTCGATGAGTCGGTCTGAGCGTACTGACGGGGCGCGGGATATCGGGGGTTGGCGTGTATCCGAGGGGATGCTGGAAGAGTTTCGAGCGCTCGACTCCAGCGCGTATTTGCGTATTCCCAAAGATAAGCTGCATGTCGTGAGCACCGCATCGAAAGGCGGATTTTTGCCGGGAGGGGTTGCCACCGAGGTTCTGCCATATCCATGCAACTGGGAGCATGTTAGGGAGAATGTTATTAATCCTCAGCCGGTTTTGGAGCGTCTGTTCGAGTGTCTAACGAAAACCTGAGGGAAGAAATACTGCAATTTGGAGACAACGCACGGCTGCTCGGGATTTTGACGTTGCCGAGCTTGCCACTGCAACAAACCCCAAAGCTGCCCGTGTTTGTATTCCTAAGCTGCGGGGTGCTGCATCGAGTCGGTCCGCTGCGATTATATGTCCGACTTGCCAGGACTCTTGCCACATGGGGATTTAGCTCATTGCGCGTCGACTTGAGCGGTAGAGGTGATAGCTCGGGAAGGCCCGAATTGAGGAACGAGCAAACGCTCCTGGCGGATTACAAAGAGATTGTCAGTATCCTGGAAGCGCGCTTAGGGCAATCGCAATTCGTGTTAAGTGGGCTTTGCTCAGGCGCTGACAATGCGCTGGTACTGGCGCAATCTGATCAGCGAGTCATCGGGCTACTGCTAATGGACCCGACATTCAATCCAGATGATGGTTTTAGACTACGTAAGTTCCTCCGAAGATTAAGGAATCCCGCGCGATATCTTGACCCCATGAATTATGTCTTATGGCGAAAACTAAAGGCCGCACTCCTGATAGAACCGCCTCTTATGATCGGGGATCCTCCCACACGTGAGCGATCCCGCGCAGCGTTTCAGGCCATCTGCGAGCGGAAAGGCCGAGCGCTGACAGTATTTACAAGTTCGGCGTCGAAGCAGGGATACACCAAATTGGGGCAATTGGCCCGGACAATGTCTTTGCCCGGCTATGAGCAATTCTGTGGGGAGAGATTCTTTTCGACCGCGGGCCACACATTCGACTTGGAGCACCATAGGCGCCGGCTGTTGGACGAAGTCCAACAGTGGGCGGCTGATTTCCATAACCGCGACTAAAGGCGCGGAGCGACCGTTGGCGCTGCAGTGCAACTGTTGAAAGACGCCTCTGTGTAACGCGCATGCGGGCTACTAAGCGTCGCGCGCTCCCTGCATCGATGAGGCGGGGCCCTGGTTGACTAGACAAAGCGAAGGCATGACATCACTTGACCACTGCAATGACTGCATCTGCGAATGAATTGGAGCTCATTGAAAGCGCGCACACGGAACAACTGGTGCAACTCGGATCGTGCTTGCATGAGCGCTTCGAACAGCAAGTTGAGCGCACACCCGAAGCCGTAGCGCTGACCTGCGAAGGCGAGTCGCTGAGCTACGCGCAGCTTAACTATCGCGCCAATCGTCTTGCGAATCGCCTACGTCATCGCGGTGCGACACCTGATCGGCTGATCGGCCTGCACGTCGAGCGTGGCATAGATGTGGTCGTGGGGATCATCGGTATCCTCAAGGCCGGCGGCGCCTACCTGCCCCTGGATCCGGTGTACCCCCGGGATCGGATCGCGTTCATGCTCGAGGACACGGGCGTGCGGTTAGTGGTTACGCAACAGAGCCTGGTTGCGAACCTCGAAGGTAACCCGGTAGAGCGGGTTCTATTGGGCGAAACTCAGTCGGAGCCGGACAAGAATCCGGTTACGGTAACGAGAACCAATAGTCTTGCATATGCAATCTATACCTCTGGATCGACTGGTAAGCCCAAAGGCACCCTGGTCACTCATCGCAATGTCACTCGGCTGTTCGACGCCACCGAGCACTGGTACCACTTCGACCAGAGAGACGTATGGACGCTGTTTCATTCCTATGCTTTTGACTTTTCGGTTTGGGAAATCTGGGGAGCGCTGCTCTACGGAGGACGCGTTGTCGTAGTGCCGTACCGGATCAGTCGCTCTCCCGAGGATTTCAGGGAGTTGCTGGCGCGCGAGAGGGTCACGGTGCTGAATCAGACTCCTTCGGCATTCCGGCAATTAATCCACGCGGAACTGACTCAACCCGGTGCCAAATTGTCCCTGCGCTACGTCATCTTCGGCGGCGAGGCGCTCGAATTACAGAGCCTGCGACCCTGGTTTGATCGCTACGGCGACGAACAGCCACTGCTCGTGAACATGTACGGCATCACCGAGACCACAGTGCATGTCACTTATCGACCGATCCGCTTGGCCGACTTGAATTCTGGCCAGGGCAGCGTCATCGGAGTGCCGATGCCGGATCTGCAGCTCTATATTCTCGACCCCGCCGGAGAACTCTCGCCGGCTGGAACCCCCGGCGAGATATACGTCGGAGGTGCCGGGGTGACGCGCGGTTATCTCAATCGCGACGAGTTGACCGCGGAGCGCTTCATCCTCGACCCATTTTCTCACGTAGCCGGGGCGCGGCTTTACCGCACTGGTGATCTGGCGCGACGCCTCGAAAACGGTGACATCGAGTACCTTGGGCGTATCGATCGCCAGGTCAAGATTCGAGGCTTTCGCGTCGAGTTGGGCGAGATCGAATCGGTTATCGCATCGCACCCGGGCATCAATGAGGTCGCAGTTATCGCGCGGGAAGACGCGCCCGGCGATCAGCGGTTGGTTGCCTACATAACGGCCACCGATTCACCAGCGGATCTCATCGAGCAGTTGCGGCATCGACTTCGTGCCGCCCTGCCGGAATATATGACCCCCGCCTATTTTGTATGCCTTCCAAAGTTGCCGCTGACCGAAAATGGAAAGGTTGATCGTCAGGGATTGCCAGCGCCCGACCGCGCGTCTCCGGAGGCAGCGTACGTTGCGCCCCGCACCCCCACCGAGGAGGCCCTGATCGTCATTTGGGCCGAGATCCTCGGGCTCAAGCGCGTTGGTATCGAGGACAACTTCTTCGAGCTGGGTGGCCATTCGCTGCTGGTAATGACCCTGATTCGGCGCATGCGTCAGGCAGGGCTTCGCGCCGATGCGAGCAGCTTTTTTCTGGCGCCCACGATTGCGGCCTCAGCGGCTGCGGCAGATGGGGGCAGTCGCGAGATTGAAGTGCCCCCTAACCTGATTCCGCGGGATTGTCAGGCCTTGGCCCCTAACATGCTGTCGCTGGTTCAATTGAGCGGTGAGGAAATCGAATGCGTGGTGGCTGCCGTGCCGGGCGGCGCAGCCAATATCCAGGACGTCTATCCGTTGACGCCGCTGCAGGAAGGGATGCTGTTCCATCATCGGATGGCCAGCGAGGGAGATCCCTACCTGGTGACAACCGTTTTCGGCTCCCACAACCGTGAACTTCTCGATCGCTACCTTTGGGCGCTGCAACAGGTAATAGATCGTAACGACATTCTGCGCACCGTCTTTCTGTGGGAGGGTTTAACCGAACCGGTCCAGGTGGTGTGCCGCCACGCGCCTCTCATCGTGGAAACGCTCAGCTTGGACCCGGCCAATGGCGACATCGCAAGACAATTGGAGCGGCGCTTAGACCCGCGTCATTACCGGCTTGATCTGCGGCAAGCACCGGTAATCCGCGTCTTCATCGCCCACGATGCACCGAACGCGCGATGGGTGATGCTGCGGATCCACCATCATCTTTTGGAGGACCACACTACCGACGAACTGATGAGCGAGGAAATTTATCAGTGCCTGGAGGGCCGGTCGGCCCGATTGCCGGCTCCTCAGCCGTTCCGTGACTTTGTCGCCCGGATAAAGTTTGCAGCCGGTTCAGATGAGCACCGGACGTTCTTCCGCAACATGCTCCACGACCTGGATGAGCCCACCTTGCCGTTTGGCCTCACTTATTCGCGGAGCAATGCTTCAGAAATAAAAGAGGCGCGTTCTTTGGTAAATGCCGCCCTGGCGGACCGGTTGCGAAACTCAGCCCGTAAGTACGGGGCAAGCGCTGCGAGTCTGTTCCATCTCGCGTGGGCAAAAGTCCTGTCGCAGTGCTCCAGTCGCGACGATGTGGTGTTCGGTACCGTGCTGATTGGGCGTATGCACGCGGGGCAAGGATCGGAGCGCGTGATGGGTCCATTCATCAATACGTTGCCGCTGCGCTTGCAGATGGGCGACATCAGCGTTGCGGATGGTATCCGACAGACCCATAGCCGCCTGGCGCAGCTGCTTGGCCACGAACATGCATCGCTCGCCGTTGCTCAAAGCTGCAGCGCGGTGGAGGCGAGCGGCCAACTATTCAGCGCTCTCATCAATTTCCGTCACCTCCAAATCAGGGGCCAAATCTCCGAGACGCCGTCCAATCACGCCATGGCAGCAGCGGTAAGCCGCATGGGACTTGAGTTGCTGAAGTTCGAGGAACGCACCAATTTCCCTCTTGAGCTTTCCGTCGACGATCTGGGTGAGGGCTTCATGCTGGAAGCGCAGGCTCAATCGCCGATAGATCCGCGACGCATCTGCGACTACGTGCTCACCGCGTTGGAGCGATTGGTGGTGGCATTGGAAACCGCGCCTGCGAGCAAGTTGCACAGCCTGAACGTCCTGCCCGCCGAGGAGCGTCAACAGCTTCTTGTGGGATGGAATGACACCCACCGGGATTACGGTAATGTGTCGCGGCTTCATCGCCTGATCGAAAGGCAGGCGGCTGAGACACCGGATTGCGTGGCGCTCGAGTTTGAGGGGCAGGAACTCACTTACGCGCAGCTGAACTACAGGGCCAATCAATTGGCCCGGTTCCTTCGCCATGCGGGCGTCGGACCGAATATTTTGGTCGGCATTTTCGCTGATCGTTCCATGGAACTCGTGCTGGCGCTGTTGGCGGTTTTGAAGGCGGGCGGCGCTTATGTGCCACTGGATCCTTCCTACCCGGCGGCGCGCCTGAGCCAGATTCTCGAAGACGCTCACCCGACTCTGGTGCTCACGCAGTCTCACCCGGCGAACCAACTGCCGGCAACAGTTGGAGACAACTACCCGCTCGACAGCTCATGGCAGAGCTATCGCGACGAATCAGGTCAGGATCTGGATGATTTTGGTACACCAGATGATTTGGCCTACGTCATCTTTACGTCCGGCTCCACTGGCAGGCCCAAAGGTGCCATGAATGGGCATCGAGGCATCTGCAATCGGCTGCTTTGGATGCAGGAGCAATATGGTCTGTGCACGAAAGATCGGGTGCTGCAGAAGACACCATTCAGTTTTGACGTCTCCGTTTGGGAGTTTTTCTGGCCATTGATGACTGGCGCGAGGCTCGTCATTGCCCGCCCAGAAGGCCACCGCGACAGCGCCTACCTGGCTGACCTGATTAGACGCCGTGGTATTACGACACTTCATTTCGTGCCCTCCATGCTGCGGGTGTTTCTCGAGGAGAGAGACGTCGAGGCCTGCGGCACGTCGCTCATGCGAGTGATTTGCAGCGGCGAGGCGTTGCCCCATGAAGTGCAGGAACGCTTCTTCGCGCGATTTCCCGCTGCAGAGTTGCATAACCTCTACGGGCCAACCGAGGCGGCGGTGGACGTGACTCACTGGGCGTGCCGGCGCGGCGATGGGCGGCTCACCGTGCCGATCGGGCGACCAGTGGCCAACACCCAGATTTATGTTCTCGATACCCGAATGGAGCCGGTGCCCGTTGGTGTTGCAGGGGAGCTTTACATCGGCGGGGTGCAGGTGGGGCGCGGCTACGTCGGCAGAGACGATTTGACCGCGGAGCGGTTCGTGCGGGACATCTACTCACGCGCACCGGAAGCGCGCCTGTACAAGACCGGGGATTTGGTGCGGTATCTCCCGGACGGCGCCATCGAATATCTGGGCAGACTCGACCAGCAGGTGAAGATTCGCGGCCAACGCATCGAATTGAGAGAGATCGAAGCGACGCTGGATCGGCATGCCGATGTCGCACAGAGCGTGGTGGCGATGCGGGAAGACACTCCCGGGGATCAGCGACTGGTGGCCTATGTCGTTCCGAGACAGACCAAGCTGACCATCGGCGCTTTGAGAGCACACGTCTCGGCGCAACTGCCCTCGTACATGATACCCAGCGCCTTCGTGCTGCTTAATGAACTACCCTTGACCTCGAGTGGCAAAGTCGATCGCAAGCGGCTGCCAGCGCCGAGTCACTCCAACAAGCAGCAGGCGTCCTATGTGGCTCCGCGCACTCGCGTTGAGGAAGCCATCGCGGAAATCTGGGCCAGAATCCTCAAGCTGGAACGCGTCGGTGTACACGACAATTTCTTTGCGCTCGGCGGCCATTCGTTACTCGCCGTGAGAGTCGTTGAGCGGATGCGTCGCGCGGGACTGCACACGGACGTGCGCAGCATGTTCCTCACACCCACAATCGCCGAGCTGGCACTTGCACTCGCGGCAGAGGATGCTCAGGAATTTGAGGTGCCGCCCAATCTGATTCCGAAAGGGTGCGAAGCCATCACGCCCGATATGCTGACGATGGTGCAGCTGAGCTCCGACGAGATCGGGCTCATAGCTAGCGCGGTGCCCGGCGGGATGGCCAACATCCAGGATATCTATCCGCTGGCGCCGCTGCAGGAGGGGTTTCTGTTTCATCACCTCCTCACGTCCGAAGGCGATCTCTACATCATGCAAACGCAGTTTGCGTTCGATAGCCGCGATCGACTGGATCACTATCTGGAGGCTCTGCAGTGGGTGATCAATCGCCATGATATACAGCGAAGCGCCTTTCTGTGGAAAGGGCTGGACGATCCCGTTCAGGTGGTCTGTCGCGAGGCAACCGTGATAATCGAGGAACTCAGCCTCGATCCCGCCGCCGGCGACATTGCGGAGCAGCTGCGGGCGCGCATCAATCTATTCAACTATCGCCTGGATCTATCAGTGCCTCCGATGATACGCAGCTTCGTTGCGCATGATGCGGCAAACGATCGCTGGATTTATCACCAAATGACCCACCACCTGATGGATGATCAGGCTTCGGCCAACGTGCAGGAGGAAGAAATCCACGCTTACCTTCGGGGCCGGGCGCGCGAGCAACTGCCTGCACCACGCCCTTTCCGCAATTTCGTGGCACAGGCCAGGCTGGGAGTGCCACTCAGAGAGCACGAGACCTTCTTCCGAAATCTGCTCGGGGATGTGACCGAGCCGACCGCGCCGTTTGGTTTTACCGATGTACTTGGCACTGGCTCCAGGATCGACGAGGGTCGTTACTTCCTGGATGCGAGCCTCGCCCGGCAGTTGCGCGACTTGGCCCAACGAGCTGGTGTGAGTACGGCCAGTCTGTTCCATGTCGCCTGGGCAATGGTGTTGGCGGCTTGCTCCGGGCAACACGATGTTGTGTTTGGCACCTTACTGCTGGGACGCATGCAAGGTGGGAAAGGTGTGGACCGGGTACTGGGCCCGTGTATCAACACCTTGCCGATACGGCTTTGTGTGGGCGATATCAGTATCGGTGAGAGTGTACGGCAAGCGCATGACCTGCTTGCCGGCATCTTGCGCCATGAGCACGCGCCGCTCGGATTGGCGCAGCGTTGTAGCGCGCTGGGCACAAACATTCCCTTGTTCAGTTCGGTCCTGAACTATCGCCGCCCCAGTCGTGGAGTAGGAAGTTACCAGCGCGACACGGACTCCTCTGCCGCAGCGGAGACCTTCCTGAATCGCGGCAAGGAGCCGGCGCACGACGCATGGTTTTGCGAAGAAATTGAGGGCAGGAAGTTCGTCAGCTTCGTGGAGCGCACCAACTATCCGCTCACTCTTTCCGTGGATGATTTTGGCGCAGGCTTCCGGCTGGTGGCGCAGGTGCAATCACCAATAGCTGCGCAGCGCATCTGCCATTACATGAACACCGCGTTGGAGCAAGTAGTAGCCGCACTGGGAAGTTCGCCAACGGTGGCGGTGCGCAGTCTCGGAGTAATGCCCAAAGACGAGCGCCATGAGCTGCTGGAAACCCTGAACGATACGCGCGCCGACTTTCCACGCCAATCGCTGATGCATGGGTTATTTGAAGCCCAGGTTGAGCGTGCGCCCGAACGCATCGCGCTTCGATTCGGTGCGATCCGACTCTCATATGGCGAGCTCGATACTCGCGCCAACCGCGTGGCGCACGCGTTGCGGGCACGCGGCATTGGGCGTGGCAAACGCGTCGGACTGTGCGTTGAACGCGGCACGGAAATGCTCGAGGCGTTGCTGGGGATTCTCAAGGCCGGGGCCGCTTATGTGCCGCTGGACCCGTCCTTTCCGCAGGCGCGGTTGCGCTTCATGGTGCAGGATGCGGAACTGTCGCTGCTGGTGTCAACGACCAAGCTGGCCCCGTACTTCGACTTGTCACGCGAAATGCAACTGCTGCTCGATGCGGATGCCGGCGGCATTGCTTCGGCACCGCAGACTCGCCTTCCGATCGACGCCAGTCGGGCGCTTCCCGAAGATCCCGCCTATGTCATCTACACCTCGGGCTCCACCGGCAAGCCAAAGGGAGTAATCGTTCCACACCGTGCGGTGGTGAATCTCCTCTGCAGCATGGCTGACGAGCCCGGCCTTGCTGCGGACGATGTGCTCGTCGCGGTCACAACGCTTTCATTCGATATCGCTGTGTTGGAGTTGCACCTGCCGCTTTCGGTCGGGGCTGCCGTTGTGATGCTAAGTCGCGATGAGGCCACGGATGGGCAGGCGCTGAAGACACTCCTTGAAGAACAACGTGCTACCGTGATGCAGGCGACGCCCGTCACATGGCGATTGCTTTTGGAAGCCGGCTGGATCAGCAATATGCCGTTCAAAGCCTTGGTGGGCGGCGAAGCGTTGCCCAAGGATCTGGCCGATGAGTTGTTGGCGCGTGGTGCGGAGCTATGGAATATGTATGGCCCCACCGAGACGACGGTCTGGTCCACCTGCACTCGCATAATCGACACGTCTGACGGGGTCATGATAGGCAACCCGATCGCCAATACCGTGGCCTATGTTCTCGATGAGCGCCTGAATCTTTGCCCGATCGGGGTACCGGGGGAGCTCTACATTGGTGGGGAGGGGGTGGCGTCAGGCTACTGGCAGCGTCCGGAACTCACGGCCGCCCGTTTCCGCGTAAATCCGTTCAGCGCCGCGCCAGGAGCCATGCTCTACGCCACCGGCGACCGCGCGCGCTGGAACAGGGGGGTGCTCGAGCACATGGGGCGGCTCGATGATCAAGTCAAAGTGCGCGGCTATCGCGTCGAGCTGGGCGAGATAGAGGCGTTGCTCGCCGAGCACCCCGAAGTACGACGGGCCGCAGTCCACCTATGGACAGCGAGTGCCAACGACGTACGCATCGTGGCCTGCTGTGTACCTGAGAAGGCCGGATCATTGGGCTCGGTGAAACTGCGCAAGCATCTGCGCGAGCGCCTCCCTGCATATATGATTCCGCAACACTTCCTCCTGGTAAACGATATCCCACTGACGCCGAACGGCAAGGTCGACCGGCGCCGGCTGCCAACGCCGGCGGCCGCAGAAGCCAGCATTGGCGCATTTGTCGCCCCGATAGGTCCCGTCGAATTAGCGATTGCCGAGATCTGGACCGAACTGATTCAGCCGCTTCGGCCCATCGGTCGCACTGACCGGTTCTTTGAAATGGGCGGACATTCACTGTTGGCACTGCGGTTTTTGCTGAAACTCGAGCGAAAACTTGACGTCAAACTCGATATCCAGATTCTGCTACGGGACAGCCTGGAAGAGATAGCGAGGCAAGTTCAGAGTTCAGTGCGGTAACCAGGAAGCCGCCGCCCGGTTAGGACCCATCGAGAAATGGCGCGCCCGGCGGGATTCGAACCCACGACCTGCAGCTTCGGAGGCTGCCACTCTATCCAGCTGAGCTACGGGCGCGGCGAGGCCGCGAAGGTTACCGCAATGGCAGCGCGGCGGGTACCGC
>Ga0182030_10024607_pt1 | contig 11048 bp, 7 predicted proteins | sample 812S3MmetaG_FD_121299 | JGI IMG/M metagenome (GOLD analysis project Ga0182030, IMG submission 121299) | Permafrost microbial communities from Stordalen Mire, Sweden - 812S3M metaG (Illumina Assembly) | ecosystem: Environmental > Terrestrial > Soil > Wetlands > Permafrost | place: Sweden... | reverse complement strand
CTGGTCGATGAAACGCTGGCGCTCTGCCAAGAGAAATTCAAAAATGACGGCATTCCGATAAATCTTAAAATTGAAGAAGGACTTGAAATCAAATGTCGCGCCAATGATATTTCCCAAGTAGTGTTGAACTTGCTCAATAATTCCTATGACGCCATCAAGAATCAAAACACCAAATGGATCGAACTGGCAGCGCACAAAGAGCAACAGGCCGTGGTGGTGACCGTGACAGCGGGAGACTTCGAGCGCAGGATTGGGTTTTTGGCTACTTCTACCAATACCGAGCCAACCGCCGCGGCTCGCCCATCGGAGGCGCTGTAAGAGAACCCGGCGTCGCCGGTATAGCTGGGGTCGGGCGTAAACGTGATCTGTTTACCGGTCACGACGGCAGCACCATGGCGCTGGCCAGCAATACCGACCACGTGGAGCGGGGTCCCCGACGGGTCGGTGGCGTGGGCCAGGACGGGCACCGTTACCGCCCGGTCGGCAATGGTTTCTACCTGTATGAGCGGCAGGACCGGAAGTGCTGGACCGGCCAGAGGGACCTCGATCATGGCGTTGGCGGACAAGCCCGGGGGGTTTGTCACTTCGTACTGCAGCGCCACCGGATGGTTCGGCATGAGGAAACGGACCTCTTGCGTGGCTGTTACCTTCGCAAGCGACGCGGCAGGGACGGTGACAGTCAGGTCACCTGGGCGCCCAGCCGGGTCGCTGTCCTTGGCCAAGACGTCAACTTGGACTTCGGTGCCTGCCACTTCGGGGGCGACGAGGTCGTCAACCGCAATTGGGCGCACTGGCGGCGGCGCGGCGGTGATAGTGACGGTGACTGATGCCGTGCTCTGGTTGCCCAGCGCATCGACCACGGTGTAATCGAACGACACGGTGGTCCCGTTGGCAACCCCGGGTGGGGCGGTGTACTCGACGACTGTCCCGGCCACCCGGGCATTGCCGATCCGGGGCCGGGTCAGGCCCCCGGCGCCTTCGACCAGTGACAAGGGACCGCCCAGCGGGTCGGAGTCGTTGGCTAGGACAGGGATAGAGACCGTCGCTCCCGGCTTCACAGAGGCCTGGGAAGCAACCGCAACAGGCGCCTCGGGCTGGGCGGGGGGAGGGACGACGGCGACTTCGACTGTCCCCGTGCCGGTGGCACCGAACTGGTCCCGGACCTGGTAAGTGAACCTATCGGTGCCGGTGGCGCCTTGATCGGGGCGGTAAATGAACGAGTCCGTCCCGGTGGCGATGATGGTGCCCGCGCTCGGGGGCTGGACGAGGCCGACCAGGCTGACGAGGTCGCCGTCGGGGGGTACCGCACCCAGCGGTACCTGTATGGTCACGTCCTCGCCACTGAACGTCCGGGCCACCACGGGCGCCAGGTCGGGGGCCAGGTTGGCGGCCCCGGCGGCCGGCACGACGTGAAGCGTCACCTCGCCGGTGGAGCGATTTCCGTCGGTGTCCGCCACCGTGTAAAAGCCGGTAACCGTGCTCGCCCCAGACAGGGGCGCCGTATAGCCGACCTCGTTGCCGTCCACGAAGAGCGAGCCCGCCCCAGGGACGAGAGGAGCCACTGACACGACCCGCATGGCCTCGCCCTGGGGGTCGACGTCTGCGTCGAGGACGGGGATGACGATGCCCGTGCCGGCACGGACCGTAGCCGTCTGGGGCACCGTCAACGGAGCTTGGTCGATCGTGGCACTGGGGGCCGGTTGGGCGATGACTGTGCCCACCGCCTGAGCCACGCCGTCACTCTCCAGGTAGGTGAACTCGACCGGACCGGTCAGGTTGTTCTGGTCGCTGACCCGCAGGATGTGGCGGTCGAGGATCTGGACCGTCAACCCGGACGCCGGAGGGACAGTTACCGACTGCACCAGCAGGACGTTGCCAGAAGGGTCAACGTCGTTGGCGGTCACGTCAACCAGGGTCGGGGTCCCGGCCCGGACCAGAATGTCGTCCCTGACCGCCGCCGGCGCGCCCCGGGGGGAGGTCGCCAAAACGTCCACGCGCAGGACGGCGTCGTCGGTGCCCATCCCATTGGATACCTCGTAGAGCATCTCGTAGTCCCCGGCGGTGGCGTCTTGGAAATGAACGACGCCGTCCGGTGACCACGAGACCTGCGCCCCCGCCGGCAGGTGGCTCACATTGGTGAGCGTGACCGGGGCGCCGGAGGGGTCGGTGACGTAGGGCGTCAGATCGACGGTCGTCGCCTGGCCGACAAGGGTGCCGGCGTAGGCATCGTTGGCCACAGGGACGAGCTTGGCCGCCGGACGTACGTATATATACAGCCGCCCGGTGCTAGAGGCACCGTACTCGGCGGAGGCGGTGTAGGTGACAACCGCCGTGCCCACGAAGTTGCCGGGCGGGGTATAGCTGATCTGCCCTGACGGCACCCACTGGACAACACCGGTACTGGCCCGGGCACCGGAGAGTAAAAAGGCATCGCCGTCAGGATCGGAATCGGCGTCCAGGACGTTGGTCGTGGTAACTAGGCCCACCCCGTCCACCACACTTTGGGGGACTACGGCGGGCGGGCTGTTGGCGTCCACGGGCACGCTGTTGACAACAATGTTGGCGGTCGCCTGGCCGCCCCGGCCGTCATTGATGGTGTAGGGGAAGGTGACGGGCCCCGAGAAGGAGGCGGTTGGCTCGTACTGGATCTCCTGGCCGTTGTCGATGACGGCGGCGGCGCCTTCGCCCGGCGGGAGCGGCACCAGGGGCTCGATCACCAGCATGTCCCCGTTGGGGCTGCTGTCCGCCTCGAGCGGCTCGATGATCACGGGTTGGCCGGGCTGGGTGGCGGCCCGGACAGCCAGCGCCACCGGCGGGCGGTCGGGGGCCGAGAGATCGATCTGTTTCTGGCCGGCTACGGGCTGGGGGGCAACCTGCAGACCGGCGGCCTTGCTCGCCACCTGCTCGGCCTGGCTCCAGTCGTTGGCCGCTTCCGGTGCACCCACGCCGAAGACCAAGTTGTCGCCCGTGTCGATGTCATTGAGGACGACCCGGGCCCGGTTGACGCGGTAGCGCAGGTCCTGGGTGGGCAGAGCGGTGGAGAGGTACCCGGCTTCGGTCGGCTGACCGCCGCAGATCTGGGCAAAGCTGGGGTGGGCCTGCCAGGCGCCGTAGGCGCACCCGCTGAGCCACACCGGCGAGGAGGCATCGCCGCCGCCGTGTGCCCACAGGACCTTCGGCGCTCCTCCCGAGAGGGGCACGGCCAACAGATCGGAGCCGGTGGCCACAATGGCGTCGTCCGAAGACGGGCCCGGCTGCTGGATAACGAGGCCCTTGCCGTACCCGCGCAGCTTAAGAGGAGCCCGTCCGGGGACCAGGAACTGGTCGGTGGCAGGAGCCAAGGCTACGGGCTCGCTGCCAACGGCGCTGAGCTCGATGTCCGCCGTCCCCTGCGCACTACCTTCGTCCAGTCTTTCGGGACGCAGGCCACGCCCATCGGGGGCCCAGCGGCTGATGGTGCCGTCCTCGGCCAGGACGTCCACGGTCCCGCTGTCGTCGACGACAAGAGCGGCGACGCCGTTGACCCGGGCCGACGGCGGTGTTTTCGAATAGTTGAAGGCGGCGACACCCTCGCCGGCGGCGATCCAGAGCCGCGAGCCGGCCAGTACTGAGCCGGTGTCGCCACCCAGGGCCACCTGCGCCCCCGAAGGCAGTGCCGCGTTAGCTGTGAAGTTGGCGGTGGCCACATTTATGGACAGGAGCCGGGCTGGTGCGGCCTCGTCGACGAGCACGTTGGAACCGGACTGGAGCACGTCGAAGACGGGGCTGGGAACGGCGACGCGAGTATCCACCAGATGGATCTCGGTGTTGACCCGGCCTACGGCACCGAGCTGCATGTCTGTTGCCCACACGCCGGCATCGTTCAAGTCCAGCTGCACGGGAGAGTACCCGTCGGCCTCGACGGCCAGGGCGACCAGTGCCGACGCGACCATCGCCACTACAACCGCAGTGGCGATGACCACGGTCCCCCTCCGGCGGTTGTTTATGACCCCCAACGCGGAGTGCTTCACGCCCGTAGCTCTTTCTTGGTGGGTTGGGACGGGGTGCCAACCCCGGGCTGGTCCAGCAGGGCCAGGTCGTCGGCGCCGACCAACCTCATGGCCAATGCGTACTGCACGAGCCGGCCCCGCCGACCGGACGCCAGCTGGTCGGAGCCGCCATGCAGACCTGGGACGCCGGCGCGCTCCAGCTTCTCGCACAGGTGGTCGAGCTTGCGGTTGAACTTGGTTACTGGCCAACCCAACCGGCGAGCGGCTGCGACCGACGACGGCAACGCCGTACCCCCCGTCCCGGCGGCGCGCAAGCTCGGTTCGGCCAGAGCAATGACCAGCAGGCGCTGCTCGTCGTTGAGCAGGACGGGGCCACGAGTGGTTTGACCGGCCACGCCGGTGTCAGCGGCCGGTCCCGGCGTATAGGGGGCGTCGCTTAGGTGCAGGCTCAGTTCGTACGAGGTCGAACCAGCGCTGAAACGCAGTGACGAAACCAAGAACACCACCGGGAGCTGGGATGCCGGCGGCAACCAGGCGTGGGCGGAAGTATCAGCGTCCGACATGGTGGCGGCCAGACGGTTGCCAACATTGCTCAACCACCACAACCCGTCGCGGTAGCTCAGCTCCAAGAACCGCCTATGCAAATAGGGGTTGTCGTCGATAGGCAGGTCCCCTTCGCGCCCGAGGGTGAAGACCCGGTCCGGGGGTACCGGGGTCCACACATCGCAGTACTCGATGCGCAGAGCGCCGACGGCGACCGGGGCCGTGCTCATCGCCCGCAGCCCGGTGCCGAAGGGCTCGAGATTTGCTCGGCACGAACCGTAGCCACCTCGAAGCAAACGATGGTGCCCGCCTTGACACCTCGCACCGTCGCGCTGCGCCCGGCCACCTGGACAAAGGCGCCGCTCTGGCCACCACTCACTTCGGCCACGCGGTACCGGTCGCCGGCCATGGCACCGGGAGACTGCCAGGCCACGTGAGCCACAGAGCCCCGTACGCTAACTGTGACGTTGGTTGGTGCGGCGGGTGCCGGCACCAGGGGCACCACCGTGGTGGCTACGGTCGAGGTCATCGGGCCCGCAGATGGTCCGGGACGGGCGGCCAGGAGGACAGCGACAACACCCCCGCAGACGGCCAAGGCCACGACCGCCGCGACCGCCGCGACCAGGAGGGGACGGCGCCGTCGCCCCTCGACTACAGCGGGCACGCTGTCGGGCACGACCGCCGCCCGGCGCAGCGTATGGTCGGGCTCGAGCTCGGCCTCGCCGGCGGCGTCAGCACCGGGGCCGGCCCCGGGCCGGCCGGAGGGCACCGGTGCGCGGCGGGCGGGGTCGTCCTGCGTGCGCCCTTCTACGCTCCACTGCGGGTAGGAGGGCAAACGGTCGGTGGTGTAGCCCCCTGCTCCCGGCGCCATCTCGGCAGTGGAGGGCCCGAAGGCGCCGGCAACCGTGCGCGGAGCTGCGGCCCGGGTGCCCTCCTCGTCCTCGGCGCGCCGCTCGAGGATGAGCGGGTCATCGACCCTGAGCTCGAAAGGGGTCGGTGAGAGCTGGAGCTCGCGTTCGGCGTCCTGCAGGGCCCGGCCGACGGCCTCGGCGCTCGGGGGCCGGGCCTCGGGGTCCTTGTTGAACGACTGGCGCAGCAGGTGCTCGAGCGACGGTGGTGCGTCGCTGCGGCCAGTGGGCGGCGGCACCATGTTGAGCACCCGGCTGTAAAGCTCGCGCTCGGAATTGTGGCCCGGTAGATGGAACGGCGTCCTACCAACTAGGAGCACGTAAATCGTAATGGCCAACGAATAAACGTCGCTGCGCTCAGACGCCTCCTTGCCCTGGATAATCTCGGGCGCGGCATATGCAACGGAAAAACCACCGCCGAAATCGGTTAGCCCCGGAGAACGGTAACTGCTGATAAGTACATTGGCCGGTTTGATGTCTCCATGAAGTATGTGCGCCCGGTGGGCGGTCTCGACGGCGCTGGCGATCTGCACCCCGGCCCGCAGGGCGTCGGAGATGCGCAGGCCGCCCGACCGGGCCACCTCGCCGTAATTGCCGTTGGGGTAGTACTCCATAACCAGGAAAGGGCGCCCGTCCGAAGCGATACCGGCCGTGTAGATGGTGACGATGTAAGGATGGGTCGACACCCTAGCCATGAGATCTGCCTCGGCCGCGAAACGGTCGGCATGGTCACGGTTCCCGGCGCTGGTACGCAAGACCTTGACCGCCACCTCGCGGCTGGGGTAGTTCTGGTGGTACAAGAACACGTCGGCAAACCCGCCACCGCCCAACCAGCGGCGGTGCTCGTAGCCGGGCAGTGCCGGGGCCTCACTGCGCGTCGGGCTCATCGGACCTCGTAAACGAGATGCATGATGTCGCCCAGGGTCAGCTTGGTACCAGCGGTGATGACGAAGGGCTCGCCTGGGCGTAGCTTGACGGCGGGCTGGCCCGGGAGCTCGACCACCGAACCGTTGCGGGAATCGCGGTCGACGACCGAGACGCGCCAGTCGTCTAGGCACAGCTCCAAGTGGACGCGAGACAGCATCTTGTCGGGGTCGGGCAACGGCACCAGCCGCGGCGTTTGCGCCTTCGCGGTCACCGGCGACCGTAGAACCGGTTGACGGCCCACGATGACGGGCCGGTCAAGCTCGATCGACGAGCCGTCTTCTAGGACCAGGAAACCGAGGGGAGGCCGATGCACGACCACGACTGTCCGGTCCGCTATCGGCTCCGCGCAGCTGCGGCAGGTAGCGGCATGGGGGTGGTTGGGGTGCCCTTGGGCACACAGCACGGCCTGCACTCGGGGGCCAAGAGCCGTCCCCGACGCTTCCTGGCCCAGACGGGCGCGCAGTTCGGCCCAAGAGATGGTGTTGCCCCCGATGTCATCGTCATCGAGCCCCTCGGCCCCGCCCTGCGCCGGTACTGTCGGGGCGTCGGCCACCGCCCCCGCCGCGGTTGGTTGGTAGGTGCTGGGTTGGAGCGGTGGCGTCGTCTGGGCCACGTGCTCCGCACCAGGTACCCCGTCGATCAGCTCCGTCACCGGGACAGGTGCACCGGCGCCGGGGCCTAGCGGCGGCAAGGCCGAGGGCATGAGGGTGGGTTCGGGAGCCAGCGTGGGGGCATAGCCGGGCTCATCGACCGCCGAGACGGCAGGGGCCCTGCCCTCGTGGTCGGCGTCGTCGACCTGTCTCACGGCGGCGTCCTCCACATCGACAAAGCGGGTCTCGTGCAACAGGTGCGAGAAGTCCCAGGCGCTGTCACCGGGCTCCGCCCCGGGCCCGACGCCGGCGAGCGGCGTTACCACGGGCTCGGCTGCGTGGTCTTGCTCGGGCTGGAGGGCCGCGGGCGGTGGGGGCGTTAGCGACAACTTGGGCTCTGCCACGCTGGGGGCGCAGACAAGGACCACGTCCCCGTCCATCATCTTGATCACGACCTCGGCTGGCTGGGCCACGACCCGCTCGATCCAGGTAGTAACCTCGTTTGCGCTCATATGGAGCTCGGCTCCCAGCCGGTCGCGCACAGTCACGCTCCGCGACCCCCGAAGAAGAAGTCGCACTCCCTCCGCTTCCCGGAAGACAACCGTGAAATCGGGCAAGTTCCGCCAGCCCAGAGCGCTCAAGGCACCCAACACCGCCTCCAAGGCATCGTCGGCGATAAGGGCGCCGCGGATGCGAGCAAGGGTTTCGGGGAGGACGCTTAGGCCAACCACGGCCACGGCGTTGGGCCCTATGAGAGTGTGGGCCCCGCCCGTCAGCTCGTTCGAGCTCATGGCGCCGATCCATCCAGCGCGGCGCCCTTGGCGCCCGGGTGCCTCGGTTGGGTTTCGTTGTCGTCAGGCCTCGGGTTGGTGGCATCGCCAGGCTCGCTCTCCACCTGACCCACGTCAATTATCACGACCGATACGTTGTCCCTGGCGCCAACGGCCAAGGTCAGGCTGACGAGCTCGTCGGCGGCAATTTGGGGATCCTCCTGAGAGCCAAGGGTAGCTCCTATGGCATCTTCGCTGAGCTCGGTGGTCAAGCCGTCAGAGCACAGGAGGTACCGGTCGCCGTCGCGTGCCACCAGTTGCCAGCAGTCCACCTCCAGTGGGCTATCGATACCAAGAGCACGGGTGATGACATGGCGGTCCGGGTGGTCACGCGCTTGAGCGGGGGCCAGTTGACCGGACCTTACCAATTCGGCAACCAACGAATGGTCTGCAGAGAGCTGGATCATCTGGCCGTCCCTAAACCTATAGGCGCGTGAGTCACCGACGTTGAAAAGCGACAATTCGGCTCCTCCCGACAGGCTTAGAGCCGTAAGAGTAGTACCCATGCCGTGGCCCCCGGAGGCACCTGACATTGCCAGAATTGTGTCGTTGGCGCCGCGGATCGCCCCGACCACTGAAGGTAGCGACGTAGATTCGGCACTACCTAATTGCGTCAGTTTCTCAACCACAATGGCGCTGGCCACCTCACCGGAAGAGTGCCCCCCCATCCCGTCCGCCACAGCGAACAGGGGCGGTCGGACCAAGACCGCGTCTTCGTTGTTCCTTCTCACCTTCCCGACGTGTGTAGCTACCCCCCACCTCATGGCACAGTTCCTAAACTCGGCCAAAGACGACGCCGTACCCGTGGTATGAGGTGCCCTGAGAGCAGCGCGACGCTGCCCCGCCTCCCGGGAGGGAGCATAGCAGTTTGGCCCTGACCTTGCTGCTAAATACTCCGAAAGTCGGCGCGTGCCCCTCACCCAGCCCGGAGCTCCGGCACCACTTCATGCTTTTTCGGTGGCTGGCGACGCTGAAAGGTTACCTGCCCGTTTCATGGGCTGCAAGTTCGGCGCGCCGAACAAAGTCCTTCTGTAGAGACGGTTCTGAGATGACACAAGTGGCACCACTTTCCGACCTCCTGGGGTCTTCCTCGACAGCCCGATGTTACAAACACGGCGAGGGCCCGGCAACGGTGTTGACCGGGGACTTCTGCCCGTTGCGCGGACGCCTTCTTCTCTCAATACTGAAACCCAAGACCCTTCACAAAGACAGGAGCTCACCATGACGAAGTTGCGGAGCCTAACCAGCGCTGCCTTTATTGGCTTGTCCCTACTTGCCCCCCTTGCTGGACTGGGAATGGGCCCAGCACCTGCCTCGGCTACGCCGACTTCGACGCTCGTCCAGGCAGAAACACCCAGGCTCACACCTTGGGGGGGCGGCTACTATTGGCCTCTCGCTCGGGGCACCACCGTCACCATGAACTGTTGGACCACCGGCCCGAACGTCGACGGTGGGGCCAAATGGTTCCAGATCACATCGGACCAGTACCCGTACCAGAGCGGCGGTTACGTCCCAGCCAACTCAGTGGGTAGACAAACCATAGTCGGCCACTGTTAGTTACTTCGACCAGAAAAACGAACGCTCAAAATAGCCTCTGACCTGGGCGTTCGGAAGACAAGGATCCTCGCGGTCCGAGCTGCATATTGGCACGATGGCCCCAAGCACCCGTTTGCAAAGGGATTGGAGCCATCGTGCTGCATACCAAGGTAGATCCACAACCGACGTTGTGGGAACCCCTTCTCCCAGAGGAGTTCCGCTGTCTCCCGCCTGGGCTTTCCGTCGTCGACGCCTTCTTGGACGACCCGGTGTTCTTCAAGCCGTTCGTGGCCTACTTCGACCCCTACTACGGCCGGCCGTCGACCCCGATCGAGACGTACTTGCGGCTCATGCACCTGCGGTCCCGCTACCACCTTGGTTTCGAGACCCTGTGTGCCGAGGTGGCCGACTCAGTTTCGTGGAGCCGCTTTTGTTGGATCGGTCCCTATGACAAGGTCCCGGAACCTTCCACGCTCATGAAGATCACCAAGCGCTGCGGCGAGGACGCTATCAGCCAGCTGAACGAGGCGCTGCTCGTAAAGGCGAACGCCGCTCATCTCGTGAAGCTCAACAAGGTCCGGGCGGACACCACAGCGATGTTGCCTTCATAATGTGTCTCCTTTTGCGCGTTGTAGTTCTTTGGCCTTGTCGCTCTTCGCCCTCAACCGAGAGGCGTCGGCCAAAGAGGGGGTGGAAGGGATGCGTTGAAACCACTGGGGTTCGCCTCTCGCACCGCTTTCCGTGACCGCACGCGGGCGGTCTATCAGGGGGAGCGGCAGCGGCTGACCAACACATGAGCAAGGTCACCGAGCTCGCCGTGCCCAGCCCGCCGTCCGAGAGGAGCGTCGTTATTCCGGCGCCGTCGTCGCAGTTGTCAGCAAGACCTTCCTTTCTGATGTTGACCACCTTACCTCCCTGTTTCACGCTCGCACGTCGACGGCGTGATGCAGACCTGCAAGTCACTTCGCTGACCGGCTGAAGCGCCGTCCGTGGTGAAAGCCGGGCTGGTGCCTCGTCGTCGCCCGTCCATGAGCGCCTCCGGGTTGCCATCGGGGACGGGTCAGGTGTTTTTGGGCGCGTCGGGGCTCGTTATGTGGTCCGCCGTCTTCGGGTACGAAGCTGGCTTCAGCCGAAAGCCGCCCGCAGGAGTGAAAATCCCGTTGCCAACACTTTGGACCACGCCCAGGTGCGGTCGAAGCGCAGTTAGAGCGCCTGAACATCTTGGCCCAACGTGGGCTACGCTTCTTCACCTAGAGAGTGCCTTCCTGTGAGGGCGGTTGGAGTCTTCGACAACCCCAGTTTCCCTTACAGACCCTCATGCCCCCTGGCGGAGGGCGCCACAGACGATGAGAATGGTGGCGGGGTCCGGCTGAGCTCGTTCTTCCTTGGTGCGAAAGAGCCCGTCTTACAGACTGACGCCAGGGGCCTTCCCGGCACCACGAACTGTTGTCCTGTGCACGTCTCATAGCATCGTTGATCGGTTGGCCCTGCCGGTCCCATCCCCGAAGGTGACGGACAAGGAGGTTGGTGGTGGAGCTGATGGTGGAGCGGTGTGCTGGAATGGACATCGGTAAAGACGAGATCATGGCGTGTGTTCGCACGCCTGGCCCGGACGGGAAGGGGCGGCATAAGCAGACCCGGGCGTTCCCGACCTTCACGTCGGACCTGGAGGCGATGGCCGACTGGTTGGCCGCTGAGGGGGTGACCGAGGTGGTGATGGAGGCG
>Ga0182030_10024606_pt1 | contig 11048 bp, 4 predicted proteins | sample 812S3MmetaG_FD_121299 | JGI IMG/M metagenome (GOLD analysis project Ga0182030, IMG submission 121299) | Permafrost microbial communities from Stordalen Mire, Sweden - 812S3M metaG (Illumina Assembly) | ecosystem: Environmental > Terrestrial > Soil > Wetlands > Permafrost | place: Sweden... | reverse complement strand
GAGAGAGTCCTGCGAAGTTGAACGGCGCGCGCGCGGCGCTCTTCGAGTGGCGCGTCGTCAAGGTAAGCGTAGGGATTCGAATTAAGAATTTCGTGACTGAACGGCGACGGCTCCGGCGTATCGATCGCGACGGTTTTGAGCGACCCGTCCGCCATCCGGTCGAGCAGGACGATCAGGCCGTCGATATCCATCGCTTCGTGGAGGCAGTTGGAGATGGTCTCATTCACCAGGGGATGATCCGGGATGCGAATCTCACCCGTCAGATTCTCGGCGCAGGCCACCTGATCCGGAAATACAGCGGCTAAAAGATCGTCGGCGCGCATGCGCTGGATCGGAGGCGGAACCTTCTTACCGCCGGAGAATCGCGGCACCGCCAGGGCGCGGGAAGCGTTCCACTTCCAACGTGCGCCGAACATCGGAGAATCCAGCATCGCTTGCGTCAGAACGTGCTCCACCGAATGGCTGCGTAAGAAGCTGAATACCATTTCGAGCGGAAACGAATGCTGATCGCTGAGCGAAAGAAGCAAGCCGTTGTCGGTTGCCGCCGCCTGCAGTTCGAAATTAAACGTCCGGCAGAAGCGTTTTCGCAGAGCCAATCCCCACGCGCGGTTGATGCGCGATCCGAACGGCGCGTGGATCACCAGCTGCATGCCGCCGCCTTCGTCAAAGAACCGCTCAGCCACGACGACGTCTTCGCTTGGAATGACGCCGAGGGATCTTTCTGCCGCCCGCACATATTCGACGGTCTGTTCAGCGCCGAGCTTTGGGACGCTGCACTCGGATTCGAGGAGAGCGACTGGATTCGAAGACGCAGCGATATCCGTGCGCAACCGCGCGACTTCCGCGGAAAGTTCGCGCGTCCGGCCGGGCGCTTCTCCGCGCCAAAAGGGAATGGAGGGAGCCGCGCCATGCGCATCCTCAACGCGCACCCGTCCCGGTTCCACCCGGCGAATTCTCCACGAAGTGGTGCCGAGAAGGAACACATCGCCGGCCATGCTTTCCACTGCGAAGTCTTCATCCAGCGTTCCGACGACAATTCCCTCCGGTTCCGCTACCACTTGATATTGCGCCGTATCGGGAATCGCGCCGCCGCTGGTGATTGCCGCGAGACGAGCCCCTCGCCGCCCGCGGATGCGATGGTTCACCTGATCGCGATGCAGCAGCGCTCCGGCGCGGCCACGCGACGTTGCGATTCCTTCGGAAAGCATCTCGACAACAGAGTCGTATTCTTTTCGCCCCAGATGACGATACGGCCAGGCTTGCCGGATCATTTCGAAAAGCTGGTCCTCGCCCCAATCCTCGGTCGCTGCGGAGGCCACCAGCTGCTGCGCAAGGATGTCGAGCGGCGCGGGCGGAATCTCCAACCGGTCGAGTTCTCCTTTACGAATCGCGCGGATCAACGCGGCGCACTCGATTAGTTCATCGCGTGTGGTGGCGAACAGGCGCCCCTTAGGCAGAGCGCCGACCCAGTGGCCCGCGCGTCCAATTCGCTGTAAAGCGACGCCGATCGACCGCGGCGATCCTATCTGACAGACCAGATCCACGGTTCCGATGTCGATGCCCAATTCGAGCGACGCGGTCGCGACGACAGCGCGCAGCTCTCCGTTCTTCAGCTTCTGCTCGGCTTCCAGGCGCAATCGCCGCGAAAGACTCCCGTGATGAGGCAGCACGGCGTTCTCGCCAAGCCGCTCCGCCAGATGATGGGCGACGCGCTCGGATAGCCGGCGCGTGTTCACGAAGATCAGAGTGGTGCGATGCTCCTGCGCCAACTGGGCGACGCGATCGTAGATTTCCGACCACATCTCATTCGTCGCCACCGCGCCCAGCTCGTCGCGCGGCACTTCCACCGCGAGATCCATATCGCGGCGATGCCCCACCTGAATGATCCTGGCGCTGGGGCTCAGGAAATTAGCGATCTCTTCGATAGGACGAACCGTCGCCGAGAGTCCGATCTTTTGCACCGGGCATCCCGTCAGCGCCTCCAGCCGGGCGACGGAAAGTGCGAGGTGCGATCCGCGCTTCGATCCCGCCACGGCATGAATCTCATCGACGATCAGGGTCCGGACGGAGCTCAGCATTTTGCGCGAGCTTTCGGCGGTGAGCAGAATGTACAGCGATTCGGGTGTGGTCACCAGAATGTGCGGCGCTTCCTTCCGCATCTGCTGCCGTTCCCACATGGGAGTATCTCCGGTGCGGACGGCGGTGCGAATTCCGGCGAGGGGAATCCCTTCGGCTTTGGCGAGTGCGGCAATTCCCTCGAGCGGAATCTCGAGATTCTTGCGGACGTCGTTACTCAGCGCCTTGAGCGGCGATACGTAAAGGATCTCTGTCTGATTGGGAAGTTCACCGGCTCGGGCGCGGCGGACCAGTCCGTCGAGCGCATGGAGAAATGCCGCGAGCGTCTTACCGGATCCAGTCGGGGCCGATATCAGAACGTCGTTTCCCGAACGGATTTCCGGCCATCCAAGACGCTGTGGCTCGGTAACGTATTGAAAACGTTCACCGAACCATTTTTGGATCAGGGGATCGAACGGAGTCAGTGGCATTGCGGACGATCTTTGCTTCCAGATTAACGCACGCCGCAACGGGCTCTTCCGATTTTTACCATGCCCGGCGTGAATTCGCCGATGAGGGGAACATGACCATCGGTAAAAAGATCGGGGGCGCGTCGGCTGTCCTCGTGGCATTAACGGCGAGCCTGGGCCTTGTTGCGGAATGGAGCATCAGCCGCATTAGCAGGTCCCTCGAATCGGTCGCTCAAATCAGTCTGCCCAGCGTTACTCTCATCGCTCGGATCGACAACATTCAGCTGGACCTGCGCGGCACCACCCTGCATCATGCCGCTACGCCTGATTTGAACATGAAAAAGACGAAGGACGAACAAGCCGAGGCCCTCAAACGGGAATCGGAACTGGTGATGGCGGATTATGCGCGCACCATCGCGTCCCCCAGCGATCAAGCGACGTTTGAGCCGATTCCCCCGGCGATGCGTAACTACATTGAAATATGCGAGCGGATTCGAGCACTCAGTCTTCGCGGCAAGACCCGCGAGGCGTTGGCGCTTTACGACAGCGAAGCGGACGGGGCTCGAAAGAAATTGAGGCTCGCGATCGCGGACGCGCTGGCGCAGCGTCAGGCCGAAGCTCGCGCGGATGCGCAACGGGCCATGGTGGCGACATCGGTGGGACAACAATCGACCTGGGTCATTTTGATCTTTTCAGTTTTGTGCGGCGGGGGGTTGGCATTCTGGATTGTGCGCGGAGTAAATCGCACGCTAGGACGTTCGATCGCAGAGCTGGCTCAGGGCGCCGATCAAGTCCGGTCGGCGTCGTCCGAGCTTTCCTCCTCCAGCCAGTCGCTCGCGCAGGGGGCATCCGAGCAAGCCGCGTCGCTGGAGGAGACCTCCGCGTCGTCCAACCAGGTGTCGGCCATGGCCAAGCAGAATGCCTCAAATTCGCAAGCGGCAGTGTCGATGATGGAACAGGCCGGTCAGAAGATTCAAGACGCGAACCGGACGCTGGATCAGATGATCCACTCGATGGCTGAAATCACGGGGTCCAGCGAAAAAATCTCGAAAATCATCAAAGTAATCGACGAAATCGCCTTTCAGACCAATCTTCTTGCGCTCAACGCGGCGGTTGAGGCGGCGCGAGCTGGGGAATCCGGCATGGGATTCGCGGTGGTCGCCGATGAAGTGCGTAATCTGGCACAGCGAAGCGCCCAGGCGGCGAAGGATACGGCAGCGCTGATCGAGGAATCGATCTCCAGGTCGGCCCAAGGAAAGGCCATTCTGGATCAGGTGACCAACGCGATTCGAAGCATGACGGATACATCGGCTCGCGTTCGGGAACTCGTGGACGAGGTCGGTAGCGCAACCCTGGAACAAACCCGCGGAATGGAAGAGATCTCCAGGTCGCTGTTGCAGATGGAGGCGGTAACCCAACGGACGGCCGCGAGTTCTGAAGAAAGCGCCTCGGCGAGTGAGGAACTGGCGAGTCAGGCGGCGATGACCACCGAAGTGATTGGACGCTTACGCAATTTGGTGGGAAGCGCTCGGGTCTGACACGGGCCATTTCCGGCCTGAAGGCCGTTAGCCCTAAAGAGTGCCAGCTCGCAGAGTGCCTCGGTGGGCTAGTCCGTTTCGGCAGCCTGAAAAATGGCTCGAAAGTGCGAAATACAAGCCGGCAGGAGTATACTGAAGGCTACACCTACACGCGTGAAAGCTATTACTACGAATCGCGTCTTGGCCACGATCGCCAAGGCCAGTTTTTTGTGTCTCCCTCTGGCAGTTCTGTTCCTTCAAGGCTGTTCCACGGGCCCGTCGGCTGCCGATTCTTCCAAAAAAGGCGGCAAGAAGGGTGGCGGCGCAGCGGTGCCGGTGGTCGTCGCGACCGTTGCCCAGAAAGACGTTCCCATCGAGCTCACCGTTGTCGGAAACGTGGAAGCTTATAACACCATCAGCATAATCCCGCAGATCGGCGGGCAGCTGAATCGGGTCTACTTTCACGAAGGTGATTTCGTAAAAAAGGGCGATCACCTTTTCACCATCGATCCACGGCCGTATCAGGCGGCGCTCTCCCAAGCGCAGGCGAATCTGGCGCGAGACACAGCCGCCCTCGGCCAGGCCCAGGCAAATCTGGCGCGCGACACGGCTTCCCAGGCCTACGCGGTGGTCGAAGCGAACCGGTATCAAAAGCTGTTTGAAGAGGGAGTGGTTTCCAAGGAACAGGGAGATCAGTTCCGGACCAACGCGGACACGCTGGCGCAATCCGTGCTGGCCGACAAGGCAGCGATCGAGAGCAGCCGCGCGCAGATGCTGGCGGATCAGGCTGCGATCGACACGGCGAAAGTTAGCCTGAGTTACACCGAAATCGATTCGCCGATCGACGGCCGCACGGGCAATCTGATGGTGAAGGAAGGCAACGTCGTCGCAGCCAACGCGACGGCCCTGATCTCGATCGCCCAAATCGAGCCGATTTACGTGACGTTCGCGGTTCCGGAATCGAAGCTTCCGGACATCAAACAATACATGGCGGCGGGACCGTTGCAGGTGGCCGTAAAGCCGCAGGACGGAAAATCCGAAATCGCGCGCGGGCAGTTGACGTTCATTGACAACAACGTCGACATGACCACCGGCACGATCAAGCTCAAAGGTACCTTCACCAACGCGGATCGAGTCCTTTGGCCGGGACAGTATTTGAATGTGGTTTTACGGCTGACAACGCAGCCCAATGCTCTGACAGTGCCCAACCAGGCGGTGCAGTCCGGCCAAGACGGCTCGTTCGTTTACGTGGTGAAAGAGGACCGCACGGTAGAGGCCAGGCCCGTTGTAACCGGTACGCGTGTCAACGATGACCTGGTGATTCAAAAAGGTGTTGCGATCGGGGAAACGGTCGTCACCGAGGGCCAACTGCGTCTCGCTCCTGGATCGACGGTTCAATTCGGAAACGGGAAAAATCTGCAGCGGCCACCCGGTTAAGGGTAGCCCGTCCTTCTGCCTCCGGGCTCTCCCGGCCTCCTGTCTCTGTCTGCCGCCGCGCTGGCGGTTCGTACGACCCGCTCAGTTTGATCGCGCTTTCCAAGACACTTTTGCGCCCCCGTTCGGCTCAGAATAGTAGCATCCACAACGCTTTCCGGCGCATCTATACCCTCAGTTATCGATTCATGTATCTGTAAAGAACAAAAAGGTTTGTATTCAAAATGGGGAATTATGTTGCCAGTTTTCATAGGAATCCGGAAATGAAGAATCCCGACAATCGGTGGGGAGCGAGGGTGACGTTCCTGCCTGGCGGGATACTCGCTCTTATTCTCGCGACGGCGGCATGCCAGCAAGCTCCTAGAACCACAAGTGCCGCGGGTCCACCCCCACCAGTGGTTTCCGTCGTCGAGATCAACCCTGAAAACGTACCGATCTATCACGAATACACCGCGGAGACCTATGCCCGGGACATGGTCGAGGTTCGCGGGCGCGTCGACGGCTACATCGAGAAGCGATTATTCCAGATCGGCTCCGACGTGAACGCCGGAGATGTACTGTTTGTGTTGGACCGGCGTCCGTATCAGGCCGACGTGGCCAAAGCCAAGAGCGACGTCGATCAGAGCCAGGCGAATCACGATTTTGCCACCCGTCAGGTTGCGTTGCTCCAGGCCGAGGCGGATTTGAAACAGGCCGAAGCGAACCTTCTCAAAGCTCAACAGGACGTCGATCGTCTGCGTCCGCTGGTGAAGGAGGACGCGGCGGCGCAGCAGGATCTCGACAACGCGGTCGCCGCGCTGCAGGCCAATGAAGCGAACGTGAATTCGCGAAAAGCCAACGTCGAACAGGCTCGCCTGCAGACCCGCGCCCAGATCGACACCACCGCGGCGCAGACCGATTCGAACAAAGCGCAGCTCGATACCGCGCAGCTCAATCTGGACTACGCCACGATTCGCGCGCCCATCAGCGGGCGCATCGGCGACACCTTGATTCAAGTGGGCGGGCTGGTTACCAAGACTTCCGCGCAGCCGCTCACCACGATTGTTCCGCTGGATCCCATCTGGGTGCGATTCAAAGTGAGTGAGGCGGAATATCTCGCGATGCAAAAGCGCGGCGACCGCGCGCAGGACATGCAGACGTCGCTCCAGCTGATTCTGGCAGACGGCAGCACTCATCCGTTTGCGGGCCGAGTCCAGAATACGGTCAATCAGGTGGATTCCAAGACCGGTACGCTCGAATTGCAAGCCACGTTTCCTAATCCCAAGCACACCATCCTGCCGGGTCAGTTCGGCCGCGTGCGCATGAAGGCGGAGGACCGCGACAACGTGCTCCTGGTCCCGCAAAAGGCCGTTCAGGACCTGCAAGGTCTGCAATCCGTTTTCGGAGTGGGCGCGGATAACAAAGTGGTCTCCCACAGCATCGTCACCAGCGATCGTGTGGGCGAACGTTGGATCGTCCAGCAGGGATTGAAACCCGGCGATCGGATCATCGTGGAAGGGATTCAGAAAGTTAGGCCCGGGGCCACGGTGACGCCTCAGCCCTACGTCGAAGCGCGGGTAGAGCAACCTGCCGCGGCGGGAAAGTAAGCCATGGCCAGATTCTTTATCGATCGGCCCGTGTTTGCGATGGTGATCGCCATCGTCATCGTTCTGCTGGGACTCGTTGCGATCCCGAATCTACCGGTCGCCTCTTATCCCCAGGTAGTGCCGCCCGTGGTCCAGATCATCGCCACCTATCGCGGAGGCAACGCTCTCGATCTCGAAAAAACCGTCGCGCAACCCATCGAGCAACAACTGGTGGGTCTCGACGGGATGCTGTATTTCTTCTCGCGCAGCTCGAATAACGGCGTCCTGACGATCGATGTCACCTTCGATTTGGGAACGAATGTCGACATCGCCACGGTTCAGACGCAGACCAAAGTTAGCCTGGCCACTCCGCAGCTTCCGCCCGAAGTCCAACGCCTGGGTATCTCCGTAAAGAAAGTTTCCACCGCGTTTATTGGCGCGATCGCGCTGCAATCCCCCGACGGCCGCTACGATTCGCTGTTCCTGAATAATTACATGGCCATCAATATTCAGGACAAGATCGGGAGCATTGCGGGTGTGGGCGATACGCGACTGGCGTCGCAGCAGAACTACGGGATGCGCGTGTGGATCGATCCAGACAAAATGGCCAAGCTGAAGCTGACGGCCACGGATGTCAGCAACGCGCTGCAGGACCAGAATCGTCAGAATCCGGCCGGTGCCATTGGACAGCCTCCGACGGCGAACGGAACCGATTTTCAGTATCCGGTGAACGCATCCGGGCGTTTGCTCGCGCCGCAGCAGTTCGCCGATATCGTGATTCGCGCCCTCCCGGACGGATCTCTGCTGCGGATCCGCGACGTGGGACGCGTCGAGTTGGGGGCGGATGACTACGGCAGTTTCAGTAGCGTGAAAGCCCACCCCGCGGCGGTTCTGGTGGTGTACCTCTCGCCGGGAGCCAACGCGGTGGACACTCAGAAGCGCGTACGGGAGTTCATGGAGACGGCGAAGAAGAGCTTCCCCGAGGGAATCGATTACGACATTCCTTACGACGCGACCAAGTTCGTGAGCGCGTCGATCGCGGACGTGGTCCAGACCTTGTTTGAAGCCGTCGGCCTGGTGATCCTGGTGGTCTTTGTGTTTTTGCAAAGCTGGCGCGCGACCCTGATTCCACTGCTCACCGTGCCGGTTTCGATTCTGGGCGCGATCGCGCTCTTTCCGATCCTCGGATTTTCCATCAACATGACCAGCATGTTCGGGCTGGTGCTCGCGATTGGCATCGTCGTTGACGACGCAATCGTCGTCGTCGAGGCCGTGCAATTGAATATCGACCGCGGCATGAGTCCGCGCGACGCCACCATTCATGCGATGGACGAGGTGTCCGGTCCGGTCATCGCCATCGCCTGTATTCTGGGCGCGGTTTTCATTCCGGTGGCTTTCCTGGGAGGGATTTCGGGGACGATTTACCGCCAGTTCGCGTTGACCATCGCGGCGTCGGTTCTGATTTCCGCGTTCAATGCGCTTTCGTTGAGTCCCGCCATGAGCGCGTTGATCCTCAGGCCGAAGAGCGATGCTCGCGGATTCATGGCGCGAATCTTCAGTGGATTCAATCGAGCGTTCGACTGGGCCACGCATCGCTACCTCGCGGGCGTCCGGGTCCTGATTCGCCGGTCCGTGCTGGCGCTGCTCGCCCTGGCATGTTTCTTTGTCGCGGCCGGCGGACTTTTCAAAATCCTGCCCGGCGGATTCCTGCCTGACGAAGATCAGGGCGTCTTTCTGACCGCTGTACGGCTGCCGGATGGAGCGTCGCTTGAGAGAACGGAGCGCACGGTGGATGAAATCGAAAAAGCAATTCTTTCGATTCCCGGTACGAATGAGACGATGACGCTCGGCGGGACGGACATCACCACGCAGACCAGCAATTCCAACGTCTCGACCATATTCACGTCGCTAATTCCATGGGACGACCGCCGGACCGAGGCGCTCTCGCTCGACGGAATTCTTGCCCAGACCCGCAAGAAGTACAACTCGATCCGGGATGGAGTCGCGTTTTCGTTCGGGCTGCCTCCGATTCTCGGATTGAGTCCATCGGGCGGGTTTGAATTTATGCTCGAGGATCGTTCGGGCGCAAGCGACACGGCGCAGCTCGCGGCAATCTCAGATGAGATGGTGGATGCCGCCCGGAAGCGTCCTGAACTTACGAACGTGGTCAGCACGTTCCGGAACAGTGTGCCCCAGTACAAGCTGGACGTGGATACCGAGAAAGTGCAGACGCTGGGGATTCCGGTGACCGACGTTTATAACGCGCTGCAGACGTTCCTCGGCGGACTGTACATCAATGACTTTAACCGCTTCGGCCGGACGTGGCGCGTCACTTTGCAATCCGAGCAGGAATTCCGGAATCATCCGGAAGACATCAACCGGTTTTACGTTCGTACCGGAAACGGCGACATGGTGCCGCTCAGCACGCTTGCCCGGGTGATCCCCATGACTGGTCCTGAGGTGATCTATCGCTACAACCGCTTCCGCACCGCCAAGATCATCGGCCAGCCAGCGCAGGGTTACAGTTCGGGCCAAGCCGTGACCGCCATGGAGCAGGTGGCCGCGAGCACTCTGCCCTCCGGTTTCACCTATGAATGGACCGGCACCGTGTTCCAGCAGAAGTTATCGGAAGGGAAGGAAGGCTTCCTGTTCGGATTCGCGGCGATCATGGTGTTTCTGTTCCTAGCCGCGCTCTATGAGAGCTGGTCCATTCCCTTCGCCGTCATTCTGGCGGTTCCACTAGGCCTGTTCGGCGCGCTTCTGGCCATTTACCTGCGCAAATACGACTACGACGTCTACACGCAGATCGGGATCGTGACGCTGATCGGGCTCGCGGCAAAGAATGCGATTCTGATCGTCGAATACGCGCGATTGCGGCAATCCGAGGGGATGAGTCTGGAGAACGCCGCGATGGAGGCGGCTCATCTGAGGCTGCGTCCCATCCTGATGACCTCTTTCGCGTTCATCTTCGGCGTGGTCCCGCTGTTGATCGCAGTCGGCGCGGGCGCGGCATCCCGGCGCGCGCTGGGCACCACGGTGTTCGGAGGCATGAATGCGGCCACCCTGCTCGCCATCTTCTTCGTGCCGGTGCTTTACGTTGTGGTGCATCGGATCACCGATCGACGACACAGGAAGAGCTCATATGAGAGCGATGCCAGAATTCCTGAAACCGTCGGCGGGAGCCACGCATGAGCTGGACGAAATCCGTGGTTCGCGGGTTTAGATTTGAAAAAGCCAGGCGTGCAAGCGGACGTGTGGTCCTTGGATCCGCTCTGGTTCTGCTTGCCGGATGCGCGGTCGGCCCCAATTATTCCAAGCCGAATGTTGCGGCGCCGCCGCAATTCCGCGGAGCGGAATCGAGCGTCGGCTCAAAATCGATCGCCGAGGCGAAGTGGTTCGATTTGTTTCAGGACGACGCTCTCAAGCAATTGGTCACGACCGCGCTTGAGCAGAATTTCGATCTGAAGATCGCGGTGGAGCATGTGCTCGAAGCCCGTGCGCAAGCCGGTATCACCCGAGCGCAGGAGTTTCCCACGATTGACGCCACCGGCGCCTTCCAGTTGAATCGCGGATCCCGAATTGGCGCGAATCCTTTTGTTCCCGCCGGGCTCAGCCTGGATACCAGCTACACGCAGGCGGGATTTTCGCTCAGTTGGGAGCTCGATCTGTGGGGCCGGATTCGCCGCCTGAATGAAGCCGCCCGGGCGCAGTACCTGGCGAGCGAAGAAGCGCGCCGGGGCGTCGTCACCACCTTGGTCGCCGACGTGAGCGATCAGTATTTCCAATTACGCGAGCTCGATCTTGCATTAGACATCGCCAAAAAGAACCGCGATGCCGGGCAAAATAGCCTGCGTCTCACGCAGGTGCGTCAGGCGCGCGGGGCGGCCACTGGTCTGGACGTCCACCAGGCCGAGCAGTTTCTTTATACGGCAACCGCGCAGATCGCCGTCGCCGAACGCGGCATCGCGCAGACCGAGAACGCCATCAACCTCCTTCTCGGAGGATTG
>Ga0182030_10024603_pt1 | contig 11049 bp, 8 predicted proteins | sample 812S3MmetaG_FD_121299 | JGI IMG/M metagenome (GOLD analysis project Ga0182030, IMG submission 121299) | Permafrost microbial communities from Stordalen Mire, Sweden - 812S3M metaG (Illumina Assembly) | ecosystem: Environmental > Terrestrial > Soil > Wetlands > Permafrost | place: Sweden... | reverse complement strand
TCGTTTTCAGCAATTTGCAATTTCGCAGCGGCTAAAGCCGGAATCTAAATTGGCCATTTGCGGCACGACTGAAGTCGTGCCCTGACACAATCTATAGCCTGAAGGCAATTTTGCAAGAGGCTCTACGGATATGATCTAAGCATCTCCCTGCGTCGCTACAATTGAAGACGGCGATGATTCAGTACCTCTATCTCGGGCGCGTGGATTACGACCAGGGCCTGCGGCTGCAGGCGGAGATTGCCGAACTGCGCTATCGGGGACGGGTGCAAAATCTCTTGCTTTTACTGGAGCACCCGCCGGTGCTGACGCTGGGGCGGAATGCGAATCGCGCCAATGTGCTGGCCTCGGATGAACTGCTGGCGCGGCGCGGCGTGATTCTGCGTGAGATCGATCGCGGCGGCGATGTGACCTATCACGGGCCGGGACAGTTGGTCGGTTACCCCATCTTCGACCTGCGCAGCCTGCGCAACCGCGACGGCAAGCGAATGGGGCCGGTAGACTTTGTGCGCCAGATGGAAGAGGCTTTGATCCGTCTTTGCGGCGGCTTCGGCGTGCGGGCTGAGCGCGTCGCCGGTCTGACTGGCGTCTGGTGCCCTGCCGATAGCAGACTCTTGCATGAAAGCCGTCTTCCGCCTACCGAAGCCTCCCATCGGGAGCGCAAGATCGGGGCCATCGGCATTCACGTGGCGCGAGGAATCACCACCCATGGCTTCGCCTTCAACGTGACCACCGACCTCGGCGACTTTGGGCTCATCAACCCCTGCGGGATCACCGACCGCGCCGTCACCAGCCTGGAAAATGAGTTTCGGCTTCAGAAAGCGGATCGGCTGGAGCCGTTGCCCAGCCTGGAATCCGTGGCTCACCAGGCGGCGCGGCAGTTTGGGATTGTCTTCAATGAGCAGGTGCTGGCGGTCGAGAACCTGGCCGCGCTGCGGGCCCAGGCCGAAAGCGCTCCAGCGGAGCCGCAGCGGTTTCCCGCTGAAGATACGCCGCTCAAAATTCCCAAAGAGGTTGAGCGGCTGAGGCATCCTGGCAGCGATTCCACAAACGCATGAGCCCAGGGGAAGCTCTCCACAAGTCCAGTTTGCTCGGTTAGCATTCCCTCAGGGGCTAAAGCCCCGTTGATTTTGCGGCATTTACGGCACGACTAAAGTCGTGCCCTTTCAAAATATCGACTTATGCAGAGGTTCCTTGACCGCTCTCAGCATCCACCACCGGGTGCGTAGCGATTTATAATCCGGCATGAGCCGGGGCTGCCCCCGCATCACGGAGAGAATGATCGTCATGGCAACCAACGTGATCATGCCCCAGATGGGCGAATCGATCTTTGAGGGCACGATTACCAAGTGGCACAAAAAGGTCGGTGAAAGAGTCGAAAAGGACGAGCCGCTCTTTGAAATCTCCACCGACAAGGTGGACGTGGAGATCCCCGCGCCCGTTGCCGGCCTGCTCACGGAGATCAAAGTGGCGGAAGGCGCTACCGTCGAGATCAATACCGTGGTCGCGGTGATTGGCGGGGCGGCTTCGGCGGCGGCGGTTCCGGTTGCGGCAAATCCGGCAGGGCAGGCCGCTCCCACGATCGCGCAGCCGGTTTCAGAACCTTCACTTTCCTCCCCAGCCATTCATGCCGCTTCGGCCGGAGCAGGGCGCAGGTTGCGCTCCTCGCCGTTGGTGCGGCGCATCGCCAAAGACAATCACCTTGACCTTGGCCAGGTGGCTGGAACCGGCTCGGATGGGCGCATCACCAAAGACGACGTGCTGCGCTTCTTGAGCCATGCAGGCACTGACAGCACACCAGCCCCACCGCAGGTGCCGCAGGTGCTGCCGCTCAGCAGGATGCGCAGCATCATCGCGCAGCGGATGGTCGATAGTCTGGCGATCAGCCCGCATGTGCATGATGTTTTCAAAATCGATATGACGCGCATCGTCCGGCTGCGGGAGCGGGAGAAAGCCGGCTTCGAGCAGCGCAACGGCATCAAGCTCACGTATATGCCGTTTATTGCCGCTGCCGCCATCGAGGCGCTGCGCAAGTTTCCCATCGTCAATGCTTCCCTCATCGACGGTTCGATCCACTACCATCCCAGAATCCATCTGGGCATCGCCGTGGCTCTGGAGTGGGGGCTGATCGTGCCGGTGGTCAAGAATGCCGCCGAGCGCAGCTTCGTCGATCTGGCCCGCTCCATAGCCGACCTGGCCGAGCGCGCCCGCGCCAAGAAACTCAAGCCCGATGAGGCCTCCGGGTCCACTTTTACGCTGACCAACTCCGGCATCTTCGGCGATGAGTTCGGCATGCCGATCATCAACCAGCCGGAGTCGGCGATCATGGCCATCGGCGCCCTGAAGAAAGAAGTCGTGGTCGTGACCGACGCCGAGGGGAACGATTCGATTGCCATTCGATCGATGCAGCACTTCTGCCTGGCCTACGACCATCGCACCATCGACGGCGCGGATGGCGGCAAGTTCATGGCTCATCTGAAGAAGACGCTGGAGAGCTGGAATCGGGAGATTGGATAGCGGGTCATTTTGATATCGGGAGGAAAGGATGGATGATCCCACGATGAAAGGCGCGCACTTGAATCTATTCAAGACGTTTACCTTGAAATGGTGGCAGGCCGGCCTATTTAAATTGGGAATGCTGGCTTTGGGAATTGCGATTGGAAGTTATTGGCACGGTTTCTTTGACGGCTGGCTTCCTGTTCTCATCGCCTTGGCGGCGGTCTGTTTGGCCTGCGTCACAACCGTTTGGTGGAAGCAATAAATATCCGACCCAAAATCTTTCCCATCAATTGCCCTGCACTCTTGTCCAATATCAGTTCTTATATCAATAAGACAACAAACATAGAGTATTGAATCGATAAAGCACCACACCGATTGATAAAGTGTTGATCGAATGCTCTACGTATGACTACAAATTGGTATGAGGCGCCTCCAATGCCCGCAAATGGCAAACCACAGTAAATATCCCCCGGCACACGCGCCGGTGCTGGGATCGACGACGGAGACGAATGCATCCGGGTTGAGCCACTGGCGGCTGCCGGTCTGCGTTACGCCAGAAACTGAAGTCTTGTGATAGAGCGGAACGCAGGGACACGGTTCGCATACTGTGGACCACACCCCGTCGTTTCACAATCTCTTTGTGTTCCGTCTACCTCGCGCGTCAAATCTGAAGGTCGTTTTTCCGTGCGACATCTCCGCGGAAACATCACTCTTGATGCGTAGGGCATAAAAGACTAGACCACCAAAAACCAATACGATTGTCAGCGCCACGAATGCAAAGACGGGAAGACTGGATTCTAAGTAAGTTACCATTCTTCCACCTCCTTCGAAGCGTCTGCCACTGGTTTTGGAATGGAGGTTGGAGGAGCATTCGCCACGATTCCTTCACCTGGAAGCAACAGAAATCGTGAAGGCGCGCCCAGACGTTGCAATTCCTGCCGGATGATCTTCTCAGCAGCCGCATTCACGGTCAAAGCGAGCATTCTTTTGCCAATTCCCGCCACTTCGATGCGGATACTGGCACCGTCGAGAGTCCAGGAAGCGGCGCCGAGAAGTTGTGCTGCAGAATCGTGTCTTGCCTTTACCAGTGCGGAGCCGACAGCGTCGCGTATGGAGCCAATATCTGAAGTGACCGACACCGGAACTACCGATCTTTCAAGACCATTGGCCAGCTCGGTTTGCCTCTTGGTCTGAATGGCCTTTAGCACATCGCCGGGTTTAGATACCTGCGAGAGGTCGATTTTAGGCTTTAAATCATTAACTGGAATACGAAGAGGGACTCGCGTTGATTTATAAGCTGCATTTTTTACTGCTTCAGCTACTGCTTGGGCTTCACTGAGTCTGGCGCGAATGTTTTTAGTGGTCTTGACTGCTTCTTTGCTTAGTTGTTCTAAGAGTTCTGGGATTTTGTCGATCGCTTCGAGACGGAGCGACCTTGGAGCATCGTTAAACAGCCATTCCTCTGTCTCTGCTCGATCAGGATCACTGTATTGTCCATTGACCGTGCGAAGGCTAATTCCCCATTTGCTGCTGACCTTCGCATACCCGATGTCCCGGTTCCAAAATGAGTCGTCGTAGGGACTACTATCGTCACCGTGGATAGTCACCCACGTAGAAATACCAAGGTTAAGCTTTTTGAGGGCAGCATCGATTTCGGCAATGGACTTCCCAAGCTCGTCTGAGACGGCATTGAGGTCGGCTGCGACTGTGGAAAGTTGAGTGTAATAGCTCGCGACCCTCTCTAAGAGAGGGGCTTTTTCATCAGGCATAATTTTCTCCAAATCCAACAGATTCGGGGTTCACCACCGGACAGGCGGATATTACCGTTTACGTTGCCGCCATACAGGCGGGGCAGGTGGTAATGGCATCCGCCTTCCAGCGGTACAAACTGCCACTATCGTTCGCATGATATACCAAACTGCGGTACTTCACAACAAAATATTTCATCCGATGCGTTGCCAATTCATAGCGGACCGGCTCTCAATGCCGGAAGTGGCGCATTCCGGTGAAGACCATCGCCATGCCGAGTTTGTCGGCGGCGGCGATCACTTCCTCATCGCGCACCGAGCCTCCCGGCTGGATAACGGCGGTGGCGCCGGCCTGGGCTACGGTTTCAAGGCCGTCCGCAAAGGGAAAGAAGGCGTCGGAGGCGGCGACGCAGCCCTTGAGCGGCAGCGCGGCCTTCATCGCGCCGAAGCGGGCCGCATCGACGCGGCTCATCTGGCCCGCGCCCACGCCGATGGTCTGGCCGTCGCGGGCGTAGACGATGGCGTTGGACTTTACGTGCTTGGCCACGCGCCATGCAAAGAGCAGGCTGCTGAGTTCCTGCGCCGAGGGTGGGCGCTGGGTTACAACTTTGAGTTCCGATTTCAGGATGCGCCCTGTATCCGCATCCTGCAAAAGCAATCCACCGGATACGTGCTTGACCACCGGGCGCGGCGGCGCGGCGTGAACCTCAACCAAACGCAGATTCTTTTTGGCGGCGAAGCGCTCGCGGGCCTCGGCGGTGAAGGCCGGAGCGGCGATGGCCTCGACAAAGAGCTTGGCGATCTCTTCGGCGGCGGTGGCGTCCACTGCGCGGTTGATGCCAATGACTCCGCCGTAGGCCGAGACCGGATCGCAGGCAAGAGCTTTGATGTAGGCTTCGAGGACGGTTGCGCCGGTGGCCGCGCCGCAGGGGTTGGTGTGCTTGACGAGGATGACGGCAGGCTCGTCAAACTCCTGCGCCAGTTCCCAGCAGGCATCCAGATCGACGAGATTATTGAAGCTCAACTCCTTGCCTTGAAGCTGGCGAGCGCCGGCTATCCCCAGACCTGTGCCATCGGAATAAAGCGAGGCGCGCTGATGGGGATTTTCGCCGTAACGCAGCGATTGCGCCAACTGGAAGTTGATGCGCAGGGTTGCCGGAAAGCTGGCCGCATCCGGGGTGGCTGGGGATGCGGGCGCGGGAGGCACCTCCGGCGCGGGAGCCTGCTGGATACGGTCCAGCGTATTGGCGATCGCCGTATCGTAAGCGGCGGTGAGCGAAAAAGCCTGTTTGGCCAGCCGCCAGCGGGTCTCGCGGCTCAGGGCGGCGCCGTGGACGCTTTGAAACTCCTCGATGAGAGGGGAATAGTCGGCGACGCGGGTGACGACGGCCACGTCCTCGAAGTTCTTGGCCGCGGAACGAACCATCGAGGGGCCGCCAATATCGATATTTTCGATCAGTTGCCCAAAAGCCACGCCTGGTTGAGCCGCCGTCTTCTCAAAGGCATAGAGATTGACGACCACCATATCGATGGGCGCAATGCCGTGCGCGGCGACGGCGGCCTCGTGCTCGCGGTTGCCGCGAATGTAGAGCAGGCCGCCATGGACATTGGGGTGCAGGGTCTTGACGCGGCCGTCGAGCATCTCCGGGAAGCCGGTCAATTCACTGATGTCCATGACCGAAAGGCCCGCCGCACGCAGTGCCGCGGCGGTTCCGCCGGTAGAAACCAGCTCAACTCCGTAGCCGGCCAGCGCCTGGGCAAACTCCACCAGGCCGGTTTTATCGGTAACGCTCAGCAATGCCCTGCGAATCTGCTTTTCCGCGCTCACAGCCACACTCCTCGATTTATGGTGGATTGGATGGTGGAGATCAAACTCCAGAGTATATCCTGCGGGACCGGAGTCCAAACCGGGCACCGGTTTGCAATGCATCGTGCCGGTTATAAATCGCTGTGGGTTGATCCCCCTCCAGCGACTTTCAATAAAATGCTTTAGAGTTAGAGCATGGGCAGTTATTCCCCACCCCCAGATCCTGAATTTCTCTCGCCGGGCGCCGACTACGCGCCACCGCCGCCGCAACCGGTTCGCAGGCCGCGGCCGTCGTGGACTGTTGCCCCGGCGACTTACCTCCTGGTGGGCATCAACTGCCTGGTCTTTCTGGTCATGGTGGCGCACCGTGTGAGCGCGTTCGGCCCCACCACCGATCAGTTGATGTACTGGGGCGCCGACAACGCCGGCGCGGTGCTGGTCCAGGGCCAGTGGTGGCGCATCGTCACCGCTATGTTCGTGCACGTGGGCCTGCTCCATCTGGCGACGAATATGTGGTGCCTTTGGAACCTGGGCCTGCTGGCCGAGCCGCTGCTCGGTTCGGCCGGTGTGCTGGAGGTCTACATCCTGACCGGCGCGGCGGGCAACCTGCTCTCCACTCTCGTCAACTTGAAAGCTGCCTATCCTGACCTGATGGAGCTGATGAAGAGATTCCACGGCCCGATTCCCAGCGACTTGATTCGAGGCCTTTTTCCGGCCGGCGCGGGCGCGTCGGGGGCAGTCTTCGGGATTGCCGGAGCGCTGATTGTGCTGCTCAAATCGCCGCGGCTGCCGGTGCCTCCCAATGAATTGAAGAAGCTGCGCAGGTCGGTGATCTACTTTGCCGCCATCAACCTGGTGCTTGGCCTCTCGATCAGCTTTGGCACCATGGTGGCGCACTCTGGCCTCAGCATCGACAATATGGCCCACCTGGGCGGTTTTCTCTGCGGGTTGCTCTTTGCGGCCCCGCTCGTCCCACGGATCGGCTCGCCCCGGCCCATGTTTCAGCGGCGGCTGCGCATTGCCCTGGGAATGGTGGTGAGCGTGCTGGTGCTGTTTGGGTTCTATCTCTCCAAGTTGGCGGGATAGAAGCAGACTCGTTGGAATTCACTGGATAGAAATCCCAGGTATCAAAATCATGACCCTGCGGCAAGCTCAGGGCAGGCTCTCCACCCCACGGACGAAGACCTGTCCGTGGGGACCCCGGCTTTGGGGTACCCGCCGCAGGCCGCTGGCCCCGCCGCAGGTGGTCAGACCGCCAGCAGAACGATGACCGCTACCACCGCGCCGATCAGCAGGCTCATCCTGTCGGTGATCGCAAAGAGGACTGGATCTTCGCTGAGTTCGCCGCGCGAGGCCAGCAGCCATACCCGGCAGAGCCACAGGATCATCAATGGCACGATCAGCCAAAGCAGCTTCGGATCGCGGTAAAGAATCGTTACGTCGCGTCCGCTGATGTAGTTGGCGAAGACCACTACGGTGGCAAAGGCGCTGGCGGTGCCGAAGCTGCGCATCTGCTCGATGTCGGCCACCAGATAGCCGCGGCCATTCTTCGCTGGCGCGCTGCTGGCGCGCAGGTTCTCCAACTCGGCAAAGCGCTTGACGAAGGCCAGGGAAAGAAACAGGAAGATCGCGAAGCCGGCCAGCCAGTGCGAGATCGGTGTGTGCGTGGCCGCTCCGCCCGCCTGTAGCCGCAACGTATATAACCCCGCCAGCACCAGCACATCCACCAGCGCAAGCCGTTTCAGGTAGAGTGTGTAGGCCAGCGTTGCAACCAGATAGAAGAGCAGCCAGCCGTGGAAAGCCACCGGAAGATGCCGCCCCGCAACCAGCGCCAGCAGCAGAAAGACCGCCACAATGGCCAGACCGGCCATGGCCCCCAGATCTCCCGAGGCAAAGGGCCGCAGGCGTTTGCGGGCATGGCCGCGGTCGGCCTCAATATCGAGCAGGTCGTTGACGATGTAGGTGGCCGAAGCGGTAAGGCTGAAACAGAAGAAGGCTGTGAGCGCGGCCGGAAAAGTAGCCGGGCTCAGGCGATGCGACAGCAGCAGAGGCACAAAGATGAGCAGATTCTTGGCCCACTGGTGCAGCCGTATGGCTTTGAACAGAGACTTGAGTGGATGTTCGCGCTCGACAAATTCGCGTGCGGGACGGATGCCGCGAGCCCGCATGCCCATGCGCAGTCCCAGGCTGGGATTGGCCACCATCGGCTCGATGGCATGGGCCAGCAAGGGCAGATCGGCCCGCGCATTGCCGATATAGCTGAATCCGCCTGAGCCCAATTGGGCGCGCAGGCGATCGAGTTTGTTGCCGCCGGTCAGGTTGGTTGCGCCGTCGGAGCCCAGCACGCCGCGGAAGACGCCCAGGTGAGCGGCAACGCGCTGGGCGAGACGCTGGTCGGCCCCCGTAGTCAAGTAGAGATCGCGGCCCTGGGCGCGCTCCTGCTGAAGAAAATGGAGCAGATCGCGATGGTAAGGCAGGTGGTGCACATCGAGAGAGATGGATTCGGTTACGAATGCCTTGAAGGCCGCCTTGCCGTGCAGCAGACGCCCCGGCAGCTTGAAGAGCAGTTGCGGATGCGTCCGCATCATCACCAGCAGCGAATCGACCAGCGTATCCGACTTGACGAGCGTACCGTCGAGATCGACGCAAAGCGGCACGAGCGTTGAACCAAAGCCGGATTGGTTGGGAATCGTCTCAGGCAACCGCTTACCTCGTTGAGAATCGCTCGTCAATGAAGAGGGTTCTAGAGCATTTTTCCTAAAGGTGTCGAGAGTCATGGGTGCCCCACCCTCGCCGCGCTCTTGTTTTTGCGGTAGGGTGGGATACAAGTCCCCCAATACAGCAACAGGGGAAATGCTCTAGCACTGCATCTTTCAATAGCCTGCCCGGACAAAACTTCACAAAACCGGGTGCCCCAGGTCCGGGGTCCCCACGGACAGGTCTTCGTCCGTGGGGTGGAAGTCCCGCGTTTGGGACCTGGGAAACCGCAATCCTCAATCCTCCCGTTCATGGGGAGCAAAGCCGAGCCGAGCCCAGTTCAGAGTCCTCAAACCTGCATCACTTCCACTTCCTTCTTGTGCGAGAGCTCTTCCATGCGGCGAATCTCTTCGTCGGTCATCTTCTGGACCTCTTCGAGAGCGCGCTTCTCCTCGTCCTCGCTGATCTTCTTTTCCTTGGCCAGTTTCTTCAGGGCGTCATTGCCGTCGCGGCGCACATTCCTGACGGCGGTCCGATGGTCTTCGAGCACCTTGCCGATGTGCTTGCAGACATCGCGGCGGCGCTCCTCGGTCATGGGTGGAACCGGCACCCGGATCACTTTGCCGTCGCTCTGCGGATTGAGGCCCAGATCGGCGGTGCGCAGGGCTTTGTCAATCTCTTTCAGGATGGTGGGGTCCCAGGGCGCGATCAGGATCAGTTGCGCCTCGGGCGCCGAGACCTGCGCCAGTTGGGTGACCGGCGTGTGCGTGCCATAGTAGTCCACCTTCACCTGGTCGAGCATATGTACGCTGGCCCGGCCTGTCCGCGTCGAGGCCAGGCTGGCTTGAAAGTCGGCCACGGCCTGATCCATCCGCCGCCTCAGGTCGCCGTTGAGTTCTTTGAGAGCCGGAATTCCGGCCATGATCGAAAGTGCCATAGGGTTTCGTCCTCGCTTGTGCCAATTGCCAAGAGCCATTTTACTAAAGTCGAGGCAAGAGTACAGTTTGCCCGCGAAAGAAAGGGCCGCAGTCGGCCCTCCATCGCCGAACCGGTAAACTGAAAGGAATGCTCTCCCTGCAAAATGCCGGCAAGCGGTTTGGACCGCGAGTGCTCTTCCTGGAGGCCAACTGGCTGATCCGAGCCAGGGAAAAGACGGCGCTCGTCGGAGCCAACGGCACCGGCAAGTCCACGCTGATGAAGGTGCTGGCGGGGCTCGAATCGCTGGACTACGGCAGCCTGCAGCAGACCCGCGGCATGAGCTTCGGTTATCTGCCCCAGGAGGGATTGAGCCTGACCGGCCGCAGCGTCTTTGCCGAATGCCTGACGGTCTTCGACGAGTTGCACGAGATGGAGCGGGAGATCGACCGGCTCGGCCATCAACTGGCCGAGTTGGATCACGCCAGCTCCGAGTACGACTCCGCCGCCGAGCGCTACTCTGTGCTGCAGGAGCGCTTTCACTCGCTGGACGGCTACGCTCTGGACGCGCAGGTGGGCGGCGTGCTCACCGGGCTGGGCTTCTCGAAGGACGACTGGGCGCGGCAAACCGATGAGTTCTCGGGCGGCTGGCAGATGCGCATCGCGCTGGCCAAGCTGCTGCTGGCCAAGCCCAATCTTCTCTTGCTCGACGAGCCCACCAACCATCTCGATCTCGAAACCCGCAACTGGCTCGAAGACTATCTCAAGAGTTATCCCTTCGGCTATATTCTGATCTCCCACGACCGCTACTTTCTCGATGTTACGATCGACCGCACCGTCGAGATATGGAACAAGCGGCTCAATATCTATCAGGGTAACTACACCAAGTATCTCAGCCAGAAAGACGAGCGGCGGACGCAGCTTGAGGCGGCCTATCGCAACCAGCGCCTGCAGATCGAGCATCTGGAATCGTTCATCAACCGCTTCCGCGCCCAGGCCACCAAAGCCAAGCAGGTGCAGTCGCGCATTAAAGAGCTGGAAAAGATCGAGCGCATCGAAATACCGGAAGAAGAGCCGATCATTCATTTCAAATTCCCCCAGCCGCCGCCCTCCGGGCGCGTGGTGGCCGAGGCCGAGGGACTTTCGAAGAGTTATGGCGCAAAGCTGGTGCTCGATCACGTCAAATTCACCATCGAGCGCGGCGACCGCGTAGCTTTGGTAGGAGTAAACGGCGCGGGAAAATCCACGCTCATCAAGCTGCTCACCGGCGCCGAAGCTCCCACCGTGGGCCAGGTTCACCTGGGCCACAACGTGCTGGCCGAGTACTTTGCCCAGGACCAATACAAAGTCCTCGACGGCGAGCCTCGTATGCTGGACGATATCAGC
>Ga0182030_10024602_pt1 | contig 11050 bp, 8 predicted proteins | sample 812S3MmetaG_FD_121299 | JGI IMG/M metagenome (GOLD analysis project Ga0182030, IMG submission 121299) | Permafrost microbial communities from Stordalen Mire, Sweden - 812S3M metaG (Illumina Assembly) | ecosystem: Environmental > Terrestrial > Soil > Wetlands > Permafrost | place: Sweden... | reverse complement strand
GATGCCCCGCACGGACGCCGGCTGGCCGATGTCGTCGACCGTGCCGATAAACGCCAGCACCGGACACGTGATATCGGTGAGCGTCACCATCTGCCCGTTGACGGCGAAACCGCCGGTCATCATCCGGTTGTGCGCGATGAACTGCTTGAGCAGCTCGGAGATCGCCGGGCCGGACCAGGCGATCCACCCCTCGCGCTCGAGGAATCTGCGCTGCTGTTCGCGCGGCAGCAGCGCCTCGCGGTCGTGCAGCTGACGCACGAAGTCGACCCGGGCCTTGGCGGTCTTGAGCGGGTCGAGCATCTGGAAGCCGGCCCGCGCCATCCAGCCGGGGATGGCCAGTCGGCTGAAGACGTGATCGGCCATGAAGTTGGCGACGGGCGGGGCGAAGTTCGCCGGGATGCCCATCGGCAAGGCGGCCAGGGTATCCACCGGCGAGCCGAAGGTCACGATGCTGGCCAGGGCCTTCGAACGCCGGTAGGCGGCGACCTGATAGCACCACATCCCGCCCTGCGAATACCCGACCAGATGCACATCGCTGCCGGTGGCGTCCTTCACCGTGTCGATGGCCTGGCTGAGCGCGACGATGTGGTCGGCCAGGTTGCGGCGCATGCCGCCCTCGACCTTGTCGGGTGAGCCGAAGTCGATGACCCAGCAATCCAGCCCGTGGGAGTGCAGGATGCCGACCGCGCCCTCGTCGCGGGTGACGTCCCACATGTCCGCCGACATCATCATCGGGTGCACCATCAGCACCGGCGCGCCGACCGGGCGCTGCCCGGGACGGTTGTCGGGCGGAAAGTAGCGCCGAAGCTTGTACATCGGCACGCTCTCGACAATCTGCGACGGCGACGGAACGGTGCCGGTCTCCAGGCCACCCAGCCGTAAGACCTCCAGGCCGTTCTGGGCCGTCGCGACCAGTCGTTCCACCGGCCGCGTGATCATCGACAACTTCAGGTCCACCGCTGCTCCCCACTGTCGACAGCTTGGACATCATGGCACATCGGCGCGCACAGCGGTTCTGGTCAGGCTGTTTGCCCGCGGGATGGCGCAGCCGGGTCAGAAGGGTGGCGGCTCGTCGTCGCATTGGACCGGCGGGGCGGGACCGGCGTAGGCGTGCCGGGCCTGCCGGTTGTGTCGGCGTTCGGCCGCGATGCGGGTGGCTCGGTTCTGCGAGCGGTTGCTCGTGCGCAGGGGGTCGCAACGAATCGGGCCTTAGCGCTACTCAACCAGTGCCTCGCGCGCGACGGCTTCGAGGCGTTCTACGGGCTCGACAAGCGCTGCTACCTCAAGCACGTCGCGACAAACACCGTGGCCGTCGCCCCCGCCCCCGACCCACATAAGGCGTTCAGCGCCGTCGAGACCGCCAAGCGGCAGCGGCTCTCCAACTACCTCGACCGCGCTTCCGAGGACGACCTGATCGAGAAGATCCTGCTGCCGCTCTTCCGGCAACTCGGGTATCGACGAATCACCGCCGCAGGCCATCGGGACAAGGCGCTGGAGTACGGCAAAGACGTCTGGATGAAGTACGTCTTGCCCACGACGCACGTGCTGTAATTCGGCCTGCAGGCCAAGAAGGGCAAGCTCGACGCGTCAGGTGCGCCCAAGGCGGCTAACGCCAACATCGCCGAGATCCACCAGCAGGCGCTCATGATGCTCGGCCACGAGATCTTCGACCCAGAGACCAACAGACGGGTCCTCGTCGACCACGCCCTGATCGTCGCGGGCGGCGAGATCACCAAGCAGGCGCGGAATTGGCTGGGCAACAAGCTCGACGCGAGCAAGCGGAGCCAGATCCAGTTCATGGACCGCGACGACATCCTCAACCTGTACGTCGCCGCCGACCTGCCGCTGCCAGGCGGAGCCTGATGAAGTTTGGAAAATGTCTTCCGCCGCACCCTGTGACCCAACGCAGTTCCTATCTGAATAGATGGACTGCCAGGTCGGCCAGCCCAGAAAGGGAACTGTTATGAACAGCGACGATCCCGACGACCGGGACAATAACCATCCGACTATCGACGTCACCTTCGGCGAGAACGGCAAGGTGACCGCGACGGCAGTCATCGACACACAAATCTCGACCAGCCTGCTCACGCCGATTCCGTTACTTCGATCGCCGAGGGCGAGTTCCTGGATATCCGAGATGACCTGAAGGCGACGCTTGGAGAAGGCGACCGGGCGAAGGGCCGTGGCATTTACTCGTCGGTGGCGTCGTTCCCCGGCGACGACGGCTACGTGGTGGCTCAGGGCACCTTGACTATCGAGTACACGCGGTGCGCGGCGACGGACCCGCCGTGCAACGATGTGGTCGGATCGATCGTCAACGACGCCATTGAGGAACTCCGGAAGTGGCTGCGGACTGAGCTGGAGCCGTACACGCGCGGTTAGCGAGCGCGGGCCAAAACCCCAGACTCCGGAGACATTTGAGGACCAATGCCTACCGTGAGTCCGCGTAGGGCCGGGGGATCATCCCCCGGGGCCGGTAGCGCCAGCCGGACGGCGCGAGCGTGCCGATGAGACCGGAGTGTGGCTCCGGCAGTGGGCGATAGCGACCCTGCCTCCTCGAGCCGCCAGGCAGCAGACATCCGGTCAATCAGCCCCCGCGACCGCCCGATATCGAACATATTTTCGATTCTAGGCGGCTGCCCTGACAACCTTGCTAGCGTCGGCCCGGTGGCACACCTGATCGGAGCCGAGGCCGTTCACCTGGAATACCCGACTCAGGTCGTGTTCGAGTCGATCTCGCTGGGGGTCAACGACGGCGCACGCATCGGCATCGTGGGGCGCAACGGGGACGGCAAGTCCAGCCTGCTGCGTCTGCTGACCGGTCAGCTGCGGCCCGACTCGGGCCGCGTCACCCAGCGCAGCGGATTGCGGGTCAGCGCGCTGAGCCAGGCCGACACCCTCGACCCGGCCGCCACAGTCGGCTGGATACTGGTCGGCGACCAGGCCGAGCATCAGTGGGCCGGCGACCCGCGGATCCGCGACGTGGTCGACGGGCTGGTATCCGATATCGATTGGGATGCAACGGTTTCCACGCTCAGCGGTGGGCAACGGCGACGGGTGCAGCTGGCCAAACTGCTGATCGGTGAATGGGACGTCATCGCCCTCGACGAGCCCACCAACCACCTCGACATCGAGGGCATCACCTGGCTGGCCGGCCACCTGCAACTTCGCTGGGCGCGCAACACCGGCGGGCTGCTGGTGGTGACGCACGACCGCTGGTTTCTCGACGAAGTCGCCACGACGACGTGGGAGGTGCACGACGGGATCGTCGAACCGTTCGAAGGCGGCTACGCGGCGTATGTCCTGCAGCGCGTCGAGCGGGACCGGCAGGCCGCCGCGGTGGAGGCGAAGCGGCAGAACTTGATGCGCAAGGAGCTGGCCTGGCTGCGCCGGGGGCCACCCGCGCGAACTTCCAAGCCGAAGTTCCGCATCGACGCCGCCAACCAGCTGATCGCCGACGTGCCGCCGCTGCGCAACACCGTCGAGTTGGCCAAGCTGGCGACGGCCCGGCTCGGCAAGGACGTGATCGACCTGCTCGATGTGTCGGTCGCCTTCGAGGGTCGCCCGGTGCTGCGCGACGTCGAATGGCGGATCGGCCCCGGCGAACGGACCGGCATCGTCGGGGCCAACGGCGCGGGCAAATCGACGCTGCTGGGACTGATCGCGGGCACCGTCACGCCGGACAGCGGGCGCGTCAAGCGCGGCAAAACCGTCCAGTTGGCGGTGCTCGATCAGCAGGGCGATCGGTTGGCCGGGATCGCCGACGACCGCATCGCCGACGTGCTGGGCCGACTGCGCGGCGGGTACGAGGTCGAGGGGCGCGAGGTCACCCCGGCCCAGTTGCTGGAGCGACTCGGCTTCACCGAGCTGTCCGCGCGGGTAGGCGAACTCTCCGGCGGGCAGCGGCGTCGGCTGCAGCTGATGCTCACGCTGTTGTCCGAGCCGAACGTGCTGCTCCTCGACGAGCCCACCAACGATGTCGACACCGAGATGCTGACGGCAACCGAGGATTTGCTCGACTCCTGGCCGGGCACCCTGATCGTCGTTTCGCACGACCGCTATCTCCTGGAGCGCATCACCGATCAGCAATACGCGATTCTCGACGGCCGGTTGCGCCACCTGCCGGGCGGCGTCGACGAATACCTGCGACTGGCCGCCCAGTTCGCAGGCACCCCGGAACCTCGGCGGGCAACCCTCACGCCCGAGGCGATGTCCGGGGCACAACGCCGCGCCGCCGAGAAGGAGCTGTCCTCGGTCGACCGCCAGCTCGCCCGGCTGGCAGATCGCATCGCGGCCAAACACACCGAACTCGCCGACCATGACCAGTCCGATCACGTCGCCATCAGCCGGCTGACTGCAGAGTTACGCGCCCTCGAAGACGAGGTCGGTACGTTGGAGGGACGCTGGCTGGAGTTGTCGGAGGTGCTCGAATGAGTACTCATCGGCCGGTGCCCTATCTGCCCGGCGAAGCGTTGCTCGCCCTCTACCGGCTCCGGGGCCCGGTGGTCAATTCCGGCGTCGGCCGGCATGGCTACACCTATCTGCTGGGGCCCGAGGCGAACAAGTTCGTGTTTGCCAATGCCGACGCATTCAGCTGGGCCCAGACGTTCGAGAGCCTGGCCATCGTCGACGGACCCACCGCGCTGATCGTCAGCGACGGAGACGACCACCGCCGCCGCCGCAGTGTGGTGGCCCCGGGGCTGCGCCACCGGCAGATCCAGGACTACGTCGAGACCATGGTGTCCAATATCGACAGCGTCATCGACGGCTGGCGGCCGGGACAACGGCTGGACATCTACCGGCAGTGCCGCTCGGCGGTCCGGCGCAGCACCGCCGAGAGCCTGTTCGGCTCGCGCTTGGCGATGCAGTCCGACTTCCTCGGCGAGCAACTCCAACCGTTGCTGGACCTGACCCACCAGCTGCCCCAGGTGGTGGCGCTGCAGCAGCGACTCAACTCCCCCGGCTGGCGACGGGCGATGGCCGCCCGAGAGCGCCTCAACGACTTCATCGACGCCCAGATCGCTGACGCGCGCACTGCGCCGCGACCCGACGACCACATGATGACGATGTTGATCAATGGTCGCGGCGACGAGGGATATGCGTTGAGCAACAACGAAATTCGCGACTCGATCATCTCGCTCATCACCGCCGGCTACGAGACCACGAGTGGCGCCTTGGCCTGGGCGATCTATACGCTGCTGACCCTTCCCGGCGCGTGGGACAAGGCCGCCGACGAAGTCCGCCGCGTCCTGGGCGACGAGCCACCGGCCGCGGCCGACCTCGAAGATCTGACCTATCTCAACGGCGTCGTCCACGAGACGCTTCGGCTGTACTCACCCGGCGTGATCTCCGCCCGCAGGTTGATGCGTGACCTCTCGTTCGACGGGCACCGCATCCGCGCCGGCCGATTGCTGATCTTCAGCGCGTATGTCACCCACCGGCTGCCTGAGCTGTGGCCGGACCCCAGAGAGTTCCGGCCGGCACGCTGGGATCCGGGCTCAGCCGACTACCGCAAGCCCGCACCGCATGAGTTCATTCCATTCAGCGGCGGGCTGCACCGGTGCATCGGGGCAGTGATGGCCACGACCGAGATGACGGTCATGCTCGCCCGGCTGGTCGCCAGAACGAAGCTACGACTGCCCGCTCAGCGAATCCGCAGCGCCAACCTTGCCGCGTTGAGCCCCACGCCGGGCCTGGTCGTCGATATCGCCGACTCAGTGCCAGCGCATTAGCACGAGTTCGGAGGAGAATCCGGGGCCCATCGCGACGATCAGCCCCGGGCTGCCGCCTGCCGGCGGTTTGGCAATCGTGTCGCGCAGGACGTGCAGCACGGAGGCCGACGACAGGTTGGCGATCTCGCCCAGCGAACGCCAGGTCAGCTCCAGCGCCTCCGGGCGCAGGTCGAGGCTCTTGCCGATCGCGCTGATCACCTTCGGCCCGCCCGGATGGGCCACCCATGCTTCGATGTCGTCCTTGGTCAGCCCATGCCCGCTGAGGAACCGGTCGACATCGTCGGCCAGGTGCCGCTCGACCACCGTGGCGAGCTCCGGGGAGAACACGGGCTGCAGGCCGCCGGGACCGACGTTCCAGGCCATGACGTGCAGCGATTCCGGGTAGAGGCAGCTGCGCGAATCGACGATGTCGGGCCCGCTGGGACGTAACTGCCGGTCCTGTTCGGCGCGACGATCACCGACGGCGACCACCGCGGCCGCCCCATCGCCGAACATTGCGGTCGCGACCAGCCCCGAGACCGTCGGCTTGATCGTGGGGAAGGTCAACGAGCACAGCTCGATGGACACCAGGACAGCGACGCCCTCGGGCGCACCCCGCAGATAGTCGTGCAGCACGGCCACCCCGGCGGCCCCGGCCGCGCAGCCCAGGCCGAACAGCGGCACCCGGCGCACATCCGGGCGCAAGCCGATCCGTCCCGCGATGCGGGCATCCAGCGACGGCACCGCAACGCCGGTGACGGTCGTGGTGGCGATCATGTCGACGTCTTGGGGCTGCAGCCCCGCCTCGTCAAGAGCGCCCAGCAGCGCCTCGCAGCCAAGGTTGACGGCGTTTTCGACGAAAATCTCGTTCGTCTCGGTGAAGTCGTTCAGCGACGCGTATTGCTCGAGCGGCAGTACCAGGTGGCGGCTGTTGACCTTCGCGCCGGCGTGCAGACGCCGGACGATGTCCTCGTGCTCCTTCAAAACCGGTAACTCGACGAGTCGGTCGGTAATCTCGCGCTGGCTGTAGCGGTGCGGTGGCAGTGCACCGAAAACACCTGCGATAACGCTCATACCCAGCCTCTGCTCAAAAGCCGCTACTCAAAGCGATTCCCCCATATGCACGAAAGCTTATGCGCTCTGGTTCAGGCCCGCAAAGATACGGCTATTCAACATGTGTCGGATAATGCACGCGTAATCATGCCCGCCAGCACGCATTTCGTTATTCAGCATCATCGGCTTTGTCGGACTCCAACGCCATAGCAATCAACGCCTCGGCGCTCAACGAGTCGATGACGTCATTACTGACCTTGGGATCGGCAAGCGGCATTTCGGACTCGCCGGCCAGCAGCAATAGTTTGTCGAGCAAGCCGGTTCGCCGAAGTTCGCGCAGCGGAATTGTTCTCAGCGAGGACCAAATCTTTTCCTCGCCGGAGTCTTCGCGCTCCTCGTGCAGCAGTTGCCGACGCAGGTGATCGGCCAACGCTGACGGATTGGGGAAGTCGAAGATCAGCGTGCGTGACAACGCCAACCCGGTCGCCGCTTTGAGACGGTTGCGAAGTTCGACGCCGGTGAGTGATTCAAAGCCAATGTCGGTGAAGGCGCGCTCGACATCGAGGTCACGACTGCTCGAATGCCCCAGCACGGTCGCCGCATGCACGCACACCAATTCCACCAGCCGGCGGTGCTGCTGGTCGGGGGGCAGTGCCTTCAGCTGCTCGGCCAGGTCCGCCGCCCGGCTTACCGGAGCCGGCACGTCTGCGCCCGACCCCAGCCAAAAGCGCTGCCGGGCAAAGCCATACGTCGGCAATTCGATTCGGCGGCCGCCCAGGCCGTTCAGAACGGAAGGCCAATCGACCGTCGCGCCGTGGGCGAATAGTCTGCCGGCCGCGGTCAGCAGCGCGTCGACTTCGGGCCGGTCCTTGGCCAGGGTTGCCAGCGCCGCCGCGTGCTCGGCGCTAAGCGAGTGCTCCACTGCCGCACTCAAGCCCGCGGCGGGGCCCACCTCGACAAAAACGTTGGCCCCCAGCGACTCCGCCAACCGCACACCGTCGATAAACCGCACCGGTTGGCGCACATGCCCAACCCAATACTGTGCCGTTCCGTAGTCAGCACCGGCCAGCTGCCCAGTCACGTTGGACACCAAGCCAATCCGCGGGTCGCCGGGCTTGATGTCGGCCACCAGGCGGGCGAACTCATCCATCATCGGCTCTACCAACACCGAATGAAAGGCGTGCGACACCGCCAGCCGATGAACCCGCGCCCCTTGCTGTGCCAGCCGGTCAGCCAGGGCACTCACCGGTGGATCAGCACCCGAGATCACCACGGAGTCTTGGGCATTGATCGCCGCGATCGCGACCCCATCGGTGAGTAGCGGGGTCACCGCGTCCTCGCTGGCGGCTACCGCGATCATCACGCCGCCGGCCGGCAGCTCCGCCATCAGGCGGCCCCGGGCCACCACGAGCCGCGCGGCATCGTCAAGCGTGAGCACGCCCGCGACGTGGGCCGCGGTGATCTCCCCGACCGAATGGCCCATCACCAGATCGGGTTCGATTCCCCAGCTTTGCAGCAGCTCCGCCAGTGCCAGTTCGATGACGAACAGCGCCGGCTGGGCGAATTCGGTATTGGCCAGCAGCTCCGGGTCGAGGCCCCAGATCACGTCTCGCAAACCCGAGCGCAGATGGGCGTCCATAGCGTCGGCCGCTTGGTCGAAAGCCCGAGCGAATACCGGGAACCGGCTGTAGAGCTGCTGCCCCATCCCCAGCCATTGGGAGCCTTGCCCGGGAAACACGAACACGGTCTTGCCGGCTGGCCTGGCCCGGCCGGCGATCGCGCTCGGGTCTGAATCGGCCAGCCGCGTCAAACCCGCAGTGAGGGCTTGACGATCGCTGCCCACCAGCACCGCACGGTGCTCGAAGACCGAACGCGTGGTGGCCAGCGACCACGCGACGTCCGTCACCGTGAGATGGTCGTCGGAGGCGAGATGGGCCGCCAACCGCGCGGCCTGGTTGGTCAAGGCTTGCTCTGAACGCGCCGACAGCACCCATGCCACCGGCATGTCGCGTTGAGGTTCGGTCACAACACTTTCCGGCTGCGCGGGCGCCTGTTCGATGATCACGTGCGCGTTCGTCCCACCCATTCCGAACGACGACACCCCGGCCCGCCGCGGCCGGTCCTGCACGGGCCAGGCTGTCAGCATGGTATTGACTTGCAGTCCATGGCTTTTCAAGTCATTTCCGGGGGCGGTGCGGTCGTAGTTGAGACTTGGCGGGATCAGGGCGTTTTCGATGGCGAGTACTGCTTTGAGCAGACCCGCGATTCCGGCGGCGCTGCCGGTGTGGCCGATGTTGGTTTTCACCGATCCTAGGTGTGCCGGATTGTGTTGGCGCTCGGCGAATATTTCACCCAGCGCCCTCGCCTCGACCGGGTCGCCGACTTCGGTTCCGGTGCCGTGAGCCTCGATGTAGTCGATGTCGTCGCTGTCCAGGCCAGCGCACGCGAGCGCACGGCGGATGACGTCGGCTTGTCCCGGGACCGAAGGCACCGTCTGGCCGGCGGAGCTGTGTCCGGCATTGCCGACCGCACTCCCCCGGATGACTGCGCGAATTCGGTTTCCGTCCCTGATGGCGTCGCTCAACGGCTTCAGCAGCACCATGCCGGCGCCTTCGGCCCGCACGTAGCCATCCGCGCGGCCATCGAATGCGTAGGTATGGCCGGACGTTGAGGTCGCACCGAATTCCTTTTCCAGCATTGCGGTTTCGTCGGCCAGGTTGAGATGGATTCCGCCGGCTATCGCAAGCTGCGACTCGCCCGCGCGCAGGCTTTCGCAAGCGAGGTGCACCGCGACGAGCGACGACGATTGACCGGAATCGACGATCATGCTGGAGCCCTGCAACCCGAGGGCATACGAGATCCGGTTGGCGATCATTGCGCGGCTGACGCCGCCGAACGAATGATGATCGAGCTTGTCGGAGCCCTCGCGAAGCGTCAGGACCGCGTAGTCGTCGGTCATCGCACCCAGGAAAATCGAAACCGGGTCGCCGCGCAGGGTTTCCGGGATCAGGAAGGCGTCTTCGAAAAGTTCCCAGGCCAATTCGAGCGCCAGCCGCTGGCGCGGGTCCATCGCGCAGGCCTCGCGGGGCGACAGGTTGAAAAAGTCCGCGTCGAACTCAGCGGTATTTCCGGGCAACTCGCTCGCTTCCAATCCGTCACGAACGAGATGCCAGAAGTCACCGGTGGTGGCGGCGCCGGGCAACCTGCAGGCGAGGCCGATGATCGCTACGTCTGTGGTGGACACGACATCCTCAACTGGTCGCGGGCATTAGGGGCCGAAATCGTCATCGAGGATGGCGAAGAGTTCGCGCTCGGTCGCGGTGGTGATGTCGTCGTCGAGTGCGTGCGCCTCGTTGGTCGTCAGCTGCGGTGGGCTTTCGAGCTCGATCAGGATGGCTTGGATGCGGGCTGCCAGGCGGGTTTTGTCTTCCTCCGTCCAATTGGGTTGATTGACCAGCGATTGCAGTTCGCGGGCGATGTCGTTGAAGCGGGCCAGCTGGTCCGGCCCGCCCGCAGGCGCATCGGTCGTCACGGCGCTGAGCTGTTCGTCGATATGTTCGGCCAGCGCCGCCGGGGTGGGAAAGTCGAAGATCAGGTTCGGCGAAAGGGTAAGCCCGGAAGCGGTTTTGAGGCGGTTGCGCAGCTCCACCGCAGTGAGCGAGTCGAAGCCGAGATCTTGGAACGGCAGCTGGCCCTCGATATCGGCGCTGGACCTGCCCAAAACGGTTGCGGCGTTGGTGCACACCAATTCCACCAATTGGTGGTGACGCTGCTCGGGACTCAGTCCCTGCAGCCGGGTAGCCAACCCCGACGTCGACACCGCTGCGTCGGTATCACTAATGAGTCGCCGCCCCGGCCGAGCGACCAGGTCACGCAGCACCGGCGGCACGGCGCCGCCCGCGCCCAGCCCCGCCGCGTCGATACGGGCGGCGACCAGCAGCGGACGGTCGGCCAGCATGGCCTCGTCGAACAGCTGTAGCGCATGAGGGGTGGACAGTGGTGCCAGCCCGCCCCGGCTCATCCGGGCTTTGTCGCGATCGCTGAGGTGCTGGGTCATGCCGCTGGCCTGTTCCCACAGTCCCCAGGCCACCGACAATCCCGCCATGCCATGCGCCCGCCGGTAGGCGGCCAAGCCGTCGAGGAAGCTGTTCGCCGCGGCATAGTTGCCCTGGCCCGGCGAACCCACAATGCCGGCCATCGACGAGAACATCACGAACGCCGACAAATCCATGTCCCGGGTGAGCTCATGCAGGTTCCAGGCGCCGTCGACCTTGCTCCGCAGCACG
>Ga0182030_10024601_pt1 | contig 11050 bp, 12 predicted proteins | sample 812S3MmetaG_FD_121299 | JGI IMG/M metagenome (GOLD analysis project Ga0182030, IMG submission 121299) | Permafrost microbial communities from Stordalen Mire, Sweden - 812S3M metaG (Illumina Assembly) | ecosystem: Environmental > Terrestrial > Soil > Wetlands > Permafrost | place: Sweden... | reverse complement strand
TCCATGGACTCGTCGATCTCGGGGAAGAACGTGCTGGGCAAGCGCGACGCCGTCCAGCCCGCCGCGACGACGAGGACGAGCGACGCGGCGATGACCGCCATGCGGTACGGCAGCACCGTCCTCAGGGTGCGCGAGTACCCCTCGGCCACGCGGTCGATGAACGCCTCCACCGCCGCGCCGAAGCGACCGTGCTCCGCGTGGCCCAGGAAGTAGCGGCAGGCCACGGGGGTCACCGCCATGCTCACGAAGTACGACGCCATCATCGCCACCCCGACGGTGATGGCGAGCGGTGCGAAGAGCTTGCGCGCGAGACCGGCGAGCAGCACCACCGGCAAGAGTACGGCCATGGTCGTCAGCGTGGACGCCAGCACGGGGAGCGCGACGGCGTTCGTCCCCTTCAGCGCCGCGTCCGCCGTGCTCATCCCCATGCGCTGGTGCCGGTGGATCGACTCGAGCACGACGACGGCATCGTCCACCAGGCGCCCCATCGCGAGCGTCAGCCCGCCCAGCGTGAAGGCGTTGAGCGTCTCGCCCGCCGCGTAGAGGACGATGAGCGTGATCGCGAACGAAAGCGGAATGGCGACGGAGACGATGATGGTGCCGCGGACGCTCTGGAGGAAGAGGAGGATGACCATCGCGATGAGGAAGAGCGCCTGGACGATCTCCTTCTTCAGGCCGTGGTACGCGCTCCGGACGAACGTCGACTGGTCGAAGTAGACCTTGGCGTGCATGCCCGGCGGCAGATCGCGCAGACCTTCGACGATCTTCTTGACCGCGTCGACGATGTCGATGGTGTTGCCGCCGGGGATGCGCAGGACCGAGAGGTAGACGGCGTCCTGCCCGTCGACCGCGACGGCCTCCGTCTGCGGCGTGCCGCTGTCCTCCACGCGAGCGACGTCCCGGATGAGCACCGGCTTGTCGCCGACGACCTTCACCGTCGCCTCGCCGATGGTCGCAACGCGCTTGGGAATGGCGTTGGTGTAGACGTTCGCGTCGAAGCGCGGGGCCAGGAGCTCGCCCGTCGGGAGGAGCGCGTTCGACCTCGCCGCCGCCGCAGCCACGTCGTTGGCCGTCACCCGTCGCGCTTGCGCCTTGATGGGGTCGACGACGACGTTGATCTGCCGGAGCTGCCCGCCGTAGGGGGCCGCGCTCGCGACGCCCGAGATGCCCTCCAGCAGCGGCTCGATGTAGTTGAACGCGTAGTCGTAGAGCTGCGGCCCCGTGTACCCGGCGCCGCTGACGACGACCTCGCACACCGGCGCGTTCGACGGGTCGTACTGCAAGACGAACGGCGGGAGGACTCCGAGCGACTTCGGGATCGCCGCCATCGCGGAGCCCGCTTGCGACTGCACCAGCGTCTGCGCCGCGCTCAGATCGGTCCCCCACTTGAGCCACACGTAGATGACGCTGAAGCCGTTGCGCGAGAGACTCTCGACGTGGTCCACGCCCGGCGTCGCGCTGACGTACTTCTCCAGGCGCCAGCTGATGGTCTTCTCCACGTCCTTCGCGCCCAGGCCGGGCGACAGCGTCCCGATGATGAGCACCGGGGGCGTGAGCTCCGGGAAGGTGTCGACGGCCATGCGCGGCGTGACGACCAGCGAGAAGACCACCAGGCCGACGCAGATCATCAGGATCGCGATCGGGTTCCGTAGCGAGAGCCCGGTCACGGCGACGGTTCCTTGGTGGGCGCGGTCGAGGAGTCGGCGGTGAAGACGACTTGCTTCGCGGCGACCGCGTCCCCGTCGGCGAGGATGGCCCGTCCCTCGCTGACCACGGGCGTACCCGCCTGGAGGGACGTGTCGAGGAACAGCGCCCCGCCGAGCTCCCCCTCCACGCGGTACGTCGCCTTGCGCACCCTGCCCCCCTCGACGACGAAGATGACCGCCTTGGCCCCGCTGATCGACGCGGCGTCGAGCGGCACCGCCGTCGCCGGGCGCGGCTGCCCCACCTCGATGCGCACCTCCCCCGTCGTGTTGACCGGCAGGTGCCGCTTCGGATCGGGGATGTCCACTTCGCAGTGCACGGTGCGCGTATCGGCGTCGGCGCTCGGCGACCGGCGGGAGATGGTGCCCCGGAACGTCTCTCCCGTCGCCAGGACGCGCACCGTCAGCGGCGTGCCTGGCCCGACCATCCCGAAGTCCCCTTCCGGGACGTCGAACGTCATCCGCACCGTCGTCCGATCGACGACGGCCACGAGCGACGTCCCGGGGCGGACGAACGCGCCCGGATCGATGCTGCGCGTGGCGATCTCTCCGTCGAAGGGCGCCCGCAGGATGCAGTCGCTGACCTCCAGGTTCGTGCCCACCATCTTCGCCCGCTGGGATGCGAGCTGCGCCAGCTCGGCGGCGCTCTGCGCTTCCTTCTGCTCGGACTCGTTGGGCGACACGAAGCCTCCGTCGAGCATCGTCTTGAGGCGCGCGGACTCGTCCCCCAGGGCACGCTGGCGGGCGTCGATGGCCCGGGCCTCGGCCGTCACCGCCTGGCTCGACGCGCTCGCGTTGCGGCAATCGAGCGTCGCGAGCACCTCTCCTCGATGCACGACGGCTCCCGGCCGCACGAGCACCGTGTCGACGTACGCGGAAATGAACTGGGGGCCGACCTGCGCCTCGATCCATGGCCTCAGCGTCCCGATGTACATGCGCGACTCGCGGAATGTGGTCCCCTGGGCCGCGACGACCGTCACGGGCTTCGGCGCGGACACGAGCGCCACGTGATCGACCTTCGACTCGGCGCGATGGATGAGGAGTGCGCCGAGGGCCAGGACGACCACGACCCCGACGCCGATGAAGACGGGAACGGCCCGGCGCCGGAGCTGCGGTACGGGGATCTCCAGGGTCACAGTCCCTCCGCGATGGCACGACCGAAGGAGGCCCGAGCCTGCGCGAGCTCGAACTGCCCCAGGGCGCGCTGGATCTCGGCGTCGGTACGGACCGCCTCGGCGTCGGCCAGCTCGACGGCGTTGCCGATGCCCGCCCGGAAGCGCGCGTCGGCCTGGTCGTAGTTGGCGTGCGCGGCCGTCACGGCGTTCTCGAGCGCCACCAGGGCCGAGCGCGCGACGCCGACCTGCACGTAGACTTGCCTCACCCGCGCGACCTCTAGCTCTCGAGTGACGTCGAGCTCGTCCCGGCGCACCTGCTCGCTGGCCTGGGCCGCGTCGCGTCGCGCCGAGATGGTCCCGTCGAAGAGCGGCCACGAGAGCACGAGCCCGGCATCCCAGTTCGGAACGTCGGGCAGCCACCCGCCACCTCCGGGAGTCGGCTGCGATGGCGAGCTGGGCGGCGCTCCCCCGGCGCGTCCGGTGAGCGTCGCCGTCAGGGACAGGTCCGGACGGAGCTCGGCACCGACGGCCCGCGTCCGCTGCTCCGACGCCTTGAGCTGGGCGATCGCCTGCGCCAGGAGGGGATCCCGCCCCTCGACCATCTGGACCGCCTGGGCCATCGTCGGCATGTCGGACAGCTTGGGGGCGTCTTCCGACGTATCGATGGCCGGATCGGGGGCCCCGATGGAGGCCGCGAAGACGCCCTGCGCGAGCGCCAGGCCCCCGCGAGCCTTGATGCGCCCCACGTCGAAGCGCGCCAGGTCCGCCTCGGCACGTGTCAGCTCGATCGGCGACCTCAGGCCGGCGTCGACGCCGCGCTTGGCGAGATCGCGGTGCACGCGCGAGCGCTCGTACGCCTGGTCCGACGCGACGATGATCGCCTTGGCGGCGAGGACGGAGAAGTAGGCCTCCTCGACGCCGAAATCGATGTCGAGCCGGACCACCTCGGACCGGCGCTTCTCGACGGTCACGAGATCGTCGGCCGCGGCACGCTGCGCGCCGATGCGCCCGAAGTCGAACACCTCCTGGACGAGGCCAGCGCCCACGAGCGTGGCGGGATAGGGCGAGAGACTCGCGCTCGATTGCGACTGCGACGCCGTCCCGCCGATGCGCGGCACATCCATGAACTCCGTCGACAGGTACGATCCCGTCGTGTTGTTGGCGGTCATGCCGTAGAGCTGCGCGGTCACCGCGATCGTGGGCAGCCACCGCCCGCTCGGAATGGTCGCCTGCGCCATGCGCTCCGCGATGCGCGAGAGCGCCGCGTGGATGGCCGGCTGGTGCGTGTGGGCGTAGGCGAGCGCCTCGGCGATCGTCATCGCTCGCGACGGTTGCGGAGCTTCGATGGGTGGGGGCGGGACCGGCGCCGCCCCCTGCGCGAGTGCGGGCGGACCCGCGAGCACGGCGGTGAGCCCCGCGACGACGGCAGCCAACCCCGAGAACAAGCGACGAACACTCATGAGGGGCGCGGGCTGCATAGGCAGCTCTTGTGCCATGCGTCGGGGCCAGAGGACCAGGGACGGCGCGACCTGACAGCGGACGCGTCTACAGGAATTCCTCCGCCTCCTGGGAGAAATTCCCTGGTCATCGCGCTCAAGAGGCGCGAGTTCCGCGCGCGTCAGGTTGGCGCGTGCATTGCTGTCGTGTCCGGGCTCATGGTGGATCGGGCATCACGATGGCCGCTGGTCGCGTCGATGCTCGTCGCCATCGGGCTCGTCACGGGACTGGCGTGGTGGGACGAGCAGCGCGAGGCCGACTCCGCGCTCCAGGATCTGGAGACCGAGCAATCGATCGTCGCCGCGAGCCTCGCCGGCAGCCTGCGTGCGCACCTCACGACGATGAGGAAGGACGTGCGCCCCGAGGATCTCATCGAGCTCGACCCGCGACTGGTTCGACCCGGTGAGCTCATGGTGTTCGTCGTGCCGCCCGGCGATCCGACGCTTCACGGAATGGACGGGCGGACGGTCTCCTCCGTGCCCCTGCGTGAGGCCCTCGATCGCGGTGCATCGACCGTGAGGCTCGGCCGACCCGAGGCGGCCGCGATCGGGCTTCCCGCGAGGACCTCGATGGCGGGCATCGCGATCGTCGATGCGGGCGACCTCGGTCGATGGGGCGTCGTCGTCGTCGCGTCGGCCGCTCGCGAGCGCGACAGGGAGAAGCGCGCGATGGGGCGCCTCGTGCTCGGCGTCATCCTCGCGTCAGGCCTGGTCCTGGCCTTCGGGGGCGTGGCGCTGCGAAAGCAGCGGAAGGAGCTGGAGCTCTCGCGTGAGCTGGCCGTGGCCGAGGTTCAGCGTGACCGCGACGAAGAGCTGCAGCGCTCGGGGCGCGTGGCCACGATGGGGACCTTCGCCATGGGCATCGCGCACGAGGTCGCGACGCCGCTCGGGGTCATCGTGGGCCGCGCGGAGCAGCTCCTCGCTCGGGTGCAGAGCGACGAACGCGCCACGCGTGGAGCGCAGACCATCTTGCAGCAGGCCGACCGCATCCAGAACATCGTCCGCCGCTTCCTCGACATGGCGCGCGGTGGCCCTCCCTCGCTCGAGCGGGCGGACCCGACCACGGTCGTGCGCGCGGCGACGAACGCCGTCGAGCACAGGTTTGCCAAGGCCAAGGTCACGCTCTCGGCCGACGTACCCCCGGCGATGCCCGCCATCCAGTGCGACCGTGACTTGCTCGAGCAGGCCATCGTCAACCTGCTGCTCAACGCCTGCGAAGCGTGCGGCCCGGGTGGGCGCGTCGAGGTCACGGCGCGGTCGGACGCCGAGCAGGTGGCGGTCGTCGTCGCGGACGACGGCGTGGGGATCAGCGTGGAGAACGCCCGGCGCGCGACCGAGCCGTTCTTCACCACCAAGCACGACCCGAACGGCTCTGTCGGGACGGGGCTGGGTCTGGCCATCGCGATCGAGATCGTGAAGAGCCACCGCGGCGAGCTGACCATCGCCCCGGGAATGGCAGGAGGAACGCGCGCGTGCATCGAGATCCCCATCGCGACCGGAGGCCACGATGCCCTACCCTCCTGAGCCGACGCGCGTCCTCGTGGTCGACGATCGAGCCGAGATGGCCGAGATGATCGCCGACGACCTGAATGATCGAGGCTACGAGGCTACTGCGGTGACCTCGGGAGAAGAGGCGCTGCACATCCTCCGCACCCAGCGCGTCGACGTCCTCGTGACCGACCTTCGCATGCCGGGGGTCGACGGCTTCGACGTCGTCCGCGTGTCCGTCGAGCTCGACCCGTCGCGGACCATCATCCTGATGACGGCCTACGGGACGCTCGATACCGCACTGGAGGCGACCGGCCGCGGCGTCTTCCAGTACATGATCAAACCCTTCCGGCTCGACGCCCTGGCCCGGGTTCTCGAGCAGGCCCACCGCGTCTGAAGCTAGCGATAGACTGCCCGACCGTGCCTCCGACGAACGACGCCCCCCGAGCTGCAGGCGATTCCCGGTTCCGGGATCACGCCGCGAACGAGCGAACGCTGCTCGCGTGGATCCGTACCGGGCTCGCGCTCATGGCGTTCGGCTTCGCGATCGCGCGGTTCGGTCTCTTTCTCCGCGAGATCGCCCAGGCGGGACAGATCCACGAACACCCTGTCCACGGACTGGGCTCCTCGTGGTTCGGGGTGGCCCTCGTCGTCCTCGGCCTCGTGACGAACGCGGCCGCCGTGGGTCGCTACGCGCGCGTCCGCAAGGCCCTCGAGACCGGAGCCCCCTTCGCGCCGAGCCCGGCCCTCGCTTACAGCCTCGGCGCGGGATCGGTCGTCGTGGCGATCGCGATGGCGATCATGCTCGCGTCCACGCTGAAAGACTGAGAGGGGGGGCGGCCTCTACTTGAGGCACATGTCGGCGATCTTGCAGTGCGCGGCCGTCGTGTACTCCTGCCCCGGGCTGTCGCACTCCCCGATGATGAGCGACTTCACGCAGTGCGCGACGCCCGTCTCGCCGATGCCGCCCGGGCACCGCGAGGTGTTCAGCTGCTTGGCCACGAGGGTCCGCATGTGGGCCATGCAGTCGTCGTGGTCGCGGTAGGCGGCGCCCGGACCGATGCGCTCGCAGGACTTGCTGCGCTCGCACCGTGCCACGGAGATCCGCTCGACGACGTCCTCATCGGCGACGGCTTGCTCGCTGGTCACGCCGACCGGCTGGGTCTGGCTCTCCGGCACGATGGGCTGTGGCGAAGAGGCTGCCTGCTGGGGCGAAGCGCAGCACGTGACGAGGAGGCCCAGCGTGATCGAGGCCAGCGAGGCCGCAGTCTTGATGGTGGTCATGGTGGTCATGGTGATCAGCCCCGAATGCATCAGGCGTTCCAGCCACGCGCACCCTCAGCCGCTGCACCCCGTGTCGACGTAGCAGCGCCCGCTGCAGCACTGGTTGTCCCAGCGGCAGTCGGTACCGCCTTTTCCGCACTGCGCTTTTCGCACCTGCTCCGTCATGACCGCGCTCTGCGTGGTCGACGCCCCGCAGGCAGCGAGCCCGGCGACGATGAGGATGGGTCCGAGCACCTTGGCGATTCGCCTCATGGAAATACCTCTCCCACGAACGAAGCATTCGCCGTACCGGCGGCGTCACCCGCTCAGGTCGCCGTCGCCCTGCTCACTCCCGTCCCGCGTTTCTCGTCACATGCAGGTCGCGCCGGCGATGTTGGCGACGAGGGTACTCGCGCAGAAGTCGAGCGTGCCCGTCCCCTGACTGAAATCGCAGCACTTGTTGTAGTTCGCCTCGGTGCAATCCGCAGGTTTTGCGCACAGGCGCACGACTTCGGTTCCGCTGCAGGTCAAGCCCCCGAGGTTCGTCGGGCAAGCCGTCGACGACTCGCAAGCCACCGTGAGCGCGCCCGACGTGCAGTTGGGAACCGAGCCCCCCGTGATGGGGATGTGGGCACAGCAGACGGGGGCCGCGCTGGTGGCGCAATCGGCGGGCGAGTTGCACACGAAGCTGCCCGAGTCGCCGCCGCTGCTGCTTCCGCTGGAGCTCCCGCTGCTGCTGCCGCTGCTGCTTCCGCTGCTACTTCCGCTGGAGCTCCCGCTGCTGCTTCCGCTGCTGCTGCTTCCGCTGCTGCTCGTGCTCCCGCTGCTGCTTCCGCTGCTGCTGCCCGACGAGGACGACGATCCGCCGTCCGGCGAGGGGCCGACGTTGCCGCTACCCGCCCCGCTGCAACCCCACACGAGGCTTCCGCCGGCGAGCGTCGATCCGAGAACCAGAAGCACGGTGCGAGCGTTCATGACGCTGACCTTAGCCCTGGCGCGACGTCAGGCGACGGATCTAAGTGCCGCGCAGTGCGTCGGAGACCCTCGTTAGACGAGGTGGGGCGACGCGGAACCAGGGCTGCCGTCACTACGGCTTCGGCTTCGCCTCGATCTCGGCCTTCTTTCGCAGCCGCTGGACCTCGGGCGTCGTGTCGCCGGCCGGGTCCTTCGCAGCGGCTAGATCGAGCAGGGAGAGGCACTCGCCAAGGCGACCCCTGTCGCACTCGGCGGCGGCGCGGTGACGGAGATCGGCGGCGGCCGCGAGCTCGGTCGGAGGCGCCGTGGGTCCCGTCGACGGCGGTGGCGTCGGGGCCCGCGCCTCCTCGGGGCGCGTCGCGACGTAGGTGACCGCCACTCCTGCGGCGACGGCCACGGCGGCGGTCGCGGTTCCTCTTCGTCCGATCAAGATGCCTCCTCGTTCGACCGTCGTTCCACCTCGTGGAATCGCGATGCGACTTGGTCCGACCGTCGTTCCACCTCGTGGAATCGCGATTCGACCCGGTCCAACCGCGATTCCACTTCGTCCGACCGTCGTTCCACCGCGAGGAATCGCGACTCGATCCGGTCCAATCGTCGTTCCACCTCGAGGAATCGCGACTCGACCGGTCCGACCGTCGTTCCACCTCGAGGAATCGCGACTCGACCCGGTCCGACCGTCGTTCCACCTGGTGGAATCGCGATTCGACCCGGTCCGACCGTCGTTCCACCTGGTGGAATCGCGGTTCCACCGGGTCCGACCGCCCCTCGACCTCGAGGAACCGCGATTCGACCTGGTTCGACCGCCCTTCGACCTCGTGGAATCGCGACTCGACTCGGTCCGACCGTCGTTCCACCTCGAGGAGCCGCGACTCCTCTTGGTCCGACCGTCGTTTCACCTCGAGGAACCGCGATTCCTCTTGGTCCGACCGCCCCTCCGCCTTGCCGGACCCCGCTTGCTCCTCGTCCGACCGGCCTCGGACGCTCCCCGGTCACCACTCCGCGACGCTGAGCACGCGCCGTCCGGTCCTGGACAACACATCGCGGACACCTGGGTCCTGGACACGGCACGTCGGCATCATCCATGACGGACCGCGCTGGCACAGGCCATACTTCCATCATGCCGCGGTGTGCGCTCGGCAGCTTCATCACCCTGATCGCGATCGCCGCCGCAGGCTGCAGCCGTACCGAGATCCTCTCGTCGGGGCCGAACGATGCGGCGCTCGTCGTGACGACGGACGCCGGTGCGGTCCCGGAGGCCTCCGCGGACGCCCACCCGGGCGACGCGACATCGTCGACCCCAGACGGCCCCGCGCCGGGTGTGGACGCCGGCGCCCCGTCGCTGTGCAATTCGACGACCTGTCCCAAGGGGTGCTGCCAGACCGACGGCACCTGCGTCATGAGCTTCGACAACACGAGCGCGTGCGGGTACGGAGGCGAGGCATGCGCCGTGTGTGCGCCGGGCGACGTCTGCTCGGCAGCCTGCTGGCACAATCAGACGAACTGCGGGCCGTCGAACTGCGCCGGTTGCTGCTTTGGCGTATCGATGTGTGCGACCGGCGAGAACGACCTCTACTGCGGCCGCCACGGCGAGGACTGTGAACGATGCGTCCCCTCGGAGGGGACCGGTCAGTGCGTCCTCTTCCCGGGCGGTGGCGGAGCGTGCAATGGGGCGCCTTCGTGCGGAGGCACGGGGGTAGTCGGATCGGGCTGCCAGGGATGCTGCGCGGACGGCGCATGCATGGTGGGTCTCGAGGACGACCAGTGCGGCGTCGACGGAGTGCCCTGCCTCGCGTGTCCGGCCGGACAGCAGTGCGTCACGGCCATGGGCAACGGTGGCCAGTGCGCCGTGGTGGACACGTGCAGCGCCGCGAGCTGTCCCGGGTGCTGTGACGGGGACACCTGCGTGTACGGCAACCAGGACGCGGCGTGCGGTACGGGCGGCGCCGCCTGCGTCGACTGCTCGAGCAGCCATCGAAGCTGCATCACCGGTGCGTGCGAGTAGCTCGATGCGAGTGACCATACGAGCTCCGTCTCGCGTCATCGTCCTCCTCGCCGCCCTGGTCGAGGGTTGCGGGGGCCATGCGGCGGGAGCGACCGGCCCCGCCGACGGGTCCGCGGACGTGCTCGACGCGACCTCCGGCAGCGACGCCTTCCAGGCACCCGCGCCGTCCGACGCGGGCGCGCTCCCCGATGCCCTTCCGCCCACGAGCACCTGCAACGACACGACCTGCGTCGAAGGCTGCTGCACCGCCGACGGCGCGTGCGTGTCACCGTCGACGGTGGCCGCGTGCGGCTTCGCCGGCGGCGCGTGCACGACGTGCCCCGCGGGAGACTCGTGCAACGGAACGTGCCTCCGCCCGCAGCCCGACTGCGGTCCGACCAACTGCGCGGGCTGCTGCCAGGGTAGCGACCAGTGCGCGACGGGAACGGGTGACATCTCGTGCGGTCGCGGCGGCGAGACTTGCCAGCGATGCGTGCCACAGGAGCTGGCCGGCGCGTGCGTCCCGGAGCCCGGAGGCGGCGGCCAGTGCGGCGGCGCCGGCGACTGCCACTACCCCGACTGCCACGGGTGTTGCCTGCCGAGCTTCTGCGCCGCCGGCCTGGCCGAGCTGGAGTGTGGAAGCAACGGAGAGACCTGCCAGGCGTGCGCGGCCGGGCAGCAGTGTGCTCCGAGCGCCCTCTCCGGCGGCATCTGCGTGGACGCGGGGACGTGCGGTCCGGACACCTGCGCCGGCTGCTGCATGGGCGACGTCTGCGCGTACGGCAATCAGAACGGCGTCTGCGGGACCGGGGGAAGCGTCTGTGCGGACTGCGCGACGTACGGATGGACCTGCACGGCGGGGACCTGCGGCTGATGAGCCTCGCGGCTTCCTCGAGAAAGCCTGCCGTCGTCGGATCGGAGCGCAGCGACCGAGGGCGGCGAGGACTGTCCGAAGGCGACGGACGCCTCCTGGCGGCCGTCGCCAAGTCTCCGCAGCCGCCCTCGGGCGCGAGCACCGAGCCGACG
>Ga0182030_10024600_pt1 | contig 11050 bp, 9 predicted proteins | sample 812S3MmetaG_FD_121299 | JGI IMG/M metagenome (GOLD analysis project Ga0182030, IMG submission 121299) | Permafrost microbial communities from Stordalen Mire, Sweden - 812S3M metaG (Illumina Assembly) | ecosystem: Environmental > Terrestrial > Soil > Wetlands > Permafrost | place: Sweden... | reverse complement strand
CTGTCCCACGAGCTTCGCGGCTACCAACGATGCCTCCAAGCCAGACCGGAGGGGCTTTAACCTCGGACTGCAACAGTCGATGTTTGCGCTGCTCGGACTGGGGTTCGGACCGATCGTCGCTACTCAGCTGATGACCGTTGTGCCATCGTGGCGATGGGTTTTTTTCTTGGTGGCGATTCCTGGACTCATTCTTGGCGCCTGCTACTACACGTCGATCCGGGAAGCTCCCGCGCATCATCGGCCCGCGGAGGGCTCGTCAGGGAATCAGTGGTCTTCGATTTTCAGGAGCCGGAACATCGTCGTCTCGATGGGGGCCCTGTTTTGCGCCATGACTTGTGTATTTGTTCTCAGCGCGATGGTGCCAAGCTATCTGGTGGACTACCTTAAGCTGACGCCCGCACAGATGGGTTTTGTGACCTCCGCGCTGGGCTTCGGGGGCTTCGCGGGCCAAATGGGACTTCCCGGGATTTCGGATGTTCTCGGACGAAAGCCGGTCGCCCTTGGAGGCTTTGCCGGCGCGGCCTTTATGCTTTGGGCATTTATCCACGTCGGGCCGGCGCCCGCCACTCTGTTCGCCGTGCTGTTTGTGATCAGTTTTTTCTGTCTCGGTCTGGTAAGTTTGCTAACTGGTCCGATCTCGAGCGAATCCGCGCCGCGCGGATTGGTTTCCTCGGCGATCGGAATTGTTGTGGGATCGGGCGAGATATTCGGGGGCGGCGTGGCTCCTTCGGTCGCCGGCTTTATTGCTCAGCACTACGGCATTCAGGGAATCCTGTATTTGGCGCTGGCCGGCGTGATGCTGGGAGTGATCGTTTGTCTCGGGCTGATTGAGACCGCTCCACGAAGGGTCGCCGCAGTGATCTCGCTGACCTGAACATGATGGAATCGAAACAGACACGTGCTGCGGCTCAAGAAAGCGTTGAAACGTGATACCTCACTTTAGCGATGTGTTTTCGGTGAAGGAGACGCACGGACGTGCCGTCCGGCCGGGGAACCGTCTCATCGCCCATAGCCCCGAAGCAGGCTGGCGCTCTGTCTATGCGTTGATCATGGACGAGTCCCCGTTTGAAGCAACGGAGAATGGTGTTCCGCACCCTTCGTTTATTTATCACATCGGTCATCCGACGGTGGTGACCCGCCGCATTGACGGGGCGGCGCCGGAGAGCGCGCTCATCGGGCCGCGACGCCTGACGCTCAGTGCCGGAGGGCACGCTACGTATTGGGCGCATAATGGCCATCCGCAAATCCTTCAAGTCTATTTGCGGCAGTCATTATTTACGGATGCGGTTTCCGAGTTGTACGGGGGAGATCCCGCCAAAGCGCAGATCGTTCCGCGGTTCGCGATCCTGGATCCGCTGCTCGAACAACTTGCTCTCGCCATCATTTCGGAGTTGCAAAGCAGGGACTCAAAGGATGGCCTGTACGTGGACACGCTCTCTCAGATGATCGCGGTTCATCTCGCGCGCCTGCACTCGACGAATGCCCGGCCCGCGCGAACCACCGCCCCGGCCATCGCAAACTGGAAAATGCGCCGTCTCAAAGAGTATATCCAGAACAATCTAGATCAGGATCTCAGTCTGGATGCGCTGGCGGCTGAGGTTACCATCAGTCCCCTCTATCTTTCGCACGCGTTCAAGGCGGCGTTCGGCCGCTCTCCTCACCAGTACGTGCTCGAGCGGCGGATCGAACGCGCCAAGGAGCTTCTGCGCAATGGTGATTTGCCCGTGGCCGAAATCGCCCTGGCCACTGGTTTCTCATCACAGAGCCACCTTTCCAGCTGGTTCTCGCGATCGGTAGGAATGTCGCCCGGCACATACCGCCGGCCGAAGACTTGCTAGAAGCTCTTCCGATCGGGAGAGCCAGGTTTAAGCAATGTCATCCGTCCAATGGCCATTCGAGCGACTTCTCCGTCTCAGGATGAACCCGCGACGGCTCGATGCAAATCATCATTTCTTTCCGGAGCCCCATTCTTCCGGTGAACCGGCGGCATCCGAGTGTCCCGTGTCTGAGGGCCTTTATCCTACCGGTTCTCTTCTGAGCGGCTCCAGGGTCTGGCACTATTCAGAGCCAGAGTTCGCCCGGTCGCCCGCTGATAGTATTCCGCGATCGTGGCGCGCTCGCCTTCGTCGCACCGGTTGAGGAAAGCCGTTTCAAATGCATATTCCAGGTTCCTGAAGGAGCGATAGTTTTCCGCCCAACAGATCACCGTGCGCGGCGACATCACGGTGGAGATATCGCCGGCCTGAAATCCCGTTCTGGTCTGTTCGGCCGTGCGAACCATCATCAGGATTAACCGGAGCCCGTCCTCGTTATCGAGCCACGGCGCACGCGCGAGAACCACGGCCGCTTCTTCGGCCTCGGAGAGGTAATCGAGGGTCGCGACAACGTTCCAGCGGTCTAGCTGGGCCTGATTCAACTGCTGGGTTCCGTGATAAAGACCCGTCGCGTCGCCCAGTCCGATCGTGTTGGCGGTGGCGAACAGGCGAAAAGAGGGATGCGGCGCGAGGACGCGATTCTGGTCCAGGATGGTAAGGCGTCCATCGGATTCGAGGACGCGCTGGATGACGAACATGACGTCGGGCCGGCCCGCATCATATTCATCGAAGACCAGTGCGACCGGTCTTTGATACGCCCACGGAAGAATCCCCTCGCGGTATTCGGTGATTTGCTTGCCTTCCTGGAGAACGATGGCGTCTTTGCCGATCAGATCGATGCGGCTCACGTGGCTATCGAGGTTAATCCGCACGCACGGCCAGTTGAGCCGGGCGGCGATCTGCTCAATATGAGTCGATTTGCCGGTTCCGTGACGACCCTGGACAATCACGCGCTTGTTCTCCGCGAATCCCACCAGGATCGACATCGTTGTGGATGGATCGAACCGATACGCCGGATCGACACGGGGAACGTGAGCGGTGCGGAGCGAAAACGCGGGCGTCGTGGCGGGCGTGTCAATGCGGAAAGTTTCGCGAATGCTGACCTTCGTGTCCGGCAGCGGCGGCAGAGCGCTGATATCGACTTCTTCTCTCACGGCCGTCCCGGATCGGCGATGACGATCATGCCGTTTTCCACGATTACCGGTACCGGGTCCAGCCAGCAACCCACGGCGGCTCCCTCGACGCATTGGCCATCCTCAATGCGAAATTCGGCGAAGTGCATCGTGCATTGAATGCGGTTTCCGTCGTCGCTCAGAAACTGTCCCTTCCGGTGATTGAGCGGCGATGAAAAGTGCGGGCAAATGTTCAGATAGCCGAACACCTCCTCACACTTTCGGACCACGAACATGGAGAAGACGGTGGTGCCGCGTCCGAAAACATATTCTTTCGCCGCTCCATCCGCGATTTCGGCGAGCGGACCCAGGGTTGTGCCCGGCGTCGGCGCACGTGGACGCATTCGCCACAATGCGGGATCCGGCCTGGAGAGCGCATCAGCCATGCTTCGGTTTGAGGCACAGATCAAAATGGCAGCGCCAACTTTCGCCCTCGCGGACGAAATCGCCGATCAGCTCTTCCTTCACCCCGAATACCGCGTCGCTTTCAAGATATGCGCCGCCGCGGACGAATATGTGGGTGACCAGCCGTTCGTATCCTGCCTTTTCGGCGATGAAGTGGATATGGGCCGGCCGCATCGGGTGGCGTCCTGACTTACGGAGCAGCAGTCCCACGGGGCCATCGTCGGGAATGGAATACGGCAAAGGTAGAGTGGTCCAGAACGAGTACGCGCCGTCCGCACCCGTCTCGAATAAGCCGCGCATGTTGAATTGCGGCTGAGCATCCGGTTGTTGGACATCGTAGAAGCCATCGCCGTTGGTCTGCCAAACATCCAGCGTGACTCCCGCGAGAGGCTGTCCCGACTCATCGGTTACCCGTCCGGAGACGAAACACGGTTCGCCTTTTCCGTCTAGACAGATGTTATCGCCCATGCTTCTGCGTGGCGCGTTTGAAACATGGAACGGGCCGAGGACCGTATTCTCCGTCGCCCGGCCGGGACGCCGGTTGTTGATTGCATCAACCAGCATAGAAACGCCCAGGACATCCGAGAGCAGGATCCATTCCTGCCGCTTCTCGTCGCAGATTTGCCCGGCCCAGGTGAGGAACTGAATGGCGTCGAACCACTCGTCCATCGTTGGCTCGGTCTCCTTGACGAAGGCGTGCAGATGCCGCACGAGCGCCTCCATCAGTTGCTGGAACCGGGGATCGGAACAGGCCAGGCGGGCGTTGACGGCCTCGACGGATTTTGCTTCTTCAAAATAGATCGCCATGGTTATGGCCGAGCCCCCTCATAGGCTGCTTTGAGCATGTCCAAGATGTCGACGCGCGTAACCGGCCGGGGGTTGTAATAGGGGTTGGTTACGGCAAGGTCGGCCGCACGCTCCAGATCGTCCTCGGTCAGGCCGAATTCGCGGAGACTCCGCCGCATTCCGACTTTTTGCATCAGGTCGTAGAGACCGGCCGGACCATCTTCGACGCCAAGAGCCGCGGCGACGCGCCGCATGGCATTGGGCGCAGACTCACGATTGTATGCGGCGGAGTAAGGCAACATGAGGCAGTGAATTCCCGCGTGGTCCAGATTAAATGTACCGCCGAGAGTGTGACATATCTTATGGTGAATCGCCATGCCCACCGTGCCCAAGCAAGTGGAGCCGAGCCACGCTCCATAGACCGCGTCGGTCCACGCGTCACGGTCGTCTCCTAGAGGGTTCGCCAGAATTCGCGGCAAGGACCGTCCGAGCGAGCGAATCGATTCCTCGGCCATCAACGAAATGACAGGGTTCGAGTCTTTCGCGTAGAGTGCTTCGACGGAATGCGCCATGGCGTTCATCCCGGAAGGCCCGGCAATCGCGGCGGGCATGGTGGTGACCAGGGCGGGATCGTAGATTACGGTGTTGGGCAGGACTTTAGCGGAACGCAGCGTAGTCTTCACCCCGCGTTCGGTTTGGCCGAGGATGGGCGTCATCTCGGAACCCGCGAAGGTGGTCGGCACGGCAAGCTGCCGCAGCCCTGTCCGCAGCGCCAGTGCCTTCCCCAGCCCGATCGTGGAACCGCCGCCCGCCGAGAGGATCCCATCGGCGCCCGAGGACTGGACCGCATCGAGTGCCGACTCCGTCACTTCGAGCGGTGTATGCATTGCCGCACCTGGATAGACGATGGCCGCGCGCGCCCCGATATCCCGCGCCATCTCGCCGGCGAGGGCCGCCTGGGCGGGCGTTGAAAGGACGATGGCCCGGGAAATACCGAGGCGATCCAGTTCTTCGGCAACCTTCGCTCGTGCGCCCCAGGCGAAAATAACGCGTGCCGGATTTGCTTCGTAAACGAATTCCACGGGTGCCCTTACCTTGGATAATGCGGCGGGACCGCCGCATCCACGTTGATCCAGACCGATTTGAGCTGAGTATATTCGCGCATCGCTTCGAATCCCATCTCACGGCCATACCCGGATTCGCCCACACCACCGAAGGGTGAGCCGGGGTGTACAACTTTATAACAATTGATCCACACCATCCCCGCGTGCAGTTCGCGAGCGACCTTGTGGGCGCGAGAGAGATCCGAGGTCCACAGACCCGAACCCAGGCCGTAGTCTACGCCGTTTGCCATGGCGAGGGCTTCGTCGTCATCTGAAAATGTCGAGACCGTCACGAAGGGGCCGAAAACCTCCTCGCAATTGACCGTGTCCCCCGCTTTCGCGCGGACGACGGTCGGCTCAACAAAACAACCGCGGGCGAGATCGTCCCGCTCGGGCGCTTTCCCGCCGGTCAGCACTTCGCCGCCTTCCTCGCGGGCGATCTGACAGTAACGCAGCACCCTCTCCTGCTGTTGACGGGAGGTGAGCGGGCCCATTTCCGTTTCGGGGTCGAGAGGATTGCCAAGCCGGATGGACCGGGCGAGGCGGAGGAAGCGATCGAGAAATTCGTCCGCAATCTTCTCATGCAGAATCAGCCGCGACCCCGCGATACAAGCCTGGCCCTGGTTATGGAAAATGGCCCAGGCCGAGCCACCCACCGCGGCCGGTATCCGCGCGTCGGCGAAAACGATATTTGCGCCCTTGCCGCCTAACTCGAGCTGCACCTTTTTGAGATTGGACGCCGATGCCTCCACCACCCGCCGTCCGGTTGCCGTGGATCCGGTAAACGCGATCTTGCCGACACCCGGATGAGCCGCGAGCCGCGCGCCGGCGGTGTGGCCGTAGCCGGGAACGATGTTCACGACGCCGTCCGGCACACCCACCTCCTGCATGAGTTCGGCCATGCGCAGCGTGGTCAGCGGCGTGAGTTCCGACGGTTTCAGCACGACGCAATTGCCCGCGGCGAGGGCTGGCGCCATCTTCCAACTGGTGAACATCAGAGGGAAATTCCAGGGAACAATCTGCCCGACCACTCCCACCGGTTCGCGCTGAACGTAGTTGAGGAAGACGGGGTAGACGGGCGGAAGAAAGCCCTCAAACTTATCCGCCATCCCGCCGAAATAGCGGAAGCACGCAGCGGTGCGCGGCACGTCCAGCTTGCGGGCGTCCCGCACGGGATGACCCGTATCCAGAGCTTCGAGCCGAACCAGTTCCTCGGTTCGTGCCTCGATCAGATCCGCGAGCCGCAGCAGGATTCTTCCGCGAAGGGAAGGATCGGTGCCGGCCCAGCCGGATTGCGCTTTCTTAGCGGCTTCCACAGCGGAATCGATATCCGCCTCGCGGCCTTCCGCAATCTGGCAAATCTCAGAGTTGTCGAACGGATTCAGAACCGGGATGGTCCCGCGTGCGGCGGCGTCGACGAAGCAGCCGCCAATAAATAGCCTGGTCTGCATTTCGGGTTGTGGCGAGCCCCCCGGATGGTCGCTCAGAAGGAAATGGCCTGCGTCGGAGCTTTCCCTTCGCGAATCAGGTCCGGGATTTTCGGAGATCCGTTCTCCCACACCAGGAGCATCGCCCGCTTGGAGGAGAACCCCTGATGCCGGATGTCGGCGGGCATGCAGGCGACGTCGCCGGCCTTCTGGCGGACCACAGCCTTCGGGCGTCCGGTCGCGCCATCCTTGATGTTCCAGACCAGTTCGTCGGATAGCACGATAAACCATTCGCAGCGGTCGTTTCCGTGTTCGACGGGAAGGATGTATTCCTCCGAGGTCGGGCAGAACAAGCTGTCCCGCGTCACAGAACAGACCGACGGATTCCAGGTAACGTTGGAGCGCGAGAGATAGCCGAACAGATTGAACGCAGCGACTTCATCCTCAAAGCCAGGCTCCGCGAAGATCTTGGGCTGATCCTGGTTTACATCCGCAAACATGCGGTTGACAGGATACCCGTTGGCGTCGGTGCGAATGGGCGTGTCGCCGCGCAGGCCGACCATTCGGCGAGCGGTAACACGCTGGCGGCTAACCGCCTTATCGTTATCGCCGTTCTTGACGCCCCACGGCGTACCTGTTTCAATCGGCGCAGCGAATGGATCGAAGCCTTCATTGGTCCAGTCCGAGACCATTTGCGTGAAGATGCGCATCAGCTCGCTGGAACTAAAACGTTCGACAAAATCGCGTCCGGCCGCGACGTAAGCCTCGTTAGTCGCGCCCAGGAACATATCTACTTCGCCGTAGTAGTTGGTCGTGCCGAAAATCTGATCGAAATTCACCGTGCCATAGAAAAATCCCCACGCAACATCTCGCATCAGTGCGCGGAGGAAAGCATCGGCCGGCACCTTGTGTGAGCCCGATGGGCAGCTTATATCGACAAAATACTCATCCCGGCGGAAATGGAACGAGCCGGCCGTGAAGCTCTTATAGCCCGTGATGTTATCGGCGGGATCCACTCGAAACGTCCGCGTGAGGGGAAGTCCGCGGGGGTTGCTGATCTTGTGTTGAGTCTCGCCCTCAGTGATCGACATTGCCATAGTCAGGTCCTCGTCGGCTTGCTACTTAATGCTGACAGATTTCTTTCCACTTCTGCACGGTTTCGGGACCCTCGATCGACTGGATCATGATCGTGCATGCGCGGGGCGCACTGAAGCGGTAGGCCGCGCCCACGGGAAGCATCGCCATGTGGCCTTTACCCAGCACGATTCTGCCCATTTTTTGCCCGACAGGTTCACCGGGCAGCCGGTGCGCTCCCTCGCTCGCGGGATCGACCGCCGCGTCAGGATCCGCAAGCTTCACCAGTTGCACCTCGACCTCGTCATCCATCGATAATACGAATTCGTCGTGCGCGGCGCTGTACCAGGGGGACGTGCCTTCGGCGCGTACAGCTTCGATCACATACTCAAAATTCTTGGCGACGCACACACGCTCGAACGGTTTGGATTTCGAGGTCACTTCAAAGATGTTCGAGAACGCATATCGCCGGGGGTCTTCGTCAATGACCGTGACGCCGCCCTTGCTGTAGTGATGGATCGAGCCGAAATCCGTTGCGTATCTTCCCATGTGGATCCTTTACGAGTTGTAAAACAGGACAAAAAGCGTTTCAAGCAGCCGAAAGCACGGGACTCGAGGCCGCCTTTCCACGATGGTATGGCATTCCGTAGGGATGCGGCTTACAGAAATCAGTCGCCGACGTTCAGAATCCTGATGTCCCACCGGATGGATTGCCGGATCCGGGTTGCCCGCCAGCCCAGGGTCGATTAGCCTCGAAGGTTAGGAGCAACAACCCATGACTGCCGGGGCCGATTGACGTGGCCGAGATCGTCAAAAGCACGATCCAGAAAAGAGACTCCCGGGGCGTCATCCGTCATGGAGCCGAATGGCTAGTCCTCTGGTCCGACCCGGACAGCATGAAGTCCGTAGAGGAGAAGCGGCTCGACGCCTCAGTCAACGCTGCGCAAAGGGAAGTGGAACGCTGCCTGGCTGCAGCAGCGCGATCGATTGCCCGGGATCCCGGGCTCCAGATCACGTTCCCCCTTAGCCCGAGCCCAGAGCGATCCGAACTCTCCGCCCTGCGCGGCGCAATCGACTCCATTGCTTTGACCCGGCGATTTCACTCTCCGCTTCTGCACCAGCAATGGGCGCCCTCCGAACCCTCCCGCCGGAGATTGTTCGACCTGTGCGAAAACGTGCGTTGTGAAGCCCTTGGCGCACGCCTTTTTACAGGGGTGCGGGAGAATCTGGCGGCACATCACCTTGACCGGCTCAGGAGATCGGGGCTTCTCAATGCGCATCTCGCATCTCTGGTGCCATTGGGCGAGGGTCTCCGGATGGTGCTCCGCGACACTCTGCTCGAGCGATCCGAACCTTCCATCGATTCATCCGCGTTTTTGATGTGGGACCAGTGGCTGCGTAGCCGGTTTTCGAACGACCTTGGCGGGTTGCAATCGACGCTCGGCGATCAGGCCGCGTACTCGTCATTATCTTTGGAGTGGATCGGACGCCTCATCGAAGCCTTGGGCTCGGATGAAGGCTTGAAGCGCCGGTTCACCCCAACCGGGCGGCCGCCGGAAGACGCCGGCGAAGACGAAGACAGCCAGGAGGATCTCCGTTCTAAGGAACTAAGGGAAGAACCGAACGGCGAGGTCATGAATCCGGGCAGCGAACTTTTTCTCGAAGACGAGCACGAACTCGCCGCCGCGGCCACCCACGAACCTCCGGCCGAGCCATTATCCTATACGGCATTCACGACGGCCCATGATCTTGTGGCCCGCCCCGCGGATCTGGTTGAAGTTGCGGGATTAAAGGACGCGCGCCACGCGCTTGAGAAGCGGCGCTCTGATTTCCGCCGCGATTTCGGACGTCTCGTCAATCGTCTGCAGCGCAGGCTCCTGGCACGGCGAGTGCGCGAATGGGAGTTCGATGCGGACGAAGGACTCATCGACGCCTCGCGTCTGGATCGCGTGGTCGTCAATCCTGGGTTCGTCTCGGTTTACAAACGGGAGCGCGAGTCCGAATTCCGCGACACCGTGGTATCGCTCCTGATCGACAATTCCGGATCGATGCGCGGGAAGCCGATCGAGATCGCGTGCCTGGCCGTGGACATGATTTCGGCGGCGCTGGAGCGTTGCGGCGTCACGTGCGAAATCCTGGGTTTCACGACGCGGGCCTGGAAGGGTGGGGAATCCGCGAAGGACTGGGTTCGGAGCGGCCGTCCTGCCGAACCCGGGCGGCTCAACGACCTTCTTCACATCATCTACAAATCTGCCGATGAGCCGTGCCGCCGCTCCCGTTTGAACCTCTGCGCCATGCTGGATCCGGACTTGCTCCGCGAAAATATCGACGGAGAAGCGCTGCTCTGGGCATCGCGCCGGTTGTTGATGCGGCCGGAAAGCCGCCGGATCCTGATCGTGATTTCCGATGGCGCGCCGGCGGACCAGGCCACTCTGGACCACAACGCCGATAAGAATATTCTCGATCGGCATCTTCGGAAGGTCATTACCGCGATTGAGGACTCGAGCGCCATCGAACTGGCGGCGATCGGGGTCAAACACGAGGCGGGGCGGTACTATCGCCACGCGGTTCAAATCCCCACAATCGACAACCTGGGGGCGTCCCTGGTGGAAGTCGTGGATTCCTTGCTCCTCCAGTAGCCAAACCCGCCGTTCCAATACTTCCAGTCAGGATTCTGTCCCGGCATGGCAGGATTCTGCAAGCCAGCGGACGGCGAAGCCTTATAAGATCTTTCCAAAGTGGTTGGGGACGGGTTTGGCCGCAAGTGCGTTATCGCGTCACGACGCAAGTCCAAGCTGATCTTGGAGAACAGTCGTGAGGGATACCGGAAGAGGCGTAGAAAACAAATGATGAAGTCGCACAAAACAATCTTCGGTCTGCGTTCAGCCGGTGTATTCAGCTGCGCAACGTTGTTGGTCGGTCTCGTTTCCGGACAAGCCCAGAAGCCAAGCGACTACGTAGCTGGCAATATCGCGCCGGGCATCGCCTCAGCGTCGGATTATTACACCATCCTGGATATGGATGCCCGCTTCAACGTAGGGCTCGATAGCGGCGCGAAGAGCGGGCAGGTGTTTGCCGACGTGTTTCTCCCGGACGGTGTTTATGCCGACACGCCGGGCCATGAAATCAAGGGGACATCGGCTCTCGCGAAGTTCGCCGAGCTTTCGTCCAGCGCGGCCGGGAACCATCTTCACTTCACGCTGAACGTG
>Ga0182030_10024599_pt1 | contig 11050 bp, 7 predicted proteins | sample 812S3MmetaG_FD_121299 | JGI IMG/M metagenome (GOLD analysis project Ga0182030, IMG submission 121299) | Permafrost microbial communities from Stordalen Mire, Sweden - 812S3M metaG (Illumina Assembly) | ecosystem: Environmental > Terrestrial > Soil > Wetlands > Permafrost | place: Sweden... | reverse complement strand
CCGATCACTTCTGCATGATAAGAACAGTCCAGCGTCGCTTCGCTCCGACGGTGATCGGCATCACTCGGAATGGTGATCGCCATCAAATCGGAATGAGTGATCGGCATCGCCGGAATACGCATTGCAGAGCCTGTAACCCCTCCCGATTATGCCGAATCGCTCTCGCGCGCGAACTCTGATGCTGCCCGCCACATCGGAGGTCTAGAAATCGATTCGGCATAATCCGGAATTCGGCATAACGTCGACAATCATGAGGCGCCAGTTGCTGGATGCCTGCTCGCTTTGCGGAGTACTTCACGATATGCCAGACCACCTTTTCGGTGATCCCGTCTCCCCAGATCGAGCCTGAACAATAGCCGCCGGCACTCATCCACGGTCAGCCAATTGCCCAGCCGAACGCCGAGCTTCTTGGCCCCTTTCACGCGCTGGATGCCGGCGGCCAGTTCCGGACTAAGCAATCCACTGTCGGCCGCCTCGTAGGCCAGACGCCGCACGCCGGCCAAGCGCACATTGATGGTTGCCGGCGCCAGAAGTCGCGACTCAATTCGATCCGGTAGCGCAAGACAACGTGCTTGCGGAATGCCAGTCGGGGCTCGGAACAGTACCACGCTATAAAATCGTTCATCGCGAATGCGTAAGCCCGGGCGGAATCCGGCGAGCCGAGGCTGTCCAGCACCGTGCGCTTCGCATGATCCAGATCCGGTAGACGCAGAACCCTCTTGGGAGAACCTTTCTTGGGCGAACCTTTTCGTTTTACAATGCGCATGGAAGACAATCTCCTTGCTAAGAGATTGTCTTCCTGAGGCCCATGGCGGGTATTCTGAGAGAGGAATGCGCATCGATCCCAAAGGGACGGTTCGTGGTTACCCCACGATGTTGATTCGCCAGACTCTCCGCCGACTCCGGGGAGACTGCGAATGGGGAGTCGAGACCCTGGAGAATGCGGCCAAACTCACTCCGGGCGCAGGCCGCGCATTCGCCGAAGCTCTGCAAGCTGAAGGACTGATCGAGGTATCGCGACACGGCGGCTGGACCGTTACCCAAGCCGGCGAGACAATGGCGGTCGCCACGGCGGCGAGGCCGGTGACGCGGCAAACGGCGGAAAGAGCCCTGGCGGAGTTCCTGGAGCGGGTAGCGCGGGTCAACGACGATCCCTACTTCCTTGCTCGGGTGGTCCGGGTGGCCCTGTACGGCAGCATGTTAAGACCCGAGGTCGAGCGACTGAGCGACGTCGACCTGGCGGTTCAACTGGTTGCGAAGGAGGCCGATTTTGAGCGTCTGCGAGAGGCGAATGCAGAGCGGGTCGAGCAGCTTGCGATTCTGGGGCAGCGCTTTAGCAATTTCCTGGAAGAACAATTCTGCTGGTTCTTGGAGGCGTTTCGGTTTCTGAAAGGGCGGAGTCGGGTGATTTCTCTGGCCGGCTACACCGTGGAGAAGCGTTTGGTGTTGGCGGTCCCCCATCGAATGCTGCTCGGGGAGCCAGACGAGCTTGAGCCAGAACCTCCACCGAAAGCACTACCGACGCCACGGAAGCGACGACCACGGGATTGTCCGTTCTGAACCGAGAGAAAAGACAAAGTACGATAACGCCACATATCGCTCCCAGCCCCCAACGCACTCGCCAACTCCACGAATGTTGAATTGGTTATTTCTCTATTGGATGTACCCGCGCAAGCTATTGTTGCGGCTCAGCGGCGCTTGCGGGAGTGGCGGGATGGCCGGGGCCACATTCTTACAGTCCTGCCCGCCCGTGCGTAGCGCAGAAACGTGTCGCGCAGAAACGTTGACGCCTTCTCCCATAGGTGATATAGAGACGCGGCCCATGGAGGCGCTCGGTATCGCGTTGGCACATGCAGTTGGGTTTCCGCAGTGGGGAGATGTTTCCGATAGCCCGCCCTGGACCGTCTGTTCGGTGGCCAGCAGGAGTCGTTTGATGAGTTGCCCTTGCCAACGCACTATTTGATTTTGAGTTATGGCAGTCCTGTTTTCGCGTCAAGAGAAAGATGATGTGAACTAACCAGAAATGTTTGGGCGCTGCAGTTTGTGGGGAACCACCGAGGAGTGGTACGGCTCGGATCGACGGTGGACGGTTTAGACGCTCCTTTTTGCGCCGGAGAGTAGAATGTGATTTCCTGCGCCCATGGGGCGTACTAACTAATTTCTATCAGGGCTCTGCAATTTGCTTGACAGGTTTCGGGAAATTGTGTAGGCTGTTCAAATCGAGGTTCACGAGATTCAGTAATCGAGTCACACTCCTAACCTGAGTAAGTCGAATGCCCGACCGGGCCGCGTGGCCGGCAATCAACTGGAGGCACAGGAGGAATACAGATGAGAAGAAGTAGACGTCCGTTCCGGGTTATTCCCGCGGCCGTGGCGAGCATCCTGGTGATCGCCGGAGGCGCGCAAACGCCAGTCAATCCCTGGGCGAGTTCCAGTTGGCAGCCCCCATCCGGTTACACCGGGCCGGTGTTCAAACTCAGTTACGACTACCCCGCGCATCCGGTTCCACCGCCCGCCAATCCTCCCTGGATTCAAGCGTTGGGAGGCAAGCCGATCTCCGCTGACAACGCGTTGGCGTACGTGCAGGCCGTGAAGGAATACATCTCGGACGACATGCGCGTCTTGACGCTCGATTATCCCCACTGGAACGACCGGCCGCGTAAATGGTACAACGTGCCCTGGTTGTTTTCGATTCGCGATGCGATCCGGGGCACTTACGTGGGATTCTCCCAGGACCCCTCCGTATTTCCGTTGTCTAACATGAAGAAAAGAGTGATGACAGACTACGTCTTCGTGTACTACAACGATGTCGCCGGTTACACACTCGGGCAACTCTGGGGTAAGACCGCGCTCAACCCAGACCTGACGAAGGCGCAGTTTCAGGATGGCGCGATTATCATCAAGGCCGCCCTGACCGATGCTACTCCCGCCGACTGGTCCCCGCTCGAAGGCGCGGCGACCTGGGAGCTTTATCCTCCGGTGATTCCCCCTGTCGGTGATCCTACCGCCCCGACCAAGATCGTGACGACACGCTTCTTCCAGTTCGACATTATTGTGAAGGATACGAAAACGGCGCCGGCGACGGGCTGGGTATTCTCGACGCTGGTGTACGACAAGAACGTCCAGGGAGACGCGTGGAAGCGAATGGTTCCCCTCGGCGCGATGTGGGGCAACGATCCGGATCTGAACTCCATCGTCACGCCGAACACGGCGCTCAAGGAGAACGTCATCAATCCCATGGCTCCGTTATACTCGGTCGAGACGCTTGGATACGGCGGCCGGCTATCGGGCCCGAACGACGGCGCCGTCTCGGAAAACAACATCATCAACGGCCAACTGGTCCCCCGGGCGCGCATATCGAGTTGCATGAGTTGTCATGGCGTGGCGGAGTGGCCGCTGAAATCGTCGCTCGTCCCTGCAGTAAGCTCCACCGCGAACAATCCACCCGACCCCACCGATACTTATTCTTATGTGCCCGCGCCGGGGTCGGTCGAGTTCAATAACTGGTTTCAGGACCGGCCCGGCAATATGCCCCAGGATACGGGAGCGGTGGCGCTCGATTACGACATGAATATCGCGCTGAAAGCGCTGCCTTTCTGGCAGCAGTACACATCCTCGGCAGCCAACCGCGCCACATTCCTCTCGCAAGTTCCGCAGGAACTTCACCGGCATGTGCTGCACCCGGCACAAACTTCCACCACCGGCAAACCATTGCGACCACCGGAGTAACTATTCGTCCAGCACCACGCGGATCTAACCTAACATGAGCTATCTAAATTCCCTCAGACTGAATTTCTTCGGCAAGTTCCAGGCGGCGGTATCGACGGTCAACAACGATCCGGCACACTTCAATAACGCAACGTTCAAGCCGTCTTATCAGAAGATGGAGGACGGAAAACATGCCAACGGCTGGTGGAATCCTCGCGGCGACGCCAACTGGCGTATGATCGGCTGCAACATTACCTCCGCGTGGCTCAGCGATGGCCAACCGGCGGCGGGGTCCGATCCGGTGCTGACGTATCTGATTGCCGATTCGGACTGGTCCGTGGCCGCCAAACTCGTGGACCTGGACCCCGAGCAACAGGGAGTATCGGAGATCTGGGGCATGGAGATCCGGATCGCCGACAGCTCCGGCAACACGCTGATGCGGGCGAAATACAAGACCGCGGGTTTCATGGACATCTTCATGCGTTGGCCGTCGGGAAGCGGCGATGGATCGGCCGGGGCGATGTATCAATCCGTGCTCACCGACATCCAATGGGGGCAGATCGACAATTCGCCATTCCTTCAACAACTTCAGCAAGCTTCCTCCGCGGGACTGCTTTCCATAAAGTTCAATGTCGATGCCTTCGACGCGAATTACCAGTCGCCTACCTTCACGTTGGGACGGATCGCAGGCACGATCGGGCCGGCCACGGCCGCGGAGCCGCACCATTTCGTTATTGGACGGCACTTCATGACGACCAGCCTCCCCCAGCCGGGATTTTTCCTGCCCGCGGGCAATGTGAACTTCTGCGAGGCGGTGGTCGACGAAAAGGCATGCAAGCTCTATCTCGACCTGGGAAATTCGCTCCCTACCACTACCATGGGCGGGCCTTTCACCGACCTCAGCGTCTTGTCGGTCGCCTGCGCCACCGTGGACGCAAATAACCAGACTCAAATCCTGGTGCCGCTGGGCGATGTGGACTACCTGGCGTCCGGTTGGTACGAGAAGACAGCCGGCGTCGTGGCGCTGCCGGCGGATCGTAAGCTAACGGCCGCGGAGTTGACGACCATCGCGGCCAACCAGTTGCTGATCCAGCTCACGGCCCCGAACGCCCCACCGAAGCCCGCGATCTGGGAGTCTCCCGGCGGCCTATACATCCGGCCCGACCGGTTCGTATTCCGATTGAACCCGGGAGAGAGCGCCGAAATCCGCCTGTTTGGGAGCCAGTACGGACAGCCCTATCCGGGCGCCCGCGTGATCTCGTTTCTGGATGCCAGCGGGATTGGAGGAAATCTCCCAGTCGGGGTACCCGAGGACGTTCTGGAGTTTCCCCGCACCGTCGTCCTCAATGAATTCGGCCAGGCGAAGGTACAGGTGAGCGCGGGGAATCCGCGGAATCCCCGCGGCTATATCGATGGTCAGGTCTACGGCATCCGCTGTGTCCTGGAAGACACCTTGCCGCCGGCCCTGCAATACCCGTTCAATCCTTCGGAGTTCGTCAGTCTCCTGGTATGGGACGAATTCGTTGCCGATCCGCCCGTCTGGTACGGCTGCCTGCAGCCGGTGTTCCAGCAATACGCCAATCTTTATCCCCTGATGAGCCGTTTCGTGGATCTCTCGAGCTACGAATCCGTGTCCGATCCCAACAACGTGATTCCGCTCACCATTACCTTTGGACTCGACCCCCACGACCCGAATTCCATGCCGGTGACCCGGGACCTGTCAGGCGGCAAGCGGAAGGCGATCCTGCAATGGCTGGCGAATCCCGGACCGAACGGCAAGCCGCTGCTGGGAACCCCGCCGGTTTCGCCCCCCGCCGCTCTTGAGACGGCGGAGGCAAACCTCGCGCCTGCCATGGTGGACCGGCAGTCACTCGGGAAAGTGGCCTTCTACAAGCGGGTCGCGAGTGCCCGCTCAACGCGGCGGAAACTGTAGAAACGGTTAGGGAGGGAGGGAGACCAATCATGATCCTACTCAGTAAACAACTCCTCGACGATCTCGAACGGCCCGGTGGCGTGCAAAGGGCTCTGCAAAAGGCCATCGAGCTGGAACACGCCACGCTGCCGGCCTACCTGTACTCCCTTTACTCGCTCGGCGACAGCAACGTCGAGATCGCCGGCCTGATGCTGTCGGTGATTATGGAGGAGATGCTGCACTTTGCGATCGCCTGCAACACCTTGAACGCGATCGGCGGCTCGCCCGACATCGATAAACCCGACTTCATTCCGATCTATCCGGGGCATCTGCCGGGCGGTGTGGACGAGAGTCTGTGCGTGCATCTTCGCCGCTTCTCGAAGGAGCACGTCCACAAGACCTTCATGTCCATCGAAGAGCCCGAAGATCCGCTCCACTTCCCGCTGCTCGCGGTGGCCGACACGAACCACGTAACCATCGGCGAATACTACACGCGGATCGAGAAGAGAATTGCCGACCTCGGGGAGGGAATCTTCACTGGGGATCCGGGCCGGCAGGTGGTGGGAGGCTTTCCTCCGGATGAGATCTTCCCGATCACAGGCGTGGCGTCCGCCACCAAAGGCATCGAACTGATCAAGCAGCAAGGCGAAGGAACCACCACCTCTCCGCTCGACCCGGAGAAACAGCTGGCGCACTACTACCGCTTTGCCGAGATCTGGCACGGCAACCAACTGGTTCGCGTTAAGGACGCGCCCCCCGGTACGCCGGACGATCAGAAGCTTAACTACGACGGCCCCCCCATTCCGTTCGACGAGGCAAAAGTCCTGCCTATAGTCGACGATCCGAAAAGCTCCAAGTATCCGCCAACCAGCCAGGCCCATTACCTGAACGACAATTTCAACTACGCCTACACCAGCCTGCTGAAAGCGCTTCACCGGACGTTCAACGGCCATCCCAGCGAGCTCGATTCGGCGATTGCCGTCATGCACTCGATGCGTGAACTGGCCATGGAAATGATGACCGTGCCGTTCGCGAACGGCGAAAACGCGGGTCCCAGTTTTGAATACCAACCGGTGAACAAGTAGCGCCGCCTTCCGAGGAGATTAGCGATGGGTGCGAGCACAATCATGGTGGTCCGGCATGCGGAAAAGCCGGGCGCGTATAACGGGCAGACTTACTTTGGGGTCGACGCCCTGGCCACGGTGAGCGGCGATGCCGGCAAGGAGAACCTGATCACGTTGGGCTGGGAAAGAGCGGGCGCGCTGGTAACTCTCTTTGTTCCACCCTGGGGGCCGAAACCCTCTCTGGCGACTCCCCAAAAGCTGTTTGCCTCCAATCCGGCAGATGGCAACGCGACGGCGGGCGCCGCCGCGAAGAAGGATGCGGAACCCAGCCAGCGCCCGTTCGAAACGCTGACGGCGGTGGCCGCGGCGTTGGGTACCAAGGGCTCGCCGATGCCGATCGACCAGTCGTTCTCCAAAAAGCACTTCGACAAGATGGTGACTGCCGCGCTTGCCTATGACGGCGCGGTCCTCGTCGCCTGGCAGCACGAAGATATTGTGGCGATCGGCCAAGCCATCCTGACGCAAACCGGCACGCCGTCTACCGTCAAGATCCCCACGAAATGGGACGGCACCCGCTATGATCTGGTGTGGGTCTTCAGCCGCCCGAGCGGCGCCGGCCCCATTGTCAGCTTCTCGATCTTCGCCCAGATGCTCCTGGCGGGCGACGGTCCGGCCCCACCCATCGAGTAGCGTGCACATGCGAGCCGGTCTGCCTTCCGTTGCGGTGCTGGCCAGTTTGCTGCTGCACGCCCAGACCGCACCCGCGCCTCAGCCTGTTGTAGTGCCCACGGTGATTGCCGCTACCGGTTATCCAATGCCAGCGCCGACCGTTCCCGCCGCTGTGACGGTGCTTGGGCAGGATGTCCTCGGTCCCAGTTGCTCCGACAATTCGGTCGATCTGCTCTCCGGCAACGCGCTATTGAATGTGCAGCGCAACGGTGGGCAGGGCGGGTACTCCAGCATGACCATCCGCGGCGGAAAACCCAACTTCACGCTGGTCCTGATGGACGGAATAGAGGTCAACGACATCAGCGATTCATTGGGAGGCGCCGTGGACCTGGCGCCGTGGAGTACGGGCAACATCCAGCAGGTGGAGATTGTGCGGGGGCCGCTCTCGGCGGTATACGGCTCCGATTCCGTATCCGGAGTCGTCAACTTTGTTTCACGTCGCGGAGAAAGCCAGCCGTCTCTCGATATGACCCTCGGGGCTGGCAGCTTTTGGACTCGCAGCGTGGGAGTGAACACTGCCGGCCTGCTGGGGAAATTCGACTATTCCTTCAACGGCTCTTCCCTGGGCATCGGCGACCAAGTCAAGAGCGATCCCTATCAGCTCAGTACCGTTGCCTTCCACTCGGGAATCGCGCTGACCGGAGATAAGTTTCTGTCGGTTACCACCAGGTTTGCCGATAGCGTCACCCAAGGCTTTCCGGTGGGAGGAGGAGGCCCCGAGTATTCCATCGTGCAGCAACCTCAACACGTCGAAGCAAAGCAATTCCTGCTGGGCACTGAATTCGATCAAAGGGCAGCTTCGTTCTGGAGTTATGGCATCGCCTTCGATTTCTTCGACCGCGGCCAGAGTCTCGCCATCCCCGCCATCCTGGATCGAATGCCACCCAGCCTCCAATCGATTCCCGCGACCCACGGCACGACCTCATTTCAGCGGTACCACGGGTCGTTCCGCAATGCTTTTTATCTGGCAAAATCACTCTCGGCGCACTTCACTGGCGGCGTAAAGCAAGAGTATGGCCGAAGCGATTCCGTGTTGGGGGGAACCATACCCGACCGCTTCTCCCTAAGCCGCACAAACACTTACGCCACTGGAGATCTGCTCTATTCGGTCGATCGCTGGACAGCCAGCCTGGGAATCCGCGCCGACCATGACAACGGATTCGCCACGTTCTTTTCCCCCCGTGCCGGGCTCAGTTACCAGATCGTTCCGGGGCGATTGCGATTTCACGGCAGTGGGGGCAAAGGCTACAAGCTTCCCTCCTTTTATTCCCTGGGCGATCCGCTGGTGGGCAACAAGACGCTGCGTCCCGAATTCAACAAGAGCGTCGACGCCGGACTTACCTTCGATTTACTTGCCAAACGGCTGTCTTTCGAAGCGGTTGGGTTTGGCAATTGGTATCGCAATCTGATTGACTTCAGCGCCCAGCAATTCCGCCTTGTGAACCGCAGCGAGGTGCAGACCCGGGGCCTGGAGTTGGAAGCGAAGATTCGAGTGATCAGCCGGATTCAACTAAGTGGCAGCTACGCCTATCTCGACTGGACGTTGAATCCCGCAAACGAACCTTTCCGGGATGTTCCTCACTGGCGCGTTGCCGGCGCCATCGCCTGGGCTCCAACAGCACGCTGGCAGCGGGGCGTGGAGGGCTGGCCGTAGGACGGCGTTCCGATTTCGAGCTTCCGGTTCCGCTGGAATCGTCGGTCGGGGGATACTCGACGCTCAGCTTGCACGCGGCCTTTGAGTTGACCGAGCGCTTCACCGGCTTCTTCCGCCCCGATAATCTCCTCAACGCCCGGTATCACCAATTCGTGGGTTTCCCGGACCCTGGAATCTATGTCAAGGCCGGTCTTACTTACCATGCCCGCAAGCCCGTCAAGCGACCTTAACGAAGGTCATTTTGCGGTTGTCCGCTTCTGGTGCGTCTTGCGCGAGGCGATCATATCCCGGCAGCTTGCCGATGCTTCTCCGCGGAAGATCGCGTGGCGTCAGAGAATCAAGCGGCCCGGGAGTAGAACTTAAGCAAGCCACCCAGTCGGTCGCGACAGCGAACGGTACTGCTCTTGGGACCAGGCCTTGCAACGCCACATATCATTCCCACGCCGTCAAATAGCTTTCCTAGTGCACCCCAGAACTTCTGGACCTTTATGCACGCGAAACCGCAGAAGAGGAACGTCGCAGCAGTGGAGCCGAGCCAAAGGGCGTTATCAAGTGCGGTGGGGTCGTGCTCCTTACCTGTAGGAATATATTCGGCGCCATATTCGGCCGCCGGATTCATATCGGCAAGCACGAACAAACCGATCAGGAACACCATACTCGCCGCAAGGGGTGAGACGAGGACCGCTAAAGCGAATCGTTTGAAGCGAGGCTCGCTCAAGCAGAATAACAACGCCGCGAAGCCAATCATGCCGCCTAGTATTGGGATGCCAATGCCGTCCACGCCTTGATCGTACCGCGAGTCGCCTCCGCGTGAACGCACCGGCGCAGCGCCTGCCGCAGCCCCGCAGGCCACCCACACCTGAGGCGGCCCCGGAAGCTGCACCAGTGCCCGCAAAACAGCAACCAGGAGGGGTACACGGTCGCAGAGGGATCTTCAGTGGAGTGGGATGAGCCATCGGAGGCGCGGACAGCGCCGTCCCAACCCCAGGTGTGCCGGGAGAAGCGGCCGCAACTCGCGGCGCGGGCTCCTGGAACACGCCCCTGCGTGCACAGGGATCGCCCAAGTACGCCGGGCAGAAATACTGTTTGGAAACTGCCGCGCCGGGCCCAAGATCCCATCAGGAGTCCGTGCCGTGAATCCCCCGGACAAACCCATTGACTTTCAGAGTTCTGAGGAAGTTCACCGCGACCCCCAGGCGCCTGTGATATGAACCCGTACGGCCTGCTTCTGCGACGGATGCCAGGGAGTATGTGCGCGGCATCCAATGGAATCCAGAAGATCCCTGGTCAGTGCCGAAGCGTTCACCAGAGTTTGCTGGCCAGCGGCACACGTTAGTTAAGCTCGCCCATCACCCTCAATCTTGTCCACCCTCTTGAACAGGTCGCTGCGCAAGCTGGTGAGCTGGCAGTCCAGTTTCCTGGCGGCAGTGCCGAAGCCGCGGCGGTGACAGGACCCGAGCGGACGCCGCCTTGGTCAGTAACAACTCGGCATCCACCGGCTTGTGCAGCACAGCGTCCCTGGTCGGACAGGATGTGGGACTTCATCTCTTGTATTAAGTTGAATTCCCCACCCTATACTAATTGGCCTCGGGAATCCGATTGATGGACTTTCTGGATACTCCATGAAGTTCGGCACCCCGTCGACCATCCAGTGGCGCGTCGACGCCACCTGAGCGGACACGTGGGTGCCCAGGTTCGCTCTCGGCGGGATCGGCAGGGCTTGCCACTGCGCTGACGGGCGGGAGGCTTAAGGGGTCACGATCTTCCCGACTCGGCGAAGGAGTCCAGCGCTGGCCACCACTGGTTGCCTGGGGATTCCGCAACAGCGACCCGGCGGCATCAAGAGATCTCCCGGGATTCCGGCTTGGTTTTTCCTTCCCCGTCGGGCTCTTTCCGAGTGGCGCGTGATACGGCCGGTGCATCACTGGTGTGCCGGGCCGTGTGGATGCCGATATAATTCCTCCAGAGCCAACGGCGCTTGAT
>Ga0182030_10024598_pt1 | contig 11051 bp, 9 predicted proteins | sample 812S3MmetaG_FD_121299 | JGI IMG/M metagenome (GOLD analysis project Ga0182030, IMG submission 121299) | Permafrost microbial communities from Stordalen Mire, Sweden - 812S3M metaG (Illumina Assembly) | ecosystem: Environmental > Terrestrial > Soil > Wetlands > Permafrost | place: Sweden... | reverse complement strand
TCCCCCCCCCCCCCCCCCCCAATGAGGACAAATCTAAAACTTAACAAAAATGAGAACTCTTCCCGGCCCCTTGACTTTCAAAGACAATATCAATCTAAGGTTGGAACCAAAGCTCTATAGTGTGGTTCATGAATATATTAAGGAATTATAGTGCCCTAGAGGCGTAGATAGTCTATATATGCCCCTGACACAGTGGGAGTCCAGGTTCTGTGCAAACCCCACAGGAGAACACCTGAAAGCCGTGGACGACATGCAAGCTTTGTAGCTAAAAACCCCCCTATGTGGTTAAGGAAGTCGTCGAGACCTCTCCGGCTCGGGCGCCGTCGTCGGGGTTCGCAAAGCTCAGATCCTCATGTCATGTGGTCAGCAGTTCCTGCGCCCACGTTTGGCGCGTTTGCCGATCGCACGCAGCCGAACGTCACGCGGCCTTGATCCGCGCGATTGCATCGTCGGTGGTGACCACGTCGCCGAAGAGAAGCATGTTCGCCAGGCTGGCGTTGTGCACCGCGTCGCCGCCGCGCGTGGCGTTGCCGTCTTGCACGAATAGGACGTGGTAGCCCATCTGCATCGCGTCCCGCATCGTCGACTCGCAGCAGCAGTTCGTGGCGGTGCCAGTGACGATCAGCGTGTCGATGCCCCTAGCCTTCAGGAGCGAGTCGAGATCGCACGTGCCCGGAATGAAGGCGCTGAACCGTGTCTTCGGCACGATCAGGTCCTCCGGCTGGACGTCGAGGCCAGGCCACAGGGCATGCTGCTCCGCGCCGACGGTGAACGCCGTCCGCATCCGCTCGAGCGCATCGGGAGTCATGCGGCCGTAATGTGATCCCCATTGATGCGGCTCGTCGGGATCGAACTTGTACTGGATGTAGGCAATCGTTCCCCCGGCAGACCGGAGCGCCCGTGACACGCGATTGACGTTCTCGACGATGCCGCGCGCGACCGGCGTCTCTAGCAGCGCCCCCTCGCCCATGAAGCCGACCTGGAGGTCGACCACGACATGCGCGGTCCGGGCCGGGTCGACGATGATCTTATGATGGCCGCCGCGCATCCAGGCGACGCGATCGACGACTTCGGCGGGGATGTAAGACTGATGCATGGTTAGGGTTAATTGAAAAGGATTGTTCAGGCGATAAGATGGCAAGACTGCGAGGAAATTTGATTGGCCATTTCGTCTTTGGGGAAACGTTGGCTTATATAGACGAAATCTCTGGAGGTGCTCGGAGTTCGGGGACCACGCAAACGTCCGAGGCGAGGCGGGCTGTCGTTTATGCAAATTTCAGGGGCGTCGGCATTAGGGGCAAGAGCGACGACGCGAACGCAAATTTCTAGTGGGAGGGGTTCGAAGTGTTGAGGAGTAGCCAGGGAACACAACTCATACCTGAGATGTTTGAGATATCGATGTGTGCATAGAGTTTGAGATACTTAAAGTCAAAGTACCGATCTTTTTTTCGGCACACAGGGTTTTTGGCCACGCAGGGATGGAAGTTAGACGTCAAGGGTCTAATTCTTCAAATTGGGCCGTCTCTACAGCATGTCTGCAAGAGGAGGTCAGCATCGGAGCCCCAGTTCTCTCCTCCATAGCATCAGACGGCAAACTCAGGTCAGCGGTGCAACCGAATATATGGAACAGTGGGGATACGACGGGTCTTCCAGTAATATCGAAGATGAATGGGATCATGATGATGGCTATGATGATGTTAAGAATGATGATTATGACATTGACAATGATAGTGACTATTGAAGTCATCCTTTCCGTTACGACGAGTAAGATTAACCTGCGCGAACCTGCTTCAAAAACTCCATTTAAACTGAATAATAGAGTAATGATTTTCTGTTCCTCTTGCAACAATCCGTTGCTCGGCAACCTCCGTTTAAATCATTCGCGCCACTGGTACTGTCCATGGTTTTGGTGCTGCGATCATCTACACCACTTCTGGCTCCGGCTCTGACTCTGGATGTGGCTCTGGCTAACCTGTCTCACGCGCAGCACTTTTACGCTTCCGACCACTTTTTTCCTTGCTCTTTATGATCTTTTTTGGCAGTATGCTTTGCTTGTGTCTTCTTGATATTCTTATAGTTTATCACCTTTGTCTTTCTTAGTACTACTAACTTGATTAATTACTAAACTTTAATTTTGTTGTTTATCCTGATTAAGCGATTTTAATCTTGAAAAAGAGTATAAGAGCTTCTTCTTTAGATAGAGTAAGATGTTGTTGATTTCGGGCCTTTCATTTTTTTTAGCGTTGTCTTTGTACATAATAATAGGGAGTAAAGAAAAAAAATTCCCATGTTATGATATAAAGCGTGTTCAGTTCGATTTTTTTAATATTTATTTACGTATTTTATAAAAAATATGTATATACTTGATTTATTAGTAACTCATTTTACAAAGTAGTACGTCTTTGTTTTGATTATTAGCATTGATTTAAGAAATAAGATCTACTTAAAGTTATAAAAATAGGGCTCTATTTTAACAAATTTTAGCCCTCAACAGGGGGAAAATCGAACTAAACGCGCTCATAGTATTGTATAATCAAGGCTCTCTTGGCAAAGAGCTCTCTGCAAGGACTTTACTTGCGCGATCGCTCATAGCTTACTACGATAAATGGTGATGGATTAAGAGGTATCAATGAACGTAGAAAGTGACAAGTAACTGCTTATGAAAACTTCTAGAAGAACACTATACTTTAGGTGAATTGGGCCTAATTTATAATTTTGTATTTATAGTATATAATATACTTGTAGATATAATGGTTTATAAGTACACTTCTCTGTAAATCCTCGCTAAATACTTGGCGTTTTCCATCTGTGTTCACTTTTTATCTGGATAAATCTGATATACAGGTTTTTATGTGCTCTGAGTCATTACATTTTGAAATTATACTTTTTCTTGATAAAACGTTTATATTGAAACCCTGAATTCTAGAAATAGGCCGGTAGTAATGATAAAACAGGGGGCAACAGCGGAAGCGGCGGTCGACGCATGGAGGGGACGATTAACAGCATGACCAAGAATACGCCAATGTTCATGCTGCAGATCTAGCTTTGCAGAGAAACAACTGAAGAAATGGTATATTAATTATAAGTTTATATACTCACAAGGGTGAGATATAAGATTCCTAAACAATAAATTCTTTTCGGCATCCTGGGCTTCTCGCTACGTAAGGAGGACGTCGGCTACGTTGCTTCAGCTAGCAAGCGTTTTAATGCTACACTCTTTAGCCTTATTCTGGCATGTTCATCTCCTTGTTCTCCGAGGAGTAATCCCTATGACTGGCATCCCTGTAATGTTATTCCTACGACAAGTAGATGAGCCAGATTACGTTTCAGTCCTACAAACCTTTAGTCACATTGCATATATCACAAGTTCACAATTGAAGAATTTTAGCTTCAGCGAAAAAAAATATATTTGTTTATTACTTACCTTTCCCTAAATTTACAAGCAAAGGAAACACCACCTTTCACCTACCTATCCCTCGAAGCCCAGTAGCCAAGACAAGAAAGAGCGCTGCTCTCGCTCGACTTGGACCACCTCCCCCAATCTCGAAACCTTCCTAACCCACCTCGCCTTCCGGGACGTCGGCTCCCTCCACTGTAATTGATTCTCAAGCCACCTCTCCTCCGCGGCCGTGATTATCAATTGATCCGCCCCGACGAAATCCTCCTTCGCCCAACGGATAGAATAAACTAGTTCCTGAAACGCGATCCGGGCTTGCCGGGACGCGGGAGTTGCAAGTAAGCGGTGTTCATATCCAGGACCCCAGGACGGGGGTGGTCGGATGAAGTCTGTGTTTAAATCGATCTGCATATCTCCGTCTGATCCTCCGAGTCGCGCCCAGATCTGAGCGGGCGAGGAGGCGGTGGGAAGGGATAGGTATTGTGTGATTTTTTGGAGGATGGCTTGTCCTTCTGCGCTTCTGGGGTCCATTAGAAGGGCTTCTTCTGAGTCTAAGAGAAAGTAAATTTCGGCGTGTTCCATTTTGTATTCTGCGTGCCTGCACGCGGATGTGGTGGTGATTGTTGAGCCGTCTTTAAAGCTTCTTGGAGAAGATAAGATGGTGTTGAAACTGCTGATTTGCGTTCGAGACTTAAAAAACAGATTGGACTTTAACGGTCGTTTCATATGTGTCTTAAAAGTGAGAATTGGAATGCAGAAGTAGTGTGAAGAGGAAAATGGATATTAATGATGCGTTAATGATTTATGACTGTCGGAGAGCATTGTTTGAGGGAACCGTTCAAGTGAACAATGCTCTTGTATGTCTGGCTTTGTTTCTCTTTGTAAAAACAACAAGCACCCTGTGAAGTGTTCAATCCAGCATCCTCATCTGAAAGGCCGAGTCTTTGACGACGCCCCGCTCATTGAACAAAAGTCCGTGATTGTCCATTCTTCTTTATTCTAATCCTTTCTCAATAAACCTAGAACCGTTTTCGGATCAGGGCAGCCAACTCAAAGCCTAGACGAACAAAGAGAACATCGGACTCACATTTCCACTGGTGAAGAAAGAGTCGTCGGGGTTTGATCCTAATCCAATTTGTATTAGTCTGCTGGCAGATCACTCTGTAGACAAATAATATAAAACGGCTCTACCACAATTATCTTGATCTTATACGATGAACAATCCGAAAGTTATTTCTTTATGTAACAGAACGTTCATGATAGTTCTATTGAAATTAAAACATTACCCCAATCGTCATGTAACAGCCCCAAAGGCCTCTTTGTTCTTCTCCCTTGTGAATCAAAGGCTCACCAACCCGCCCCGATTGATCAAGTAACTTAAGGTTAAGGGCCCCGTAATGGATTGGTCATCCAATTGAGCAATTTTTGTGCTCAGAAATTCTATAGTATGGTGCAGCCCCCCATAATAAAAATGCGATATTGATACCCAATAGGACAACTCGTATGGAATATGAGGAATTTTGAAATACTAGAAACGCCAAAAGTTATTAAATTTCGGCCAATCTGGAAGCTTGGAGACGATAGAAAAAAAGTTCACTCGCCTGTCATACTTTTGTTTGACACTACCTCTATGGGCCGTTCTGTAGACCTCGTCTTCCTGGAGACTGGAGAAGAAAATCCGAGCATGCGCCACGCCTTCTTCGCAGCCAAATCGCTCCCGATTGATTTTTGAGAGAAATTCCGGAACATTTCCAAAAGGGGTCGCCCCTCAATCCGGTACGAACATCGAGCTGCTTGAGCGGAAACTATTTCTAGGCGAGGTTAATTGCAGGCTCGAAAATGATACCTCTTGTTTCTCACTTTTGCCTTCACTCTTCGAGGAGAAATGGAGGTTTGTGCCGATCTGGTAGGATTGTTTCCTAATAAGGTTTCAGAGGTTGTCCCTCTCGAAACTTTAATGAGCATTTTCTCAATTATATAGAAAGCGCGAAAGCAGGGTGAGACCTGCTCACCTGTGATAATTTATATATACTCTAAGTCTTATCGATTGACATGGTGACACCTCACAACAACCTCTTGAATCGTCTCCTTCAGCCTATGACTTGTGATCAACAATTCCTTAATCTTTCTTGTAGCTCTCGCTTGTATCCAAGAATATCTGCAGCGCAAAATTCAACGCCTGATTAAGTGTTCTATCGAAGTCCAGGGGTTCGGTCTAGGAAGCTCGAAGCAAGTCGCTAAATTGTTGGCGAGTTCCCGCACTTTCTGCCTAGTGCAAAACCGATCTGTCTCCGTAATAACAACATATCGCAACACTCTCCTAAATAGCTCCTCAACAGTGATACCATAGTCCACGGGCATATTCGCTCTTGTGACAGCCAATAGGCCGTACACTTTGTCACGGGTATCATAGCACTTCCACTCGCTAAATTCTTCAAGCGATGACAGCAGCGGGAACCCTAAGTCTCTAAAGGTCGAATGGGTCATGAATTTTTGTTTCGCCTGTATTAGAGAGCCAGCTTTCGATGCGGATATCAAACAACCACCGGCCAACAGAATAGGATAGTGCTCCGCGGATATCACAACATTTTCTTGGAAGTATTCGAGAACTTTCCAGGGAATTCTCTTGCACCCGCATAGTATGACTATGTGCTGTGCGAGTATACCTTCCTGAATAATCCACAGCCGTTCCCAGTACTCGTTGTTGAAGAGTGTGAGGATCTTTCCTCCAATCCCACTTATTTCCCAGGTCTGAGGGAGGGGTGTAGGGATCCAACATCTCTCGACTCGATGCCCCTGCTCAGACGTAACATGATACGTTACTTTCTCGTTCATATAGTTCATGGCAAGATCTGTTTCGAGGCAACCTTTACCCAGCCAGATATAGACTAGAGTTGCAAGACTGTAGATTTGATGCATAAGGCCGACTTGGCTGTTCCTCTCGTAGATGTCGTCCTGGTTTATACAAATCGCGTCGATCCAGAAGTACTTCGGCTCGGTAATCTTTCTGCTCTCGCCTATCGAGAGTTTTTTAAGTAGATCCCAAAGATTGTTCCGCACACAGAGAGCCATTCCGTCGATTTCGATTGTCTTTGCAGCTGGTGAAGAACCCCATCTATAGGACACAGCTGTGAAAGGAGGCAATTGGTCGAGCGATATACAATACATACTACAGTTTGCCTGAAAGCTAGGCTCTGAGTTTATGCGTAGCAGTCTGATATATGCGCTAGGATCTTTGAGTTTGCCATATTCGTAATTCATATTTGATAATACATAAGACCCCATATTATTGAAGAGAAGTGAGAACTTCCCCATTAATGCATAAAGCCTCGCTTATCATGGCGCTAAATGCGTATCACGTGGTAAGCTCGGTCTGTTATATCCATTAGGCCCCTACCTAGCCACTCTTTCTTGTGAGGTATTTATCGCTAAATTTAGCTCCCTTTTATATATAATATCATTTTACTTCTCGTAGCGACCGCATAAATCTCTGATTCCCTAAATCCCAGAACACTCCCCTTGTTTTCACGTGATAGCTCCCTTCCTTACCTCCTTTATCAACGCTTTAGGTATGCAGTTCGACACCCCATCTCAACTATCGTCAAGATATTTCAAGACCAAAACCAAAACCAAAACCCATTTCCCGACCCACCTACCTACCTCACCACCTCAACCACAAACAGCTCACCACTCTCACTCTGACTCCTGACTCCATGCCACACACACAGCCCCAAACTATTACAGAACTCAGCTTCCACCTCGAAGTCCAAGTCAATCTCCCATGCCTCTCTTCTGATTTATCGCTCTGTATCTTGTGTACTTCATGAGCCGTGGGTATGCTTTAATTTCGAGGGTGGGTTTGGTGGTGACTGACTACACTGAAAGAATCATGGGTTTGATAGGTAGTTAGATGTGGAAATAAGGGGGTTCGTCTGGATGGAAATGTGGATTGTGTGAGAGGGTGGACAGAGAGAGAGAGAGAGAGAGAGAGAGAGAGAGGATTTGAGCGATGAAAGGGTGAAAGGCGGTGGACCTAGCTGAGCTGATCAACGTAGCTCCCACCTTAACACACTCGCGGCATTACCGAGAATCAACTCGAATAGAAAGAGTCGAAGAAATTGTCGCGCAATAGTAGCAGTGGTGTAATGACATTCATTCGTGTTCTTATCATCATGACGACAATACAATGTACAATTCTCATTCCCCAGCATCCAACACCCATTCAACTCCTACCGATAATATCGACAGATTACCTCCACCAACCCAAACAACGACCTATCTATCACCAATCACCCACCGCCATCCATCATCAAGGATCAAAGCTTGAAAAAAGGAATCGTAGTAAGGAGAATCCATAACATAAGCAAAACATCGCGCGTCGCACGTAATCCTCTCTTGACAAGTAATGAAACAATGAAAACAGGAAGGAAGGATATTTTATGATCATGAATGTGCCGCCGTTATTCGTTCGTGACAACATTAAGGGCCGTAACCATATCCGTTATTGTCGCATACATCACGCATCGCGTTCGTGATAGAACGAGATTGATGGCAGGTTGAGAATTGCCGATTTAGAAATCCCAGAAATCACCCCCAGGAGCCTGGTTCTTTCCCTGAGTCTTGCCGGTCCGGTATTTCGAGGGTTTGTTGACACCACCTACTTCCTCGCCGTCACTCTCATCGCCGAATCCCCATTGTCGTCCGGTACCCTTTCTACCTCCCATTCCGTCACCGCCAATGACGATTCCCTTTGGACCTTCTTCCTTTTGAGAAACGCCCTTTCGGCTGCCCATTCCATCACCTGCGACAGTGATACCCTTTGGCTGGGTGATGTTGGTAGCTTCGCTTAATGGGCCTTTGGCGTTTCCTGTATTGGGTCTTGAGGTAACTGGCGAAGTGGGGACGTTCTCTTTTTGGCTGGGTGACTGGTCGTATGAGCTCCAGTTAGCATCCATCATCTTGATGGCCTTTGCTCGGTCTTCAGAGATATGCTGCGGGCCTGACTTGGAAGCTGGGGAGTCATCGGTCATGGTGAAGTGGGCATCGAAGTCCTTGCGTCTGTCCTTAGTGTTGGCAATTGGTTTGACCCCCTTTGGCTCCTCGCCTCCTGCCTCACCGCCCTGCTCATCATCGTAGAGATTGTTCTTGTAGAGACCAAGACCATTGTTTTGACCTGCACCGCGTGGTCTACCAATCAGACGACGTCCACCCTCTGGAGTACCATCATCTAGGAACTCGAAGTGGGTCTCAGCGTCTTTGCGGGGTTTGTTCTCCTTCTTGACCTTGACTGGGCTGTCTGCTACTTCATCGTCGCTGTTACCCCAGTGACGGACATCGTTCGTTCGGAGAACTTTGCTGGAGACATATTTCTGAGGAGTGGTAAAGTCATCGAAGCTCCATTGGCTTCCGTGTTTGCTCTTTACATCCTTAAGAGGTTTGGGACGAGGAGCATCTTTCCCGTCGGTACCATCGGCGAAGTCAAAGTGTTGATACTTTGCTGGGTTGGCCTTATAGTGATGATCCGCTGAATGGTTCTTATCAGGAGAGGGACGGATTGGGGAGTTCTCATCGTTGTCGAATAGGCGAGATGGAGCATAGTTCTTTCCAGCACCGGCCTTAGGAGCGACAGCGTCCTTCGAAGGTGACTCGGAGCGCTGACGACTGAAGTCCTTAGATGGAGTAGCTGGGGATTTATCCGACTCATTTCCGGCGAAGAGATCGTGGTAATCGCGGGGTGGTGGTCTGGCCGAGGCTCGAGGCGCAACCACAGCAGGTAGAGAATCGTTCACGTTCTTCTCGCGGGGAGCAAAGAGGTTGAGTGATGCATGTGGATCGCGGGTGGGGTTGTTGGAGTTCTCGCGGGATCGATTGACGACCTCCCGCTGAGATGGTACTGAATCTACAGGAGCTTTGCCCGCAGACTTCACGCTCGATGCGATCAATTTGATTTGGTCCATGCCATCATGAATTGGCCAGTTGCGCCCGGTCTTCCCAATAACATCAATCAACTTGAGAAGCGAACCCTGATCCCAATTTTGTCTGATCTGTTGTATCTTTCCGTTTGCATCGAAGCTGACGATGTGGATCTGCACTTGTCAGCAATGCTCTCGCATAGCCTGTAGATCATACTTACAATTGGGAAAGTAACAGTTCGATCAGCGAGAAAGTTGTCGTCCAAGCTCGGAAGATATGCACCCCCTCCCGTCAAGAACTCCATGGTGGTGTGGACCTCTGTAGCCAGAGCATTTTGACCCTCGACCACATCTAGGAATTTCTCCTCTTTCTTTGAGAGGTCGTGACTCTGACCATTGAGATGCTTGATGATTTGGGATGAACCATTTACGGTGACCAGGGTCGTAATGTAATGGAGAGACGCGTTGTCTGCGAGGAAGCTTGGATTCGGCGCAGCTAGAAACTGCTTGTATGCAGCCTGAAGCGCCATGGTTGAAGATTTGTGTATGCGAGAGGGATGTATGCGCAAAGCAAGGAAGGCTGTGGGATGCAGAATCTGTGGGATCAGAAATGACCAGATGGATTGGGGGAATATGATTGTTGTTAAAGGACAGCGCGCATAAAGTTTGGTGTGGAGAAGCGAAAGTAGGTTGATGCGTGTTTACTTCTTCGCGACTTCCTTTCTGATGCGCGATTGGGTGCTGGTTCGCGTCAAGGTTTGTACTTCTGATATTAATTTGAAGGTTATACAAGATCGTGTGGTTTTTTCTTTAACATAGAGATCCTTCTCTGCGAAGGTATAAGATGTACTCCTAAGGGGCGCATCTCAAGGCTTGTGGGGTCGATAAGGATTATTTTTAGGTCATTTTTAGGTCATTTTAGGTCATTTTAGGCCATTTTGTTTATATTATCGCTCCTGAAATGGCCCGATTAAGTTTAGGTGCGGGATTTTCTTTTCATCGGCGCTGCCAAATCCTGCCTAGCAACGAGTTCCTGATGCATGTCACACCCTCAAACCAGGCTCAAGGGAACGACGAGACCAGGGGCCATGTTTCACCATCAACCAAAACCAAGGGCAATTCGTCGTCCCATGTCTGTTTTGCGACATGATTTTCATGCTGCTTTAATAACACAAACAAAGGATTCTGATACTTTTATAATAAATAAATCTATCTTATGTTCTACTTATATTCTACTCAACATTTGATTTTAGAGCAGCAGTCTGGACACAATACCACCACGAATTACCTTGGTGAGGGTTCAGACGGGAATGCGGAAAGTGGTGTGGTGAGATAACCTGTAACACGATGAATTTGGTATCATGGTCGCCGAGACACAATTCTCTCCACCCACTCAAATCTCTCTGTATCTTATATAACTTCATATTATCAACTCCTGTCGTAGATAATCAAGTCGCGTCTGCCTAGCTATCAGCAAGGTCCCGTATGGAGTGATACAGGACCTGCAAGATCGCGATAATCTGAGGGAGGAATCCGTATCACGATCAAAATGCCTTCGGATGGCTGGACCGGCTATTTCGAGTGTTCGAAAGAATATATACGCCCTTTAAATATAGCAAAATATATATGCATACGTATATATGTATATATGTATATATGTATATATATATATATATATATATATATATATATATATATATATATATATATATATATATATATATATATATATATATATATAT
>Ga0182030_10024597_pt1 | contig 11051 bp, 15 predicted proteins | sample 812S3MmetaG_FD_121299 | JGI IMG/M metagenome (GOLD analysis project Ga0182030, IMG submission 121299) | Permafrost microbial communities from Stordalen Mire, Sweden - 812S3M metaG (Illumina Assembly) | ecosystem: Environmental > Terrestrial > Soil > Wetlands > Permafrost | place: Sweden... | reverse complement strand
TTTCGTGATTTATTCCCCAAACAAATGCCGCTGAAAGAAATTGGGCCGGCCTTTCAAAGCGGAAAACGAATTTCCCTGTTTCCGGCTCGTTGGGAGAAATAGCCCCTCCCCTCGCCTTTTCACGGCGATGATTTTTTAGCTTTTGCGGCAAGCTTTCGGGAGAATTTCAAATCGTTTTCCACGTTTGAAATCGCCTGTTTAATCACGATACCAAGATTGATTTTCAGCACGTCAGCCACGCGCAAAAGAGAGTCCATCGTCGGATTTTCATGGTGATTTTCCAAGCGGCTCACCGTTGACTGATTCAGACCGGTCAGATAGGCCACTTTATTTTTGGAAAGCTTGAGCCGCTTGCGTTCCTCACCCATGAGACGGGCGATTTCAGCGCAGATAGCGTCACGGCGTTGAGCATTTATCACAGGCAGTTTTTACATTATTTTCCATTTGACAGAGGATATGCTTAAAAGCATAGTCTCTGCATGTTTAAGAAACGACTCGGCGGAAATGATAAAAACCTGTGTGAATCGGGTTATCATTGCCCGCAACTTTTGGAAATGACTGACGGCGATTTCGCGGCGGTCGGCCCGGACATAACGGCCGAGGCAATCCCGGCCATGCTGCCCGGTGCCGGGGTTGGCGCAAATGAGCGTGTCGTTCGGATTCCCCGCCAAGTGCTGATTGCTTCGCGGGCGGAAATCCCTGCCGCGTAAAGTCTGCTTGCAAACCGTCCATCGCCCGCTTTAGAAACGGGTAATGGACGGCTTTTCTTCTTGGGTTAACGGCAATTTCAATCTCATTCAGACGGTTGGCATCATGGGGAGCCTTTTGATGACCGCAGTTGCGCTTTTAATGACTGCGGCGGCTTCAAGACGGGAAGCCAAAGCCAGAGAAATTCAAAACATCCTTACGCTCTCCGACCATCACCGCGACCTTTGGGGCGGAGTTGCTCACAAGCCAGAATTAGGGCGAATCTTTCAAAACGATGCGGATGTCCTAAAAAATCCCCTAACCGTGGCAGAGGAGTTGTTTCTTAACGAGGCCATCACCCACTATATGACAGGTTGGCGCATTGCCAAGTCTGGCGGAATAACCACGCTCAATGAATTAAGGACTGATGTAAAATGGTTTTTGTCCCTCCCCCTGCCCCATGCCGTTTGGGAGAAAAACAAAGGCTTTAAGAATCGAAAATTTGTGCGGTTTGTCAGAAAGGCTTTAGCAAATGCTTAAAGCATCTTTGAGATTCTTCCCATAACTCTAATCGGGTTTGCTTCCCTTGCCACCGTAAAACCCATGTCGGCATACCATTTCGGGAGATTCGGGTTTTTTGGATAATCCACCTCTTTAATATTGCCGACAATCTTTTTCATGCCTTTCTCCTTCGCAAAAGCGAAAACACATTTCAAAAGCTCGGTGCCAAGACCAATCCTTTGAAAATTCTTTGGCTCGCGTCTTACCTTTTTGAATCGCCAAAACAGTCCAGTTCGGCGATGAACCAAGATTAAATCGTCTCTAAAACGAATGTCTGCCAGCATGAGAGTTCCGTCACCCTCATCATACAGACAATGGGCATAACCGACCTGCGTTTCCTGAATTCTGGCGTCCGCAGTCAGCACTTTGAAAGTAGGATGACGCTCATCATTGTCAATAACGACTTGGTATTTCTCCCCGTGCTTGTCGAAAATTTCTTTCACTTGGGGACTGTTCGCTATTACTTTTCCCCTTCGGGGTTTGGCAATGACTTTTTCAGCTCGGCTTTCAGCCGTTTTTTCTCGCGGCTTTCCACTTTTTTGATGCTCTCGGCAACGGGGAGGTTTTCCGGCATGGTGCCGCCCAGCTCGCGGATTGTCTGGCGAACCTTGCGCCCAACCTGGTGGTGAATTTGGTTGGCTTGATTTTTGGACCGAACTTTTTCCCGGCGCAGCTTTTCCTCGGTTTGCGTGGCGCGAAACAGATTCGCTGCCAGTTCGGTGCTGCCCATGTGGTCAAGGATGTTCTGTTTTGGCGTCAGCTTCTTGCGGCGGTGGATGTCGCGTCGGGTGAGTTCGCCGTAAAGCCCCCGGTAGCCATGATCCATGAAAATGGCGTAATCCAACGGCTGAATTACACCAGCCTCCTTGGCCACGCCCGCCAGATATTTGTTATGCTTTTTGATTTCCGCCCGCAACAGGAGCCGCGTTTTGTCCTCTTTGATGGCTGCGTCGTCCGCCAATTCCTGGCGGCGTGTTTGCACGGCAAAATAAGTTTGCCCCAATGCTACAAGCGGTTTGCTTGGATCAGCATTCTGAATGACGAGATAGCAGGCGTAGCGAGAGAGCGCCCAATCTTCAATTTCGCGTTTTGCACCCGAACCGATGCCGACCATATTGCGCATTTCCGCAAAATGGTCAGCGACTGGATGGCCGCTTTTAACACACGCTTCTTTTGCTTTTTCAATTACCGGCTGAAAGTTTCGGAATATAGAATATTCGAGTGCTTGGGCGAGGTCGCGAGCCGACCATGATTCGTTGCCGGCGGGGCTGATACGTTTGATGCGCTCAAAAGTGTTATCGGCAGCGGGAACTGGAGATTGATCGTTCATGCGATTGTAACTTGAATGGTTCTAAACGGAATGCGTCGGCGGGGCAATTGAAAACAAAAACATTCCTGTTATTGTTTCGTTAAACTTTGGACGCGCAAAATTTACGCCATTGCACCCCGTATTGCACCCCGCGCGCTTAAAAAGCAGGCCAAAACCGCCCAAACAAGGCCAGTTTGAAATTTTTGATGTCGAGGTTAGGCGATTGCTGTCCAAGCGTTTCCAGAGGAGTCCAAAGGCCGTAATAAGATTTTGAGTCTAGCGCGTCTGCCAATTCCGCCACATCGGCCACCAAGACATCCAATATATTTCAGTGAAGCATGAAGTAAATCAATTTGTTGCCGGAAAACAAACGCCGGCCGGATTTTCTCCCGACCGGCGTCAGAAGAAAATTGACAAACGGTGCAATGGCAGTGTGCCATTCAGCCGTGCCGGAGTCAGGCCGGTTCACCGAAGCCAGGATCGCAACAACCTGAAACACCTTCGCGCAGGGAATGTGTCGGCACTGGTGCGAAGTTCAAACCAGCCGGATTTTTCAAGCCCAACCCGGCTTCTCATGACATGGGGGTAAATCTGGAACGTCCCCACATCCTTGTGACCAAGGTTTCAACAGAGCAAATTCGTGAAACTTGAGCCTAAATCTTCACCGCATCAATCTCCAACCGCACCATGCGGACGCCGACTTCGCCCGCCGCATCCGGCGGATGTTTGGCAACGTAGCGTTGCGTGACTGCCGCGATAAATTCCTCGCGCAGATTTTCCGGCACGCGCTGCGTGAACGGCAGCCACGTTGTGCGCAGCCAAGTCGCCAAGCCATCCGCGCCGGTGTAAGTCGCGTCCTTCGGCGCGAGTTTGACGGTGTTGATTTTGAAACCAAATTTCGGCAGCCATTTCTCGTAATCTCCCGGCGCGTAGAAAAAATACGGCATCGGCATCCCACGGAAAAATTCGCACCAGCGCTTCAGCCGCATCTCCGGCCGCAATGCGAGAAAAACGTCGTGGGCGTTGCCTTTGCCGCCGCAGGAAACCACCAGCCGTCCGCCGGGTTTCAATACCGAGGCCGCGCCGCGCAGAATAGCCTGGTGATCGTCCACCCAGTGCAACGCGGCGTTGGAAAACACGAGGTCGAATGTCCGTGTAACGGCGACGCCCCCGTCGCCACGCGCCGCATGGGCGCGGCGATCAGCCGGTGGCGACGAGGCGACGCAGCCACCAATTTCCCGTGCATCGGCAACTTCAAATTTCAGGTTTGAAATGTTGGAATTCGGAAAAGTTTTCTTGGCGAAGGCGATCATCTCCGCCGAAGCGTCGGTGCCAAGGACAAATCCATGCGGCACGGCGCGGGTGAGTTCCGCCGTCACCTTGCCGTCGCCGCAACCGACGTCAAGGATGTGCTCGTCGCCATGTAAATGGAGCCGGGCGATGAGTTCGCGCGCCCAACTCTGCTGCACGGCGGAGTTCGCCGCATATTCGGCGGCGTTCCACGTGGCGGCCGGAGCGGGCGGTTTCAAAATTGAAATTGGTGATTTCAAATCACACCAATCCCGCCGTTTCCGGCCAGCCGTTCAAGATGTTCAAACTTTGCACCGCCTGGCCGCTCGCGCCCTTCACCAGGTTGTCCTCCGCGCTCATCACGATGAGCCGGCCGGTGCGCGGGTCGAGCCGCCAGGCAATTTCGCAGACGTTCGTGCCAACAACATTTTTTGTGTCCGGCAACGCGTTGCCTTCGAGCAGGCGCACGAAAGGTTCGTTGCCGTAAGCCTTGGCGTAACATGTGGAAATTTTTCCGGCGAGCGACTTCATTTCCGCCGCGGTGGAAAAATGTTTTTCCGGCGCGAGATAAAGCGTCGTCAAAATGCCGCGGTTAACCGGGATCAAATGCGGCGTGAACTGGATCGTCACTTTCGTGCCGGCGGCGAAGGAAAGCTGCTCCTCGATTTCCGACAAATGCCGGTGCTTCGGCACGCCGTAGGGGCGGACGCTTTCGTTGCACTCGCAGAAGAGATAATCAATTTCCGCCTTCCGGCCCGCACCACTGACACCGCTCATGGAATCGGCAATGATGCCGGCGGGCTTGATGAGCCCGGCCTTCAGCAGCGGAATCGCCGGCAGCAAAATGCTCGTCGGATAACAGCCGGGTGACGCGATGAGCAAAGATTTTTTGATCTCGTCGCGATAATGTTCCGGCAGGCCATAGACGGATTTTTTCAGCAGCTCCGGCGCGGGATGGGCGTGTGCGTAAAAGTCTTTGTAAATCTCCGCGCTCTTGAGCCGGAAGTCGGCGCTCAAATCAATGACCACGCAGCCGGCCGCGATGAGCGGAATGGCGTATTCCGCCGCGACGCCGTGCGGCAGCGCGAGAAACACCACGTCGGCCTGCTTCGCCAGAACCTCGGCGTTCGGCTCGGTGAACCGGAGTGTCTTGGATTTCGGGTGGCTGGCAAATTTTGGAAAAACCTGTGCCAGCGTCTGCCCGGCATTCTGGCGCGAGGTCACGGCGACCAGTTCCGCATGCGGATGGTTCAAGAGCAACTGCACCAGGACTTCGCCGGAGTAACCGGACGCACCGACGATGGCGGCCTTTTTCGCTTTCATAATTTATTGTCTGCAAAATTGAACAACAAAGGAACCAAGGAACAAAGTTTTTTCCGGCCTTGGCTGCTTTGCTTCTTGTTTGTTCCAAATAAAAAACCCTGCCGGATAATCCAGCAGGGTTTGAAAATTCCGAAACGATCAACGCTTCGAGAACTGGAAGCGCTTGCGCGCACCCGGCTGGCCGTATTTTTTGCGTTCGCGCATGCGCGAATCGCGCGTGAGCAATCCTTCCGCTTTCAACGGCGGACGGAGCGCGGCGTCAAACTTGATCAGCGCGCGGGCGATGCCGTGGCGCACGGCGTCGGCTTGGCCGTTCGGCCCGCCGCCGGCGACGGTCACACGCACGTCGAATTTTTCCAGCGCGCCGGCCACCGTCAACGGCGACGTGGCGACGGAACGCTGGGTTTCCAGCGGGAAATAGTTGTCGAACGCCCGGCGGTTCACGGTGATTTTGCCGGTGCCGGTGGCGAGACGCACGCGGGCGACGGCGGTTTTGCGCCGGCCGGTGCCGAGATATTCTTCAGTGGTTTTGGTGGCCATACAAAAAAATTATTTGGCGACGGCGAGCACGGCGGGCATTTGCGCCGCGTGCGGATGTTTGTCGCCCTTGAACACTTTCAGCTTGGTGAGCAACTGGGCGCCGAGCCGGTTCTTGGGAATCATGCCTTTGACGGCGTGGGTGATGAGGAATTCGGGCTGCTTGGCGCGCACCTGCTCGACGGTGGCATATTTCTCGCCGCCCTTCCAGCCGGAGTAGCTCATGTATTCTTTGGCCTTCTCCTTCTTGCCGGTCAGCTTGACCTTCTCGGCATTGATGACGACCACGAAGTCGCCGGCGTCGAGATGCGGCGTGTAAACGGGCTTGTTCTTGCCGCGTAAAATATCCGAGACCTGCACGGCCAGCCGGCCGAGCACGGCGCCGTCGGCATCAATGACGTGCCACTTGCGCTGATCCAAATTCACTTTAGGTAAATGCGTTTTCATTTCAAAACCCAACAAAGGGACGCGGAATCTATCAGATGCACGCCTGAAGTCAACAGGTCATTTCAGGTGAATTTACGAAGTATGACGGCGGCGGTAAAAATCAAGGTTGACTCGCCGGTTCAATCGGCTCAATTTTTTCGTTCCCATGAAAAAACTCCTGACTCCCACCTTAGCCGCGTTTGCGTTAATCACATTGTTAAGCGGGTGCATCGCCATCGGCACCGGCCCCAAGAGCCAACAGACCAACGCCACCCTGGGCCAGCAGTTGATTGACCTGCAGACTGCCAAAAACACCGGTGCCATCACGGACGCCGAATATCAGGCGCAAAAGGCCAAACTGCTCGGCAACACGTCCACCAATAATCCGGCGAAATAAATCCCGGTAATGGCGCGTGAGCGGTCAGCGCCCGACGCGCAGCAGGATCAGCAGGTCAATGGCGAAGAAAACCACGATGATGATTTCCAGCCAGAGCATCCGCTGCTCGTTCACCTCGGCGTGGGCGACGCTGTAAAGCTTGTCGAGCTGGGCGAGGCGCTGCTCCACGCTCGCGCGCCATTGATCGAGGTAAAAACGGTCGCGCGCACCGAGGTAAATGCGGGCGAGATACCAGTCGCCGAAAAACTTCGTGATGTGCGTGACCTCGTCGGCCAGCTTCGCCACATCCACACGAAAACGCCGCAACTGGCGTAGGACTTTGTTCGCCGCGCCAAACAAGGCCATCGGCCGGCGTTCCAAATCCTGGTAGGCGCGGTCGAGATATTTGTCCAGCCGCTGATCCATCATGCGGAATTCTTCCAGTTGCAGGTTCGCCAGCTCCAGCGCATACAACACATCGTCCACATAACCCGACAAATCCACCACCAGCGCCGCGTCCCAGTCAATCACCGCCAGATCCGTGTTCTCAAATGAGCGCTGGATGCGCAGCACCTCGGCCACCTGCGATTCGCTCAACTTTTCCGCCGCCGTTTCCGTGAGCAGCCCCGCCACCGCGCGCCGTTGCTCGGCGAGCCAAAGATTTACGTCCTTCGCGCCATCCAAATCGGTGAGGCAAAAAACCGTGTAGGCTTCCGGCGGCGGCGGAAATTCCGTCGGCCCCACGATGGAGTCCTTGAGATTGGCGCAAGCTTCCGCACACAATTTCACCGCCACCGCATCGAGCGTCAGCCCGTTTTCCAATTTTGGATTATGAAAGGGCATCAGGCCGCCCAGTGTGCCCGCATCAAACGCCACCCGCATCATCACCGTAACCACGCCAACGTCATAAATGCGGATCAGCAACCGCACCGGCGCGCCGTATAATTTTGAAGTCAGCGGATGCGGTTCGATGGCCAGTGGTTTATAGAGCGGCATGTCCTTCGGCAGGGTACGGTCCATGCGGATCTCAAACGGGAAGGGTTTTTCCGACAGAATTTCCGGCACGCGCGGCGTGAGGATTTCGTTCGCCACATCAAACGCGTAGAGATAGACCACTTCGCCCTTCATCTTGATTCAACTTAACCGAGCGGCGCGGTTTGTCGAGCGGGCCGGAGCGGGTCAGCCGCCGAGATAGGCACGCCGGATCTGCGGATTCTGGCGCAATGCGGCCGAATCGCCGGACAACACGACCCGGCCGGTTTCCAAGACGTAGCCGAAATGGGAAATCTCCAGCGCGAGGTTCGCGTTTTGCTCCACCAGCAAAATCGTCAGGCCGCGCTCGCGGTTGATCTCCACGATTTTCTCAAAAATCGTCTTCACCAGCAGCGGCGCGAGGCCGAGCGACGGTTCGTCCAGCATCAGAAACCTCGGCTGCGACATCAGCGCGCGGCCGATCGCCAGCATCTGCTGCTCCCCGCCGGAAAGCGTGCCGGCAATCTGCTGCCCGCGCTCGCTCAACCGGGGAAACGTGGCAAAGACTAATTCCAGCTCGCGCCGGACGATTTTCTTGTCGCGCACCAGATACGCGCCCAGCTGCAAATTTTCCAGCACGGTCAGGTTGGCAAAAATCATCCGGCCTTCGGGCACATGCGACAGGCCGCGCGCCACGATTTCATGCGGCGGCAGGCCGGCAATGTTTTTGCCGTCATAAACAATTTCACCGGCCTTCGGTTTCAGCAGGCCGGAAATGGATTTCAGCGTGGTTGACTTGCCCGCGCCGTTGCTGCCGATGAGCGTGACGATGCGGCCGGCCGGCACGGACAGGGAAATTCCGTGTAGCGCGTTGATCGCACCGTAGCTGACTTGAAGATTATTTATTTTAAGCATCGGAATTAACCACCAAGACACCAAGACGCCAAGAAAAGCCGGAAGCAAAAAACTTTGTGCCTTGGTGTCTTGGTGGTGAAATTCATTTTTATTTCGCGTGTTCCTGACCCAAATAGGCCTCGATGACTTTTGGGTTCGCACGGATTTCTTCCGGGTTTCCCTCGGCAATCTTGACGCCGTAATCCAGCACCGCGATCCGCTGGCAGATGCCCATGACCACCTGCATGTCATGCTCGACAAGCAAAATCGAAATCTGAAACTTGCCCTTGATGAACTGGATCAACCGCATCAACTCAACCTTTTCACTCGCATTCATCCCGGCGGCGGGTTCATCCAGCAACAGCAGTTTCGGCTTTGTCGCCAGGGCGCGGACGATTTCCAGCCGCCGCTGGTCGCCGTAGCTCAAACCGCCGGCCGCCGCGTCACGAAGCCGGCCCAGCTGAAAAATCTCCAGCAGTTCCATGACCTGCCCGGCGATCTCCCTTTCGCCGTCGCGAAAGGCGCGTCCGCGCCAGAGCGCGTTGCGGACGCCGCGCGCGCAATGCAGCCCGGCGGCGGTGCGCACGTTGTCGAACACCGTCATCGAGGCGAACAGCCGGATGTTTTGAAACGTCCGCGCGATGCCGCGGCGGGCGAGTTGGTGAGGTTTGAGATCCGCCGTCGGGGTTTCGCCAAAGGAGATTTTCCCGGCCGTCGGCTGATAAACGCCGGTGATCAAATTGAACGCGGTCGTCTTGCCCGCGCCATTCGGACCGATGAGACCAACCAGTTCGTTCGCGCCGACTTGCAAATCCAGTTCCGACACCGCCGTCAGGCCGCCGAAACGGATGGTCGCTTTTTCGAGTTGTAACAATGGCGGCATGAATTAAAAATTAAAAATGCAAAATTAAAAAATCAGACATCTCCCCCACGCTTGGTTGAGACAATGATCGCACCAATTACGCGTTTGATTTCGTCGGCCTCTTGAATCAACGGTGCGAGTTGACTTTCCGGGAACAGGTCGGCCGGCCTCAGCAATCGCAGGCGTAAATGGGTTTCGCGGGACTCCTTTAAGGCGATGCTCATTTTGCTGACGAAGTCGGCTTTGCTTTGCGCGGCTTGCGCTTCTTCGACGTTTGCCGGAACACTCGTTCCGGCTCGAAGAATCTGGCTCATCATCACCCGGCCAACACCAGGACGCTCGTCCATCTTTCCACAAAGCTGAACGATACCGGTGGCAAACTCAAAGGTGCGCTCAACGATGTTTTTCGGCGGATTCTTTCCAGAACCTCCCGCAATGGAATCGGCTTTTTTCATTTTTAATTTTAAATTTTTAATTTGTTCGCTTTCGGAAAGCGAACAGCCCCTGTGGCCGCGCGATCATCAGCACGATGATCAGCAGCGCGTACAAAATCATGCGGTATTCCGCTAAGCCGCGCAGGAATTCCGGCAGCAGCGTCAGCAGAATGGCCGCGATGATGACGCCCGTCGTCCGGCCCATGCCGCCGAGAATCACCATCACCACGATGTCAATGGACTTCATGAAATCGAAGCCCGTCGGCGAGAGAAACTGTTTGTGGTGCGCGTAAAGGCCGCCCGCAATGCCGGCGAAAAACGCGCCGACGACAAACGCGGTGACTTTGTATTTTGTGGGATTGATGCCCATTGCCGAGGCCGCCACTTCGTCGTCGTGCACGGCGATGAACCCGCGGCCGTAAGTCGAATTGACCAGGCAGGTGATGACAAAAACCGTCACCGCCGCGAGCGACCATACCCAGAAAAAGCTCGTGTAATTCGGAATGCCCTTGAGTCCGCTCGCCGCGCCGACGCAATCCATGTTCTCGAAAATGACGCGGATGATTTCGCCGAAGCCGAGCGTGACGATGGCCAGATAGTCGCCGCGCAGCCGCAGCGTCGGCACGCCGACGGCCAGTCCGGCAAGCGCCGCCGTCAAACCGCCCGCCAGCAGCGCGCCGGTGAACAGCACGGGCGTGGCGGCGGCCGGAAATTTTTGCGACAGCGCCAGCGTGAGGCTCGCCGCCGTGTAGCCGCCGATGGCCATGAAACCCGCGTGGCCGAGCGAAAACTGCCCGGTGTGGCCGTTGATGAGATTCAAGCTGACGGCGAGGATGATGTTGATGCCGACATCAATCGCGAGGCCGAGGTAGTAGCGGTTGAACTGCGCGGAAAAATACGACACGACGGCCGCCACCAAAATGGCCGCGAGCAAAAATCGTTTGGCGCCCGTGTGCATGTTTTTCAATGAAGAAAGAAGCGGGAGGATGGAGGATGGAATTCGCCACGCGAAACTGGCATGCCATCCTCCATCCTCAATTTTCCATCCTCGTTTTTCATACCTTCTCCACCGTTGATTTGCCGAGCAGTCCGGCAGGTTTGAACAGCAAAATCAAAATCAAAATCGCAAAAGCGATCCCATCGCGGTAATTCGACAGGCCGGGGATGCCGCCGGCGAACGTTTCCAGCAGGCCGATGACGAGGCCGCCGAGGGCCGCGCCCGGCAGATTGCCGATGCCGCCGACGACCGCCGCGACGAACGCGTGCAGGCCCGGCTGCACGCCCATGAGCGGTTCGATGCCCGGCGCGCGCATCGCGTAAAAAATCCCCGCCACGCCCGCGAGCGCCGAGCCGAGGCCGAACGTGAAGCTGATGATGCGG
>Ga0182030_10024596_pt1 | contig 11051 bp, 13 predicted proteins | sample 812S3MmetaG_FD_121299 | JGI IMG/M metagenome (GOLD analysis project Ga0182030, IMG submission 121299) | Permafrost microbial communities from Stordalen Mire, Sweden - 812S3M metaG (Illumina Assembly) | ecosystem: Environmental > Terrestrial > Soil > Wetlands > Permafrost | place: Sweden... | reverse complement strand
GCTCGTTTTACCTCGCAGCCGGGCTTTATGACTTGACCCATCGGTCTCAGAGTTGTTTAGTTACCCAAGGGTGCCACACTATTGGACCGCCGCCCGCTACAGTTTTCAACCGCCGTTTACAAGGCATACCTTCGCCAGCAATCTCTTTGGCATAGGGTTCAGTTTTGCACGAGTGGCGCAGCAAATGCGAAACACCGAAGCGGTGATGCGGAAGCATTATTACGCGCCGATCCCATTGCCGGAGGCACAACGGATGTGGACGCTCCCATTGGACATTTCCGTTTTTGCATCGCTGCCGTTCCAGCGGCGCTGCTGGAACTGGCAGGCCCCTCTCCGGCCATTCCCGCTCCCATCCGCTGACGGTGGCACTCCCACCGAATATCCGCCCTTTCCTCCAACGACGCGGACACGCCGCAAACCAACCAGCCAGAGGAAACGCGGACGGATAGCTTGGCCGGACGACTTGGAGTTTTTGGTGTTGCTCTGGGCAAAACCGCAGAAGGCCATCGCGCGTGACTTCGATACGATATACAGCTCCGTCAGCGAACATGCCAAAGCCCGCGCCCTGAAGGGACCGAAGTCGGGTCATTGGATACGACTGAAACAAGGGCTTCCCGTGGAGATCCCCGAAGTCGTCCTGAAAGCCCGCGAGGAACTCCTGGCCCGGCAGAAGGCCGCCGGGGCCACGGCCGCCCCAGATTCGACTCCGTCACCGTCCACGCCGAGGACGACGCAAGGTCACGACCAAAAATCAAATTCTGCTCCGCAGAAGCCGGAGTCGGAAGACCACGTCAATCCCTCCTAACCCCAATCAACACCGGAAAAAATGAACACCATGAACACATCAAAACTCAAGATTAAAACACCCAAACCCCTGCCTGCAGGTGCTGTAGCCAGGTTCTACATCGGAATTGACAACGGCTGCAGTGGTGCCATCGCCTGCATCGAATCCGCAGCCATGCCAAAGACGGCAAAGGGGCACCGCCAAAAAGCAACTTCCGGCCCGGAGAACCCGAAACCGGGAAACCCCGGGAATCGCTCCTAATCACCTAACCAACCATTGGAGAAATCTCAACATGAATACGTCAACACTAATACTTGAACCACCAGGACTCTTGCCGCCACCCGCTGCCGGTAAGGCCTGGATCGGCATCGACAACGGCAAAACTGGAGGCATCGCCTGCATCACCTCGGCCGGTGAAGTCCTCTGCGATCCCGTGCTATTCCAGGATTTGGGCAAGGAAAAGCTTCTGGACATCGATGGGAATCTGGCCCTTTTGCGTCGGATGATCGCCGCGGCGGGATCACCGACACAGCAGGTCATGGTGGTCTTCGAGCAGGCGCAAATTACTCCCAAATTCGGCTACAAGAATTGCTATACCAACGGGCGTCACAACGAATTCTGGCGCGTCGTCCTGACGATGGCGCGCATCCCGTTTAAATGGGTCAATCCGCGCCAATGGCAAAAACCGGTTTTCGCCGGAATTCGCGGCGACGACACCAAGGAAATGGCGGACCTCGTCCGCCGCCAACAATTTCCCACCTTGGATCTGAGCGGTTACACGCAAATTCAGACCGGTGGGATCAACGATGCAGTCTGCATAGCACTGTTTGCCAGGCAGACTCTCCCATAATCAATCAATAACTCATGAAAGGAAAAATAAGGCTATGAATATTAATCTAATTAATTCGTCGCCCCAGCAGCCCGTGCATTTCTGTCCGCTCTTGCCCGATTCACCGCCCATAACGCTCAACCCGCCGGCGCCGGAATACGTGGACGGCCTCCGCCTCTTGGTTGATCAGCGTGGCGGGGACGTGCCCTTTGCCTGTGATGTCACCTTCGAGGTCGAGATTGCCGAAAATGCCGCCCAGGTGTTTTTTTTCAAGGATCGGGAGATGATTGCCGTTTCGGCCATTGCCTGGTTCCCCGGCGAGGAGTCCCGGTCTATCTGGGCGTGGATCCATGATGCTGCGTCCGAAGAGACTGGACGCCGGAGCAAATGCCTGCCTCCACCCAAGTCGCCCTGGACGGCGACGGCTGCACTGCCGTGCGGTGAGGTGGCTCCCTCGAACTTGTTGGCCATCCAGGCATACGCGATTCAGCTGGCGATCATGTTTACCGGCTGGATGAGCCGCTAGAGTCCTATAACACGTGGAAACATCCAAAACCGACAGGCACGCCCCGGGACCGCCTCCGAGTAATGGCTCACAGCGCCCCTTGCTCGGTGGCTCCCGACGGCCCGCCTCTCCTTTCCACTAAAATAAAAACAATTGACTCATGAAAAGATCGGGTTCCAAGAATTGCCCTGAAACAGAGTCGCGCAATGGAGAATGGGCCAGCCGGGCAAGCATGGAGGGAATCAGCCCGGCAGATCGCCAATGGTATCCTTTCATCCATCGCGATGAGGTTCTGGAAATCGGAACGGAGGGGGACGGCAAAGGGGGAGAACGCTTCGTGTTCAACCATCCCGCGCAATGGGATATTGACAACAACCGGCCGAAGCGGGTGCGGCGAAAGTCCAAGCTGGTCATCGAGATGGAGGCCCGCAAGGCCATCGACGAAAAGTTGGATAATGAAATCCGTTTAACGCGCGAAAAGTACCAACTAATTGAACACCAACTCGGTCGGCTCCATCGGATCGAGGAATTGGTGGCGCCCGGCGGCCTCTCTCTGGAAATCTTTCTTGACCGCCTCGTTCTGTCGTTGCAGGACCTTCCGTCCAAAACCGGCCTGGCCGAGTTGGCCGGAATGGGGATCGAGCGCTGGGCGAGGCTGGCCGCGGCCGTGGCGACTCCAACGCCCTGCCAGAGTCCTGGGCCTTCTGCAAACACGGACGTTTCAGGCAAACAGGCAGCCGGTTCGATGATATCGTCAAATCCAGGTCCTTCCAAAGCGGACGACGCCCCGGCCTCAGGCGCACCAGCGGTCCAAAATCCTAATCCAGTTTCAGAGGCCTCCGCTTTAATTGGACCAGAAACGCAACCCCCGGCGGGTGGCAAGCCCAAAAGTGTCGCAATAGGGTCCAGCCATAAGCAGGGCAGACCCAGGAGCAACGTTCCGTGGCCTCCAAAAGCAGATTTTCTCGAAATGTTATGGCTCAAGCCCGGGACGCAAATCGCACGGGATCTCGGTTGTGGCGCTCCAGCCATTTTCGCACGGGCAGATGAGCTTGACCTGCCCAGGCCGGACCCAACTCATTGGATAACCAAAAAATTTGGGGATCGCGTGGAGATTCCTGAAAAGATCAAAAACCGGATTAAGCAGCTTCGCCTGCAAGAAAACGCAACGGCGCCTGGCGCGCCCTCGCTCCCCACCAAGAATTGACACGCAATCAGTAAACAAAACAAAAACAAGAATCGTAAGCACTGAAACTAACTATGAATACTCCATCAAATATGACTGGGATGCCCTCAGCCATCCCGGCGAACTCCCAGCCAACCAATCCCGCTCCGGGAGATCAACCAACCTCGGTTCCCCGTGGCGTCACCCATCTCAGCGAGGGCAATGCTGGGTTGGCAGAAGTGATTGCCGGCGGCAAACCAACCTCCCAAAATACTTCCGCCCACCCCCAGCCTGCCTACACCCAGATCCCGGGCTGCATCGGGCCCATCAATTGGCCGTCAAAGGCCCGGTTGTTGCATCTGCTTTGGGAAAAGCCGGCGACCCATATCGCCGACGACCTGGGCTGCAGCCAGGCCTCGGTCTTGATGCGCGCCAAGGCCCTCGCTCTGCCAAAGCCAGGTCACTGCTACTGGCAGAAAAAGACCGCAGGAATTGAGTTGGGCGTGCCTGCCGAGGTGACGGCATTGATGGCTAGGCTGGACGCGGAGGCCCTCCAGATGAAGGAAGAACCATCGTCCGTCAGGCCGCGCCAGCGGCGATCGTACGTTCGCCGTTTGCACATTCCGTGGCCGCCGAAAGCCCAATTCCTGAAGCGCATCTGGGCCGAGCCATCGACGCATATCGCTCGCGACCTGGGATGTTCCTATCACGCCGTTCTCGTTCACGCCAAGGCTCTTGGTTTCCCCACTCCGGGAAATGGCTACTGGCAAAAGAAAAACGCAGGAATTGACGTTGAAATTCCCGCTGAAGTGAAGGCGCTCATGGCGAGCCTGACAACTCCAGAAAGCCCCGATTCGCCATCACTCAATTCTATTGCCGCTTAAGCCGCAGCTCTGACGGTGACTGTGTCTGTTCGAACCGAGCTTACAGCCAATACCGTCATAGCATGCACCACGTCCGCAGCCCCGGAGGTTGGTGCATGCTTGATCGCGGTCGGCGATTGGTTTCGTCGATCCGCAGGCGCATCAAAGAAAACTGCTCTTCCGCTTGAATTTCTGCATGGCCTCGTCGCATTCGGCGGGATTAAACCGGACCAGTCTGCCTATTTTTACAAATGGCAGTACTCGCCGGCGCATCAGATTTGTGATCGTGCGGATATCGCAACGGTAATACTCGGCCATTTCGGCCTTGATCTTCCACGGACTGGCTGGCTGTTCTTTGGGTGTTTGTTCGATGACTGTGTTCATAATATTTCTCAGGCCAATGCCTGCCTTGATGACATGTTGGTCAACACTACTAATAGCTACAGTACCGGGGATTCTTGTTCAGACGCATTCCGCTCTGCAGCCGGTGTCGGGGTGGAGCAGCCTGCTCCGGCGCCATTCCGGTGGACTTTGGAAACCGGGTCAAGGCAGGGATGCTTTCACCATAACCATTGGACCAGCAAGCACAGGCCGCCAAGCGCGATTCCCCAGCCCGCCAACCCGATTGCGTATGCCTGCCACGTTGTTGGGATGCGACGCCAATTCTCCAGGGATTTGACGTCCCAGTAGCGAAACATATGCGGATCCTGCCGCGCCAGGATGCGGACAAGGACGATGAATGGGTAAAGGACAACGATTCTCATATTGATTGAATTGACGGATTGACGCAGGGGATTCAATTCGGTCCCGCTGCCGGGTTGCCTCTCGCCTCAAGAAACGCCAGCGCGCGAACTAATTTAAGTTCGGCATCGTGTGCCTTCTCCGCCGCGGTGTCCCGGTCGGCCAGCAGGGCGGCCATCTGGGTTGTGTGCATGGTTTGGCTGTCGGCAAGTTTTTGCAGCGCGTCTGTCGCCCTGGCTTCCACCTGCCCCAAGGCTGCCCTCGCCTGATCCAGTTCCGCCTGCGCACGGGCATTGACCTGTCGTAGCTCCGTTTCGGTACGAGACTTCGCCAGTTCCAGATCATTGGCATCGTTGTGCGCAGCCAGCGCTACGCCCTCAAGCCGCTCATTTTCGGCCGCCAGTGAATTGACGCTCTCGCGCAATTCGGCGATTTTTGCCTCTTGTTCCTTTCGTCCCTCTTCCACCGCGGCGGACCAGACGGCGCGAAACGCCTTCAGCCCCTCCAGCGAATCATTCGTCGTGTCCATTCCCGTCTCGATTTCTGTTTTTAATCGTACCAACGTGGACATCGACCCGCGGTAGCCCAGCGCCGCGTGGATGGCAGCCAGGGTCGTCTTTTTGACCCGTAGGGCACAATGGTGGGCCGCTTAGAGTCGGGTTGCGCATCATGATTCCTAGTCAGGTGTCCGGCCATCCGTCGCGCTTCGGATTCGATATGGATTCCGAGGGCAACAAGTATCTATTGGATAAATTAGGACAACTGCATGCGTTGGTTCAGGTGTCGTCACTCCATTTTCACCTCGGAGGTCCGCCAGCATCTCCGGAACAATTTGAAAAACTGGCCGAATTTGCCAGCAGAGTTTGGCAAGAATTTTACGCTCAAGGATTTGAAGTCGGCGCATTAAACCTAGGCGGAGGCTTTCCCGGTTCATTGAGCCATGATGGATTAAGTAAATTTTCCCAGGCGGTTCAGGAGGCTTTAAAGAGGGGTCAGGTACCGGATTCTGTGAAAATCCTCTTTGAGCCGGGGCGGGCGATCGTCGAAAACGCCGGCGCGCTATGTGTCAAAGTGGTGGATATCAGTACCCGCCACGGGGAAGTGTTTGCCCTGGTCGATGGAGGATCCAACCTCGTCATGCCCGCTTGGATGTTAAAGGAGCGGAAAAGGAAAATCCGAAAGCTCAATTCGGGTCGAAACAGCTCGCCCAAATACACGGGTCGGATCACGGTGGTGGGCCCGCTATGCGCAGAAAATGACACCATAGGACAGATCGCTGAAATTTCCGAAGTTTCCGTTGGTGACGTTTTGATTATTGAGGACTGCGGCGCATATGACTGGTCTACACGGTATCATTTTAACGGCAAAATGCCGCCAGCCTATCTGGCAGATGAAGCCGGTCGATCCAAGATCATGCGATAGCGCCGGTTGATGCCGAACACTCGGCCCTAAAGAAGGTGATCCTCTCCCTATTACCGGAAACGAGAAGGCGACTGCGTGTCGTGCTGCTGCGAGAGATTGTTCATGCAAGTTCTAGTCCCTTGAATTTGCCGGTACCGGGCGGCCCGACAATCAGCATATTAAAAAGCCCAGATTAAGGACCTTGTTGAACATTGTTCAATTTGATGGGCCGCCTGTCACCATCAATAGAATCTGGCGAATGTTCCAGTTTGGAACATTGAGCCCACGCGTGACGCGTGCGAGATCAGATCAATGACATCTCAGGGGCCTGTGGTGGCCATCAATTGCAAGAGGTAGCGCTCGGCCTCGACATGTATCTCGGCCGCAATGCGCTTGATCTCGGCGAGATCTTGCACCATTAGTTTGACGTTCGCCGCGCCAAGGTTTTCCTCCAGCCGATGCAGCTTGGTGGTGCCTGGGATTCCAAGCGCGAACTGCCGTCGAATCGAGTCTGTCATTTTGCCACAGGTTGTGCGTTCACGACGGTTTTTTCACTTTGAAAGGCAGCAAATTTCCGCCACCACTCGTCGGCCATCTCGCGGGTCCAGTCCAGCGCGCTCTGGCAGCGGACCAGCGCGTCTTCCAATTCGCGGGCATTGGCCGGACGCGACGCGGGGTCTTTGGCCAGGCAGCTCATCAACAGTTCCTCCAAACTCGGGGACACGGGCTTGCCCAATCGCTCGGAGGGCCTCACAGGCAAGTCTTTGACCTGGTGCATCAGGACTTCGCCCAGCGTGAGGCAGTCAAACAGCGCCTCGCCGGTGAGGAGAAAATAACCCACCGCTCCCAACGAGTAGAAATCGCTGCGTGCGTCCACCTCGTTGGAATGTTCCACCGCCTCGGGTGACATATAGAGCGGCGTGCCGAGCGTGGCTTCGGCCATGGTCAATTCGGCCCCGCCTTGGAGGTCGCGCACTTTGACGAGGCCAAAGTCGAGCACCTTGACGACGTCTGCTACGCCGCCACGTTTCGTGAGAAAGATATTGGCCGGTTTGATGTCGCGATGGACCAATCCGACGGCATGTGCTTCGCCCAGCGAGCCGCAGACTTGCCGCAGGATGGAAATGACCCGGCCTTCCGGCTGTGCGCCATATCGTTTCACCAGGCGATTAAGGGTCAGGCCATCGAGATACTCCATCGCGTAGTAAAAAATGCCTTCGGGCGTGCGCCCGTAATCGTAGAGGGTGATTGTGTTGGGGTGGGTCAACTGACTGGTCAATTGCACTTCCCGCTCAAACCGCGCGGCGCTTGACTGGTTCAACTTCTCCGTCTGCAATAGTTTCACCGCGACCGGCCGGCGCATTAGCGCATGGTGGGCGCGATAAACCGAACCGAACTCGCCCTCGCCGATCTTCTCATCCAGCGAATATTGGCCGAGGTGTTTGGCCTTCAAGGCGGCCTTCCGCGCCGCTGCTTGCAGCCGGTTGGCCAAGCGCATCAACACATAAACCACCACCGCTCCGACAAGCAGTAGCCCGAAAATTGACCAGAAACCCAGCCGCAAGATGTGCAACGGACGAAACGCCTCGGCCTGACCAATTTCCGTGACCACGCCCATGTCGAAATCGTCCACCCAAGTCCATGCCCCCACCACCGGCACGCCCCGATAATCGCGGTAACCGTTGGCATCCACGCCCGCATGGCCGACCAGGGCCTGGCTGACCGCATGGGTAAGCGGCAGCTCCGTTCGGCCAGTGGGCGACTGGCGTCCTTTGCTCAGATCCACCAGCGGATCGCGCAACTCTAGGGTCAGAATGGAACGTGCGTCCGGCGTGTCCGGAATCAATCCCAGTCGTTTGAGATCGGGGTCAAAGCGGCTTTCGGAAAGTTGTTTACCATCACGACCGAAGGCATAGGTTTCACCGGTAAGGCCGACGCGCGCTGTGGCGAGGATGCGGGTGAAGTCTGTGTCAGGGGCGATGCGCAATCCCAGCACGGCAATAATCTGCCCCTCCGACGAGCGGATGGGCGCGACGGCAAACATCGTGGCTACACTGGCGCGCAAATGGCCTTGCTGGTCTGGCAACAGGGCCACGCTGGGGAAAGGGCGCGTGACCAAGGTTTTGCCGGCCAGGCACGGCGTCAAATGTTCCGCATAGCCGGGCGGCGACTGCATGCCCACGAGCTGATCGCGCCCCGAAGCGACCACCAGGAAATTCGTGTCCAACACTACGAATCCGATGAAGCCACGCCGTTCAAGCACAGGTTTAAGGTAGGTACGCAATGCGGCAAGCTTCGGCGCGGTTAGCGATGGCGCATCGACCCGTCGACTGGGTTTTATCTGTTGGATCAAGCCGACGACGAGTTCGCGCACACGGTCGTCTTCCCCGACGTCTTCCGCCTCCGTTTTCATGGTGACCGACCACGCATGAAGTGCCTCGGTGTTGGCGCTCAGGACGGTCTGGAGCGTATCGGCGATCTGCTGTTTCGTTGCGCCCTCCATTATTACACGCAACCAGACGCCGATGAACACGAGAACCAGCGCCGCGACCAGCGGCCAGACCCACAACTGGGTGCCAAAGAACCCTCTCGTGCGCATCAGGACGCTCGCGACGCTGGACGTGCGGGAGTGGGATGGATTGAGCTGGCTCATTGATTTTTCATGGCCAGAAGCATCAGCTGAAAACCTTGCGGCCGCTATGGGGTGTAACCCTACCCAAAACTCGGCATTGTTAAGTCAGCCGTCGCCTGAACAACCAGGCGGCCCAGGAAAGGGTCACCAGGCCGATTATGGACAGCGGCAAAAAATCAGAGAGGAGCTGGGCGAAGCCGGCTCCCTCCAGATAAACCCGTTTGGTGAGGTCAAGGGAGTAGAGAAGAGGATTGATGACCATGACGGAGTGAAGGAATTTCGGCATACTGTTGACAGGCGTTGTCAGACCGGAAAGGAGGGCAAACGGCAATATTAGAATGAAAGCGAAGAGCATGGCCTGCTGCATGGTCGCTGCGATGGAGGAAACGAAAAGGCCGAGTCCGACCGCAGCCATCAGGAACAGCGTGAGGCCGGCATACAGAACGACAAAGGAACCGACGAAGGGAATGTGAAACCAAAATTGCGCGATCAGTAAGATAGTAGTCGATTGAGCCAGGCCGATGATCATGTTGGGAACGGCCTTTCCTATCATGATCTCGAATGGGCGAAACGGAGTGACGAGCAGTTGGTCGAATGTTCCCTGTTCGCGCTCGCGGGCCACGGACATGGCCGTGAGCATCATCGTCCCCATCATGGTCAGCGTGCCAATCAGGCTCGGCACCATGCTCCAGCGCGAATCCAGGTTGGGATTATACCATGAGCGGGTGACGATTTGAAGCGGGGGGCCGGCCTGACCATGATTGGCTCGCCAGACGGCGTTAAACGCTTCGACCACGCTCTCGAAATACCCAAGGGCTGTCCCGGCGGTGTTGGAATTGCGGCCATCGGCGATCGCCTGGACCCGTGCGGATTCGCCAGCGAGCAGGCGTCGCTCGAAATCCTGGTCGATCCGGATGACGAGAAGCGCGCGGCGGCTGTTGATCCAAGTGGAAATGTCCTGAATCCGCACGAGATCGGCCTGCCGCCGAAAAATGCCGGATCCATCCAGACGGCTCAGAAAGGCGGCGGAGGCGGCGCTGTGGCTCTGGTCGAAGACGGCATAAGGAATGGAGTTGAGGTCAAAACTGGCGGCGTAACCAAAAATCAGGCACTGTAGCATGGGCGGCAGAAAGATGATGAAACGGCTGCGGGGATCCTTGAGGACGGCGAGAAATTCCTTCTGGATCAATGCCAGGATGCGAAGTAGGGAGGAGCGCATGCGGTTGCCTCAGGAAAGCTGCTTCCGGGTGGCCAGCCGGGTTAGGACCAACAGCGTCGCGGCTATCGCGGCCAGAACCCCCAAGTTCAGCCAGACCACGCTCCCAACGTCGCCAGCCAGATACAGAGTTTGCATAAGCGCCACTGCGTATCTCGCTGGCATGGCATAGGTGATTCCCTGAATGAAAACTGGCATACTGCGCAGGTCGTAGAGAAAACCCGAGAGCATCATCGCCGGCATAAGAGTCAGTGTCATAGCCAACTGACTGGCCAGGAACTGGCTCTTGACCAAAGTCGATACCAGCAGCCCGATTCCCAAGGCGACCAGAAGGTATATCATCGAGGCGAGGCAGAGCAGGAAAAGGGAGCCGCGGAGAGGGACATGGAAAAGAAATTGGCCGGCCAGGAGGCAGAGCACGAAACCAAACATACCCAATCCGAAATAAGGGATAAGCTTGCTGATGAGAAACTCCCCTGGTCGCATGGGAGTGACGAAAAGAGCTTCGAGCGTTCCCCGTTCCCATTCCCGGGCGACCACCATGGCGGTGAGGAACGCTCCAATGATCGTCATCACCAGGACAATCAGGCCCGGGACCAGGAAATAATGGCTGTCGTTGTTTTCGTTGAACCACATCCTATCAACAACAATTACCGGACCGGCGGACGCAGCGCCCTCTGATCCAGCCTGCGCCGCGCTCCACAGGGCGACCACCCCCCGGGCGTAGCCTTGCATGATGCGCGCCTGGTTCGCGTCCGTGCCATTGACCAGAATCTGGACTTCTGCCCCGCCCAAATGCCGGTGGCGTGTAAAATCGGACTGGATGCGCAGCACCCCATCCACCGTTCGATTGAGCATCTGCGAACTCGCCTCGGCCATCGAGTGAACCACCGTCACCCGGAAATACGGCGAAAG
>Ga0182030_10024595_pt1 | contig 11051 bp, 7 predicted proteins | sample 812S3MmetaG_FD_121299 | JGI IMG/M metagenome (GOLD analysis project Ga0182030, IMG submission 121299) | Permafrost microbial communities from Stordalen Mire, Sweden - 812S3M metaG (Illumina Assembly) | ecosystem: Environmental > Terrestrial > Soil > Wetlands > Permafrost | place: Sweden... | reverse complement strand
CGGAGGCTGGTCATAGTCGGGCAAGGGCGGCGGCGGCTGATCGGCGTATTCGACCGGCTGCGCGCCATAGCCGGGATCGTATGAACCCTGATCATAGGAGCCGCCCGCATCAGGCGGAGCGCTCTGCTGGGCATACGTGGCTGGCGCCGCGCCGGAGTTGGGGTCACTGTAAGATGCAGGTTGCGCGGTGCTTGAACCGGCCGGGGCCAGGTTAGCCGATGCCGGGTCCGACGCTTGGTCCTGCGCGCTTGCCGGGTTGAAAGTAGCGGAGGCCGGTCCTGATTCTTGGGGCATCCGACGGTAAAAAGCACTACCGCCGTGGCCAGCAACGGCAATCGTCCAAATCTAAACAAACCGATCATTTCACTCTCCATTCGGGTTGAATCTTATTCGAAGCGTACCGGGGGAAACAGTCCTCTTTTGACCAATTCGAGGGTGGTCTCAGTGCCGGCTTCCCGGCGGCGCCGACTGTCCGTGGTTATTGCCCGGAGGGGTGGTCACCGGCCTGCGCTCCGGGCGCGCGGGCGCGGTCTGCCGGCAAAGCTGCGAATCCTGACCACGCCCCAGCCCCAGCCCCGCAACCGCGCCTTGCCCGCCGCAGAGCCGCTGCTTCATCGCCTCGGCTTCTTTGCCGCTGAGCATCTGGCTCCGCTCCAGACCACTGAAGGGGTCCAGATCGTAGCGGTAGATAAAATCCTCAGGATCCTTCTCCTTGCCATAATCGAAGTGCTCCCAGGTGCCCACCAGTTCGCGGCCGTTGGGTTCGGCCAAGCCTGCATAGACCTGGGTCAAAACCACGCCCGCGGGCGGATTAGCGCTCCAGATGGGCACGGCCTGCCCGCCGCGCATCCAGCGCGCCGCCCACATGTGCTGCGACCCGTCATAGTGGAAGGCAGTGAAAAACGTGCTCGCTTCGCATTCGTTGCAGTCGTTGTAGAGCGCGCCCAGTTCTCGATCTTTGCCCTCGGCAAAGAGCATCCAGTCGAGCAGGCGCAGGTTCACGCCCTTGATGAGCGGCGCAAGGCTGTGATTGGTCAGCGAGAGGCTCCATACGGTGAATGTGTCTGCCGCCGTAGCCGATTGCGGCGTGGCCCGCAGCGTGGTGACCACCAGCGCCGCATCGTACTCGACGCCGATCTCGCGGATCGCCGTCCACTTCTCCGGCTCCAGCGAGCGCGTCACCCAGGCGATGGTGTCGGCCTCTTTGGCGGAGTGGAAATCGACCCAGCGGAAGTTTTCGGGAGCCTGCTGGGCAGACAACGACGTAGCGAGGGCAAGAGCCGCCGCGATCAAAACATCGTGAAGACAAGAGACAAACCGCATAGGTTTAGGTATAGCAGAGACGCGCCGCTGGTCAACGAGACGGCCAGACCGCTCTATCGAGCGAACGGATAGGTAGGGTTTGCGTATCAATGTGCAAAGTTATAGGAAAGTTCGATTCCAGTTCCATTTGGCGTTCGCACGGGGGCCACAGAGAAGTGGTTAAAGGAACTCTCAGTGGAGCGACGCCGAATGACGTATCCTCCGATGGAGTATCCGAGCACTCCTCCGACGAAGACATCGGAAGGAAAGTGCTTGCGTGCAACCACGCGCGCAGCGGATATGCTGGCGGCAAGCGAGTAAACCGTCATTTTGGTTGCCCAGCCGGGATATTCCGATGCAACTACGTGCGCGAAAGACCACGCAAGAATGGAGTGATCGGAAGGCATGGACTGTCCATCCGGCCATGTTTTTGTGCCGTTGGGCCAAATTCTTCCTTTACCGTTGCCCTGCGTTGGCGCCTGCCGATCAATCGCGTATTCAAGCCCGGTATTCAGAATAAAGGAATCAGCCATCGCCTCTTCGGCAAGAATCGATGTCTCCTGGAGATGATGATTATGCTGCGCGCTGCCGACGACGAATCCCAGAGCTAGGGCGGCTGGGGGGGCGTAGAGACCGGCATAATTTGAATACTTGTTCGCTTCGTTCTCCCGGTTCGGATTCACGCCGACTTGCTGCATGGCAGCGGTGTCCGTGGCCAGAGCGAGTGTTGTACCCAGACCGAAGGCCACCACCATGGGCGCATCGTGCTCGCGCCAACGCAGGGGGGCTGTAACGATTCCCCATTCGTCTTGTGCAACGTGCAAGGCACAGGTCGGGATCGCCTTGATGCCGCATTCCTTGGCATCGTTGGCGGTGGATGCGCCGGCGGGGTCCTGGCACAGCGCGGCAAGCGAGACACAAAGTGAGAGCGGAAGCAAAAGCAGGGGAAAGCGCAAGCGCATGATTGAAATGTTACATGATCGGCCTTTGGCAGACGGGGTCGAAGATGATCCTGGGAAGCAGTTTGAAGAGAAAAAAGCCGGAGGAGACTACCCGCATGTGTTTAGGTATAGCAGATAGGCACCCTAGCGAGGTGCATATTCCCCGGGTCCGAAAGTCCGGATCTGGGGCACCCGGCTCATGGTGATTCTTCGGGACTGATGAACGGGCCGCCTGCCGGGAGTCGGGCGCCCACTCGAAAGCCCCGGGATGCATGTAGATCGCCGGCCTTTTGACTAGAAAGACTCCAGAATCAAAAGTTGTATGATTATTGAATGAGCACGGACACAGCCGTCCTGATTCAGGATGCGTTAGAGCTCGGTGCCGCCCACGCGGCCATCTCCGATACCGCGACGATCATCTTTGATGAAACCTACCGGGCGGCTTGCGAAAAGAACCGCTGCGGAAGCTACAACACCAGTTGGATGGGGCCTCCGGCCGTCGGGCCGATCAGCGAATGCAAGAAGAAGGTTCTGGAATTCAAGCAAGGGCTCCTCTTTCAGACCATCCACGCCCATGAGTCGACCAGCACCTTCGACTACAAGGCGATGGTCGAGGGCGGCAAGCTGCACGATCAGACCTTCCGCAAGATTCTGGCGATGATGCGAACCAAGTACAGTTTCTCGCGGATATTTCCTCTGAATGCGGGCTGCTGCCACGTCTGTCAGAGATGCGCCTATCTGGACGACGAACCGTGCCGGTTGCCGGATCAGGCGGTGGCTTCGGTCGAGGCCTTCGGCATTGATGTCATGCGCATGGAAGTAGCGGCTGGAATCCCCTATTACAACGGCAAAGGCACTTATTCCTTTGTCGGACTGATCTTGTTTGAGGAATAGGCAGGCGGCCCAGGCATCGACTATATCTCCTTCGATCATTAGCCACAATGGAAGGCTGTGCCCCATTCATCGCGGCCCTATCGCGATGAGTGGGCCGCGAAGTCTTGCCGTCTATTTTGACTCGATTTCAACCGCTCCTCGAACTCCGGTTGCGTAGTGGTTGAAGCTGCTCCATTGGTAGTCGCCGGGAGATGCAACCATTCCGCGCTTCACAGGGTTTCTGTGAATGTAACGTATCACTTCAGAGCGAGCCTCTTCACCATGGACGTTGCGGTCAAAGTAGCGTTCCTGCCAGAACTTCTCGCGCGAGCCTCTCAATTTGCGCGAAGTGATCTGCTTCACGGCTTTGAGAAACTGGGCCACAAGGATCGATGGTGGCTCGTTGATGAGCAAATGGATGTGCTCGGGCATCAGGACGTAGGCGTAGACCCTCGCCTGATGCCGCGCGCGAGTCAGTTCCAGTACGGCCTCAACTGTGTTCTTGGGGGCCGGCGCATCGAGAAGAGGGAGACGGCGAAAGCAACTGAAGGTGATGAAGTGGAGAGCTTCTGCTTTCTGGAACCGTTTCAGACCGTACGGCATGGCTCTATCATATGTCCGGCCACGATCTGACCTCAAGACCCGCTCATCGCGATAAGACCGCGATGAACGGGGCACAGCTTCTCATGGTTCATGGTGATTCTTCGGGACTGATGAAGGGGCCACCTGCCATGAGGCACGCAATTTATGGGTTAACCGGCCTGCTGGGCACCCAGCCGGGTGCCCCAGGTCCGGATTTTTGGACCTGGGAAACCACAAAATATTCGGAATATTCACAACCCCAGCTTGACCCATAGAGCGTCGATTGTTTTCTTGGTGACGCGGTCCATCTCGATCATCGCGGGCCAGGGGCGGGTGAAGCCTTCGGCCTTCCATTTGCGGGTGGCGTCGATGCCCATCTTCGATCCGTAATTCGGCAGGCGCGAGGCATGGTCAAGCGAATCCACCGGCCCCATCGTGAACTGAATGTCGCGCTCCGGGTCGATGTTGTTGGCCACGCGCAAAACCACCTCGCCCACGTCCTGCACGTCGCAGTCCTCGTCCACCACCACGATGCACTTGGTAAACATGGCCTGGCCCAGCCCCCAGATGGCGTGCATCACCTTGCGCGCCTGGCCGGGATAGCTCTTTTTGATCGAAACCAGCATCAGATTGTGAAAAACCCCCTCGATGGGCAGATGAATGTCCACCAGTTCGGGGATGGTCGTCTTCATCGCCGGTAAAAAGATGCGCTCGACGGCCTTGCCCATCCAGGCATCCTCCATGGGCGGCTTGCCGACGACGGTGGCGGCGTAGATCGGGTCCTTGCGATGGGTGATGCAGGTCAGATGGAAGACCGGGTAATCGTCGGTCAAGGTATAGAAGCCGGTGTGATCGCCGAAGGGCCCTTCGGGCTTTAACTCACCTAGCTCAACATAACCTTCAAGAACGATCTCCGCATGAGCCGGCACCTGCAAGTCAACCGTTTCGCATTGCACGATCTCGACCGGTTTGCCGCGCAAGAAGCCGGCAATCAAATACTCCTCGACCTCCGGCGGCGCGGGCACGATGGCGGCAAAGGTGGTTGCCGGATCGGTGCCGATCGCTACGGCTACCTCCAGCCGCGAGCCTTTCAGGCTGCCCATGGCTACCTGCGGCAGCCCGCCAATTCCGTTGAGCCCTTCGGGGATGGCACACGCGCCGCCCGCCGACTCGGCCATCGCCGCCACACTTGCGGTGAGCGGACTTTCGGTCGAGTGTGTAGCAGCCGCATTTCGCAGCGCATTGCGATAGTGCTCGGCGGCTACCTTCTGCCGCTGCCAATGCATCCCGGTGGTCTGGCCGTCGTAGACCTGCATCCGATACATTCCCACATTGCGCTTGCCCGAGCGCGGGTCGCGGGTGACGACGCAGGGCAGCGTGATGAACCGCCCGCCGTCGTGCGGCCAGCACTTCAGAACCGGAAACGCGTTCAGGTCGAAGCCCTCCCGCACAACGACCTCTTTACAGCGGGCCTCTTTCGCGCTGACCGTCTTGGGAAAGGCGCTGGTGAGCGCGCTCAACTGCGGCAGCATCTTGAGCTTGTCGAAAAAGCCCTCGGGCGCCTTCACGTTCATCAGTCCTTTGATGCGCTCGGCGATCTCTTCCAGGCCGTTCACGCCCAGGGCCATCGCCATGCGCCGCTCGCTGCCAAACTGGTTGATCAGAACCTTGTGCCCCGCGTAGCCCTTCACATTCTCAAAGAGCAGCGCCGGTCCGCCCCGGCCACTCGCGCTGCCCGGCCTCTTCGAAACCCGGTCGGTGATCTCGGTGATCTCCAACTCCGGCGAAACCTCTTCGCGGATTCTCTTCAATTCCCCGGCTTTTTCGAGGGCCGTCATCCATTCCCGCAGATCGTCGTAGGCCAAGGTGCTTCTCCCCTGCGGCAGTCGCCGCTCTGATTCCTCTAGCTTATAAGGATTGCCCGGTCTTTCGCCGCTTTTGGGCGAAAGACCAATCATCTGCAATTCTTCACTTGTCCCTGGATCAAAAGGCCCTTATATTGCATCAGTTAATCAGTTGCCACCGTACGCTTCGTCTATTGTGAAACATTCCTAACCCACCGCGTCAACATTCTTTGAAACGCAGCGTCTAACTATATCGGTAGATTGCGCAACGAGTTCAGCCGCCGCCCGAACCTTCCAGGCGATCCTCTTTATAGGGCAGGGCTGAGGGCTATCCGGCCTGGGCTGCGCTGCCCAGTTCTTGGATCCAAAAGTTCACTCCAGGCCGCCGGTCTGCAATCATCGGTCGCAGGGCTGTATCTAGGGAAGCGCTGCACAAGTCAAGTTTGCTCGGTTAGCATTTGCTCAGGGGCTAAAGCCCCATTGATTTTGCGGCATTTACGGCAGTCAGGGCTAAAGCCCTGACCTACCAGCCGTGCCTTTTCAAAAACATCGATTTATGCAGAGGTTCCCTAGCTGTTTATTTTGAATGCAACCGCAAATTTTCGCTCGTTCGGGGTCATCTCCGAAGAAAGGGTCCAAGAACACCGCTATGGCTCAGCTTCGTTCGCTTCCCCTCGCTCTACTGACCGGAGCGCTGCTTTGCGCCTCGGCCCTCTTTTCCGCCCCCCGTCTGATCGCTCAGTCCTTCGCGCCCACGGTGCGCATTGTGGACCGCATCGATGAGACCAGCCTGGTCACCCTCAAGGGCAACACGCATCCGGCGGCAAACGCCAAGAACGATCAAGGCCGGGTGAGCCCGAGCCTGCCCATGACCGACCTGATCCTGGTGCTCAGCCGCAGTCCCGAGCAGCAGGCGGCCTTCGAGAAGTTCGTCGCCAGCCAGTACGACTCCGCCTCGCCCGACTTCCATAAGTGGCTCACGCCCGACCAGGTGGGCGAAAACTTTGGACCCTCGCAGACTGACATTGCGACCATCACCAACTGGCTCACCGGCCACGGATTCACTGTCAGTGAAGTGACCAAGGACCGTATGTCGATCCGCTTCAGCGGCACCGCGGCCCAGGTCGAGAGCATCTTCCATACCGAGATTCACAACCTGACGGTCAAGGGAGTCCAGCACATCGGCAACATGACCGATCCGCAGATTCCCGCCGCGCTGGCCCCGGCCATCGTCGGCGTCAAGGCGCTGCACAACTTCTTCCCCAAGCCGGCTCACCACATGGGCAGCCAGGTCACGCGGGACAGCGAAACCGGAAAATGGAAGCGGCTGGCAAGCCTTGCTCCTCCGGGTTCCGCGTTGAACTCGTTAGCTCCTGATCGCAAGGCGCTCGCCACGCCCAAATCCTCGGTGGCGCGTCCGCAATTCGGCATCGACGCGGGCTCGGGCAGCAGTGCATATCTGGTTGAAGATGTGGACCCGTGGGATTTTGCTACGATCTATAACATTCTTCCGCTGTGGAATAAGAGTGGTACGCCCATCGATGGGACCGGACAGAAGATCGCCATCGCGGGAACCAGCGACATCGATGTGGGACAATCGACTGCGGAAAGCGGGGCCAACGGCAATAATGACGTCCTCACTTTCCGCAATTATTTCGGTCTGCCTACAACCAATCCGGCCAACACGCCGATCCGCATCTCCGGCAACAGCCAGGCCCTTACAGTTTGCACGGACACGACTGGCTATATTCCCTATATGGACAATCCCTGCGGCATCGACGATTTGACCGAGAACTCGCTCGATGTGGAGTGGTCGGGATCGGTTGCCAAAAATGCGCAGATCATATTAGTTTCCTCCTACCCCGCGTCGGAAACTGACGACACTCTTTACGATTCGGAGAGCTATATCGTCAACCACCTGACGGCTCCGGTTATGAACGTCAGCTACGGCGAGTGCGAACTGGGCAACGGCACCGCGGGCAACGTCGAGTACTACGATCTCTGGCAGACCGCGGCCAGCGAGGGAATCGCGGTATTTGTCGCGGCGGGCGACTCGGGTTCAGCTTCCTGCGACGACGGCAGCCTTGTTGCGGAATCCGGACTCACGGTGAGCGGTCTCGCATCCACTCCCTACAATACTGCGGTGGGCGGGACGGATTTCAACTGGTGTAGCCCGGATACAGCCGATGGTTCAGCCAATACGGAGTGCAAGGCCTCACCCTATTGGAGCAGCACTCCAATCACCAGCCCAGGCTCAACCCGGGCGGTGACAACCGCTTTGGGATACGTGCCCGAGACTCCCTGGAACGAAACCTGCACCAATCCGCTCACGCTGTCGTGGGTGCAGGATGTTGCCAATTCTTATTACGGCATCTCATCTTCAGGCTCTAACGGTGTTACGAATACCGAACAGGCCTGCAATTTCCTCCTCGATTATGACTTCACTTACGACCAATACGGAGATGAGGGTCTTCAGGATTATTACCCATACATCGAGTATCTTATGCAAACTGTAGGCGGCAGCGGCGGAGCCAGCAACTGCGTGGTGGGGAACGCGGTTGTTAATTCCAACGGCGGAATGACGGGCTGCAGCGCCGGGGCGACCAGCACCGGTGTCACCACCAACCCCGATACTGGCGCCTCGCAGGCTTCGATTCCCCTCACCAACAACGGCTGGCCCAAACCAAGCTGGCAGACGGGCGTCTCCGGAATTCCCCGCGATGGAGTGCGCGATCTTCCCGACGTGAGCTTCTTCGCTGCGGACGGATACGTTTCCAGCAGCGCGTACCTGATGTGCGCCTCCGCGAACAATTCGAACAATGCTCCATGCACTTACTCCACCTATTCCGTGCCGTTTTACCAGGAGGTGGGCGGGACCTCGGTGGCCACCCCGGCGATGGCCGGAGTGATGGCGCTGATCAACCAGAAATCGGGAGCGGCGCAGGGATTCGCGAATCCCGAGCTATACAAGCTGGCGGCAACGCAGACCTACTCCGAATGCAGCGCTGAAACCGTCACGGCCGGCAGCACGACCTGCATGTTTAACGACATCGATCAGGGCACCAATGCGATGCCCTGCGACGAAGGCATTTACTCTTCCACCACGTACACCACACCCAACTGCACCGCGTCCTACAGCACCTTTGGGTACTCTGATTCCGTTAATGGACTCGGCATCCTGACCGGCTACAACGCTACGACGGGCTACGACATGGCCACCGGCCTGGGATCGCTGAATGTGGCCAACGTGGTGAACAACTGGGTATCGGCAATCGGGACCGGAGCAACGACCATAACGGTGTCGCCGTCGCCGAACCCTGTATCGGAGAGCCAGAGCTTGACCGTCACGGTCACTGTGGTCAGCAATCCATCGGGCGGCACAACGCCGACCGGATCGGTCACACTCACCGGCGGCGGATACACATCGTCTACGGAGGCGCTTAATTCGAGCGGTTCCTATATATTCACGATTCCCGCCGGCAGCCTTAGCGGGGGAACCATTACGCTGACGGCGAATTATACCGGAGACGGGAACTACGCGCAGAATAGCGGAACCGGTACCGTGACGGTGAACAAGCTGACGGCCACGGTTTCAGCGACGCCTGCGCCGTCCAGCTTCCAATCGAATCAGCAGGTCGTGGTGACCGGCACAGTGGCTTGCATAGGGAGCTGCACTGGCAGCGCTACGCCGACCGGGACGGTGATCGTTTCCTATGGAACCACTTACACCTCGCAGTCGGCCACGCTCAGCAGCGGTCAATATTCGGTGACCATCACGCCCAACTCGCTTCCCGGTGGAACCGATTTACTGACGGTTACCTACAGCGGGGATAACAACTATGCTGCGGCAAGCACCACCGCGACGGTCAGCGTGACATATTTCCAGGTGCTGACTCCGACGATGACAATAGCACCGGCATCGACGACGGTCGATTCGGGCTCTCCTCTGACGGTGACGGTGAGCATGTCCTGTACAGTTCCGCCGAATGCGAGTTGCACGGGCGCTGCAACGCCGACTGGAACCGTGACTCTGACGGGCAGCGGTTACACATTGACTTCAGTAACCCTTACGAACGGGACCGCCCAATTTATCATCCCCGCCAACACGCTGACCTCCAATCCAAACTTCCCGTCGAGCGATACGCTCACGGCGGATTACGAAGGAGACGCGGATTACGCTCAGGTTGTGGGAACGACGACGGTGACGGTGACGCAGTCGGGTTATTCGCTGCTGGCGACGGCGTCGACGCCGACTTCGGTGACTCCGGGATCGTCGGCGGCCAGCACGGTTTCGGTGAGTTCGACGACCGATTACACCGGCACCGTGACCTTCTCGTCCTCATCGTGCACGATATCCACGTACCCCTCGGGAGTGACCTCATCGTCCTCGTATCTACCTGCCTGCTCGGGCAGCGGTACGGTGACGATGACCAGCGGTTTACCGAGCGGAACCGTGACCTACACGGTGACGACTACAGCTTCCACAACCTCCAGGCTTGATGATCCGAATGTGCATGGCAAAGGCAGAGGATGGATGGGCGCGGGCGGCGGCGCGGTGCTGGCCTTCCTGGTCTTTCTGGGGATTCCTGCGCGGCGGCGGAGTTGGCGGTCGATGCTGGGCATCCTGGTGGTAATGGCGGCGCTAGGCGGTCTGACCGCCTGCGGCAGCAGCGTCAGCAGTGGAGGATCAACCACTACTCCAGGTACGGCCGCGGGCACCTACACCTTTACGGTGACCCCAACCAGCAGTCCGTCATTTACTACCGAGCCTTCAATCACCTTCACAGTGACCGTGAATTAGCGCGGTTCACCTAGCAAAACACCATGGCCCTTCCGAATGGAAGGGCCATGGTGTTTTGCAGGCTTGCTCGCGCTTTACTCGTCGTAGTGCAGCAGCGTGAAGATATCGTATTCGGCAAACCGCTCGCGGCCCTTGAGAAAGTCCAGTTCGATGACGAAGGCCAGGCCGGCGATCTCGCCGCCCAACTGCTTGACCAGCTTGATCGTCGCCTCCATGGTGCCGCCGGTGGCCAGCAGGTCGTCGACCAGCACCACGCGCTGGCCGGGCTGGATCGCGTCCTGGTGAATCTCCAGCGTATCGGAGCCGTATTCGAGGTAGTACTTGACCTGGGCAACCGCCGCGGGCAGCTTCTTCGGCTTGCGCACCGGGACAAAACCGGCGTTCAGACGATAGGCCAGGGCCGGGCCGAAGATGAAGCCGCGCGCCTCGATGCCCAGCACCAGGTCAATCTTTTGCCCGATGTAGTGGGCCGCCAGAGCGTCGATCAACTGCGCAAAGCCGACCTTGTCCTTGAGCAGCGTAGTGATGTCGTAGAAGAGAATTCCCGGCTTGGGGAAATCGGGCACAGTCCGCACCAGCGCCTTCAGGGCTTCCACGTTGACGGGCTTCGCTGTTTGTGCGGTCTTGACGGTTTCGGGCATGGGTGCGTCGGCTCCTCGTTCTGACTTGAGTCTCTGGATTCAGATTATAGCGGGAGGGGGGCAGGGG